>Ga0209347_1006537_pt1 | contig 10264 bp, 10 predicted proteins | sample AutmiccommuBRH23_FD_187382 | JGI IMG/M metagenome (GOLD analysis project Ga0209347, IMG submission 187382) | Deep subsurface microbial communities from Mt. Terri, Switzerland - Autotrophic microbial communities BRH/23 (SPAdes) (version 2) | ecosystem: Environmental > Aquatic > Deep subsurface >... | reverse complement strand
CTTATTCCGGAAACATACCACAGGTTTATCCGTACGCGGGATACAAACCTTATCACACCTATAATCCGGCACAACAATATGGACCTTTTAAGCATGGCCAGGCTATTCCACCTGTTGGAAGCCGATGACCCTGCTTAGATTAACTGCCCTCCGGCCCAGGGTGTCTCTTTTTTACCAGCCTTCCCCTCACCAGCACTTTCTCTCCAAACCTGTCCAGAAGACCGTCCACCGCTTCGTTTAGCTTTTTATTCCTTTCCAGTGCGCTGTCGTTAAAAAGAACACCGGGAACTTCATTTTTTCCGCACAGTCGGGTGCAGGAAATCCCTATAAGCCTTACGGCCCTTGAAGCATTCCAGTGCTGCTGCAAAAGCTTCCGGGCCACCCCGTAAACCATTGTTCCATCACTGGTGGGATCTCCCAGGGTATGAGACCTGGTCACGGTTTTAAAGTCACTGTATTTTATTTTAAGTGTTATGCTCTGGCAAACCAGGGACTGCCTTCTCAGCACACGGCACAGCTGATCAGCCATTATTAGCAACGTTTCAAGCAAATAGCCCCTGTCGTATGTATCCCTGAGAAAGGTCATTTCTTTACCCACCGACTTGGCTTGCCTTTCAGAAATAACCGGCCTGTGGTCAATTCCCCGGGCCATTTGATACAGCCTTTCCCCGGTGGCCCCAAATCTTTCTGTCAGGTATTGGGCGCTTAAATCCATCAACTGACGGACCGTGGTTACACCTATTTTATTAAGCTCTGCCACTGTTCGCGGGCCCGCCCCCCATAGCCGTGAAATAGAAAGACCGGCCAGAAATCGGTCCACATCCTCCACAATGGTTAAACCACATGGCTTTTGCCAATCAGAGGCCAGCTTGGCAATAAGCTTATTATGACCGATTCCAACAGAAGCCGTCAGCCTCAAGCTGCTTTCTATTTCTCTCTGCACCGATGTCCCTATTTCCAGCGGGCTGCCAAACAATTTAAGCGATCCGGTTATGTCCATAAATGCCTCGTCCAGGGAAACAGGTTCCACCAGAGGAGTATAACGTCTCAATATGGACATCAGCTCCTCAGAGATCAGGCCATATTTTCTGTGGTCAGGCGGCAGAAGAACAAGATCGGGACAAAGCCTCAGGGCCGTGGCCGTGGGCATGGCAGAATGGACGCCATATTTCCGGGCCTCGTAAGATGCCGTGGAGATTACCCCCCTCTCCTCGGCCTTTCCTCCCACAGCCAGGGGAATTTCTTTAAGCGCGGGGTTATCTCTTTGCTCCACCGATGCAAAAAAAGCATCCATGTCCACATGCATTATACATAAATCCATTTAAATACCTCTTAACAAAGCGCCGAATAAATTTGCTCTGGCGGCGACTTAGCATTCAGCGTTCAGTTGTCAGAAGTCAACAATCAGCCTTTGCTAAAATCTACGTTACCTTAAAGTGAAACAATATATTATTGTTTTTATATAACTCTGCACTTTTAATGGTTGAGTAAATATTATATACATTATATATTATTTATAGATAATACATCTGAGCATTTAAATATATTAAGTTATTTGAACCTATCAAAAGCATTCTGGTACACGGGGGCCACTGATGGAGTATCGTGAAGAAGTATTACTGGAAGAATTAAAAGCAATATCTCTGATAGATTCACGGGACAATCCGGCACTGAAGTCATTCCTTAATATGATGGATGAAATTATTGGAGTTCATTCAATCAGGGTATCGGGCTATGCCTGCATGTCGGGCCTGGAATTGGGACTGCCCGAAGAAACCATGGCAAATTTATGCACCTCAGCACTGCTTCACGATATCGGTAAGATACTGATTCCATCCCAAATCCTGAACAAATCTGATGGGCTAAGTGAAGCAGAGATTAATATTATACGTCGCCATCCCTTAACTGGGGTAAAAATTCTAACAAAGGTGGAGCGTTACAGAGCACATGCCGATACAGTCCATTACCATCATGAGTTTTTTAATGGTCGTGGATACCCCAGTGGAATTTCCGGAGAGGACATCCCACTGTCGTCCCGGATAATTGCAGTAGCCGACGCATATGAGGCCATGATGTCTGAACGTCCTTATAGAAAGGGATTCTCCCACAGAGAAGCCATTACCAGATTGAAAATGGGCGGGTTAACTCAGTTTGATCCTAATATAATTGACTCTTTCCTCAGTGGCTTAAAAAGATTCTCGGGCAAGCACTTCTGGGATGCCGGAACAAACCTGGAATTATAGCTTTGACCCTAAAAAGATAAAACAGGCAGCAACTTGATATTGCAAAAGCATGGTTAGTAATAACTCAATATAAACAATTCCTTCCTGTCGATGGAACAAACACCGATTAGATTGTTATACCACAATTAATTATAAGATTCAATTTCAAGTTGATATTGCGGTTATTGTTGATTATTAAAGATATAATGTAATATTATAAAATAAATTGTTAAAATAGCATTGACAATAATACTATCATTGTTTAAAATTAGCAAGTGGTGAAATTTTTCTCCCAGGAAAGGAGTTGATAAAAGTGGCCTTTGAAATCTATAAACCCCGCGGTGAAAGACAGGAAAAAGCCCCTATCGTTTCTTTATCAAAAACGTCAATAGTTCTTAACAATGTAGCCAGAGAAAAATTAGGCGCATCAAGAATTGAACTGGCATATGACAGAGATACCAGGACTATGCGAATACGTGGTGTGGATGAAGGCGGAATGGAAATTAAAAAAACCAAGGTTTTTGGCAAGGGTTTTTTTAACCAGTTTGGGATTAACAAAAAAGGTAAGTTTGAGGCAAAATTTGATTCACCGGATAACTCACTATATGTAAAAATATAATAAGGTTCCCGCTTAATGCGGGATTTTATTTTGACAACACCTATTCATTATCCAGTGTTTCGGGACCAATTTCCAAATCTTTCAATTAAAAAGCTTTAAAAAAAGGAAGGAGTATTACTGCTGCTATAGAAATCTAATTTATACCAGCAGAAATGCAACAACTATATTCATAAATTCGGAGGCCAAATCGCATGGCTCCTTCTGATCTGAAGCCACAGCAAAAAATATATGTTATCAAGCAAAACAGTGAGACCCAGTATATATCATATATAGAAAGCGTAGATAGTGATGTTATCACTATTGCACTTCCTCTATCCTATTCATCCTCGTTACATGCTAATAAAGGCGATCTTTTAACGGTCAGACTACCCTCAGATACCCATAGCATAGAATTTATGGCCCGTGTTATAGGGTTAAAAATTGATAACGTTCCCATGTACGTTTTAGAATACCCTAAAGAAATAAAAAGGGTGCAATTAAGGCAGCATGTGCGTCTGAGCATGTTGATGGATATAGAGAACAGTGTGGCCCCCGAAAAAGGGAAGAACCTCCAGTATAGAAAAGGTATGATGCTTAATATAAGTGCCGGCGGCATGAAACTCTCAGTACCAGAAGACATCCCGGAGGGAAGTCCCCTGATGGTAAAATTCTCACTGATAATAAGAGGAATTGAACATAGTTTTGAACTGGAAGCAAAGGTGGTACGTTCTCAGACTGTTGAAATACAAAAAAAGAAGCATTTTCATCTCGGTCTTTGCTTTATAACGGTAACCAACATGCAGAAGGATTTAATCTATCAGTTCATTTTCAATAAAATGGCAGAACTGCGGAGGGATGGCAAGGCCTGAACCCCATGCCTGTTATAAAGCGTCATACCTGTTCATCTTTGCCACCTGGGATATTATGGTTTCCACGCCTACCACATTGAACCCACCCTCGGGAATAATTATATCGGCACAAAGCTTCGATGGCTCAACATATCTCTCATGCATAGGCTTCACGCTTTTAAGGTACTGGCTGAAAACCGATCCCAGGGTACGATCCCTTTCTTCAATATCCCTCTTAATCCTCCTAAGAAATCTTATATCGGCGTCAGTCTGCACAAACACCTTAAGATCAAACATTGCTCTCAGTTCCGGATAATGGAATATTAGAATTCCCTCCACCACAATGACATCCGCCGGACCCACCTTAATCATTTCTTTTTTCCTTGTATGAGTGGTAAAATCGTAAACAGGAACCTTCCCCGGCTCCTTGTTTTTCAACCTTATCAGCGTTTCCATCATAAGTGGAACATCTATGGAATCCGGATGATCAAAGTTTAGATCCTTTCTGTCTCTTAATGGAATACCGCTCCTGTCTATATAGTAACAGTCCTGCTCTATCAACACAGACCTGTCCAAAAATGCTCCTGCAACGGCCCTGGCCACAGTTGTTTTCCCCGAACCGGTTCCTCCAGCTATTCCCACAACTATAGGCAAATTTTATCACCCCCAATATCTATTTCTATGAAATAAATTGATTACCTCTAAAGAATGGGGCAAAAAAATAGCCACCCTATCAGGCGGTCTATTTTCCCCGTCCTTTCTTACGGGGTGGCATATCTATGAACAATGGCGGTTGGTGGGCGGATTGGCCAAAGAGGTCATTATATCCGGTTCCACCACGTTTTAGCAGCTTTACTGCCTGGCTGTAATTAAACCCCGAAACAAAGCATACGTATCTGAGAATATCTTCCCTGTTAGGAAATTTAAACTGCATAGCCCTGCGTTTTTTAAACATGCCGTGGTAGGACGTTATTACCTTTAAATCTGCCAGAGTTAAAAACTCTTTTATAATGTTTTCCTCGTCCGAATAAACTACCCACTCCCCGGTGGGCAGGGCCCATATATCATTCATTAAAAATACTTCCTTTTCCCAGCTCTTATTTATATTATAATATTTATTAAATATAGATCAACGGAGGACTGCATGCTAGATCTTTACCAACGCCTGTCCGGCCGAAGGCCACAAATACTGGATGAATCCACACATCTCATCTCCTCAGTTCTTATACCGCTGGTTGAAAAACAAGGTAAGCTGCATGTGCTTTTTGAAGTAAGATCCCAAAATTTGAACAGGCAGCCCGGTGAAATATGCTTTCCCGGAGGTAAGGTGGAAATGATCGAAAGGCAGGATCCCTTACTGACAGCCATGAGGGAGACCACCGAAGAACTGGGAATCAGGGAAAGCGATATTGAAGTCCTGGGACCCCTTGATATACTGGTAACCCCCATTGGAGCGCTGATATACCCCTACGCCGGGAAAATAAAAAGCGAAAACATAAAACCAAACCCAAGAGAAGTGGAGGAAGTCTTTCTGGTTCCCATGGATTTCCTCCTGGCCGAACCCCCTTATGTATCTTATGTTGAGGTGGGTACCCGTTATAGCCCGGACTTTCCACTGGAGAAGGTTCCACTGATTTACAGGGAAGGTTGGCAAACAAGGACCTCCTACCCAATGTATTATTATGAGTATGAAAAATATTTTATCTGGGGACTAACGTGCAGAATACTTTATAACTTCCTCACTATTGGCTGGCCGGACCATGAGGTTTTCAGAAAACCCAATAGAATATGGAAATAGCTCTAACTATAGCCGGGAGCTAATGTCTGATCGACGATAAAAAATATGGACCAGCTAAGAATGATGAACTAAAGCCTTGAGCAATTAATTGAGCGGCTAAAGAACAACCTCCTGGTGGAGGGGACCAAAAAGATGAGCGAGGATGATATAGGAAAAATAATGAGGCACTGGCTTAACGAAGACAAGAAGCATTAATTAGAAAATATTTACCAGGCAGATAAGCCCGGAAAATTATTTTATGGGATAAAAATGCTGATGGCTGACCGTTTACTACGGAGCGGTTACCACCAGTAGTCCGGATACTTGCGCTCTCTGGACAAATTATTTATCAGGATGGCAATTACCACCAGGCACAGAACCCCTATTCCCACCGGAGAAACAATAAAGCCGAACCCCTGGCCGTTGTATACCGCCACGAAGGCTGTGGCTCCGCCCGGGGGGTGAAGAGTGTGGGTAAGGGTCATGGCCAGTATGGCCAGTGTAACCCCCAGTGTAACAGACCACCACTGACCTCCTAAAAAATGATAGGTCAGCACTCCCGCCAGGGCTGATATCAAATGGCCACCTATGACATTTCTCGGTTGGGCCATGGGCACGTGGCAGGCGGCGTAAAGAAGCACTGCTGTGGCCCCGAATGAGGGGAATAAAAGAGGAAGGCTGTGGTATGCCGAAAGTGCCCCCACCAGCCCTATTCCGAATATACTTCCGGTAGCCGTTACCATAAGACCGGACACAGACACGCTGGGCAGGTCGGCACAGCGGCCACCCTTCATTTTACACAGATAGGTCCTGACCGCAGAAGGCCTCTGGGGCTGAATTTCATCTTTTTTTTCCAATGCTTGTTCCACCGGATGTACCCTCCAATTATTTGAGCTAACAACATTCTATACCTTAATTGCTCCCCGGGCTACAATAAAAATAGCTGTAAGCTATAAGCTGTAAGCTTTAAGCTTTATTAATCACAAGGGCATGGAGAGGAACATAACTGCTGTTTATATCTACAAAAAAAGTTCTGTTACTGTTTTCGCAACAATAACAGAACTATAATTGGTCACGGTAACTGCTTGGTTTTCATGGCTTGGATGGAGGACTTTTTTTATTTAAAGCTCTTACCGTCCAATACCCTGAAGCCAAAGCTGCGGTAAACCAACTGCAAAAGCATATCCCCTATTCTTCCATGATGGTCCAGATCCTTTACCGGCACCGGTGTAAACCAGTACGGCAAAGTAACCTCCTCGTACCTGTTGAAACAGTTGGCGGATGTGTAGAACCCCAAGTATTCAGGGTCGTCCAGGCCTTTCCCGCGCACGTTTTCCAGGCTTACCTTGGGGATGAACAGCCCCATGTAATTGGCCCAGCCATATATCTTCCTGGCAAATCTCAACGTATTATAAACAGCGCTTTTGATTATACTGTGGTCCAAAAAAAAGGCCTCGCCACATCCTGTCATGGTGCTGGTTACTGGTACGTCCCTACTGTACAGTATCATCCCCGACCTTAGTATTTCCAGGGACTGAGAGCCCAGTTCTATAGAAAAGCCCTCGGGCTCAAATCTTATGCCACCCTGCTTTAAATCCTCCCAGATCTGGAAGGCATGATTTTCAATGAGTTCTATTTTCTGCTCTACAAAGAACGGGTGGATTAAATTCTGGTTCAGAGGCACAGGGCAACTGATTACTTTGATAGCCGGAAAGGCGGTTTCCACCTCGGACAGTTTCTGGTTGATGAAGGATTTGACCTGCCCCTTGTTTTGCCTGCCCTTATCGAACATTCTGTCCAGTATGTAGCGGTCGGTTTCCGGGACGGGATCGGACCCTTCGCCGTTACGCCTGTATATCCTTCCATCCCTGGTCAGGTGAGGGGGATAGCTGCTTTCTTCAATACGGGCCACCAGCACTCCCCTGCCTGGACTTTCCGGGAGTTCTATCAATTTCGAGGTAAAAAGCGGAACGGGGTTTATGCCGTCCCTGCATATGTGCCTGAAGCGGTCCTTGGGACTTCCGGACAGGTCAATCCCCGGGAAAGCAAGTGGAAGATTATATGGGTTCCTGGCATCGACACCAATTAAAATCCAACCCCCGAAGGTGTTTGCCAGTGAGGCTACTATTTTGGACAGATTATTGGGAAAATCGGCTTTATACTCCATATATAATCCTTCGGGAATCTCATTCCGGCTCAATATGTTCAGGTCATCCCTCTCCAGCATTTCAACCGGTTTTCCAAAAAAATTTACCATTATTACAGCCCCTTTGAAATTATACGCTTGCTCACAATTTCCTGTAATTAAAAAAAATGGGCTGGGGAGCCCATTTTGGCTAAATACTTTACTGCCTGTATACCTTCACTACAAAAGATTTTAAGTGCATGAACGTGTCTCTGAAGGCATCCAGCATGGACTGGTAAATGGCAGAGGACTCAGGGGTGCAAACACCCTGAATGAACCTTACCTCGTGTTGTCTGGTGAATTTTAAACAATCTTCCATAAGTTGGCCGGCCTCATTCTCCAGTTCCGATCTGTTCATTTCCTTACACTGCTTTAAGTACACGGCAAGATCTCTGAGGCTGTTCCTGGACCCGTTAAACAAGACATCCAGCTCCTCCACAGCCCAGTTACTGAAAAGCACGCTGCGGCTAACCTTATCCTGGGTGGCCCTCATTATTCTTTCAAGGTTTATCCTGATGTATTCCAGGTCCCGCATGGCTTCATATTTGCCGGCCATCTCTTTTACCGAGGTCCCCCTGATCAGGGGTATCTTAAGCACCGATTTTTTCATAGAACTTACCGTGGTGGCGCTAAGCTTTTCCACCTCCGATATATGCTCCTCCCGGTTGCGATAAAAATCGTGGGCAATTCCGTCCAGCATATTCTCCAACTCCATGACCACATTGTAAAGATCGGTACAACTCTTTTCATTCATTGTGAGCAGTCCTCCTTTCATTTTCCGTTCAGGACATAAAGCTGTAATCAATTATAAAACCGACTGGTATAAGTCGTTTTTTATTGAATCATGTTTTACTTTCTATTATACCTCAGATTTTAGCTTTTCCAATAATCAACTGACAAAAAAGAAAAACGATTAAAACGTAAAAGCATCAGTTCACGGGGCACCAGCCAGCCAAAACCGTGTAAAGTCAGAACATCCCTCTTGCCCCGGGATATTTTACAGGTTAAACTTGATACGGGCAATAATTCAAGGGTCCCTAAAAATATTATCGGAGTTGAGGAAAAATGGTGGTTTTGCAGGCCTCCAGGGTCTCAAAATCATATGGTGTAGAAACTATTTTGGACGGGGTTAACCTTACCCTTCATGCCGGAGAAAAAGTTGGACTGGTGGGCCCCAACGGGGCCGGGAAGACCACTTTACTTAAAATAATGTCCGGCCATTTGTCTCCTGATGGCGGTGAAGTAATCAGGCCCGGCGCTGTCAGTCTGGGCTGCCTGGCCCAGGACGGCGGCCTTTCGTCCCAGTCCACAGTCATGGAAGAGATGCTTTCGGTTTTCACGCCACTTATCCAGCAAGAAAAAACACTCAGGGATCTTGAGGTAAGCATGGGGGATCACCGGCTTGCCCGGGATCCTGCAGCCTTTGAAGAGATTTCGGATCAGTATTCCGTGCTATCAGAGGATTTCAGAAACAGGGGCGGCTATGAATTCCGGGCCAATATAAAGGCGGTACTGAACGGGCTCAAATTTGGAGAGGAATACCATCAAAGAATAACCGGAACTCTCAGCGGCGGGCAGAAAACCAGGCTGGCCATGGCACGCCTTCTTCTTTCAGGCCCGGATGTTCTGGTGTTGGATGAGCCCACAAACCATTTGGACATGGAAACCCTTTCCTGGATGGAAAAGTACCTCCAGTCCTATCCGGGATCTATACTGGTGGTGTCCCATGACAGGTATTTTCTTGACTCCCTGGTGGGCACGGTATACGAGCTGGAAAGGGGCCGCATGAAAAGGTTCACCGGTAACTACAGCAAGTTCATCTCCCTCAGGGCCGAGCAGAAGGAAATAGAAAGAAAGATTTACCAGAGGCAGCAGGAGGAAATAGCCAAAACCGAGGATTTTATACGCCGCAATATTGCCAGGGCCTCCACCACCGGAAGAGCCCAGAGCAGGCAAAAGGCCCTGGAAAAAATGGACATCGTGGAAAAGCCCACCGAAATGAAAAGCGCCCGGTTTTCGTTCTCCACGGCCCGCCCCAGCAGCCGTGAAGTGCTGACAGCCAGGGATTTATCCATTGGCTACCGGGATAATACACTGTGCATAGGCATTGAACTCCTTATAGAGCGAGGCGAAAGAGTTGCCCTTATTGGTCCAAACGGAGCGGGCAAATCCACACTGCTAAAGACTGTGGCCGGACAGCTAAAGCCCCGGGGAGGACATCTGGCCCTGGGCTTCAATGTGAGCACAGGCTATTATGACCAGGATCAAACCATTCTGGAGGGTTCTAATACCGTTCTGGAGGAACTGTGGAGCCGTTATCCCCACATGGATGAAAAGGATGTGAGGGGGCTTCTGGGCAGCTTTCTTTTTAGCGGTGAGGACGTTCTAAAAACTGTCAGTCTGTTAAGCGGGGGGGAAAGGGCCAGGCTGGTGCTGGCCGGGCTGATGCTGCGTAAGGCCAATTTTTTACTGCTGGATGAACCCACCAACCACCTGGATGTATACAGCCGGGAGGTGCTGGAGGAGGCGCTGTCGGAATATGAAGGGACTGTTTTGTTCGTCTCCCATGATCGCTATTTCCTGAATAAGCTGGCCACCAGGGTTATTGAGATATCAACCTCGGGCATCCGGGGT
>Ga0209347_1006536_pt1 | contig 10270 bp, 12 predicted proteins | sample AutmiccommuBRH23_FD_187382 | JGI IMG/M metagenome (GOLD analysis project Ga0209347, IMG submission 187382) | Deep subsurface microbial communities from Mt. Terri, Switzerland - Autotrophic microbial communities BRH/23 (SPAdes) (version 2) | ecosystem: Environmental > Aquatic > Deep subsurface >... | reverse complement strand
GGGATGGACATGGGCATCGTCAACGCCGGCCAGTTGGCGATCTATGACGAGATCGCGCCGGAACTGCGCGAACCGGTCGAGGATGTGATTCTCAACCGCCGTCCGGATTCGACCGAGCGCCTGCTTGCTGTCGCCGAGCGCTATCGCGGCGAGGCGGGCAAGAAACTCGAAGCCGATCTTTCCTGGCGTGAGGCTCCTGTTGAACAGCGGCTCACGCATGCGCTCATCAAGGGCATCAACGAGTTCATTGTCGAGGATGTGGAAGAAGCGAGGACGAAACTCGGCCGGCCGCTTTTTGTCATTGAAGGCCCGCTGATGGACGGCATGAACGTCGTCGGCGACCTCTTCGGCGAGGGCAAGATGTTCCTGCCGCAGGTGGTGAAGTCGGCGCGCGTCATGAAGCAGGCGGTCGCCTACCTGACGCCGTTCATGGAAAAGGAAAAAGAAGAGCAGGGGCTTGCACAAGGTAAGCCCAACGGCGTCATCCTGATGGCGACTGTGAAAGGCGACGTGCACGATATCGGCAAGAACATCGTCGGGGTCGTGCTTCAATGCAACAATTACCAGGTGATCGATCTCGGCGTCATGGTTCCGGCGCAAAAGATATTGGATGAAGCCCGCGCGCATAATGTCGACATTATCGGCTTGTCCGGCCTGATCACGCCAAGCCTCGACGAGATGCGCCATGTCGCCAGCGAGATGAAGCGCACGGGCTTCGACATTCCGCTTATGATCGGCGGCGCGACGACGAGCCGGGCGCATACGGCGGTGAAGATCGCCCCGAATTACGACAAGGGTGTCGTCTATGTGACGGATGCGAGCCGCGCCGTCGGTGTCGCCGGCACGCTCATATCGGCTGAGCGCAAGACCGATTTTCTCGCGCAGACGAACGCCGAGTACGACAAGATCCGCGAGCAGCACGCCAAGGGGCGCGAACGCAATCCGCGCCTGACGCTTGCTAATGCGCGGTCGAAAAAACCTGTGATCGACTGGAAAGGGTATCAGCCGCCGAAGCCTTCTTTCCTCGGCGTCAAAGCTTTTCGCGATTACGATCTGGCGACGCTCGCCCGCTATATCGACTGGACGCCGTTCTTTGCGTCATGGGAGCTCGCCGGAAAGTATCCTCAAATTCTGGATGACAAGATCGTCGGCGAACCTGCGCGCGCTTTGTTCGATGACGCGCAGAAGATGCTGGCGGAAATCATCGAGGGCCGGAAGCTTACCGCACACGGCGTCGCCGGTTTCTGGCCGGCGAACAGCGTCGGCGACGATGTGGTTCTCTACACGGATGAGAGCCGCAAGGAAGTTCTCGCAACCTTCTGCGGTCTGCGCCAGCAGATCGCCAAACGCGAGAACGGCGCGCCGAATTATTGCATGTCTGACTTTGTCGCGCCCGCCGAAGCCGGAATCGCGGATTATCTCGGCGCCTTCGCGGTCACCGCCGGCGTTGGCGAAGAAGAGCTCGCCGACTCCTACGACCGGCGCCACGACAATTATGCGGCGATCATGTCGAAGGCGCTGGCCGACCGTCTCGCCGAGGCCTTCGCCGAGCATCTGCATGAGCGCGTGCGCCGCGAACTCTGGGGCTTTGAATCGGGCGCCGCGCGCGACATCGATGCGCTGATCCGCGAAGACTATCAGGGAATACGCCCGGCGCCCGGCTATCCGATGCAGCCCGATCATACCGAAAAGGCGACCCTGTTCCGCCTGCTCGACCCGCAGACCAATGCCGGGATGGATATTACAGAGAGCTTCGCGATGACGCCGCCCGCGTCAGTGAGCGGGCTGTATTTCAGTCACCCGGAGTCGCTTTATTTCGGCGTCGGCCAGATCGCGGAGGATCAGGTTGAAGACTATGCGCGCCGGAAGGGCATGAGTCTTCAGGAGACGGAGAGGTGGCTCGCGCCGATCCTCGCCTACGACCCCAAGTGACAGCCTGCCTCGAGTCAAAGCCGTCGGCGGCTCTAGATCGCCCCCGCAATCGCCAGCACGATCACCATAAAAGCGGCGCCGCAAAGCAGCCCGCCCGCGACAACACGCAACTGATGAACGACAGCTCCCATCGCCGCGCCCCCTCAAAGCGTCGTCGAAGTGTGACAACTCCGGCGCAAATTGGCAAAAAGGCGCACACGCGCTCTGCGCAACTGGTGCGCAAGCCGCAGGATAAGGCCATGGAAATCCGCATGGAAATACTTTTCCACAGAGGGGTGTGCAAATCGTGCGCCGCGCCCCTTTGGCCGCTTCATCCTGACTCAAAGCGCGTTTAGACATTCCAAATGAGCTGGTGGCGCAAACTTCAGGAAGTGATCGACGAGGCGCGAAAGCGGACGCTCGGCGCCGTGCTCGACGCGTTCGCGGCGCAGAAGGCGCGGGGAGACGAGGCGGCGTTCTCGATCGCCCTGATCGCCCTCTCGGCGAAAATGGCGAAAGCCGACGGCGTCGTCACCGACGACGAGATCGCGGCTTTTCGCTCGTTCTTCTCCTACCCGGACAGCGAAGCCGACAAGGTGCGGATGATCTATAGCCTCGCGCAGCAGGATGTCGCCGGGTTTGAAAGCTACATCACTAAGGTCGCGAAGCTATATGAGGACGCGCCGCGAGTGCTGGAGGATGTCCTCGACTGCCTTCTTTATGTGGCGAGCGCCGATGGGGTCGAGCACCCGCGCGAGCGCGACCTGCTCGAAAGCGCGGCGGCGGCGTTCGGCGTTTCGCCAGCCGCTTACAGACGCCTGCGCGCCGTGCATCTGGGATTGGACAGCGACGATCCGTATATCATTCTCGGCGTCGAGCCGGGGTTGACAATGCAAGCGCTGAAGACGGCTTATCACGCGCTGGTGCGCGCCCATCACCCGGATGCGCTGATGGCGCGCGGCGTGCCGGCGTCTCTGGTCAAGATCGGAGAGGCGCGGATGGCGGCGATCAACGCGGCCTACGAACGCGCTCTCGCCGAGGCCCGTTAACCGTACCCGGCAGGATTTAAGTCGCATTTTCGCGGTAGGAGTCGGTCAAAGCGGCGTGTGATGCGTCAGGACGCAGCCATTCGGGCTGGACTGGCGGGGGGCGCAATGATTACACTTGTCTGTATCGGCGAAGGCCGACGTAAAAATGTGGCGTAAGTGGCGAACGATCTTCAAACCCGCATCCCACCTTCCAGCCTTGGCGGCAGCGCTGCGTGGCGCATTCTCGGCAAGCTCGCTGGTCTGCTTTCCTTCCTTCTTGTCGTTGGGGTCTCGGCCGTAGCCGTGGTTCTCGTCGCTATCGCAGCGCCTGTCGCGGTCAGCCTGTCCGCGCTCCCCGGCCTAGGCGGCAAGCGCCAGCGAGGCCGCTGGCGCGCGGCGCTCGCCGCGTAACATAACTTCCGCAATTTCAGCCTTTCATTGAGGGCGAGGACGGCGTAACGGCTGATCGCCCGCCTGCTTTCTTTCGGAGAATCCTTTTTGTCCGCGCGCGAACTCTTCGTCCTCGTCGCCATGTGCGCCGTGTGGGGATTTCATTTCGTCGTCATCAAGACGGCGGTGAACATCGTGCCGCCGATGTTCTACGCCGCCATGCGGATGACGCTGGTCGCGCTCATTCTCGCGCCGTTCCTGCGCTGGCGGCCGGGACGCATGCGCATGGTTCTGGCCGCGGCGGTCTGTTACGGCGGCCTCAACTACCTGTTTATGTTTTCCGGCATCAGCAGAGCGACGGCGTCCGCCGCCTCTGTCGCCATCGAGCTCTACGTGCCGTTCGCGACGATCCTCTCCGTGATTTTTCTGAAAGAGAAGGTCGGCTGGCGCCGCATTGGCGGCATCGCGCTCGCTTTCGCCGGCGTCGCGCTGATTGCGCTCGGCAAGAACGGCGCGCCCGGCGACGAGGCGCAGGTCGCGCTTGGCGTGGGGTTCGTCGCATGCGCGGCGTTTGTCGAAGCCTGCGGATCCATCCTCGTCAAAAGCGCATCCGGTTTTCGCCCGCATGAGCTGCTCGCCTGGTTCGGCGTGATGGGAACGGTCGCACTGTGGCTGGCGACGTTCGTCCTTGAGAGCGGCCAGCGCGAGGCGTTCGCCGCATCCGACAAGCTGATGCTGACGGGCGCGATCGTTTATTCCGCAGTGGCGGCCTCGATCTTCGGGCATACGGCGTATTACTGGCTGCTGCAGCGCCTGCCGGTGAGCCAGGTGTCGCCGTCGGCGCTGCTGGTGACGCTGTTCGCCGTGACGTTCAGCGTGCTTATTCTCGGGGAGCCGTTCACCATGCGCTTCTTCATCGGCGGCGCGATGGCGCTGGCCGGCGTCGGCGTGATCTTGCTCAGAAGCGCCAAGCAGCCCATCGTCGGCGCCGGCGCGCCAGAGGCCGCGATTGCGCCTGCCGCCGTTGCGGAGAAGCGGGAATGAAGCTGATCGACAGCCCATCGCCGAATTTCGACGAACGCGGTCGCGCGGCCGATACGGTCATCCTGCATTACACCGGCATGCCGACAGGCGCGGAGGCGCTGGCGCGGCTTGTCGATCCGCAGGCGAAGGTCAGCGCCCATTATCTCGTCGAGGAAGACGGCGTCGTTTACCGCCTCGTCGCAGAAGAAAAGCGCGCCTGGCACGCGGGCGTGTCGAGTTGGAAAGGCGAGGGCGACATCAACGCCCGCTCGATCGGGATCGAGATCGTCAATCCCGGCCATGAGTGGGGCTACCGGGATTTTCCGGCGGCGCAGGTCGACGCCGTGATCGCGCTTCTCAAAGAAATCCGTACACGTCATAATGTTCCCGCCTCGCGCGTGCTCGCCCATTCCGATGTGGCGCCGGGCCGAAAGGAAGATCCCGGCGAGAAATTTCCGTGGGGAAGTCTTGCCGCCGAAGGGCTCGTCGTCGCGCCTTACGCCGGGCCGCCCAACAAAAGCATTCCGTATGAGGAGGCTTTGGCGGCGCTGCGCGCCATCGGCTATGAGGTTCCCGACGTCGCGCCCGGAAAGCCTGCGCCCGCCGCCGCGCTCCTCGCCTTTCAGCGCCGTTTCTGCCCGCAGTCGCTGGGGCAGGGCATGGACCCGCTGACCAAGGCGGCTCTTGCGCTCGTCGCCCACGCCTTCTGATTTATAGCTGCGGCGCGCCTTGTTTTCGCCTCTTGCGCCGCGCATATCGGGCGCATGGCGCATCATAAACGCAAAGGTCCGAAGTCGACCCGCTCGGGATGCCTTTTGTGCAAGCCGCACAAGAGGCAGGGCGTGAAAGCGGCCGGCAAGGCGCGCTTCGGCGATTTGCGCCGTTTGCAGAAATTCGCCGTGGCCGGCGAAGAAGCGAAAGCCCGGACCGAGACTCCGTGAGCGCAACCGGCGCGCGCCGCTCTTGACCTCTCGCCTCTCGCCTCGCACATCTCCCCTGTCAGACGGCCGGGCGGCCGCGGGCGCTTGCGTCCGAGGAAAGTCCGGGCTCCATGGAGACAAGGCGCCGGGTAACGCCCGGCCGGGCCGCTTCGGCGGCCTGAGGGATAGCGCCACAGAGATCGAACCGCCCCGTTCGCGGGGTAAGGGTGAAAAGGTGCGGTAAGAGCGCACCGGCGGGCCAGCAATGATCCGCGCATGGCAAGCCCCGCCTGGAGCAAGACCGAATAGGGACCGCGCGCCTTTCGGGGTAGAGGCGTCTCCGCCTTGAGCGGTCCGGGTTGGTTGCTGGAGGCGGCGCGCAAGCGCCGTCCAAGAGGAATGGTCGCCGCCCTGAAAAGGGAACAGAACCCGGCTTACAGGCCGTCTGACATTTTCTTTTTGCCTTGTCGGGCAGTATTCATATATAATATTTCTGAATACGCTCAGGAGGCAAACGATGGCGAACACCAGCCTTACGCTCGGCGAGCATTGGGAGGCCTTTATAAAGGCCCGAATTTCAAGCGGCCGGTATGGTTCAGCGAGCGAACTCGTCCGGGAGTCTCTGCGGCTGCTGGAACAGCGCGAACTGAAAATCGAGGCGTTAAGAGCCGCGCTTGCGGAAGGTGAAGAAAGCGCTCTCGCCGGCCCTGTCGACATCAATGAAATCAAGCGCCTCGGCAGAGAGTCGGTCGGTCGAAAAGCAAAATCCGCTCCCTGACGATGCGGGTCATCACGCGCGCCCGGGCGAAAATCGATCTTGTCGATATCTGGCGATACACATGCGAGACATGGGGCGAGTCTCAGGCGGACGCTTATATGGACAGGATAGAGTCGGCGCTGGCGAGCGTCGCCAATCATCCCTTCATTGGAGTCGATTGCGACTGGCTCACGAAAGGGATGAGGCGCTTTACCGCCGGCCATCATCTCATATTCTACCGCGTTCACGACGACTGGATTGAACTTGTCCGCGTACTTCACCAAAGCATGGACCCCGATGGAAAGCTCTGATCGACGCCGATGAGCAATACCTGGCCCGTCGCCGACCCGTTCGTGCAGCGCCGCGTCGCGGACGCCGGCGACATCGACGAGTTCGGCCACGTCAACAATGTGCGCTATATCGCGTGGGCTCTCGACGTGGCGTGGGCGCATTCGAAGGCGCTGGGCCTGTCGTTCGCCGACTATGAGCGCATCGGCGTCGGCTGCGTCGTCTGGCGGCACGAGTTCGATTATCTCGCCCCCGTGCTCGAAGGCGAGGCGGTCGATATCGCCACCTGGTTCGTCGAGAACGACCGGCGCGTGACCATGGTGCGCGCCTTCGAAATGCGCCGCGCGGCGGACGGCGCCGTCCTCTTCCGGGGGCGGACGAAGTTCGTCACCATAGACATGAAGACCGGCAAGCCGGCGCGGATGCCCGCTGAATTTATCGACGCCTACAAGCCGGCGAACTGAAAGGAACCCGCTATGCCCTCTTTCGACGTCGTTTCCGAAATCGATCTGGCCGAGGCTGACAACGCCGTCCAGAACGTCAAGCGCGAGATCGGCACGCGCTACGACTTCAAGGGCTCCAAATCCACTATCGAGATGAAGGACGGCGTCATCACGCTGTTCGCCGACGACACGCTGAAGATGAAGCAGATGCACGAGATTTTGCAGGGGAACATGCAAAAACGCGGCATCGCGCCGGGATCGCTCGACTATCAAAAGGAGGAGCCCGCGGCCGGCCAGTCTGTGCGTCAGGCGGTGAAGCTGAAACAGGGGATCGACAAAGAGCTCGCCAAGAAGCTCGTCAAGGAGATCAAGGACGGCAAGTTCAAGGTGCAGGTTGCGATCCAGGGCGAGGAGCTGCGCGTCACCGGCAAGAAGCGCGACGATCTTCAGGAAGTGATCGCCTTCGTGAAAGGGCTGAAGATCGAGCAGCCCTTCCAGTTCAAGAATTTCCGCGACTGACCGGCGACCCGGCTTTCGCGCGAAATGACGCTTTCGGCGCGTCGCCTCTTTGAGCGTTTCCGCCGGGCGCAGCGGGGTTTCGCGCGAAACCCCTTCCGAGCGGAAGGCGCGACTTGCCGGCGCGCGCGGCGACATCGTCCACGGGCTTTCAGGCGGAAATTTTTCCGGTTTTCTCATCATGGCGCGAGATTAAGCCCTGCGCGAAACACGGGGATAACTTTCCCCTCGGCTTGGACAAGCCGGGCGATTCAGAGAGCGGGCCTCGCGTGGACAGGGCCGGGCGCTTGCGATAAACCCGGGTCAAAATGGGGATATCCAATGGCCGAGCACGAACAGGAATTGCTGGCGATCATCAAGAACCATGCGGTCGGCGTGTCGGGCGATCTGACCCGCGACACGCCGGTCGCCGATCTTGGCATCGACAGTTTCGCGATTGTCGAGATCGTCTATGAGGTTGAGGAAAAGCTCGGCGTCGAGATCCCCTTCAACGCCAACCAGAACCCGTTCGGCGAGATGAAAACCGTCGGCGACCTGCTCGATGCGGTTCAGTCGCTGATGAAGCAGAGCTAGCGGGAACAGATGGCGCGCCGGGTCGTTGTAACAGGGGTCGGCGCGGTGTGCGCCAGCGGCGCGACCGCTCCCGAGTTCCGGCGCAATCTCGAAGCCGGCGTCTGCGGGATAAAAAAGAAAACCTTTGCGCCGGGCGACGGCCTGTCGGCCACTGTCTCCGTAGCGCCTGTCGAGGGGTTCGAGGAACGCGCCGCCGCGCTCGGACGCGATATTGCGCGCACGGATCGTTTCACCCAGTTCGCCGTCGCCGCTGCGGATGAGGCGATCGCAGACTCCGGGCTTGAGATCGATGAGGCGCTGGCGCCGAAAGCCGCCGCCATCATCGGCACCGGCATCGGCGGCGCCGGCTCGCAGGATCAGGCCTATATGGCGATGCTCCAACAGGGGCGCAGGCCGCATCCATTGACGATCCTCCGGATCATCCCCAACGCGCCCGCGAGCCATCTGTCGATCCGGTTCGGCCTGCGCGGCCCCGCATTCGCGATTTCAAGCGCCTGCGCCTCCGGCGCGCACGCCATCGGCGTCTGCGCCGACATGATCCGCGCCGGCGCGGCGGAAGTCGGTCTCGCCGGCGCCAGCGAGGCGGTTCTTTCCTACGGCCCGCTCGAAGCGTGGCGCGCGATGCACATCATGTCGGACGAGCTTTGCCGGCCGTTCTCGAAGAACCGCAAGGGGCTCATCATCGGCGAGGGCGCTGGCGTTCTCGTGCTCGAAGAGTATGAGCGCGCGAAGGCGCGCGGCGCGAAAATCTACGCCGAGCTCGCCGGCTTCGGCATGAACGCCGACGGCAAGGACATGATCAACCCGGCGGTCGAAGGCGCGACGGGCGCCATGCGCGAGGCGATAAAGACCCTCGACATCGGCGATGCGGCGAACGTCTATATCAACGCCCACGGCACCGGCACGCTGATGAACGATCCGACCGAGACCAAAGCCATCCGCGAGGTCTTCGGCGCCGATGCGGACAGGCTCATCGTATCCTCCACCAAATCCATGCATGGACATTTGCTCGGCGCCGCCGGCGGCGTCGAGGCGATTGCAGCCCTGATGGCGCTGAATGAAGGCGTCATTCCGCCGACGATCAATCTCGACGAGCCGGACCCGGCCTGCGATCTCGATTATTGTCCGAACGAAGCGCAACGCCGCCGAGTCGATGTAGCGCTGTCGAATTCGTTCGCGTTCGGAGGATTGAACGCCGTGCTGGCGTTCAAGCGGGTTTAAGCTGTTGCGGGCTTGCCCTTTTTCGACGGCGCCATCTGGTGAATGCGCCGGCGGATGCCCATGAACGCGGCGATCATGATCGTCAGGCCGATATAGCGCACCACATAGATGCCGATATCGTCGAAAAAAGTCTCGAACAGCGCCCCGATAGAGGCGTAAATCGACTGAATGTCGGCGCCGGAAACAGCCTGGCCCGTGATCGGCCAGACGAGCCGGTCGATGAACAGCGCGACGAAGCCGATCTGCCAGACCGTGGCTCTCTTGCCCATGATCATGGCGAGGAAAAACGCGATAATGATCGCCCGCCACACGTCGGCGCCGGAAAAGCCGAGCGAAACGATATAGTCGAGGTCTTTCATGGCCCGTCTCCTTCGCGCAGATTAACGCCTCATCATGGTTAAGAGGCGGTAAATGCCGGCGAAGTCAGCAAATCCGCGGGTTTTGCGCGCAAGAAACGGGTGGAGAAAGGGCCTAAGCCTTCATAGACAGGGCGGGCCGCAACGATGAGCCGAAGACCCATGACAGCCGCCGCAGACCTTCTGAAAGCCGATCCCCTGAGCTTGCGCGCCGATGGATACGCGCCGGTCGGCCGGGCGATCGATTTCCTTGTCAGCCATTTCGAAGACAAGCCGAGCCTCGAAGATGCGGCGGCGGAAGTCGGCATGAGCCCGACCCATTTCCAGCGGGTGTTCAAGGCGGGCGCGGGCGTTTCGCCGAAGCGTTTCCTGCAATTCCTCGCCGCCCGCGAGGCGCGGCAGGCGATGGAGCGCGGGGAGAGCGTGCTGGGCGCCTCGCTCTCCGCGGGCCTTTCGGGGCCGTCCCGGCTCCACGATCTTTTTCTCGTCGCCGAAGCGATGACGCCCGGCGCCTTCCGCAAGAAGGGCGCGGGCGAAACCATCCGTTACGCGCAGGCCGACGGTCCGTTCGGCGCGGCGCTGATCGGCGCGACGGACAAGGGGATTTGCTGGCTGAGTTTCATCGTTGGCGCCGGTCTCAAACACTCCATAGAGGAAATGAAGGGCGACTGGCCGGCGGCGTCGTTCGTGGAGGACCCGGCGTTCATAGGCCCGCTCGCCGAACAGGCTTTCGCCTTCGCCCGCGGCCTCGCGCTGGACCGCCCGCTCGGCCTCCACGTTCAGGGCACGAATTTTCAGCTTAAGGTCTGGGAGGCTTTGTTGATGATCCCGCTCGGCGAGACCG
>Ga0209347_1006535_pt1 | contig 10270 bp, 11 predicted proteins | sample AutmiccommuBRH23_FD_187382 | JGI IMG/M metagenome (GOLD analysis project Ga0209347, IMG submission 187382) | Deep subsurface microbial communities from Mt. Terri, Switzerland - Autotrophic microbial communities BRH/23 (SPAdes) (version 2) | ecosystem: Environmental > Aquatic > Deep subsurface >... | reverse complement strand
CTCCGAAGGATCCATGGCGCTACTGCTCCCCGCCCGCGATAATGAACCCATCGCCGCCATCACCGGCGGCGACGCGTGAGCAACCGGGGAACACCCCGAAAGCCCACCACCCAGCGGGGCGCAATCCAGATCAGATCAATGCTCAGAGACGACCTTCGTCTTCCGGGTGGCGAAGTATGCGTTTTCCCGGCGGTGCCAGAGGATCGCCGTCGCGGCACTCGCAGCCATCAAAATCGGCGCGAAGAGCGCGGCCGGTCCAAGTGTTCCGTAGATCGCGTAGCCGATGAGCGGCACCACAGCGGCTGCGATCAAGCATCCGATGGCGATCCACGACGGCGAACCCCTTCGGAGCCCAGGCAACAGCAGGATGACTCCTGCTACCCCCGCAATCAGCGACAACGGGGCGTCAAAGCGCGCATACCCCAGCAAAAGCGGGTCGAACCAAGAATGCCGAGTCATGGGCATCTCAACACCCAGTGACGGGTCGACGAGCCAGCGCATCTCCAGGGTCGGCAGCAACATCACCACGACGCCCCCCACAGCAAAGACCACGGCGACGGCGCCCAACCAACGCTTCATTGCCCGATCATCGCAGGGCCGATGTTGGCAAGGGTCGGAACCCAATCAAGTAGACTCGAGCTCGGCGCGGCATGTCCCAGCAAGCCCTTCGAGGTCGAGCTTCACTGTGTCACCCGGGGGTGACCGGGAAACACGCGAAACCGACTTCGAAAGCCACTCGAAGAACTCTTTGAAGTTGAGCCCACGGAGCCGGAGCGGCGGCCGGTTCGGGCTGAACCTTGCCAGCACACTCATGTCGGCATCAGCGCCGACAACTCAGCGATGGAATCGTTCTTCGCGTTGCTGGAGCTGCGATTCGTCTGAGCCGAGCCCCCGAGTGTACATCGACGTCAGCCCTCCGGCGAGGTGGGTGGACGTTGTCTTACTGCGGACCTTCGCAGAGTAGGAGGATGGCATCTCCTAGCAAGCGACGCGCTGACGCCGTCAACGAAGGGCCGCGATGATGGCGTCGTGGAGCTCGGTGTCGAGCTCAAGACTGTCGAAGGTTGCGGCATGCTCCCAGATGAGAGCGGCCGTGGCTCGGATTACATTCATGGGCTCCTCCCCCGTGGCGACAAGGCGGACCCGACGCCCGTCGGCGGCAACTACTGCATCAGCGGCGGCCGACTTGAGGAACTTGCCGTTGCGCGTGAGACGGATCGGGGGGTACGGCAAGGTGAGATCACGAAGGTCGCGCAAGATGAAGTCGGGTCTTGCATCGGGGTGCGCGGCGAAGGCATCTTGAGGCTGACTGATGCCAGTGAAGACGAGGGCGCTACTCATCCCGGATCGGTTTGCGCCTCTGATGTCTGTGTCGACCTGGTCGCCGATGAATAGCCATCGGGAGCCGGGGAATCGTTCGCGCGCGGCGTCGAAGATCGCCTCTTCGGGCTTTCCGGCCACGAGCGGTTCGCGGTTGACGACAGCGCGTACGGCTGCGACGATCGCACCATTGCCGGGGGCCAGGCCGCGCTCGAGTGGAAGTGCGGTGTCGAGGTTCGTCGCAACCCACGGAATCCCGGAGGCCAGAGCGTAAGCAGCTTCGGCGAGGTCATTCCAGCTCACGTGTGGTGAGAAACCTTGCACGACCGCATCGGGATGCTCATCCGCCGTGCGGACAAGTCGGTATCCCGCCCCTTGGAGCACCGTCGTCAGCCCCGGACCACCGACGACCAGCAGAGACGTTCCAGGCTCGACGACCCTTGAGAGGAGCAGCAGTGTCGCCTGCGGTGAGGTGACGACATCATCTGCGTCGACGCCGAGTCCCATTGTCGTCAGCTGTTCCGCGACGTCCGCTGCCAGCCGAGAGGCGTTGTTCGTCAGGAACCCCACCGTCTTCGTCTCTCGAGCCGCGTTCAAAGCGGTGACGGCGTGCGGTATGGGTGCTGCGCCGCGGTAGACGACTCCGTCGAGGTCGGAGAGGATGACGTCCGCGCTGTCAAGAGGGGTGGGGTGGGCGTCTCTGGCCATGCTGTCTCCCAGGTCGATGGGTGGACTACAGTCCGGTCTTCCATTCTACGCCGATTCGGTCTATGATCAGCTAGACAGGGCTATACAGGTATAGATAGGAGTCCCGTATGTTGATTGGCATTGGCTGCGACCCGAATGCAGCCACCCTCAAGGATGCCGTCGCTGATTACCTTCGCGAGCTCGGCCACGAGGTTCGTGATTTCGGCTCCGACGACCCCCTGTACCCGAAGACAGCCATAGCGGTGGCGGAAAGCGTCGCGGCGAAGGAGGTCGAGCGTGGTGTCGTGATGTGCGGCACCGGCATCGGCGTCTCCATCTCTGCGAATAAGGTTCCCGGGGCGTACTGCGCACTGCTCACGGACGCGTACCAAGCCGAGCGTGCTCAGCTGAGCAACGACGCCAACATGGTCGCATTCGGAGCTCAGGTCACCGGCGTCGAGTCGATCAAGCGACTCGTTCGCGAATACCTCTCGGTGTCGTACGGGGAGAACGAGCGGAGCGCTCCGAAGCTCGCCGCTCTGTACGACTACGAAACCGAGAACACTCGCGTATGAATACCGTCCCGCTGCAGATCGAGGCGGAACTCGCACGCCTGAACGTCCTGCGGATGGTGCGGGCAGGCGGTTCTGGCCACCTTGGAGGAGCACTCTCGTGCATCGACATCGTGACCGCGCTGTACTTCGCGACCATGCGCGTCAACCCGCAAGCCCCGAAGGACCCGAACCGCGACCGGTTCCTGCTGTCCGCGGGCCATAAAGCAATGGCGCAGTACGCCGTCCTCGGCCGGCGCGGCTACTTCGAGGAGACGCTGTACGACACCTACGGCTCCGTCGGCAGCAAACTCGGCGGTCACCCTGACCTTCACAAGCTTCCGGGGATTGAAGCGAACACGGGCGCCCTGGGTCACGGGCTGTCGATTGCCGCAGGGATGGCACTTGGCCTTCGCGCAGCGGGCAACGGAGGACGGGTTTTCACCGTCCTTGGGGATGGTGAGCTCCCCGAAGGGGCGAACTGGGAAGGCGCGTCCATTGCGGCCCACCACCGACTCGACAACCTCGTCGCTTTCGTCGATGTCAACGATCTGCAGATCTCCGGGCCGACCGCTGAGGTCATGAACATGGAGCCGATTGCCGACAAGTTCGCAGCGTTCGGGTGGAACACCGTCACCATCGACGGGAACGATATCGATGCCGTCCTCGGCGCCGTCAGCACCGCGGACGGTGAAAAGGGCCGGCCTACTGTCGTCGTTGCTCGCACGACGAAGGCGAAGGGCATCAGCTTCCTGGAAGGGACCCTTGCCTCGCACTACTGGAAGCCGACGGTCGAGGAACTCGACCGAGCCGAACGTGAAGTGCACGCCCGCATCGACAACCTGCGCGAATGGAACGACCATGGCTGCTGAGACGCCTACTCTTATCGATCCGCGAAAGACCTTCGGGCAAGCAGTGACCGACCTCGCTGCGAGCGATGACCGTGTCGTCGTCCTCTCCGCCGACAGCGGGCTGTCGTCGGGATTCGGCTCATTTCGCGAGCGCTACCCCGACCGCTACTACGAGTTCGGCATTCAGGAACACGGAACAACGGGCGTCGCGGCAGGTCTCGCAACAACCGGGAAAATCCCCGTCTTCGCAGCCATCGCAGCGTTTGTCACCAACCGGAACTACGAAGCATTCCGTAACGACATCGCGTACATGGGTCAGAACGTCAAGATCGTCGGTCGCAACGGAGGGATCACTTACTCCGACCTCGGGCCCACACACTACTCCCTCGAAGACTATGCAATCATCCGCATGCTTCCCGGGGTCGTCGTCCTCTCACCCCAGGACCCCGGAGAGATCCGGGAGGCAGCGAAGGCGATGATTGAGCACGACGGGCCCGTGTACATGCGCATCGGGGGCCCATCGATCCCCGATCTGTTCCCGCAGGCACCGTTCACCATCGGGGAAGGGCGGATGATTCGGGAAGGGTCTCGCGCAACGGTCGTCACGACGGGGACCATCACCCCGGAGGTCGTGGTCGCGGTGCAACGGCTCGCGGACGACGGCGTCGATGTGGAGCTCATCGGGATGCCAACTGTCGAACCTGTTGACGCGGCGCTTATCCGCGCGTCCGCTCATCGCACCGGACGCGTCATCACCGTCGAGGAGCACTACACCCGCGGCGGTCTCTCCGCGGCCGTTGGCGAGGCTCTGGCATCCTCGGGAATTCCCGTGCACGCCATCGGGTTGCCGCATGAGCACATCGTCACCGGTACGTACTCAGGTCTGCTTGCCCGATACGCGCTTGACGCCGCGGGACTGTACGAGCGCATTCGGCTGCTCGTCCGCTAGGCGGACCCGCTGTGGTGGGCCCCGAGTTATCCACCACGGCGGGTTCACTCACGCTTGTAATCGAACTTCAGCCGCACCGCATCGCCGCGGAAGACGATGGTCGAGTACTCAAAGGCCGTCCCTGCCGGGTTCGTGATGACATCCGTCAACAGCAGTGCCGGGTCGCCCTTGCGCAGCTCCAGCAGCTTGGCGTCGGTTCCGTCCACGGCGATGACTTCCAGATCTTCGGAGACACTCTTCATCGACAGATTGAATTTGTCTTCGAGAACCACGCACAGCTGCTCGTTGACGACATCCAGCTGATCCAGTCCCGGCGCGAGGCTCGCTGGCACGAAGGAGCGGTGGACGCTCAGAGGCTTCCCGTCTACCGTCCGCAGTCGCATGATGGCGATGACCTCGGCGCCCTCCGGCAGATTCAGGTGCTCACGCACTCTCGTCGGCGCGGGAGCGCGCTCCGTAGAAATCAACGTCGTCACGATGTCGTACCCGAGCACTTCGAGCTGCTCACGGATTCCTTTGTATGCAGGAGAGACCGCGTTGATCTTTTGCGGGGCGACGAACGTGCCCTTGCCAGGGACGCGGATGAGCAGACCCTCACCCGCCAGCTTGTTGAGCACACCACGAATCGTCATGCGGCTCAGGCTGTACTCCCGGTTCAGCTCGTTCTCCGACGGGATGCGCTGCTCGGGTGCCCACTCACCACTGGCGATCTTCGCGTGAAAGATGTCCTCGAGCTGCTGATAGATCGGTGTCGCTGAGTCGCGCTCAATCACGTCGGTCATCCTTACGCCTCCAGAATTTTCCACATGATCTTACCAAGTAGGTCTTGTATAGAGTTGTATAGCCATGTACTCTGGGTCCAGACGGACCGGAACGAAGGATGTTCTGGCCCGAGCTCGACACAAGGAAGTGAGATCGGACTATGGCCGTATCAACTCGTCGTCTCACGACGGGAGCTCGGAAGCACGGATACGCGGTTCCCGCCGTGAACGTCTTCGACGAGATCAGCATGCGCGCGGTCATCGCCGCAGCCGAGGAGAAGGACTCGCCTCTGATTGTCCAGGTCTCGACAAAGACTGTTCGCACCTCGGGGACCGCTTTCATCACGAGCCTTTTCCAGGCGCTCACGCGGCACACATCCGTGCCGGTCGCGCTCCACTTGGATCACTGCCCGGACCGTTCTGTCCTCTCTGACGTCATTGCCGCCGGGTGGTCATCGGTTCTCTTCGATGCTTCTGACCGTGATCTTGCTGATGCAGAGCGTGAGACGACGGAAGTCGTCAAGGAGGCTCACGCAGCGGGCGTCGACGTCGAATCCGAGATCGAGAACATCCTCGGGGTCGAAGACGGAGTCGGCAGCGACGAAGCCCACCACGCGTATAGCGTCGACCAGCTCGCAGCCATCGCGGAGCGCACCGGTGCTGACCTGCTCGCCCCGCAGTTGGGCACGAGCCACGGCCTGTTCACGTCCAAGCCGACCCTTCTCCCTGAGCGCGCCCGCGAACTCGCGCACCTCACGGACAAGGGAATTGTTCTTCACGGGGGAACCGGCCTTGAGCCCGCCGACTTCCGCGCCTTCATCAACAATGGCGTCTCCAAGATCAACATCTCCACAGCCGTCAAGCACGCGTACATGCAGGCATCGGCGGAGCATCTCGATTGGGCACGCGCCAACAACCATTGGGATCCGCCGAAGTTGATGACTGCCATCGGTGATGCTGTCACCAGCGTCATCGGTGACCACATCGAGTGGTTCGGCTCCGATGGCATGGCAGCCAAGGCGAAGGCCGTCAAGCCGTGACTCGCGCCCTGATCTTCGACTGCGACGGAGTGCTCGCAGACACCGAGCGCTATGGTCACCTGCCCGCCTTCAACGACACCTTCGCGCATTTCAACCTTCCCGTGCACTGGTCCGAGGAGGACTATGCCGAGAAGGTACGAATCGGCGGCGGCAAGGAGCGTCTCGCCTCGCTTCTCACCAGCGACTTCATTGCGTCGGCGAACTTGCCCACCGACGAAGCTGCACAGATCGAGCTCGTCAAGCGGTGGCACCGCTTCAAGACGGACCGCTATACAGCGAAGGTTCGAGCTGGTGAGATGCCCGGGCGGCCCGGAATCGCCCGAATCGTCGCTGCTGCACACGACGCAGGATGGCTGCTCGCTGTCGCATCCACGTCCGCCGAAGAATCGGTGCGCGCCGTGCTGGAGCATGCGGTCGGTGCAGAGTCCGCCTCCTGGTTCCGTATCTACGCGGGAGACGTGGTCCCGGCGAAGAAGCCGGCACCGGACATCTACCTGCTCGCTCTGCGGGACCTCGGTGTCGACGCGGCGGACGCTGTGGTCGTCGAAGACAGCCAGAACGGGCTGCGGGCCGCCGCCGCGGCCGGCATCACCACGGTCGTGACGGTGTCCAGTTACACCGCCGACGAGGACTTCACCGAGGCGGCACTGGTCGTTGACAGCCTGGGTGACCAGCCGCAGACGCCAGCGCGCTTCCTTTCCAACCCGCGTGGCGTCGAGGAGACCGGTCAGGTCACCCTCGACACCCTCACTGCCCTCACCATCCGATAACCCAACCCGAGGATCATCATGAGCAGCACCTTCAGCCAGGCGGGCGTCGCCCGCGTCGAGAGCGTCATCAAGCTCATCGCACAGACGTGCGTCGACAATGAGAAGTACTTCAGCGACCTGGATGCCGTTGTCGGCGACGGCGACTTCGGATACTCGCTCGCTCGCGGATTCGAGAACGTCATCGCCGAATGGGACGAGTACGACCGGTCGGATCTCAGCACCTTCATCCAGAAGGTTGCGACTACGATGTCCGGCCGTATCGGTGGCTCGTCCGGCCCGATCTGGGGCACGGCGTTCCTTCGCGCCGCTATCTCCGTGAAAGACAAGAACGACATCAGCCAGGCCGATGTGGTCGCGATGCTTCGCTCGGCCGTCGAGGGCATCATGAAGCGCGGCGGCGCCTCCCTCGGAGACAAGACGCTGCTGGACGCTCTGGTCCCGCTCACCGATGCCATCGAGGCGGACCTCGATAAGGGTCTGGACGGCAAGGCTGTCGCTCAGCACGCAGCCGAGGTCGCACGCGCCGCCGCCGAAGAGACCGCGAAGCTCGAGGCACATCGTGGCCGCGCGTCCTACACCGGTGAGCGCAGCATCGGCTCCCCCGACCCGGGCGCCATCGCGATGGCAGTGCTCGCCGAGCGCGTCGCCGAGACCTGGTAACGACTCACCCTCCCTCCACCCCCATCCCACACAAGGAAGTGAGAACACAATGAAGAAGTTCATCAACGACCCGAAGGCGTTCGTTCCGGAGATGCTGAAGGGTCTGGCCCTGGCGAACCCTGACACGCTCACGTACGACCCGAAGTACAACCTCATCGTCCGCGCCGATGCGCCCAACAACGACAAGGTCTCCATCATCCAGGGCTCCGGCTCTGGCCACGAGCCCGCACACGTGATGATTGTCGGCAAGGGCATGCTGGACGCCGCCTGCCCCGGTGACGTGTTCGCCGCCCCGCCCACCGATTTCGTCGTCGAGGCCGCACGCCGCGTCAAGAGCGACAAGGGTGTGCTGCTGCTGGTGAACAACTACACCGGCGACAAGATGGCATTCGAAATGGCAGAAGAGCTCGCTGCCGCAGAGGGCATCAAGGTGCGCACCCTCTTCATCGACGACGACGTCGCGGTGAAGGACTCGCTGTATACCATCGGTCGCCGCGGCGTCGCTGGCAACTTCTTCGTCATCAAGGCCGTCGGCGCTGCCGCTGAGGCCGGCAAGGATCTCGACGAGATCGTCCGGATCGGCGAGAAGGTCAACGCCGTCACCCGCACCATGGGCGTGGCGCTCACCGCCTGCACCCCGCCCGCCAAGGGCGAGCCGCTGTTCGAGATCGGCGACGACGAGATCGAAGTCGGCATCGGTATCCACGGTGAGCCCGGCCGTGCACGTCAGAAGTGGGTCCCGGCGAACGAGATCGTCGACCTGCTTCTGGAGCCCATCGTGAGCGACATCCCCTACAGCAGCGGCGATGACGTCGCGCTGATGGTGAACGGTCTCGGTGGCACGCCCATCAGCGAGCTGTACCTTCTGTACGGCATCGCACACGAGAAGCTCGCGGCCCAAGGAATTACCCCAACCCGTAGCTATGTCGGCGAATACTGCACCTCGCTGGACATGGCGGGCGCGTCCATCACGCTTGTCAAGCTTGACGACGAGATCCGCGAACTTCTCGAGGCTCCCGCGGAGATCCCGATCCGCACCTTCTAAGGAGCCCCCCGCTGTGCGGCGCAGGTCACGCTGCGCCGCACAGTCTCACACTGAGCAATCCCCGGGTGGGCCGCGGTTGGCCCTCGACTGTCCACCCGGCGCCGCTCGCACGCACACCATCCCTTGTACCACGCTCAATCCGAGCCCGCGGTTTGACCTCCGCGGACACAGACGTCCGCGGATGGGTGCCCGTGGCCGGCCCGCTCATCGGAGGCGCGCTCGCCACCGGGTTGTCCATCGCACTGCTTCCTGTCATCTGACGGGAACCCCTAGCCCTCGGTCGGTCCACTGTCTTTCAAGTCATGATCGGGACCGTCCGAGGCTCCACCCCAGTCGTCGCTCATGCGACGCCTAACACCCGCAACACCTGACCTTCAATGAAGAGGAGACACCATGTCGAACCCCAAGATTCAGGACACCATCACCCTTGAGGACGCACTCCGCGTCATCGATGCCGCCATCGCGCGCGCTGAGGAGATCGGACAGCCCCAGGACATCGCCGTCGTGGACGCCGGAGGCAACCTCAAGGCACACGTGCGGATGGATACTGCGAACATCGGCAGCATCCACATCGCTATCAATAAGGCGTATACGTCCATTGCCTTCCAGACCCAGACCAAAGACCTCACGGGAGCAACACGCCCGACCGGCGACCTGTACGGTCTCAACGATGCTCACGGCGGCCGCATCGTCGTGTTCCCCGGAGGCATTCCGCTCGTCCGCGACGGTGTCATCGTCGGTGCCATCGGAGTGTCCACCGGCAGTATCGAAGAGGACCAGACAGTAGCCGAGGCCGGAGCCGCCGCACTCTGACCTAGGGCGTGTCTGACAATGTCTTGACCCAGGCGATGACGGCGTTGAGGACGACGGCCGCGCGGCAGACGATGGCGTGTTTGTCGTGAAGCGCCCTGAGAAGGCCGCAGCAGTGGAGACCTGACCGCCCGGTTGATGCGCTCTGCGGGGATCGAGGGCGTGAGGGGTTCGAAGCGGATCAAGACGACGAGGCCGGACCCGGCGTCGGCGCGGCACCCTGATCTGGTGAAGCGGGAGTTCACCGCGACCGCACCGAACCGGCTCTGGGTCACCGACCTGACATTCGTGACGACCTGGACCGGGCGTCGCCTACGTGTGCTTCATCATCGACGCGTTCAGCAGGATGATCGCGGGGTGGCGGGTCGCATCGCACATACGCACCGAGATGGTCCTCAACGCGATCGAGATGGCCCGCTGGTCCCGCGGCGCCCGGCACGAGAATCCGCGGTGTTGCATCGACCGGTTGAACTCGCCCAATTCACCTCGATTCGCTACGGCGAACCCCTCGCAGACATCGGCGCCACGCCCTCGATCGGAACCGTCGGCTGTCGACGACGGTTGAAAACTGAACACTTTCGACGGTGAAAAGTGGACACTCCCACGACGATCGGAGAGTGATCACTATGGAGGATTGGGCCTTGATCAGGAGGCTTGCCGCGGAGGGTGTGCCGAACGCGCGGATCGCGGCGAGGTTGGTGTCAACGCCGGACGAAAACTGACCCCCTGTTGCCGATCGAAAATTGACCCCTCTCATGGTTGTTGTTGGTTCTACTTGGTTGGTTGGCGACGGTGGCCGCGGGTGCGGTAGGAGTCGCCGTCGAGC
>Ga0209347_1006534_pt1 | contig 10283 bp, 3 predicted proteins | sample AutmiccommuBRH23_FD_187382 | JGI IMG/M metagenome (GOLD analysis project Ga0209347, IMG submission 187382) | Deep subsurface microbial communities from Mt. Terri, Switzerland - Autotrophic microbial communities BRH/23 (SPAdes) (version 2) | ecosystem: Environmental > Aquatic > Deep subsurface >... | reverse complement strand
CCGGTAGGGAATGATGTCTAAAAACCGCTCATCTGAATAAAAAAGCGAATAACGGCATTTATGCTTCGACAGGATGTCATGGATTTTGGGTATCCGGTCCTTGCCGGGCGCCATGGTATAACTGACGATGAATCTATGTGGTTTTGCTTCCTCCTGGGGCTCCAGAAAATCGAACTGATCCAGGAGATCGAGGATTTTATCCGGTTCCCACCGGTTGGCGATGTGGCTCTCCCAGCCCGTATCGTACTGCACCCCTTTACCGTAATAGATTTCCGTCCCCAGGGAGGCGATGATCACATCCGGATCGGGAAAACCGTTGGCGCGGAGAAGTTCCGTAACCGATTCCACCCGGCGCCGGGTAGCCACCCCGAACCCGACCGATGCGTTTTTCTCCCTAAGCCATTCAATCAGCGGGTCGGGCGCTTCGACACCGGCTCCCACCAGGAGGTCATCGAGGCTCGTCACCAGGAACCGGTCGATACGGGTCAGCCGTTTTCCGATAGCGGTGCCGGATTTGTCCTTTCGGACATCCGTCCGGGTCATTTCCTCGGCAAGCGGGATGATGCTTTCCAGGTAGGTTTCCGCGTGACTCTCCCAGGTAAAGTACTTCCGGACGTTCATGATCCCGTTCCGGGAGTAGGTTTCCCAGAGTTCGTCATCGGCGAGAATCTTTTTTAACGCATCAGCGATTTGTAAATTATCGGTGGGGTCGATGAGAATCCCATTTTCGCAATACCCGATAATATCCCGGGGGCCACCGTCGTTGGTGGCCACCAGGGGAAGTCCTGTGGCCGCGGCTTCGAGAAGGGTGAGCCCGAATGGTTCGGTCAGGGCCGCGTTCACGAACACGCCGTGTTTTTCCGCCGCGATGCGGTAGAGCTCGGGGATTTCATATTCCACGTCATGCTTCTTGGGAATGGCGAGTTTGCCGTACAGGTCGTACCGGTCCATTTCCAGGAGCATTCGGGTGAGAACGTCCTTTTCGTTTTCTTCCATCAGGTCGATGTCTTTCCGGATGCCGGCGAACACGGCCAGGTTGGCCATGGCCTGGAGGGCCTTGTCCTCGCCGAAGGCCCGGATCAGCCCGGAGATATTCTTTCGCTTGTCCGGGCGGGAGATGGCCAGGATCAGGGGCTTTTCCGGTTGCATGAGAAACCGGTCAAGCTGTTTGAGGAGGCTGGCCTGGGCGTATTTTTCCAGTTCCGGTTTTTCCTCCTCGGGGAGGCGATCATGATAGAACGGGTAAAACCGGTCGATGTCGATCCCGGGCGGAATCACCTTGTAGTGCGGAAAATCGGAATTCATGTAGTGGGCATATTGTTCATCGATTTCCTGGCGGGTGCTGGTGACGATCAGGTCGGCACTCTTAAGGACCCGTTCCTCGCTCCCGATGCGAGTATCAATCCTGTATTTCTTGTTGATTTCAATTGCGGGCATCCCGTCTTCGAGCAGTTTTCCTTTTTTCGGGATTCCCATGGAATGCCCGGTGAACACGAAGGGGAGGCCGAAGATGTGCGACAGGTTCATGGCCACGTATCCGGCATCGGCATAATGCCCGTGAACAATGTCCGGATAGTCATTTTCGCGGTTGATGAACTTGATGGTCTTGTCGATGTACTCGTCCAGGTGCGGCCATAATAGTTCCTTGCGCATGTATTTCCGGCCGCCGCAGCGAATACGGATGATCCGGCACTTGTCATTGAAAATTTCGACGGGACGGGAATAATCGTCGGAAACCCGGGGGTCGGCGATCAGGCGCGTAAACAAGTCGATCCGCCGGATATCGTCCCGCTCGCTCAGGTGCTTTGCCAATTCGATCACGTAAAGGACCTGCCCCCCGGTGTCGGCATCCCGCCCGAGTTCCGGATTATCGAAGCGGACCAGTCCATGAAGGCTGAACATCTGGATGTAGAGCCCATTATCCGGCATGGCGTTCTCCAGATATCTTTTCGAGAAACGGTTTGTAAAAGTCGGCGTCTTCTGGGACGGCCCCCCGGATGCCGCAGATGGCGGCGGCGAACGCGGTTCCGATGGAAAGGATCCGGTCCGGGGGCCAGCCGTTCAGATACCCGATGGCCAGGATGGCGCTGTAGGCGTCTCCGGCGCCGACCGTGTCGACGACGGGGGTTGATCCGGACGGATCGATCCGTCGGTGCGCATCGTCCCGAAAAATGTCACTTCCCCGGTCCCCCCGGGTCAACGCCACAACCTCGATGCCGAACTCTGCCATCAGCCATAGGATAAACGGCGCCTCGGCCAGGTCGCGGTCGAACATTTCGCCAAGATACCGCAGTTCGTCCGTATTCAGCTTCAGGATGTCCGCCTGTTTCAAAGATTCCCGGATCACCTCGGAATTGAAACAGTTCGGCCGAAGATTGATGTCATAAAAACAGCGGGTGTGGGGAGACCGTTTCGAAAGAAAGGAGTGGAGCCGCGCGAACGCCGTGGGCGTCCGCTGGAGCAGGGTACCGAAATAGATCAGGTCGACTGGCGCATCCCCGCCAATATGTGCGGGATCCTCCGGGAATTCGATATAATCGTATGCGACGTCGGGTATTATTTCAAATGCGTGTCCTCCGCTCCCATCCGGCATCACCGTTACCCGGCCGGTGGAATGCCGGTCATCGACCTGGACATCCGCCCTGTCGAAACCGCTCTTATCGAGCACGGAAATAATGTCAGAGCCAAGGGAATCCTTGCCGATCCGGGAGATGAAGGTCACCGGCATCCCGAACTGTTTCAGGTGATAAGCAAAGTTGAAAGGTGCGCCGCCGATGCGCCGGGATTCGGGAAACAGGTCGAAAAGAATTTCGCCGATTGCAAGTATCAAATCAATCTCCCTTCAATTTAATTGTCTTTAAATTAGCGGGGATAAAGAATCATGTCAATCCCGAACCCGGTTTGGCGAAGCAGGCGCCGCGGTTTCAAAGCGCCGGTTTTGGAATCCGAATTGTATAATCGGAATGCGTCAATTTGATACCCATCATCCCGATGTCGTTAAGTTAAGGGATTACCAAGCCGGATTAAAAGTTATCGTTGACAGCGGGAAGCTTTTGCGCAATTGTATGAACGATTGTTCATATGTTAATACATCAAACAGTGGACGTGCCGAAAATGACCGGAACCGATATCCCGCCCGAAGCCGAGCCCCACGTTTGCAGTGCCCGCGTGATTCACGAGGAGATCCTTCGGGCGGTCCGGGAAAAGATGCCCGAGGATGTCAGTCTTTACGAACTGGCCGATTTTTTCAAGATATTCGGGGACAGCACCCGGATCGGCATCCTCTGGGCGCTGTCCGAGTCCGAAATGTGCGTGTGCGATATCTGCGCGCTTTTGAACATGAAGCAGTCCGCGGTTTCCCATCAATTAAAAATCCTGAAGCAGGGCCGCATCGTGCGGAACCGGCGCGACGGCAAAGTCATCTATTATTCCCTCGATGACGATCATATCCGCCGGGTGCTCAATCTCGGGATGCAGCATATCCAAGAATAAGCGAATCGGTGACGTGAAAGAAGTAAATCAAGAAAACCATCAGATGCGGAAGTTCCGGGTTTCGAACCTGGACTGCGCCACTTGCGCCGCCAAGATTGAAGCGGCGCTCAACAAATCGCCGGGGGTGCGGTGGGCGTCCCTCGATTTCGGGACATTGACCCTCCACATCGATGCTGACGATCCCGCCAGCGCCGTGGAAATCGTCCGGCAGACCGATCCCGGAGTCGAACTCGAACCTGTTTCGGCCGGCTCCGGCCGCCGGGAAATGGCATCCGCTTTCAACGCCGGACGTGAACTCGTCGCGCTATGCGTGGCGGCCATCTTGTTCGGACTGGTGCTCTTCATCGACCTGTCCCGGCCGGCCGCGATACCGCATGCCGGTTTCGTGGCCCTTGCCCTGCTCACCTACGCGTTCGCCGGCTGGAACGTTTTTGCCGCCGCATTGCGGACCATCAGGAAAAGAATTTTTTTCGATGAAAATGTCCTGATGGTGATCGCCACCCTTGGCGCCATCGGCATCGGCGCCTATGCCGAGGCAGTCGGCGTCATGATCTTCTACAAGGTTGGCGAATTTCTCCAGAACCTGGCCGTGAACCGATCGCGCCGGTCCATCTGGTCGCTCCTGGCGCAGAAGCCGGATTATGCGAATGTCCAGACGCTCATGGGACTTCAGCGGGTGGCCCCTGAGGCCGTGCGGGTCGGCGATACGATCCTGGTCCGGCCCGGCGAGAAGATCCCCCTGGACGGCCAGGTCCTGTCCGGGGAAACCCAAGTCGACCGTTCGGTCCTCACCGGTGAACCGGTCCCCAGGGGAGTGAAACCCGGCGCGACCGTCATGGCCGGTGAAGTGAACATGAACGGGGTCATTACCGTAACGGTGACCCGTCCCTATGCGCAATCGTCCATTGCCCGCATGATGGAAATGGTCGAAAACGCATCGGCCCGCAAGGCGTCCACGGAAAATTTCATCACCGTGTTCGCCCGCTATTATACGCCGGCGATCGTGGCCGCCGCGGCGGGCATTGCGTTCATTCCGCCGCTGCTGGTCCCGGGGGCCACGTTTGCGGACTGGATCTACCGGGCACTGGTCCTCCTGGTGGTTTCCTGCCCGTGTGCCCTGGTTATCAGCATTCCGCTCGGGTATTTCGGCGGAATCGGCCGGGCTTCGGGAAGCGGCATCCTGGTCAAAGGGTCGAACTACCTCGATGCCCTGGCCCGGCTGAAAACCGTCGTCTTCGACAAGACGGGCACCCTTACCGAAGGGGTGTTCAAGGTGAGGGGGGTGATATCCGCCAACGGTTACATGCCCGACCGGGTGCTCGAATTCGCGGCCATGGCCGAGCGCCATTCCAATCACCCGATCGCCCGGTCGATCCTCGAAGCGTTTGCGGAGAAGGGAAACGGCATTCTCGGGGGTGGTCGTCCGACGGACGGCTACGCCGAAGTGCCCGGAAGGGGGATCAAGGCGGCTCTGGAGGGGATGACGATTCTGGTGGGAAACGATCGGCTCATGCATGACGAGAACATCCCCCACAGCGGCTGTGCCATCGAAGGGACGGTTGCGCACGTGGCGGTCAACGGCGCCTATGCGGGGCACATCCTGATCGGCGACCGGATCCGACCGGACGCGGTCGCCGCAATCGCCGCGCTCCGCCAAAACGGCGTCGAACGGATCATCATGTTGACCGGCGACAATCAGTGTGCCGCCGACAGCATTGCGGCGCGCCTTGACCTGGACGGTCATTACGCGGGACTGCTCCCCGAGGACAAGGTCCGGATCTTTGAATCGATCCAGGCGGACAATATCAATGGTGGCCGAATCGCTTTTGTCGGCGACGGGATCAACGACGCCCCGGTGATTGCCCGGGCCGACGTGGGGGTGGCCATGGGGGCGCTCGGGTCCGATGCGGCCATCGAAACCGCCGACGTGGTCCTCATGACAGACTCGCCGCTGAAAATGGCGGAGGCGGTGATCATCGGCCGCCAGACCCGGGCCATCGTCTGGCAGAACATCGTCCTCGCCCTTTCCGTCAAAGGCGTTGTGATCGTCCTCGGCGCCGCCGGCCTGGCCGGTATGTGGGCCGCCGTTTTCGCGGATGTAGGGACGGCCCTTATGGCCGTGATCAACTCCACCCGGGCGCTTCGGAAAAAAGCCGGTTTTTCGTGATAACCCCCAAGTCGCTACCGTAACCATTTCCCGCCAACTACGAATATGAACGCCTCCATTTAGGGGGGTGAAACCCGCCTCTACAAATCTCCCGATATCTTGATTGCCTGCCACTGCTTCCAAGGAACTCATGTGTTAATTTGTGCTCGTGCTCGTGCTCGTGTGCGTAATCGATCCGGACCTGAAAACCCGATTACGCGCACGCGGACGAGCACGATGGAGACATGAACGCTCCCTTTCTGCAAATGACACCGCACAGCGGGGTAAGGAGCCTTTTACGATTCTCACCGTCCCTCCCTCTTTTCTCTTCTTTTCATCTCATCGTATTTTTAAATCCAAAATTCAGGTTTGTTTATCTGTTCCCGCCGACTCACCTCTCTATCCATTTAATAATTCATATGTTTGTGTATAACTAATTTGAATAATTGTTTAAACTAAAGCGGTTCAAGCGAAACGACATAAAAGGCTACAAAAAAGAGTAGAAAAATAGAAAAGTTTACAAAAAGACGACTTGTCAATCATGCATCTAATCCATTATGAACAAGCTGCTCCGGGAATGTTTCAGCAGGGTTCGTCCGCTCTACTCCCGGCATATGCTTTCGAGGGTGATTCATTGTTTGTCGAAGCACTACATCTTCTGAAGGTCCCCCCCTTTAATCGGAGTTTCTGTTGCAGATGATTCTACAGCATCATTCAGGAAACAGGCAATCCATGTCGTTATTCCGTCAGATCACCCTTTTCATTTTTATATCGATCTTTACTGTTTCCGGATTTCCCATACCCGCAAGCGCGGAAAACGACAGTCCGGATGTCAAATTCCTCGATCAGATCGCCACCCAGGGAATCCCCGCCGCGTATAATGAAATCCTTGGCGCCCTGACCGACGGCTCGGGCGAGGCCCTGAAGGAAGGGGTCAAAACGAAAAGCGCTGATCTGGCCAAACTGGCCAACCAGAATGTCTGGCGGGACAAGATTTCCCGGGTGACCCAGGCGATTGGCCGCCTCTCCGGCATGCTCGATATCGGAGGGAAGGTTTATTCGCAATCCTATGATGATGCCGCTGTTTCGGCCAGCCTGACAGTCCTGTCGGAACTGGCCGCCACCGAAGGCGGAAAGGCCATGCTCAAGGCCTACGGGATCACCCCTCCGATTATCACCGCCGTTGTTGTTTCCGTCCAGGTCTGGTGGGAGTCCCGCAAGGCGCTTGTCAGCGAGACCATCGGTCGCCAGCTCGAAAGCCTCTATGGGGCGGTCGAAAACCTTACCCGCAGCAAGGGACGTTCTACAGGCGAAGGCGACCCGTTTCCCGTAACCCCCGAAAATGTGGAAAAAGTATGGAAACGGATTTTAAATGATCCGGGATTCCGTGAACTCTTCCGGGTCTATGTCACCGATCAGCTGCAACAGACGTTTCCCGAACCCGACTTTTTCGACAAAATCGACGTCTATCTGGCCGAACCGGCCATCGGGGTTATTTCCGGCCAATCACGTCCCAAGGACGGTTTTGCCGCCGCCCATCTCGACCCGTCCCGTGCCGATACCCCGGCGACCTCTTCCGACCGGCTCGAAGAGATACAGAAACAGCGCCTCCTGCAGCAGTATAATGAGATCAAGCCATACATTGCCGGACTGGTCGGCTGTCTCAACCGGGCCGCCAAGGTCCGGGAACAGCAGGTGGTCGCCGGCCGGAAGATGATGGAACTTAAAGCCCGTCTGGAAAGCGGGGGGAGTATCGAGCAGGTCCTGGCCAAGATCCAGCATGCCTTGGTCATGAGCGGCGTAGTGGAGAAATATTTGGAGACCTGCATGGCCGATATCGACAAGGCAGCGAAGGCGGAGGATTACGAGACCCTGCAGGTCCACATGAAACTTTCCACCGATTATGTCCGGGATGTGGTCGCCTGGCTGCCGGAAAGCGGACCTACCGCCGGGCTGCGGCAAAATCTCCTTACCGGACTCAAGGCGAGTTATTCCGCGGCAAGGAGCGCGTTCGAATTATTTCGGGCCGAGCTGAAAAAACGGGTGGAAAAGCCCTCGCCGCCGCCGGTCACAGCGGATTCTCCGGTGGCGCCGGGCGAGGACGTTAAAATCGATCCCCTTGATTATTACGAGGCCCATTTCAAACCCCTCATCAAACCGTTTGAATGGGGGGGGCTTGGCAGTCCGGATGCGGTGCGGACCGAGTATGAAAAGCTGCTCGAAGACGGCCTGTTCACTCCGCCCAGGGGGATCTACCGCTTGACCCCGGACCGATATCCCCTGGCAGATGTGCTGGAAAACGCCTGGAAGGCCCAGAATTTCCCGGTCGCGGCAAACCCGGAGTGGGCATCCGACGGCAAAGTGCCGGAGCCGAAACCAGAGGAGACGATTGACGGCTACCAAAAGGGATTGGCAGACGCGGTCGCCACCAGGGGGAGTAAATTGCCGGAAGGGATCATCTCCCTGGAAACCACCCTTCGTCAGCAGGGTGAGGCGATCAGCAAGCAATATAGGGAAGGAAACGATCTCTACTGGGGTCGCAATCCGAAGCCGCCGGCCGATGAAACCAAGGAACAGGCGAAAGCCCGGCGTGACCGGGGGACGGCTATCATGGACGAAGCCCATGCGGCAGGTGAGTCGATCCAGCCGGGGTGGAAAAGACTGGCGGCGATGAAGAGCGCCTGGGAGCAGGCGTACCGGATTGGGCAATCGGCGGCCGCGGCACAGGCGATTGAAACCCGCATGACTTACGATGCGGTATCCGCCTGGATGACCGGAATCCGCTCCGAGTACGCCAGCCGGGTGTGGGAAATTTTTTCGAAGAAGCAGATCATCGACAGCCGGCTCGCCGCCATATCCCTGGTGCCGCTGAACGTGTCCGAAACGTCGGAACTGATCCCCGAACTCGATCAAGCCCGCGGCTATCTGGAACAGAACGCCTACACGCATCTCGGCCGGTTTTCAAGGCCCCAGGAGAGCACCCTGGGGGCGGGTTTGAAAAACCTGCTTGCTTCCGCGTCCTCAAGGCTGATGAGCAATGCCAAAGCGATCCGGGCAACGGTTGGTCCGGCAGCCGGAAAAGCCGCCGCCCTGGCGGACGCCTATGACGCCGGGTGTGATGCCTTCAATCGTATCCGGTCTGATTCCGTATCAGACATTACGGAAATCCAGGCCTTTATTGATCCGGCGTTCCTGGCCGATGACGACATGACCCGGCGGCGGGCGGCGACGCCCAATATGACGAAAAAACTCCGTGCCGACGTCGATACGCTTCTCCAGGCAGCAGAACAGAACGCCGGAAATATGGAGGCGGATGCCCAGTGGCTCCGGCAGGTGACCGCCAATTTCGACCGGTTTCTCTCCCTTGGAACCGGAATCGGAATCCTGGAGGAATCCGGAAGCCATGGGGAAGGGGGTGCCCTCCGGGCGCCTGCCGTGCACGGCGAAGCCCTTATGGTCAAATACCCCTACATACACTTGCTCACCGAGAGGGAGAAAGATTCGGCGGCTTCCCAGCTGCGGAGTATCTGGCAGGGAACCAACCTCAAATCGTTTGCCGATCAACTGGCCCCCTGGCTGGCCCAGATTATGACGGACTATTTTAACCAGCTCGACCAGATCCCCGGTTACAAAGAAGAAAATTTCCTGGTGGTGGAATCGGGAGGCGGGATCTCCGGGATGCCGGTCACCGCGGGCGCCCTGGATCGGGCGCAAACGGTCATGGGAAATGCCACACCCGGGACTCCGGGATTCATGACGGCATTCCAGTCCCTTTCGGGCATTCTACCGATGGGGATCTCCTGGGACCGGAACACGAATCAACCTTCCTTTCGCGAGGTCCGGGTGCCGGACAATCTGTCCCTGGCGGCGCGATATACCGCGTTCCGGGACAGCGTCCGAAAAATGCATGAATCCCATGTCCCCTTGATTGCGGCATATGAACAGCGTCAGCAGCAGGCGGAACTCGTTCGGGCCAGACAGGAACTGTCCGGTCTGATCACTCTCCTGAACGCCCGGATCGAAAAAGGAAGACAGATGATCTCCGCCGGGCGGGCGCTTCCCGCCACCGACCGGAAAGGGATCGAGGCCGCCATTGCCGGACTCGATGTGTTTCGCGGCAACGATCTCCTCGCCGATCCTTACCCCCGGGTGGTCGCATTACACTCGCTCCTGTTCCGGGGGACCACCGAGGATTTAAAACTTGCCGAACCGGCAGGGGCCGCCGTAATGGCGATCGGAAATCTTTCCGGTGAGATCGCCGTTGCCGTCTCCGATCTCCGGGCGCGACTGGCCGCTCCACCCCCGCTTCCCGCAGCCGAGGTCAAGGCGTTTTACGACGCGTTCAAGGCGGCCTATGAAGCCCGCGATGCCGCGCAGGTAATGCACTTTATCGACGATGACTGGTCCGCCGGCGATGGAACGACCCTGGCCGACCTGGAGGTGTTGTTCAGCCGGATGTTCGACATGTTCGACGACATCCGGTTCGACATCACCGGCCTGAAAGTCGAACCGGCGGACGGCGGCGGGCTGCGGGCCAGTTACAGCCTGACCATCACCGGCCGGATCTATCAGAACAACCTCCGTCATATTGAAAAATCGACCGTTATGGAGGAAATCCGGCTTGACGGTTCGGAGGGGCGGATCG
>Ga0209347_1006533_pt1 | contig 10284 bp, 9 predicted proteins | sample AutmiccommuBRH23_FD_187382 | JGI IMG/M metagenome (GOLD analysis project Ga0209347, IMG submission 187382) | Deep subsurface microbial communities from Mt. Terri, Switzerland - Autotrophic microbial communities BRH/23 (SPAdes) (version 2) | ecosystem: Environmental > Aquatic > Deep subsurface >... | reverse complement strand
TACAGCGGCATCGATGGAATGGGCAAGGTGCACACCAGCTCGCCGACCTGGTCCACCAGCGAGTTCCCGGACTCGTCCCAGGCCTGCACGTTCGCACCCAGCATGCGCGCCTGCATTTCTCCCACCACCACCGGCAGCGTCGGGACTCCGCCCACGAACGCGCCCGCGAAGTCGGTACCGCCGGACATCGGCGCCAGCCACAGGTCACGGCCGACCTTCTCGTACACCCACCGGTAGCTCTCCGGCGACAGCGGCGAGCCGGTCGAGCCGACCGACCGCAGCCGTCCAAGCGCCGCCACCTTGCGTGGCTCGACGCCGTTTTTCTCGCACAGCGAGAAAAACGCGGCTCCGGCGCCGAAGAAATCGATGTCCAATTCGCCGCAGAAGCGCCACAAGGTGGAGTAGTCGGGCCAGGCAGGATTGCCGTCATAGACACACATCGTGGCGCCTACCAGGAGGGCCGCGACGTTCAGATTCCACATCACCCATCCAGTGGTGGTGAACCAGTGGAAGCGATCGGTTTCGTAGACGTCGTTGTGCAGCGCCAGGGTCTTGACGTGCTCGATCAGGATGCCGCCGTGCCCATGGACGATCGCCTTCGGCAGACCCGTCGTGCCCGAGGAATAGACCACCCACAGCGGATGGTCGAAAGGCACCGTGTCGACCCGCAGCGCCGCGCCGCTGCGCAATGTGTCGCTCCACGCCACCCCTTTCGCAAAGCGGGCGGGGTCGGCGGAGGGGTCCAGATAAGGCACGAGCACGAGGCGTTGCAGCGAAGGCAGCTCCCCCATGATTCGCGCGAGCACGTCACTGCGGTCGCAGGCTTTCCCGCTCCACTGGTATCCGTCCACTGCGATCAGAACCTTCGGCTCGATCTGGCGGAAGCGATCGACCACGGCGGTCACGCCCATCTCGGGTGAGCACAGCGACCACACGGCCCCGATGCTGGCTGTCGCGAGGAAGGCCACCACGGCTTGCGGTATGTTGGGCAGGTAGCCGACCACCCGGTCGCCGGCGACTACGCCCTGGCCGCGCAACCACTGCGCCAGCGCGGCCACTTCGCCCTCCAGCCGAGCCCAGGAGACCTCGTCACGTTGGCCCGCTTCGTTGCGGAAGATGATGGCCGGCCGCTCAGCAGTACTGTGCCTGAAGATCTGCCTGACGTAGTTGGTTCTCGTGCGCGGAAACCAGCGGGCGCCGGGCATCGAACGATCGGCGAGCACCGGTGTGCGCTCGCCCTCCAGCGGGAGATCGAAGTGCTCGACCAGAGCCGCCCAGAACGCGTCGGGATCGGCCACGGACCAGCGCCACAGCGCCTCGTACCCGTCGAAGTGCAGTTGCTTCTCGGCCCGAAGCCACTCGGTGAATTTGCCGATCCGGGCTCTTGCAAGTCGTTCGGCCGTCGGTTGCCAGATGACTTCGGGCACGTCTGGTTCTGAAAGGGGCATGCGGGCATCTCCTCGCCAGTGGGCAGTATAACATAACAACTGTTAGTTTGATATACTTCAGCGTGCGCCATGGGCGAAGAGGTCAAGCCCCCGCACAGCGGCCGCTTCACTCGACAGTTCAAGAACGAGGTTGATCTCACTCCAGACGCGGAACACCGTTCCGAACACCAGAATGACCGGAGACATCCGTGCAGCATGCGCTGACGATGCTTGAAGCGGTAGAGACACTGCCGCGTGATGACGGCGCGCCCATGTCGCTGGCGCGCGTGTTGCGGACGTTGCGGCTGCTCGCGGACGACCCGGACGGATTGACACTGGCGCAGCTCATGCTGCAGCTGGGCGCTCCCAAGACCAGCGTGCATTCGCTGCTGCGTGGTCTCGCGGCCATCGGATATGTGCAGCGCTTCGGCGCCGTGTACCGGTTGGGACCCGAGGCGTTCGTCCTGGGCGCCGCTCTCGCGGGCGCGCGCTCACTGGCCATCGTGGCGACACCCTTTCTGCTCGATGCCCGCGCGCAGTCCGGCGAGAGCGTCCTGCTGGCCGCCATCAACCGGCCGGCCGGTCACCTGACCTACACGCAGATCGTCGAAAGCCACCAGCCGGTGCGCTATACGGTGCCGGTGGGCACCACGCGGCCGCTCTTCGCCTCCTCTGCTGGCCGCGTGCTGCTGGCATTCCAGGACGACGCCTGGCGTCGCGATTACCTCAAAACCGCCGACCTCAAAGCCCTTACGAGTCGCACCGTAACCGACCGGCGCCGGCTCGCCCGCATTCTGGATACCGTGAGAACGGCCGGCTTCGCAGCCACCATTGGAGAGGTGACCCCTGATGTCGCCGGCTTCGCAGCACCCGTATTCGAACCGAACGGCCCGGTCAGCACTGCGCTGATCGTGGCCGCACCGATCGGACGAGGACATGCCGCGGCGCAGCGCCTGACGCGCATCGCCATCGACACCGCGCAAAAAATCTCGCAGGCCCTGAGCCATCGCGCAGCGCGGGAAATACCGCTTGCATCGATCGAGGCAAGACATGAACATCGAACTGCTGGATGAAGTCGGTGCAATGAGTGCCAGACAGACCAAGGCCCCACACCACGAAGGAGCAACGCTGGATGAATTTCCTCACTGAAGAGCAACAGGCCTGGAAGGATTCGGTTCGCCGCTGGGTCGATCGGGAAGTCGGGCGCGAATACATTCGCAAATGCGACATGGATCGCGCATTTCCGTACGAAGCCTACGAGAAGGCCGCCAAACTCGGATTTCACCGCCTGCTCGTGCCCGAGGCCGACGCTGGTGACGGAGGCGACGTGTTCTCGTACGCGCTGCTGTGCGAGGCGCTCGCAGGCTACGGGGTCGACTTTGCGGCAGCCATCGCCGGCGGCATCTTCACAGCGACGAACCTGTCACTGCACGGGACGCCGGACCAGAAGAAGAGATTTCTGGAACCATTCATGCGCGGCGAGGTTCTGTTCCCGATCTCGATGTCGGAGCCGAATGCCGGGTCCGACGTAGCCAATGTCCAGACGCGCGCCGAGCGGGATGGCGACGACTACGTGCTGAACGGTCAGAAGCTGTGGTGCAGCGGCGCGGCCAACCGCGGCGCCGTGATCCTGATGCTGGTGCGTACCGCCCAGACTGCGAACAAGCGCGACGGGCTGTCGGTGATCATCGTCCCCAACGACACGCCCGGCCTGACGATCCGCCCCCTGCAGACCCTGGCCCGTCGCTCGATCGTGACGACCGAGATCTTTCTCGACAACGTGCGCTTGCCCGCGGCCAACCTGCTGGGCAAGCCCGGCGAGGGCTTCAAGATCATCGCGGGCGAGCACCTGGCGCTCGAGAGGGTCGCCGTCGCGGCCACCTACGTCGGCAATGCGCAGGGCGCCGTGGACGACGCACTGGCCTACGCGCAGCAGCGGATCCAGTTCGGCAAGCCGATCTACGAGTTCCAGGTAATCCGCCACATGCTGGCCGACATGCAGACGCAGACCGACGCGGCGCGTCTGATCACCTACCGCGCCGCCGATCTGGCCGCACGCGGTCTGCCTTGCCGCAAGGAAGTGGCGATGGCCAAGCTGTTCGCCTCGGAAACCCTGCAAACCGTGACGCGCCAGGGCATGCAGATCCTGGGCGGCTACGGCACGACGCCCGAGGGCGACATGGAGCGCTACTTCCGCGAGGGCATGCAGTCCACGATCGGAGGAGGTACTTCGCAGATCCAGCGCACGATCATTGCGCAGGAAATGCGGGCCTGACATCGCCTAAGAACAACACCCCTCCCGCGCACGCCGTGGCCCCTTCCCTCGCTGGCGCCCAGAAGGTTCGACCAGGCGGGCGGATCAGCCGTCGACTGGCGCGGCCTCACAGACAGCAGACCCTTTCGCAACACACCGGAGATCAACCCATGGAAACCCTTGGCCTCGGCCTGCACTTCGAAGATCTTCCCGTCGGGCGTCAATTCCGCACCGTGGCGCGCACCGTCACGGAGACCGACATCGTCAACTTCTGCACTTGCACCGGCATGACTGAAGTCCTCTTCACCGACCTGGAGTTCCTGCGCACCGAGTCGGACATCAAGGGGCGCCTCGCGCCTGGTGCCCTGGCCTATACGTTCGCCGAGGGGCTGCTTGTGCATGCGAGCATGCAGCACACCGGCTACGCCTTCCTGGAAATGGACTTCAAGGTCCACAACCCGGTGTTCGCCGGCGACACGATCCACGTCGAATGCGAGGTGATCGAGGCCCGCCTGAGCAAGAGCAGGCCGGGGCGCGGGTTGGTTCGCACGCGCAACAAGATCGTCAAGCATGACGGCACTCTGGCCATTACCTACACGCCGATGCGGATGATCAAGTGCCGTGATGGCGCGGCGCACTGACGGAAATCAGCGGTGAACACATACGCTCTGAACGAGGACCAGCGGCAAATCCAGGAACTGGTTCGCAAGCTCGCGCGCGAAAAGGTTGCGCAGCGCGCCGCCGAGATCGACAAGACTGCCGAATACCCGCAGGACATGTTCGACCTGTTGCGCGAGGTCGGCCTTTTCACGATCCCGTTCCCCAAGGAATATGGCGGCACGGACAGCATGCTGTCGGCGGTGGTCGCGATCGAAGAGCTGGGAAGGGTGTGCTACAACACCGCCTACCTGCTCGTCGTGCAGTGGATGCCTTTTGGCGTCATCTACGCCGGGGGGACCAGCGAGCAGAAAGCCCGGCTGCTTGGTCCACTGGCTGCTGGCGAATTGCGCGGCGCTTTCTCCACCACCGAGCCGCAAAGCGGCTCCGACGTCGCGGGCATCCGCACACGGGCGACGCGCTGCGAGGGCGGCTACCGCATCAGCGGCTCCAAGATCTGGTGCACCAATTCGAAGATCGCCGATTTCGTGCTGGTCGCAGCCAAGACCGGCGACGGCAATACCGACGGGACGCGGCCCATCAATCTCTTCATCGTCGAGCGCGGCAGCAAGGGCTTCACGGTCGGTCGCGAAGAAGACAAGATGGGCGCCCGGGGCGTGCCTTCGTGTCCGCTGTTCCTGGACGATGTGTTCGTCCCGGAGCACAACCGCCTCGGCGAGGACGGCCGAGGCTTCAAGGACGTCATGGAAGCCTTCAACAAGAGCCGTCCGCTGATCGGTGCTCGTGGGGTCGCGCTGGCCCAGGGCGCCATCGACCACAGCATCGAGTTCGTCAGCAACCGGGTGACCTTCGGGCGCAAGGTGAGCGAGAACCAGGGCATTCGCTGGATGCTGGCAGACATGGCAATACAGACCGAGGCGGCGCGGCAGCTCGTCTACCATGCTGCTGCGGCCGTCGACAGCGGCGTTTCAGGGATCGCACTGGCACCGATAGCGGCAATGGCCAAGTGCTTTGCATCGGACACCGCGATGCGCGTGGCCACCGACGCCGTGCAGCTCTTCGGCGCCTCGGGCATTTCTTCGGAGTACCCGATCAACCGGTATTTCCGCGATGCCAAGGTGCTGCAGATCATTGAAGGCACGAACCAGATCCAGCGCAACATCATCGGCGACAGTCTGCTCGGCCGCGCCGCGCGCTGAGGGGACGCGCCGGGCTTCTCGCCGCCCGGCGCATGCCAGGGCGGCGCAGTCCAGCTCGCGCCAACGACTCGACAGCCGCCCCGCTCAGTATCCGTGCACAGCGCAGTCCGGAAAGCGGCCGTCCTTCACGGCGGCCACATAGCGCCGCAGCGCATCTGCGATGCTTCCGACCTCGGCCATGAAGTTGCGCACGAAACGCGGCAGCTTGCCTCGGGTGACGCCACCGCCCAGCCGCCTTTCCGGCTTGACCATCTGCGCGCCGGCCTGCAACAGCACCGCGCTGGAGCGCAGCGCCTGATCAGGCGCCGGCCTCATACGTGCCGAAGGGCAGATCACCCGGCAGCCATGCGTGCCGGTTGCCTGCGCCGACGCATCGCAGATGATAGGCCACTTCGTCCAGAGTCACCGGGCACGGTGCTCGTGCGGCCCTGCACCACCATGCCCAGCGAGTCGCCCACCAGCAGGCAGTCCACGCCAGCCTGGTCCGCTAGGCGGGCGAAGCTGGCGTCGTACGCCGTCAGCACCGCGATCTTCTCGCCGTCGGCAAGCATGCGACGCAGCCGGTGCAGGGTGACGGGCTTGCGCTCGCCCGCGGTCGTCGCTGTGCTGTTCATGCCGCGCCCTGCACCGGGATGGTGGAGCGGCACTCGCGGATGCGATTGTGTTCATCCACGAACACCAGCTTCGGTCCGTGCTTGCCCAGTTCGGCTTCGGCAGCCCAGCCGAAGGCCGCGATGATGAACAGGTCGCCCAGGGCTGCGCGGCGGGCTGCGGAGCCGTTCAGCGAGACGATGCCGCTGCCACGCTCGGCCCGGATGGCATAGGTGACGAAGCGCTCGCCGTTGGCCATGTTCCAGACAGCCTGGACTCGGGGGCCGTCGGCATGCGCCCGAGGATCTGCAGGAAGGCCATGTCGCCCAAGTTATGTGGCCCAGCAATTCGTCGGGCAGGCTCTTGCCGCGGACCTCGATGCGATCGGGCGTGCTCCAGGCGATGTCCGAGCGGATGGGTCGGATCTTGCGGGCCATGGGATTCCTTTCCTTTCCCTGCTTCAGCGATTCAGGCACCGGCGCTGCGCAGGGTGGCCCGCGCGCGCTCGTGCAGCGGCTTGTCGATGGCCGAGCGGTCTCACGCCGGTCCTCGACCCGCGTGCTGCGCTCGGGCCGGTCCGCGGGGAACGAACAGGGTAGCAGGCGGCAACATTGCCGCCGCGTGGGTGCTCAGTGCGACAGCCACCCGCCGATGCGGGGAGCCTCTGCGACAGCCCAGGTGCGGGCGATCAGCGCGTCCATCTCCGCCGGCGTCGCCGCCCCGCCATAGGCCGCCAGGCGGCGCGCCTTGTCCTCCAGCTCGGGACGGCTGAGCGTGTTGCCCGGGTCGCCCTTGGGCTCGTCGACCCGAGCCTGCAGCGTGCGCCCGTCGCGGGTGCGGACGGTCACCTTGCCGATCCAGCGCTGCGGATAGGCGCTGTCGACCTCGGGGTCGAGCTGCATCGACACCTTGTCGCGCAGGGCGGCCACACGCGGCGCCAGGAAGTGGCGATCGAACTCGTCCAGACCGGCGTAGCCGTATTCGGCCACCAAGGCCAGCACGGTGCCCATCGAAAACTTCGCCTGGTGGACGGTCGCGGGAACCACAACGCTGCCAAGCACGTCGATGGCACCCTGGTGCACCTGCGCGACGACCTCGGTGATGTCGTCGGGCTTGAGCCTGTGCTCGCGCATCAGCAGCAAGAGCGCATCGGCGCTGGGATGGGTGTGGCGGCACGAGGCGTGGTACTTGAACGAGGTCTCGGCGGTGGCCCAGCGGCTGCCCAGCCCGGCGGTCAGGCGCGCCGGGTCGGCGTCGCTGGACATCCCCGCGGCCAGGCCCTGGGCGCCCTCCAGGATGCGGCGCGCGCCGGTGAAGCCGTCACGCGCCAGATAGGCGGAGGCCAGCCCCGCCGAGGCGGCATGGGCACAGTGCAGTTGCTTGGAGTCGGCCGCATCGCGCAGGAATTCCCACAGCCCGGCCGCCTGCGTGCCGGCGCTGCCGAACGCATGCAGCATCTGCGCCGCATCCAGCCGCAGCAGCCGTCCGGTCGCAGCGGCGGCAGCCAGCGTTCCGGCGGTGGCGGTGGTGTGGAAGATCCGGTAATGCGAACGGCCGAGAAATTCACCGACCCGGATGCCGACCTCGTAACCCGCCACCACGGCGGCCAGGAACTCGCGCCCGCTCGCGCCGATGGACTGCGCCACGGCCAGCGCCGGCGGGAACACCACGGCGGCGGGATGGAACACCGAGCCGTTGTGCACGTCGTCCTGTTCCACCACGTGCGAGGCCGCGGCGTTGACCATGGCGGCGAAGTGCGCGGACGTGGCACGCCTGGTGATCAGCACCTCCGCGGCCCCTTCGGCCGGCCCCATGCTGCGCGCATACGCTTCGATGGCCTGTACGGCGCGCGCGCTCTTGCCGGCCAGCGCCGAGCCGGTCCAATCCAGGAACAGGTCTTCCGTGCGGCGCAGGACCGGCGCCGGAATGCGGTCGAAGTCCAGGCCGGCGGCGAAGGCGGCCAGTTGCGCGCCTGGCTGATCTTGCATGCTCATGAAAGCTCCTTGGCGCTCAGACGGCGCGCTGGGCGCGCAGGCGCTCGATCTCGACCGGCGAGTAGCCCAGCTCGCCCAGGATGGCGTCGGTGTGCTGTCCCAATGCCGGCACCGGCCCCATCGGCGGCGGCTCGGCACCACCCAGGTGGTGGGGCGGCAGCAGCACAGGCACCGACCCGCCCGGCGTGTCGATCTCGGCCCAGCGCCCGCGCGCGGCCAGCTGCGGATGCTGCCACAGGTCGGCCATCTCGTTGAGCTGCGCATTGGCGATCTGCGCGCTTTCCAGCCGCTCGATCAGCTGCGCGGCCGTGAGCCGGCGGAACACCGCGTCGATGATCCCGCGCAGCTTGTCCTTGTGCGCCAGCCGATTGGCGTTGCCCATGTACGCCTGGGCCAGTTGCGGCTGCAGCAGCACCTTGTCGCAAAAGGCCGTCCATTCCCGGTCGTGCTGCACGCCCAGCACCACGGACTTGCCGTCGCCGCAGGTGAACGGGCCGTAGGGGTAGATCGCCGCGTGCGAGGCGCCGGCGCGCACCGGCGGCGGCTGACCGTCGAGGGAGTACAGCAGCGGGTAACCCATCCACTCGGACATGGCCTCCAGCATGGAGATCTCCAGGCGCCGGCCGCGACCGGTGCGGCCGCGCTCCAGCAGCGCGGCCAGCACGCTGCTGTAGGCGTACATGCCCGCGGCAATGTCGGCGATCGACAGCCCGGCCTTGCAAGGCTGCTCGGGCGTGCCGGTCACCGAGACAAAGCCCGATTCGCTCTGGATCAGCAGGTCATAGGCCTTCTTGTCCGTGTACGGCCCGCCCTCGCCGTAGCCGGAGATGTCGCACACCACGATGCGCGGGTTCACCGGTTCCAGGCTGGCGTGGTCCAGCCCCATGCGCGCGGCAGCGCCGGGCGCCAGGTTCTGCACCAGCACGTCAGCGCGTTCGAGCAGCTTGTGCAACGCAGCGCCGGCGGCCGCATTCTTCAGGTCCAGCGTCAGGCTCTCCTTGCCGCGGTTGCACCAGACGAAGTGCGACGCCAGGCCGCGCGTGCGCGTGTCGTACGCCCGCGCGAAGTCGCCCTCCCCGGGGCGTTCCACCTTGATGACGCGCGCGCCCAGGTCGGCCAGCTGGCGCGTGCAAAACGGTGCGGCGATGGCATGCTCCAGCGTGACGACCAGCATGCCCTGCAATGGACGCATGGCTTCCCCTCAGAATGAACGCGGCAGGCCGAGCACGTGCTCGGCAACGTAGGACAGGATCAGATTCGTCGAGACCGGCGCCACCTGGTACAGCCGGGTCTCGCGGAACTTGCGCTCGATGTCGTATTCGCAGGCAAAGCCGAAGCCCCCATGCGTCTGGATCGCGACGTTGGCCGCCTCCCACGAGGCCTTGGCCGCCAGGTACTTGGCCATGTTCGCCTCCGCGCCGCACGGCTCGTGCGCGTCGAACAGCTCGCACGCGCGCCAGCGCATCAGATCGGCCGCTTCCAGCTCGATGTGGCTTTCGGCGATCGGAAACTGCACTGCCTGGTTCTGCCCGATCGGGCGGTCGAACACACGGCGCTCGTTGGCGTAGGCGGCGCTGCGCTGGATGAACCAGCGCCCGTCGCCGATGCACTCGGCGGCGATCAAGGTCCGCTCGGCGTTCAGGCCATCCAGGATGTACTTGAAGCCCTTGCCTTCCTCGCCGATCAGGTTCTCCGCAGGAATCTCCAGGTTCTCGAAGAACAGCTCGTTGGTCTCGTGGTTGACCATGTTGCGGATCGGACGCACCGTCAGTCCCTTGCCGATCGCCTGGTGCAGATCGACGATGAAGATCGACATGCCGTCGGACTTGCGCTTGACCTCGGACAGCGGCGTGGTGCGCGCCAGCAGGATCATGAGGTCGCTGTGCTGCACGCGCGAAATCCACACCTTCTGGCCGTTGACCACGTAGCGGTCGCCGCTGGCGCTGCGCAGCGCCGTGGTCTTCAGCCGCGTCGTGTCGGTGCCGGTGGTCGGCTCGGTCACCCCCATGGACTGCAGGCGCAGCGCACCGGTGGCGATCTGGGGCAGGTAGCGGCGCTTTTGCTCCTCCGAGCCGTGGCGCAGCAAGGTTCCCATGTTGTACATCTGGCCATGGCAGGCGCCGGCGTTGCCGCCGTTGCGGTTGACCTCTTCCATCACCACCGACGCCTCGGCCAGCCCCAGCCCGGCGCCGCCGTATTCC
>Ga0209347_1006532_pt1 | contig 10284 bp, 7 predicted proteins | sample AutmiccommuBRH23_FD_187382 | JGI IMG/M metagenome (GOLD analysis project Ga0209347, IMG submission 187382) | Deep subsurface microbial communities from Mt. Terri, Switzerland - Autotrophic microbial communities BRH/23 (SPAdes) (version 2) | ecosystem: Environmental > Aquatic > Deep subsurface >... | reverse complement strand
TCTATCCTTCAGCGCGGCAAAGCACCGTTCCAGTAGCGCAAAGCCGCCAAGGCCCTGCAATTCGGAATACATCGGCAGGTCGCTGAGCGTCAGCGCAAAGCCCTTGGGCAGCGCGGTCAGCGAAAAGATCCGCTCGGCCATCAGCCGCATTTCGCGCGGCATCACTTGCAGGGTTTCGGGGGACAAGGTTTCGTGGGCTTGCGTCATGGCTGGGGCTCCGCCGGGTAGAACCAGTCCCGCGCCACGCCTGACCGGATCTCGTCCCGTGTCGGGGCGCCGTGGAACAGCACGCCGCGCAGGTTGCGTTTCAGGAAATCTCGTGTCTTGTCAATGCCGTGCAAGCCGACGTTCATCAATCGCACGAGGTCGATGGGCACGAACTCCGCATCGTTGATATTGGCGTGCGGCGTGTGATAGCGCCGCGCGTCCAGCGTCTGCACCCGCATTGCCATGTGGCGGTGCTGGGGGTGGCGCAGCAGGAAGCGCGCCAGCGTCTCGCCCTGCGGCGCGGCCTCCAGATCGGCGGCCAGTGCCTGCACCATGCCGGGCACGTCGAGGCCAAGGTCGCGTGCCTCGGGCACCTCGGTGCGCGCGCCGCGGCGCGGCTCTTCGGCAGTTTCGGATTTGTACCAGATGTGGTGATAGGCGCCCGGCGCGCTCAGGTCGGCCGCCAGCGCCCAGCCATAATCGCGGTGCAGCGTGGCCAGCAGCGACTCGGTGCCTTCGGCGGGGCGCAGGACGAGTTCATCCGCGCCGCCGACGCCCGCCGCCAGTTCATCGGCGATCTCTGGCACCAGCTCGATCAGCAGCGACAGCAGGGTTTCCCGCGCCTCGGGCGCAATCCCGACGTGCCGCCCGGCCAGCGCGTCCAGCGGCAGCGCCACCTGCGTACCGCCAAGGGTGCCGCGGTCGTAAATCTCCGCCACATCGGCGCGGATCAGCGCCAGCCCGTCGGCCACCTCGGCCGAGGAGGCGAAGCTTTCATAGACCATACGGTCCTGCCGCCGGAAGGTGATCGCCCGGTCCAGCAGCGCCAGCAGATGCGCCAGCCGGGCATCGCCCTGCCCCACCGGCAGCGCCCGCGCGGCGGCAATCGCGGTTTCGCGCGCCGTCAGCCAACTGTCGATCAGCGCCGGGTGCTTCTGCACGAAGAAGATCAGCCCCAGGGCCGAGCCATTGCCCACGCCCAGATAGCGGCGGATCTGCGGGGCCAGCGGCACCGCGGTGTCCGACTGCAGCGAGGCCAGATGCGAGACGAGGTCGCAGGACAGTTCCCGCATCAGATACGCGGTCAGCATCTGCGCCTGCAGCATCCCGCCCAAGGGGTGCGACGGCCCCAGCGAGGCAAAGCTGCGGGTGCCGAAGGTGCCGTTGCCATCCAGCCCGGTGTTGCGCATCAGATAGCAAACCTCGGCCAGCTCGCCGATATCGGGCTGGCGGCCCGCCGCCAGCGCCTGCTGGGTGGCATCGAATATCCGCATCGAACGGTTGGACCGGCCCCAGACCAGCGTCTGCGGCGTCGCCCGGCCACGGTAGAGCTTGGGCAGCTCTGCCCGCGCCAGCGCGATATCCGCCTCGCTCGCCAGCCCCTCTTGCAGGGTGCACATCATGTCCCAGGCGCGGCCGATGATACGGCCGGTGCGGCCCTCGGTCCGTGGCGGGAAGGAGAAGGCGATCAGGCTGAAATCGGCATCCGGCGTGCGCACCGAATAGATGATCGTGCCCCGCGCCTCGGCATCGACATCCATGCGGTCCAGCCGGATATCCCACCGCTCGCGGATCATCTTGTTCATGAAGGCGCGGCTGCCCGACAAGCGGCTGGGTTGCAGCGCGGCGAGGCGGCCAGGGCGCAGAAGGTCAGCGGCCTCCCGCAGGGCGGGAGCCGGGGGAATGGCTTGGTGCATGATAGGCTAACGGCCTCCTTGAAGGGTCCGGGTCAGATCGCGCGCGGCTGCCAGCAGCGGCTCCAGGATCTGGTCGAGAGAGAAGCGGACTTCCGGGACGACAAGCGACACGGTGGCAAGGCAGCGGCCCTGCCCGTCGAACACCGGGGCGGCAATCGCCTTCACCCCGCTTTGGGAATAGCCGCTGGACAGCGCATAGCCATCGGCGCGGGTTTGCTGCAACACATCCTCGGCGGGCAGCGGATAGCGGCCGCGCCGCATCCGCTCCAGCGTCACCTCATCGGCATGGGCGACCAGCACCCGGCCCGAGGCAGAGCCTTCCAGCGACATGAAGGTGCCAATCTTCTGTTCGGCGCGCAGCAGGCTGTCGGTTTCCATGCGCGACACGATGCAGGGCTGGCCGCGGTCCATCATCGCCAGCGACGCGGTCTCGCCGGTCTGGGTGACGAGCTGCGATAGAACGGGCTCGGCCCGCACGCCTAGGCCCGCCTGATCCAGCGCGGCGCCGGCCATGCGGGTCGCGTACATCGACAGGCGATAGCGACCCTCGGTGTCCTGCTCCAGCAACCCCGCCTCGACCAGAGTCAGCAGCCGCTGATAGGCGGTCGGTCGCGACAGCGACAGCGCGGCCGCGATCTCTCCCAGTTTCAGCGGTCGGGTGCTTTGCGACATGACGTCAAGCACCTGCAGGGTCCGCAGAACCGTGGACAACGGCCGAACGCCGCCACTGTCCTCGGGGGCATCTGCCCCGTCCTGTCCGTATATTTCATTTGAATATGTCGTATCCATAGCCAATATGCTTTGGCCTATGCCGCTCCATGTCAAAGGAAATGCGTCGCCAAGGATGTATCTTTTTTCGGCAGCGCGGATTTTCCGATGCGGCGCGACGGGAAATATTCTATCAAAATAGCGCGGCACTTTGCCGCCATCCCGACCGCCGAATTCGGCGCGGACTTGGCCCGAATCACCCGGCTTCGGCCGGAGTGGTTTTTTGTGCTTTGGTCTATTCTGCCGGTTGACACCCCCGCCCGCGGCGGGAATGCTTTGCGCCAGATGTCGCATTTCGGTCCGCTTGCCGGGCGCGACCGCCCTGTCCCTCCCCCACAGAAAGAGACCGCCGATGCCCCGGAACGGTGCCGACAGCCTTGCGCAGACCCTTGCCGACCTTGGAATTGATACCTGCTTTGCCAATCCCGGCACGACCGAGATGCACCTGCTGGCCGCCTTCGGGCGCGAGCAGCGCATCACCTCGCATCTGTGCCTGTTCGAGGGCGTGGCGACCGGGGCTGCCGACGGTTTTGCCCGGATGGCTGGCCGCCCGGCGGTGACGCTGCTGCACCTTGGCCCGGGGCTCGCCAATGGCATGGCGAACCTGCACAACGCCCGCAAGGCGGCGACGCCGCTGCTGAACGTGGTGGGGGAACATGCCGGATACCACACCAGCTTTGACGCGCCGCTGACGGCGGATATCGAGGGGATGGCGCGCCCGGTCAGCGACTGGGTGGCGACTGCGGGCAGCGCCGAAGACCTGCCCCGGCTGGCGGCCGAGATGGTCGCCTTCGCGCGGGGGCCAGAGGGGCGCGTTGCCACGCTTGCCGTGCCGAACGATGCCGCCTGGACCGCCCTGCCCGAGGATCCCGAGGCGGCTGCCCCCGCCGCCCTGCCCCTGCCGGCACCTACGGTGGAAGCGCTGACGGCCGCCGCCGCCGCGCTGAAGCCGGGTGCGGCGCTGATCCTTGGCGCGGCGCATATCACCGCGCGGGCGGCGCGGCTTGCCACCGCCATCGCCGCCACGACCGGCTGCGAGGTGCTGACCGAGGCCGCGGTGGCCCGGATGACCCGCGGCGGCGGCGTGCCCGCCCTGCGCCGCATCCCCTTCCATGTCGATGCGGCGACCGAGGCGCTGGCCCATGTCACCACCGCCGTTCTGGCGGGCGCCCGCGATCCGGTGGCGTTCTTCGCCTATCCCGGCCGCCCCAGCCGCCTGCTGCCCGAGGCGGCCGAGGTGCTGACCCTGTCGCCACCGCTGGCCGATCTCGACGCGGTGCTGGAGACTCTGGCCGCCGCGCTCGGGGTCATGGTGGCCGAGGACATCGCCCCGCCCCTGCCGCCCCGCCCGCAGGCTGGCCCGATCACGCCGGAGTCGCTGGCCGGGGTGGTTGCAAACGCCCTGCCCGCCCATGCCATCGTCGTCGACGAATCCATCACCAGCGGCGCGCATCTGTTCCCGGCCTGCGCCGGGGCCGGACCGCATGACTGGATCAACAACCGCGGCGGATCGATCGGCTATTCGATGCCGGTGGCGGTGGGGGCGGCCGTCGCCTGCCCGGACCGCAAGGTGATCTGCCTCACCGGCGACGGCTCGGCCTTCTACACGCTGCAGGCGCTGTGGACGATGGCGCGCTCGCGGCTCGACGTGACGGTGATCGTGCTGGCGAACCGGCGCTATAACATCCTGGCGAATGAGACCTCGAAGATCGGGGCCGGCGCCCCCGGCCCGGCGACGATGCCGCTGATGAGCCTCGAGGATCCGGCGCCCGACTGGGTGAAGCTGGCCGAAGGGCATGGGGTGGCGGCAGAGCGGGTCGGCGATGCCGCGGCGCTGGACGCGGCCCTGCGTGCCGCCTTGGCCGCGCCGGGGCCGCGGCTGATCGAAGCGATGCTCTGACCGCCGCTAGCGCAGGGCCGCCGCGCCTTTGGCAGGTGGCTCCAGCAGCGCCAGCCCGGCGGTCAGCGCCGGGTTGCGGTTGCCGGGACGCCAGACGGCGTGAAACTCTGCCACCTCGCCGCCGCCGAGATCGATGGGGCGCAGCACGACATTGTCGAAACAGGCGCGGGCGGTGTCTTCGGGCACGATGGCCAGCCCGAGCCCGGCGCTGACCATCGACAGGATCGACTGCGCCTGGCTGACCTCTTGCACCACGCGCGGGCGGACCCCGGCGCGCTGAAAGGCGCGCAGGATCATCTCGCGCAGATAGGGGCCCTCGGCCGAGTACTGGATGAAATCGGCGCCATCGAGCTGCGCCAGCGCCGGGCGCCGCCGCGCCGCCATCGGCCAGCCCGCCGGGATCGCCAGCACCAGCCGTTGCTGCCAGACCGGGCGGGCGCGCAGATCCCCAAGATCGGCGCGCGACCGGATGATGCCGATATCGACGCGGCCGCTGTGCAGCGCCTCTAGCTGCGGCCCGGTCATCATCTCGCGGAAGTCCAGCGCGACATCGGGGGCAAGCGCCGCGGCGCGGCCGATCAGCCAGGGCAGGAAGCTGTAGGTCGTGGCCCCCACCATCGACAGGGTCAGCGCCCCGGCCTGCGGCTGCATCGCCCGGCGCGCGGCCTTGGCCGCCGCATCGGCCTGTTGCAACAGGCGCCGGGCCTCGGCCATGAACACCCGCCCCGCCGGCGTGAGCTGCACCGACCGGCTGCTGCGCAGGAACAGCGGCACGCCGAGCGCGCGTTCCAGCCCCTGGATCTGCCGGCTCAGCGGCGGCTGCGACAGGTTCAGCCGCTCCGCCGCACGGGTGAAGTTCAGCTCTTCGGCCACAGCAAGGAACGCGGTCAGATGGGAAAGCTCGAACATCAATGCGCCTTTGGTATGGATTTCATGCAGAACCGATATTGGACGCGCATGGATCGCGCGTCTATCCCCAAGGCCAACCCCGGCCCCACGAGAGGATCGCCCGATGACCCCGCCCCCCGCCGAGACAGCAACCGGCACCCCGTCCGACGCCATCGCCCGGTTGCGACTGTCGCTGGTCTACCTGCCGCTGAAAACCCCGATCAGCGATGCCAAGGTGTTGACCGGCCGGCAAAAACCGCTGACCCAGGTGGCGATCCTGTTTTGCGAGATCGACAGCCGCGACGGGCATCACGGCGTCGGCTTCAGCTATTCCAAGCGCGCCGGCGGTCCGGGTCTTTATGCCCATGCCTGCGAGATCGCGCCCGAGTTGATCGGGCAGGACCCGAACGACATTTCCAGAATCTGGGATCGTCTGGTCTGGGCTGGCGCCTCTGTCGGGCGCAGTGGCCTCGCAACGCAGGCGATTGCTGCCTTCGACATCGCGCTCTGGGACATGAAAGCCAAGCGCGCCGGTCTGCCGCTGGCCAAGCTGCTGGGGGCGCATCGCGACTCGGTCCGCTGCTACAACACCTCGGGCGGGTTCCTGTCCTCGCCGCTGGAGGAGGTGCTGGAAAACTGCGCCCGTTCACGCGAGGCGGGGATCGGCGGGATCAAGATCAAGGTCGGCCACCCCGACAGCGCCGTCGACCTGCTCCGCGTGACCGCCGTGCGCGACCTGCTGACAGATGACTTTCCGCTGGCGGTCGATGCCAACCAGCAATGGGACCGCGCCACCGCCGCGCGCATGGGCCGGGCGCTGGAGCCGATGAACCTGTTCTGGATCGAAGAGCCGTTGGACGCCTATGACGCGAAGGGCCATGCTGCCCTGGCCGCCGCGCTCGACACTCCCATCGCCACCGGCGAGATGCTGACCAGCGTTGCCGAGCATGTGGAACTGATCCGCCATGACGCCGCCGATTTCATCCAGCCCGATGCCGGGCGGGTTGGCGGCATCACGCCCTTCTTGCAGATCATGGCGCTGGCGCATCAGTCGGGCCTGCAGATGGCGCCGCATTTCGCGATGGAAATCCACCTGCATCTCTGCGCCGCCTATCCGCGCGAGCCCTGGGTGGAGCATTTCGACTGGCTGGAGCCGCTGTTCGAAGAGCGTCAGCAGATCCGCGGGGGCCGGATGCTGGTGCCGACGCTTCCGGGGCTTGGCGTTACCATCAGCGGGCAGGCGCGGGCCTGGACGGCGGAAACCGCAAGCTTCTGAACCGGCTCAGACGGCGGCAGGCATTGCGATGCCTGCCGCCTCGGCGATCCCTGCCAACCGCTGCCAAAGCGCATCCGCCACCGGCACGCCCTCAACCAGTGCGCGGCGCCGTTTGGCCGCCGCCGCATCCCCCGGCACCCGCACCGACCCACGGTTGGAGGCGGCTGGCGGGTTGCTGCGGCACGCCTCGGCCAGATGGTCGGACTGCGCGGTGAAGGCATCGAGGCCGGCGAAGGCCTCGGGGTCGATCACCTGCAGCCAGGCGCTTTGCGCCAGCGGCCCTGCGGGCGTATTCGCCCGGCCACGGCCTGACAGCCCCTGCCCCAGCAGCTCCACCATCAGCCCCAGACCGTAGCCCTTGTGGCCCTTCAGCGCCCCGCCAAGCGGCATCATCGACCCGCCCCGCTCCGTCACCTCGCGCGGATCGTCGGTCGGCTCGCCCGCGGCGGTCAGCGCCCAAGGCTCGGGGAAGCGCTCGCCGCGCGCGGCGAGGGACTGGGTCATCGTGGTCGTGGTGATCGAGCAGGACACGTCGATCAGCACCGGATCGGCCGAGGTCGGAAACCCCGCCGCAATCGGGTTCGGCGTCAGCACCGGCTTCGTTCCGCCATAAGGCGCCACGCGAGAGGCGGCGGGGTTGGAAACGTTCATCTGCACGATCAACCCCCGCTCCGTCACCCGGCGCATGAAGGCCGAGAGGGCGCAGGTGTGATGGGCATTGCCGATCACACCCGTCACCACTCCGAACTCCCGCGCCCGCTGGCAGGCCAGATCCAGCGCCTTTGTCAGCAGCCATGCGCCGGGCAGGCTGTTGCCGTTCCACACGAAGCTGGCGCCGCGATCCGTGACCACCTCGTAGGTCCCGGCCCCGGCCATCCGGCCCGCCGCCAGCTCGTCGAGATACCAGGGCAGCAGGCCGACGCCGTGGGTGTCATGCCCGATCATGTCGCCCTCGACCAACACGGCGGCGGTGGCGGCAGCCTTGTCCGCCTCCATCCCCCCCTGCGCAAGCAGTGCCTGCGCAAAGGCCGCCAGCGCCCCCTGTTCGATCCGGGTCATCAGCTGCGACCGTCGATCAGCGCCCGCATCATCTCGACCTCTTCGCCCGTCAGGTCGGTCAGCGGCGCGCGCACCGGGCCGGTGGTGAAGCCCCGCAGCGCAACCCCGGCCTTGATCGCCGACACGGCATAGCCGGTCTTGCGGTCGCGGATGGCGGCGAAGGGATAGTAGAACTCGCGCAGCAGCCGCTCGCAGGTGGCATCGTCGCCCTTCATCAGCGCGCCATGGAATTCCAGCGCGGTTTGGGGCACGAAGTTGAACACCGCCGAGGAATAGGTCGGCATCCCCGCGCCCTTGTAGGCCTGGGCGAACAGCTCATGCGTCGGCATCCCGCCGATATAGGACAGCCGGTCGCCCAGCATCACCGTCACCCGGCGCACCATGTCGATATCGCCGGTGCCGTCCTTGAAGCCGACGAGGTTGGGGCATTCATCCGCCAGCTGCGCCAGCGTTTCCGCCGACACCCGCGCCTGCCCGCGGTTGTAGACGATGACACCCATGTTGGTCGCGCGGCACACCGCGCGGATGCGGTTCGCCACGCCCTCTTGCGGCGCCTCGGTCAGGTAATGGGGCAGCAGCAAGATGCCGTCGCCGCCCGCCGCTTCGATCTCGCGCGCCATGTCGCAGGCGATCTTCGTGCCATAGCCGCAGCCGGCAATGACCGGGGCCGTGCCAGAGACGGAGCGGGCGGTGCGCACCACCTCCACCACCTCGGCGGGGGTCAGCGAGAACAGCTCTCCCGTGCCGCCCGCCACGATCAGCCCGGCGACCGGAAAGCCCGACAGCCATTCCAGATGCGCCGCGAAGGGCTTGGCGGCGAAGTTGTCATCGCCGTCGAACGGGGTGACGGGGAAGGACAGCAGGCCGTGGCGGATGATCTCGCGCAGTGCATCGGGGGCGATCATGGGAATACTCCTGAAGAAGGGGAAAGGGGGTCAGCCGCGCAAATCTTCCGGCAGCAGGGCCTCGGGCAGGTTCTGGAAGCAGACCGGGCGCATGAAGCGGCGGATGGACATCGTGCCGACGCTGGTGGCGCCGAAGTTGGTGCTGGCGGGATAGGGGCCGCCATGGACCATCGCATCGGCCACTTCGACGCCGGTGGGGAAGCCGTTGGCGAGCACCCGGCCGGCCTTCTGCTCCAGCACCGGCAGCAGGCGGCGGGCGAGGTCGATATCGCCATCGTCCATGTGGATCGTGGCGGTCAGCTGGCCTTCGAAGCCGTTCGCCAGCGCCACCATCTCATCGGCGCCGCTGACGCGGACCACGAGGCCGAGGGGGCCGAAGACCTCCTCGCCAAGCGCGTGGTCCTGCAGGTAGCTGGCGGCGTCCGTCTCGTAGAGGTTGGGCGCGGCGCTGCGGCCCGTGCTCTCGGTCGCCAGCACCGGCTGCACGGCGTTGCGGGTGTCGAAGCGGGCCTTGCCGTCGTGATAGGCCTTGGCGATGCCGTCCGTGAGCATCACCTGCGGGGCGACCTGTTCCAGCGCCTCGGCGGCGGCCTTGACGAAGGCGTCCCCGGCGGGGCCGGACTGAACCACGGCGATGCCGGGGTTGGTGCAGAACTGGCCGGCGCCCATGGTCAGCGAGCCGGCCCAGCCGGCGCCGATGGCGGCGCCGCGGGCCGATGCTGCCTCGGGCAGGATGAACATCGGGTTGACGCTGCCAAGCTCGCCGAAGAACGGGATCGGCTCGGGCCGCTGTGCGCAGAGGTCGAACAGCGCCCGTCCGCCGCCGAGGCTGCCGGTGAAGCCGACGGCCCGGATCTGCGGGTGTTGCACCAAGGAGGTGCCGACGTCGCGCTTGCCGCCCTGGATCAGGCTGAACACGCCCGCGGGCATGTTGCAGGACCGGATGGCGGCCAGAACCGCCTCGGCCACGATCTCGCCGGTGCCGGGATGCGCCGAATGGCCCTTCACGACAACCGGGCAGCCGGCGGCAAGCGCGGCGGCGGTGTCGCCACCGGCCGTTGAGAACGCCAATGGGAAGTTGGAGGCGCCAAACACCGCGACCGGGCCGATGGGCAGCTGCATCATCCGCAGTTCCGGCCGCGGCGGGGTGCGGTCCGGCAGGGCCTTGTCATGGCGGCGGTCGAGATAGTCGCCCTTCAGGATATGCTCGGCGAACAGCCGCAGCTGGCCGGTCGTCCGCCCCCGCTCGCCGTTCAGGCGCGCCTCGGGCAGGCCGGTTTCTTGCGTGCCGATCTGGGTGATGGCTGCGGCGCGGGCCTCGATCTCATCGGCGATGGCGTTGAGGAACCGGGCGCGGTCGGCGCGGGTCGTGGCGGCATAGGCGGGGAAGCAGGCGGCGGCAGCTTCGCAGGCCTGATCCACGAGGTCCGGTGTGCCGATGGCAAAGTCATGCGCCGGGCCAGAGGCCGGCTCCGACCGGAAGGTCGCCGCGCCGGCGACCCACTCGCCAGCGATCAGGTGCTTGCCGTGGGGGGTGAAGTCCCCAGAGAGCTTTTCATCCGTCATCGGGCATTCCTTCTTGGT
>Ga0209347_1006531_pt1 | contig 10285 bp, 12 predicted proteins | sample AutmiccommuBRH23_FD_187382 | JGI IMG/M metagenome (GOLD analysis project Ga0209347, IMG submission 187382) | Deep subsurface microbial communities from Mt. Terri, Switzerland - Autotrophic microbial communities BRH/23 (SPAdes) (version 2) | ecosystem: Environmental > Aquatic > Deep subsurface >... | reverse complement strand
CTTCGCGTAAACGCCGGTTCCACTAACCCTTTTGAAATAATAGGCACCATCTTTTTTGCAACTACAGTATCTACAATATGTGCCATTTCAGCAGATTATATCTTTCGTTCATTGTCCAGAAGGAGAAAATAAGCTATGCTTTTTAAAATTGTTACCACAATTTCAGTTTGGATAGTTCCTTTATTCCTCTTAATAGTCTTTTCCCATGCTCAATATAAAGGAATTAAGATTTATGATACCTTTATTGAAGGGGCTAAGGAAGGCTTTTGGCTGGTCGTAAGGTTAATCCCCTATATTGTAGGCATATATGTAGCCATAGGCATTTTTCGTAGTTCTAGTGCCTTGTCTTTATTAACCAGAGGGTTAACACCTGTTTTAAATTTGTTCGGAATACCAGGAGAAGTTATTCCGTTGCTGATTACCAGGCCCCTGTCGGGACCGGCCACACTGGGTCTGGTATCAGAACTTATCGATAAATTTGGTCCGGATTCCTTTATTGGCAAATTAGCTTCCACTATTGATGGAAGCACAGATACGACATTATATATTTTGGCCGTCTATTTTGCCTCCGTTGGTGTGAAAAATGCACGGTACTCTCTACCAGTAGGGCTGTTAGCTGATGTGACAGGTTTTGTGGCGGCAGTATATATCTGTCTGAGGATTTTCGGGTAACAAAACTGCATATTCCACTCTACGCCATGGGTCAATGTGGTATACTTATTATTGTTTATTTCGGTAATCCTCTTAAAAGGAGAAATGTTGAGTAATGGATAGTGGATTATGGGGAACAATATTTGGTATATTGGCTTATACTGCATGGGGAGTTTTACCTTTATATTGGAAACTGCTGGACCGCATTCCTGCCCTTGAAATACTTGCACACAGAGTTTTTTGGTCTTTTCTGTTTCTAAGTCTTATTATCTTGGTCTCAAAGCAACTGCCTTCCCTAATAATGGCCTGTAAAAAAAAGAGAACCATGTTTTACGTTTTTTTGAGCGCAATAATAATCAGCTTAAACTGGTTTACATTTATTTGGGCGGTTACCTCCGGCCGAGTCGTAGAAGCAAGTATGGGGTATTATATTAACCCATTAATAGTTGTATTGTTGGGAACAGTAGTATTAAAAGAACAACTTAATACAAGGCAAAAAACAGCTATTCTTTTTGCCTCAGTTGGGGTTATTATTATGACTGTGCAATACGGCGGCATACCATGGGTTGCTCTTACCTTGGCTTTAAGCTTTGCCTGTTACGGGTTAATTAAGAAAACGGTGGATATAAGTTCTTTAAACGGTCTAACCCTAGAGACTGCCATGACTGCTCCAATTGCTTTAGGCTATATTCTGTACATAAAGTTAAACGGAACAGGTTCGCTAGAGGTCATTCCCCTGCCGACGATGCTTACCCTGTTTGCTTCTGGAATAGCCACGGCTACACCGTTATTGCTTTTCGCTCAAGCAGCCAAAAGTATTAAGTTCTCTACTATGGGCTTTATGCAATACATTGCTCCCTCACTTAGTCTTGCAATTGGTGTATTTCTATTTCATGAACCCTTTACCAAAGCTCATTTGTTAAGTTTTAGCTTTATTTGGATCGCTCTAATTATTTATTCGTTATCCCATCTATCCATAAAAAAGGCCCGCCAGAATGTCCTGGGAGAGAAGCTTTAAAATCTTTAACCCTTAGGTTTAAAAAAGAACGCCGCTAAAAAGGAAAATATTATAGCAGAAGAAATCCCTGCACTGGTTACTTCGAATATTCCCGTGATTACACCAACAAATCCATTTAACTTTAATTCCGATAGTGCTCCTTGTACTAAGGAATTTCCAAAGCTGGTAATGGGCACTGTGGCGCCGGCACCTGCAAATTTTATAAAAGGCTCATACAAGCCTAATCCGCCCGCCGCTGCACCCATTACAACCAATAAACTCATGGTATGGGCCGGACTTAGTTTAAATACGTCAAAACATATTTGTCCAAAAACGCAAATCAACCCACCAACAACGAATGCCCAGAAAAAATCCATAAACATTTTTATTCCTCCCCTCTCTCTAGGGCTACAGCGTGTGCAATACAGGGAATGCTTTCGCCTTGCTGGAAAGATAAAGGGGATAATAAAGCACCGGTAGCTACAACAAGAATACGTTTGAATTCACCTTTTTGCAGCCTCTTTAATAGATGACCGTAGGTAACAACAGCGGAACAGCCACAACCACTTGCTCCGGCCTGCACCTCTTGTTTTTCATAATCATAGATCATCATGCCGCAGTCGAAGTATTGACTTTCTTTTATTGGCACGTTATGTTTCTTAAACCATTCACTGGCTATTGTAAACCCTACTTTAGCGAGATCTCCGGTTACTATTAGGTCGTAATAACCCGGTTCAATATGTAAGTCTCGAAAATGTGCTTCAATGGTATCTACTGCTGCAGGAGCCATAGCTGCACCCATATTAAACGGATCCTTTATACCCATATCAATAACCCGTCCAATAGTGGCTGAAATGATTTGGGGTCCTTTACCCCCTTTACCGACTACCGCGGCTCCCGCCCCGGTTACCGTAAACTGGGCAGTGGGGGGCTTTTGCGATCCATATTCTGTCGGGTAACGAAATTGCTTCTCTGCACTGGCGTTATGGCTACAGGCTGATGCTATGGTATACTTTGCAAAACCTGCATCTACAATTAACGAAGCAAGGGCCAAACTTTCCATAGACGTTGCACATGCCCCAAAAATACCGATATAGGGAACCGATAGAGTTCTGGCGGCAAAGCTGCTGCTGATAATTTGGTTCATTAGGTCCCCACCTAAATTAAAGTTAACCTGTTCTTTGGTTAGTCCCGTATTCTCGATAGCCAGCTTTTGAGCTTCTTCCAGCAGTGACTTTTCAGCCTTTTCCCAGCTTTTTTGTCCCACCATCAAATCACCATGAATAATATCAAAATCCTCAGCCAAAGGCCCTTGACCTTCAAAGGGCCCAACCACCGTGGCTCTACCCATAATTACAGGTTGATTATTAAATTTCCAACTCTGGTATCCTTGTAACATTTACATTCCCCCCCTAAATAGTTGGGTTAAATAACCAGTGTAAAATTCCAACCGCAAAAGCAGATACGGTACCAAATACAATAACCGGTCCTGCAAGTTCGAACATTCTTGCACCTACCCCTAAAACCATACCCTCACTCTTATGTTCTAGCGCTGAACTGGCCATGGTATTAGCAAACCCTGTGACAGGAACTGCAGAGCCGGCACCGGCCCACTGGGCAATTTTGTCGTATACACCAAGAATAGTCAAAATGGTTGCAATAATAATTAGCACTGCAACGGTAGGATTCCCCGCCGATTTCTGGTCAAATCCGCCCCATCGGATAAATGCTTCTTGTATACCTTGTCCGATTAAGCAAATTATTCCCCCTGCTAAAAAAGCACGTATGGAGTTTTTGAAAAGAGGCCTTTTGGGTTCCTCCTGTTTTGCCAATTCCTGATACTCCTGTTGAACCGGCGTTAAATTCTTCATCCTATTATTGGGCATTTAGACTCCTCCTCACCTTGATAATATTGGCCTTACTGAGGATATTATTTCCTGCAGTTCTTTTGAACACTGTTCATACATTTCTTTTACTTTTTTATCCTTACTTCCTAAGGCAAACATTTCTATATCTGCCTCGCATTTTTTTAGGGTTGCTAGTAACTTTGCTTTTGCCTGGGGCTTGGGAACCTTTATTTGATCATTGAATAGGTCCACAGTCAGCTGCTCGTAAGAATCAACCTGCCCGATAAAGACGTTTTCGATTGAAACTCCAATTTTTTTAAGTTCTGTATTTAGCCAATGGCGGTTTAACCCTATAGTTGCAAGCGGTTCGTCCAAAATCTTTCCATCCATAATTACAGTTTGTGGTTCTTGTTCAGGGGCCACCTTAATACCCAAATGTTTGGGAGTCAGCGGTTGAATTTCCTTATTTAATAAAACATTTAGTTTGCCATCCGCCTCTAATACTGCAAATTCCACATCGGAAAAACTAAAAGCATTTTTCCCCCGCAGTTCCTCCAATAGGTCATCACTTGTAAAACGCACTTTTCTTAGATTATCCTCCAGTACTTTTCCTTCTTTGATAAGGACCACCCCCTGCCCGTTAATTATGTCCCGAGCAATCTTACTCTTTAAACTTATGTATTCCAATCCAAGGGCAACGGTTGCCCAAACAATTAAAGCAACAAGTCCATAATACCAGGTTATTCTTAAATCCAAAGACATAATGGCTGCAATCCCACCAACGGTTATACCGGTTATGTATTCAAAATATGAAAGCTGGGTAATCTGCCTTTTGCCCAATATTTTAGTTATGACAAACAGCACGACTGCTGATATTAAAGTTCGCAGAGCAATTTCTATCCATTGCGGCACCTAAATTCACTCCCTAGTAATATTGATGGCATATTGCTAACTAGTCATATTATGCCGTCATACCAGCTTAACAATGCGTGAAAATATTTACCTGAATTTACCACTCATTAGTTTTATGAATGTAGCCAAAATTAAACAATATAAGTGAGGAGGTGAAAATAGTGACTATTTCATCAGATGTAAAGACTTGTTTAGCTTCCTTAAAAAGTGCTCAGGCCAGCCTAGAACAATTTGCTTTGGGTACCCAGAATCAAGAAGCTAAAAGCTTATTTGAAAATGCCGCAAAATCAACTCATCAAATAGTTCAACAGGTAGAAGGCAGAGTTCAGCAAATTGAACAACAAGAACCTCAATTTAAAGGTTTTTAACAAAACAAAATAGTAAAGCCTTTTTTCTAAGTAATATTTTGATAAACGGGTCAAGGACTGGAGGTGTTTCTAAAGAATGGATGATATTTTAAAACAAATAACTGAAAAACCTATGTCTAGCCAGCAAGTGACCCCGGATATTTTACTTTTGGAATTTCCCCTAGTTAATGCCTTTTTAGTAGGTGATCCCAATACCAATAATGGGGAATGGGTACTTGTTGGAGCAGGTATGGCTCATACCGCTAAAGATATCATCATCGCTGCAGAAGGGCGCTTTGGTAAGGGTAGCCAACCGAAAGCGATTATCCTTACTCATGCACATTTTGATCATGTGGGAGCGGTTTTGGAACTCCTTAACCAATGGACTGTCCAAGTATATGCTCATGCACTAGAGCTGCCTTACCTAACAGGACAGCAGGATTATCCGCCTGCTGATCCTACAGTGGACGAAGGATTAATTGCAAAAATATCACCAACCTTCCCAAATAAAGGTATAAACTTGGGAACTCGTGTTCAAGCACTACCTGACGATGGCAGCGTTCCTTGGATGCCTGGCTGGCGGTGGATACATACTCCCGGTCATAGTCCCGGACATGTTTCCCTATTCCGCGAAAGTGATAGAGTTCTAATTGCTGGTGATGCCTTTACTACACTAAAACAAGATTCGGCTACTTCTATACTCACTAAAGAAAAGGAAGTGCACGGTCCTCCCGCTTACTTTACTATGGATTGGAAGGCAGCTGAGAAATCCGTAAAAACTCTAAACAACCTGCATCCAAAAATGGCCATATCCAGTCATGGATTACCTATGGAGGGGGAAAATTTAAGTCGAGAGTTAGCAAACTTAGCAAACAATTTTGCTGGTCAAGCACTCCCGCAAGGACATTACAAATAGTTGGTTTATTTGAATTTCCAATAGACTAAGGGTAGTTGGACAGACTTTATGCAATCCGATTAACAGTAGATATTTTCAATGAATTGCAAAAGCTTTGATGAGTGTTACTATAACATGAAGGAGTTAATCAAACTCATTGTTAATAGATGGCAAACAAAGCGTCCCCATGGCTACTTGTCTTGGGACAAGGAACCTGTCCCCTTGTCCCTCTTGTCCCTTTAACTAGAATACGAAAAAGGAGGTATTCTTTATGTATGATCGACTTAATACTGGGGCCGTAAGTGGAATAATTGCCGGTATTATAATGGGATTAATCAGCATGACATTATTTGCAGTTGGAATTTGTAAGTTATGTATAATTGCTATAGGTGGTGGAATTTTTACGGGTCAGCTAATGGGAAAATTGTTTATCGATGGTGTTATATTGGCATGGCTGATTCACTTTGCGTTAAGTGGGGCATTTGGAATAATGATAGCTATAATGTTGAAGTATTTTGGCCGTAAATATCACATACTTAAAGGAGCAGGTTTATTAACCTTAGTATATTTAGTTAATATCGGCTTTTTGGCTCCAATTAGAGGAGTCTTCCCTGATAACCAGGATTATTTTGATTTACTTTTAATACTTTTATATCATATTTTATTTGGAAGTTTAGCTAGCTTTTTAATTGTTAAATATGAACAGAAAAAGATTGTATAAAGAAATAATTTACGAAATAATAATTACTAAAAAAAATTATTAACCAGGTTATTCCGGCCTTTTGGGCCCTCCAATAGTCTGAAACTATGCTCCTGCCACAGATACAGCCTTTACCTATTTCTCTTAAAGATAATCCCACTTCGTTTTTCAATCTTAAAACTTCTCTTATCTTGTCTATTTGAGTTGATAGGAATAGGAAAATATCTTTTCCTATTTTGGTTCTTTGGTACAGTATCTCTGTATGGGCGTACCTACAAATTGGAAATATTGTTTTGAAGTAATAGCCTGGTGAAGAAACCATTGTATTATAAAATGCGCATACCTAACAGATTAGTTGTTGCACATCAACTATCTTTCTTATTCCATTACGCAAAAAAGGGCAGACCGATTTGAACAATGCTATTATTTCACTATCCGACTCCAAACTTGGGACAAGGAACCTGTCCCTTTGTCCCTATCAAAGATTCATTGCATACCTTTGATTAGTTAAGAAATAATAAGTAATGGGAAAAATACAAACTAATATTAAAGAGGTGAAAAATATTGAGGAAAAAGCAGTTGATATTAGGGTTATTACTAATATCAATCTTTACGGCACTCCTAGTTCTTCCGAGTGGTTGCTTTAGAAGAGAAGCCACGCAACCAGATGAAGAGACTCCAGAGCAACCCCCTGGCCAAAACGTAGCCGCTAAGCAGTTCATAGGGTCGGAAGAATGTGCCAATTGCCACAAACAAATTCATGAAGATTGGAAAGACACTTTTCATAATTTATCTCTCCAGCAGGCCGATTGGGATAAATTTGAATTAAAAGGTGATTTTAGTGTTGGTAAGTTATCATATGGTGCGATGGAGGAAGGAGGGGGAGAAATAGTTGATATCGTCTTAAATGAGGATGGCACTGTTAATATTGGGGACAAACAATATGAAATATTCGGTACATATGGCGGCTGGGATAATTGGAAAGAGCGATATTTTACCAAAGATGTTAGTGATGAAGTTAACGATGATGCCATACAAATTCTACCAATTCAATGGAATCAGAAACCCGAAGAATGGGTTCCTTACCACGCTGATGAAGGACATGGTGAGCCCAATAAGAAAAACTGGTGGAGGCCGGAACGCTCATTTGAGAAAAATTGTTCTGGTTGCCATAATACAGGGTTAGCCCTAGAATGGAATGACGAGGGTTTAGTAACAGCTTACCAATATTCTGAATTCAACACAGGCTGTGAAAACTGTCATGGACCTGGAAGTTTACATCAGAATAATCCCCCTGGCAATATTATCAACCCGGCGGAATTGGATAAAAAGCCTGCTAATGAAGTATGCGGCCAATGTCATAGCCGCGGAAAGAGTAAACCAGATCATTTATTTGGTTTCCCGTGGGATGAAAATGAAGGAGAGAACGGTGCATATAAGGTTGGAGATAATCTTGATGATTACTATACTGATGGTGGTGGGTACTATGGTGAAGATAGAGATGGTGATAGTGCAATAACTACCCAAGAAGCTGTTGCATCAAAAAAACACCATCAGCAGTGGCCGGATCACAAAGTATCCGCTCATTATACAAGTGAAGCCAATAATCTACCAAGTACTTGCTTTGATTGTCATTCCCCCCACGATGATGGATACAAAGTAGGAGATAAAAAATATAGTTTAGAAGATGTTAAAAAGAATGTGTTATGTCTTGACTGTCATAAGAAAAATGCACCTTTTAATGGCGAAAAGCACCATTTCGGAGATAGCGAATATGCTACCATGGCTAATACAAGTTGTACATCCTGCCATATGACTCGAACCAGTAAATCAGCAGTCTTGGACGAAAAAGGGTTAGGTGACATTCATTCACACAGACTCAATGTTTACCCTCCCAGTTTCTCTACTCGCTTTGATATGCCTAACTCTTGCGTAGAATGCCATGATAATGCTACTGATGAGCAAGTTGAAGAAATTGGAGATATTGTTGAGCAGAGAAACAACCAATAGTTTTGGCCGGGTAATTGCATCTCTGACTGTCGACAAAGTATTGTCGGCAGTTTTTTTTACGTCTACAAATCGGAGAGAAAACTATCTTAACAAGGTAGCGGACGAAGATACAAAATCGAAGCTATACGAGAATAGCAAGTATGGGACCATTATTCAGTAATGCATTACCTCTTTTTATCGTCCCATAGAATAACAATATCTTCCTAAGTGTTTAAACTATAAACACCCATACCAGAATTATCCTAGAATGGTAGTTTTCTTTTATCCTTATCTGCTATGTGACTAAAGTCCTGGACTTTATTACTAACTTATTCGCCAAAAGTACTGATTAATAATCATCCATAGGGATTTTCCTTCTTATATATAATTAAAAATTTAACTAATAAAGAAATTTATACCATCAGTTCTTTATTAGAATCGTACCTCAAGAAAGGAGGTGTAATCATGGAGATAACTACAAAAGAAAATAATACAGGGGGGAAAGTAATGAATAAAAAATTAATATTAATGTTGTCGCTGATAGTTATCATTGGCTTAGTATTAGTTTCCCAGGCTGGAGCTGCCGGTAACTTAACGAAAATTAGAGATTTAGGCAAGGTAGAATGGGATAATACCACCAAAAAGGCGATTGCCGTTTCCGATGGCAAAATTGTAGAGGTGGGTGTAAATGCCAATAGTGCTATAGTTGACGGTCAAGAAGTAACGCTATCTGCTACCACAAAATTAGTGGACGGAAGTCTTTACGTTCCTTCTGATTTATTTTTCACTGAACAAACCGAAAAAGTGGCAACAGTAGCGGTAAGCAGGTATGACCAAAGCGATCTAAAGCCTGGTTATGCCGGTTCTGATGCATGTGCTACTTGTCACCCAGCTAAGTATAATGATTTTATGGTTTCCGGTCACCCTTGGAAACTGAAGAAGAAAGAAATCGCTAAGAACTCACCGTTGCCGTTGCCTAGTGGATATACCTGGGAGGACATATCTTACGTAATCGGTGGCTACAAGTGGAAAGCCCGCTTTGTTGATAACGACGGCTATATTATTACTAACGAACAGAGTGATGAAGGTGGTAATACCCAGTGGAACCAGTTGGTAGGTACTTGGTCAGACTATCATGCGGATGAACCTAATGGTACTAAACCATACGATTGCGGTAATTGTCATACTACTGGTTATGAAAAAGAAGGAAATCAAGATGGATTACCAGGTATGATAGGTACTTGGTCAGAGCCCGGTGTAGGTTGTGAAGCATGTCACGGTCCAGGTGCTGAACACATAAAAACTGCAGACCCTACGAAGATTAAAATCGACGACAGTGCAGCATTATGTGGCTCCTGCCATATTCGTGGTGACAAGGAAACTATCCCAGCTAAGGGTGGTTATATTAGACACCACGAACAGTATAATGAACTTTTAGCAAGCCCACACAGCAAAACGAGTTGTACTGCCTGTCACGACCCGCATAAGAAGGCAGAGTTCTCTATTACAGAAGATAAAGCTGAATGTGCAACTTGTCATGGCAGTGTAAATGATGCTTTTATAGGCAGTACTATGGAGCAAGCAGGGTTAACCTGTGTAAGCTGCCATATGCCTAAAGCAACTAAGTCTGCAAAACCACTAGGCAAGTATCAAGGCGATATTAAAACACACTTATTCCGAATTAATACAGATGCAAGTGCTAGTATGTTTACTGAGGACGGCAGTCAGGCTAAAGATTTCGTAACACTTGATTTTGCATGCCTCAGTTGCCATCAAGGCAGAACTATGGACTGGGCAGCTGATAATGTAGAGAGCATCCACAGCTTAGGTAAATAAGTTAAATCTTAATTTAAACGTTTCTCCTTCAAAGAGCTGTTGGTAAATATTACCGACAGCTCTTTTCTATACCCCAGCCCATTGCTTGAGCTATTTTAAAAAAATGTTGCT
>Ga0209347_1006529_pt1 | contig 10289 bp, 9 predicted proteins | sample AutmiccommuBRH23_FD_187382 | JGI IMG/M metagenome (GOLD analysis project Ga0209347, IMG submission 187382) | Deep subsurface microbial communities from Mt. Terri, Switzerland - Autotrophic microbial communities BRH/23 (SPAdes) (version 2) | ecosystem: Environmental > Aquatic > Deep subsurface >... | reverse complement strand
CTGGTGCTCCCGGTGGGGGCGGTGCTGGTGGCCATGTCCATTTTCCTCCATCGCAATATCCTGGAGCTATTAGATTTTCTTGCCCGGGTGTGGCCCCCTTATGCCCTGTCCACCTTTGAGGTGGGCATACCGCTGCTGCTGCTGGTTACAGCCCTGGTCCGGGGGAAGGGGAGATCGCTGCCTTGACTAAAAAAGCCGCTTTCCTGTTGTTAATCATTCTGCCGCTGGTACTCCTCGGCGGCTGCTGGAGCCGCCGGGAGATTAACGATCTGGCCATCATTCTGGGAGCGGGGGTGGACCGCACCCCGGACAACAAGATCCGGATTACCCTGCAGCTGGCCAGGCCCTCCGCCTTTGGTGGCAGTGCCGAGGCAGGCGGAGGGAGCGCGCCAAAGCAGAATATTGTCTGGGTGGTTTCCGCGGAGGGCAGCACTATCTTCGATGCCGAGCGGGAACTGGCACTGAAGGTATCCCGCAGAATCTACTGGGGGCACAATATTATCCTGGTATACGGAGAAAAAATAGCCAGAGAGGGGGTGCGCGATATTTCCAATTTCTTCTTACGCAACCCGCAGCCCCGGGAAACCATCTGGGTGCTGATAGCCAGAGGAGAGGCCAGGAAGGTTTTGGAAAGCCATTCTGAGCTGGAAAAAACCTCGGCCCAGTCCCTAGGCTTTCTGGCCAGGCACAGGGCCGGTTTTGCTATCATGTTAAAAGATTTTCAGATGGCCCTGGCTTCCCGGGGAACAAATCCCGCCGCCCCCCGGGTAGAATTGGAGGCTGCTGGAGAGCCTCAGGGGCCCGGCATGGAAGAGCATACGGCTCACAAAGAATTGGCTATCACCGGCACGGGGGTTTTTAAAGACGATCGATTGGTGGGATGGCTGGACAATTCCGAAACCAGGGGGCTGTTGTGGCTGCGGGGTGAAATAGAAAAAGGGGTAATTACCATCCCCTCGCCGGGCCAGCCGGACAAATTTATCTCTCTCAACATTATCCGAAGCAACACCAGGGTTGATCCGTCATACGACGGGGAAACCATCAGCTTCAACGTCAAAATGACCTTTGAGGGAGATCTGCTGGAGCAGCAGTCCACCGAGGATTTGACCAAACCGGAAAAGATTGAGGCCATTGAAAGGGCGGCGGCCAAGGAAGTGCTAAGAAAGTCAACGGCCGCTCTGGAAAAGGCCCAGGGGGAATACGGCATCGATGTTTTCAACTTCGGTGAAGCCTTCCACCGTAAGTACAAAAAGGAGTGGAGGGAATTAAAAGACCGCTGGAACGACGAGTTTGCAAGAGCAGAGGTCCACCTCGCCGTGGAGGCCTACGTGCGGCGCACCGGTCTGCTGACCAAGAGGGCCAGCGTGAAAAAATAGCAGGTCGTATATACCCTGCGAGATATACGGAGGCATGGAAGTGATCGGCTTTGTGGCTTTACTGGTTCTGGCCTTTCTTTTAATCATTGCCCTGGAAGCGCCGGGACTGGTCAAAAATAAGGCGTGGAGAGAACTGGCGGCCTTTTCCTTTTTCCTGCTTCTAGGCTTTGCCCTGGCCCTCCCCCAGGTTCTGGGCTTTGAGGTGCCTAACCCGAACATAGCCATTGAGGCACTGTTCAAACCCTTCACAGAGTGGCTGAAATAGATCCGGGTCAGGCTATACCCACATGGGCATAGCCTGACCGGTCAACCCGAAAGCCGGTGTCTTATCTATACCAGTCTTAAAATAACAATGCCCGCGAATAAAACCAAAATTCCCGCCAGCTTTAAGCCGCCTATTCTTTCCTTCAAAAACAAAGCCCCGAAGAGGCAGGCGAATCCTATTCCGCTTTCCCGCGCCACCGTCACGTAACCAAGGTTTGCGTACTTCATGGCCAGCACCACCAGAAAATATGCTGTCAGAATAAAGAAGCCGGCCATTGCTGACAGTTTAATGTTAGACTTTATATTTTCCCAAAGACATTGCTCCCTTAAATGAACCGCCAGAAGGATAATTCCGGCAACAAGGAATTTCCAGAACAGCAGGTTGTAAACACCAGTGTATTCAATGGCCAGCCTGTCCAGTGATGAGTATGATCCTATAAAAAAACCTATCAGCAAAGACATGCCCAGGGCGCTTAAAGAGCCTTTTTCCTTTTTAAGGCTGATTAACAGTATCCCGCCTATAATCACGGCTATACCCAGCACTCCCATGGCCGGAAGCCTTTCACCAAAAAAAAGCAAGCCTGCGGCAGTAGCCCATAAAGGCCCGCTGCCTCTGGCAACAGGATATACAAAGGAAAGATCATACCTGGAATATGCCTTTGCCAGCACCAGCACGTACATTGTCTCGGCAACAGCGCTTAGGAGAATCGGTAAAACGGCCTTTCCCGGTATAAGAAAGCCGTCGAAAATGACCGCCAAAGGAAACATAAACACACCGGCACAAATATAGGCAAGGGCAAGAAACAGCGCGCGGTTGTCCACCTGCTTTACTTTTAAGTTCCATAAGGCATGAATTATTCCTGACAGAAGGACCAGGGACCAGGGCAACATATCCATGGGCGCTCCTCATTTAGCCATATAACTAGTTCCTCTTGGACAGACGGCAGTTTTCTGCGGCGGCAAGGTCTTCCTTTCCCTTTAAAGCCATGATCAGTGCACCGCCGGCAATAATCAATACAGCTCCTGCCAGGAAAGCAGGCGTCATCCGCTCGTGCAGAAACAATCCGGCAAACAGCATTGAAAACAAGGCCTCAAAATATGAAAGTATCCCGGCATGCTGTGCTTTTACTCTTCTCAGGCCGATCATGTACATTGTGGTCCCGACCCCCTGGATAAAAATCCCCAGGAATACCAGCAACAAAAGGCCGGACAATGTAACGGCAGACATTGCCGGCGCCGCCAGTGGTAAAGTAACCAGTGCGACAGTTAAACTGACGTAAACATTTGAAACAAGGCCCAGCTTCTCGGAAGGCAGTTTTTTTAGGGCAATTAAATAAAAGGCGAATAAAACACCACTGGACACGCCAAGTATGTTACCCAAAAGATTATGGTCTCTATATACTTCCCCACCCTGGCCCGCGATAAGAATTATGCCGGTAAAAGACAAAATCAGGGCAACCAGTGATCGTTTCTCAAAATGTTCTTTCAGGATAACAGGCGCTAAAAGCATGACAAAACATGGGGCTGTATAATAAAGGATAAACCCGTTGGCAACGCTTGTGTACATGATTGAACGGGTGAGCATCAGCCAGGAGGCTGCATTTATACAGCCCATCAAAAAGAGCATACCTGTATGGGAAGATGGTTTGAGCTGCCTCAAGTTACCTGTAAAACATGAAAGTGTTACAAGAAACAGAGCGCCGAACAAAAACCGGAAAAACACCACAACTTCCGGGGAATATCCCAGCATTTGCACAAACAGCCCATAGGATCCCCAAATCAGGCAGGCTGTAATAATTTGAAAATATGCCTTCACAATAATCCAGCCCCTGTTATGTATTTTGTAACCCGATGGCCAATCCTATATCTTTCAACACAGGTGTGCTTTCTCCTCCAGTCCCGAATCCAGACCCCCGGGCCGCCTAAAACGGACACCAAGAAAGATGAAAATTGGGTCCTTTTTAAACCACAGAGAACACAGAGGACACAGAGTTTTTTAGCCTGATGGCACTGCTTTTGATCACGCATGGAGCAGGGCATTAGCCCCGCTCCATGCCGGCTGTTTTTTATAACCGTTTAATCCTCGAACCATTTTCTGTAGTCAAGGTGTTCATACTTTGGCAGATGGCGGGTGGGCAGGGCCAGGGCGTCCTTCCTGAAGGGGGGAGCCAGCTGGGTGCCGTCCACCACGAACTCCAGCACGGTGGGCTTCCTGCTCTTAATGGCCTGGGTGACGGCGTCGGCCACATCTCCGGCCTTGTCTATCCTTACTCCCTGGGCCCCCATGGCCCTGGCCACCGGCACGAAGCTCTCGGGGTTGGGAATGTCCACTCCGACAAAGCGGTTGTTGTAGAAGTCCACCTGGTTCTTCTTCTCGGCGCACCAGGCCATGTTCCTGAACACGCAGGCGATTACCGGAAGGTTCTGCTCCACGGCTGTGCTCACTTCGTGCAGGCTCATGCCCCAGGCTCCGTCTCCGATGATGGCCAGCACCGGGGCTTCGGGACGGGCGATCTGGGCGCCCAGGGCGGCGGGATAGGCAAATCCGGTGTTCCCGAAGGTTAGGGCGGCGATGTGGGTTCTGGGCCTGTTGAATTTAAGGTAGCTGTTGGCTGTGGAGGAGACGTTGCCGATGTCTGTGGATACTATGGCGTTATCAGGCAGCACTCTGGACAGCTCCAGCAGTACCCGGCGGGGGTTGATGGGGCTGCCGTCCTCCATGGCCAGTGATACTATTTCGTCTTCCCACTGCTGTTTTTTGGCGGACACTTCAGCCATGCGGGCATGGTCTGTTTTACGGGCGGGGTCCTTGGCCTTAAGGCGCTTTAATATTTCTACGCTGGCCTCTTTGCCGTCTCCTATGATGCCCACTTCGACGGGGTGAGTCCTGGCGATGTGCTTGGGATTGATGTCTATCTGGATGATCTTGGCGTTTTCCGGGAAGTAGTTGATGTCGTACTGGGGCAGGGTGCCGAATACTGAAAGCCTGGTGCCGATGGCCAGTATTACGTCTGCTTCGGCCAGGCTGTACATGGCGGCCTTGGAGCCCATGTAGCCGATTGGCCCCACCCACAGGGGATGGTCGGCGTAGAAGGCGTCGTTGTGCAGGTAGGTTACGGCCACCGGGGCGGTGAGGTGGCTGGCTATTTCTTTTACTACGTCCAGTGCGTCGGAGTCAACCGCGCCACGGCCTGAGATGATGACGGGCTTTTTGGCGCCGGCTAATATCTCTGCGGCCCTGTCCAGGTCTTCGAGACAGCCGCAGCCACGCTTGTCTACGCGGTACTGGTGGGGCTGCAGCAGCTTTTCTTCCAGCTCGCCGTAAAAGTAGTCCCGGGGTATGTCATAAAGCACCGGGCCCCGGTCGGCGTAGGCTATCCTGAAGGCTGTGCGCAGGCAGTCGGCAGCCCGCTTGGGGTGGGGAACTCTTACGGTTGCTTTGGTGATGGCCTTGAATACCGATACTTGGTCACATTCCTGAAAACCGTCCCAGCCGATGGTGGGTGTTCCTGCGGAGGGGGATATTATTACCATGGGTGTGTGCCCCATGTTGGCGGCGGCCACTGAGGTTACCATGTTGGTGATGCCGGGGCCGTTTTGCCCCACTACTACTCCGGCCCTGCCGGTCACCCGGGAATAGGCGTCTTCCATGTGGGCGGCGCTCTGCTCGTGCCTTACTGGGATGAATTTGATCCCGGCAGCCGGAAACAGGTCCAGCATGTCCATGAATGCGGAGCCGACTATGCCGGTGGCGTGGTCCACTCCCTCGGCCAGAAGTGTTTCAACTATTGCCTCACTGGGGGTCATTTTGACCTTTGACATTTGCTCTTGCCTCCTATTTATACTACTTGAGTTTCTCCATGGCGTTGCAGATGGATTCAACTATCCTGTCCAGCTGATCTTTGGTTACTACAAAGGCCGGCGCCAGGTTGATGATGTTGTTGCCGTTGGGCATGCTCCTGTTGGTTTTGCCTATGATCACTCCCTGGGCGGCCACGTCGCCCACTATTTTGCCGATTACCTGCTCGCTGACCGGGGCCTTGGTGGTTTTGTCCTCTACTATTTCTATCCCTGCAAACAGCCCCCGCCCGCGTATGTCTCCCACCATGGGGTGCGCGGACAGCTTCTCTTTTAAGCTATCCAGCAGGTAGCTGCCCAGTTCTGCGCTTCTTTGGCACATGTTCTCTTCTTCCACTATCTTTACGCTCTCCAGCCCTGCGGAGCACGCTGCGGCGCTTCCTCCGTATGTGCTGATGTGTCTGAAGTATTTCATTTTGTCGGCCGGGTCGTTTAAGAAGGCGTCGAATATTTCTCCTTTGATCATGGTGGCGGAAAGCGGCACGTAGGAGTTGGCTATCCCCTTGGCCATGGTGACCATGTCGGGCTTTACGTCCCAGTGCTGGTGCCCGAACATTTTCCCGGTTCTCCCAAACCCGTTGACTACTTCGTCCATGATCAGCAGTATTTCGTACTTGCGGCAGGTTTCCTGGATGATGTCATAGTAGCCGTCGGGCGGGATGATGATGCCTCCCCCGGCGGTTATGGGCTCCAGGATGATGGCTGCGACGGTGTCCGGCCCTTCGGCCTGCACTAGCTTTTCAAAGGCCCGGGCGCAGGCCAGGTCGCAGCCGGGGTAGCTTTTCCCCATTTCGCAGCGGTAGCAGTATGCCGCCGGTATGCCGAGGAATCCGGGCACCATTGGCTCGTATCCCATTTTCCTTTCGGGCTGCCCTGTGGCGCTCAGTGCGGCGATGGTGGTGCCGTGGTAGTCCCGCTGGCGGTATACTATTTTGTATTTGTCCTGGTTGGGGTATTTGAGGCGGAAATACTGCCTGGTCATTTTAAAGGCTGTTTCGTTGGCCTCGGACCCACTGTTGGAGAAAAATACTCTTTCCAGGTCGGGCAGCAGGCCGTTAAGCTTTTCGGCCAACAATATGGCGGGGATATTGCCGGCGGTCATGGCGTAATAGGGAAGTTCTTTCATTTGCTTGTATACGGCTTCTGCGATGCTGTCCCGGCCGTAGCCCAGGTTTACGCACCACACGCCTCCTGAAACGGCGTCCAGAAATTCTCTGCCGCGGATATCTTTAAGTACACAGCCCCTGGCCTCTACTACTACCATGGGGTCCTGTGTCTGGAAAACTTTGTGCTGCATTATGTGGTGCCACACATGTTCCCGGTCCAGTTTAACCAGTTCTTCGGCTGTTTTGCTGACCACTGGTATACCTCCCCTGTAAATGTTTTTTGCCCGGCCTGGTTACGCTGTCATGATTTCGCCCAGTGGTGTGTATTCCAGCCCCAGTGCCTCGGCTACTCCTTTGAAGGTGACTTTGCCGTTCAGTACGTTTACTCCTCTGGCCAGGGCCGGGTCTTCCTGCACTGCGGCCTGGTAGCCTTTGCCGGCTAGCTTTTGTATATACGGCAGGGTGGCGTTGGTCAGGGCCAGGGTGGAGGTTCTGGCTACCGCTCCGGGCATGTTGGCTACGCTGTAGTGTACTACTCCATATTTTGTGAAGGTGGGGTTGTCGTGGGTGGTTATCCGGTCGATGGTTTCTACGCAGCCTCCCTGGTCTATGGCTACGTCTACTATGACTGCTCCCTCGGTCATCTGCCTGACCATTTCTTCTTTTACCAGCTTGGGCGCCTTGGCTCCGGGCAGCAATACCGCTCCTATGACCAGGTCGGATTCTTTGATGGCGGCGGCCAGGTTGTAGTGGTTGGACACTACTGTCTTGGCTCTGAAGCTGAACATGTCATCCAGTACTCTCAAACGCTCGGGGCTTTTCTCTACTATGGTTACGTCGGCTCCCATGCCCACTGCTATTCTGGCTGCGTTGGCTCCCACCACGCCGCCTCCCACTATGGTTACCTTGGCGGGCAGTACGCCTGGCACGCCGGACAGGAGTACTCCTTTGCCTCCATGCTGCTTGCAAAGAAACTGCGCTCCTATTTGTACTGCCATCCTTCCGGCTATTTCGCTCATGGGCGCCAGCAGCGGCAGTGCTCCGTTGGACAGCTGCACTGTTTCGTAGGCTATGCCCACTATGTTTTTCTTTAACAGGGCCTGGGTAAGCTCGTACTCGGGGGCCAGGTGCAGGTAGGTAAACAATAGCTGTCCTTCTTTGAATAGGTTGTATTCTGCGGGCTGGGGCTCTTTGACTTTGACTATCATGTCGGACTTTGCAAATACTTCCCGGGCTTCGGCCACTATTTCCGCCCCTGTGGCGGCGTAGCTTTCATCGCTAAATCCGCTGCCTGCTCCGGCCGATTTCTCTACCAGTACTTTATGTCCTTCCTGTGTCAGCACTGCTGCTCCCGCCGGGGTTAACCCCACTCTGTTTTCGTTGTTCTTTATTTCTTTGGGTATTCCTATGATCATTTTTTTAGCCTCCAATATTAGTTTTTATATATGTTATTATGACATCCGTACCAGTTTAAATAAAAAATCTTCCCCCCTTTTATATGCCGGCCCCCACCTATAATCCCCACTGGCAGGGATACTTTAACAATGCACCAGCTCCCTGGTCTCTTCGGCAATCATTCTTTCCTCATCAGTGGGAATTACTAAAACCCTTACAGGAGAACCGGGGGCGGATATTTCAATTTTTTCTCCCCTTACGGAGTTCTTTTCCTCATCCAGCCTTATTCCCATGTACTCCAGTCTTGAACAAACCCGGCGGCGAATCCCCGGTGAATTCTCCCCTATACCCGCAGTAAAAACAAGTGCGTCAAGTCCTCCTATAGCCGGGATAAGGGAGCCTATGGCCGTGGAAACGCTGTATGAAAACATGTCAAGAGCCAGCTGGGACCTGTGGTGACCTTTCTGGGAAGCCTTCTCCACATCTCTGAAGTCACTGGAAATACCGCTTATACCCAGTACTCCGCTTTTCTTGTTGAGCACTTCCATAACTTCGTTCAGCCCCATATTACCTTTCTCCGACATGTATTGTATTATGGCGGGGTCAATGTCACCGCACCGGGTTCCCATAATCAAACCGGCCAGGGGGGTAAAGCCCATAGTGGTATCCATGGACTGTCCTCCTCTGATAGCGCACAGGCTTGCCCCATTCCCCAGATGGCAGGTTATAATTCTCAGGTCTTCCAGCCTGGCCCCAAGCATTGCGGCTGACACCCCGGCTACATATTTATGGGAAATACCGTGGAAGCCGTACTTACGAACAAGGTGATGCTCATACATCTCGTAAGGAACAGCATACATAAATGCGTTTTCAGGCATGGTCTGGTGAAAAGCGGTATCGAAAACCGCAACCTGCAAAGCATCCGGCATCATCTTTTTACAGGCCTGTATGCCAATTATATTGGGCGGGTTGTGCAGGGGGGCCAGGCTGCTGCATTCCCCCAGCAAATCCAATACCACATCGTCCACTACAACAGATTTACTGAAATAATTGCCGCCGTGAACCACCCTGTGACCCACGGCCTCTATCTCAACGACATTCTTAATCACACCATATTCCGGGGCGGTCATTATGTAAAGAATGGCCTCCACCGCCTCATCATGCCCCGGCAGCCCTTTGGGCAGGATGTATTCTTCCCGCCCCTCGGCGCGATGTATAATTCTGGAGCCGGAGGATCCGATACGCTCCGCCAGGCCGCTGGCCAGCACCCTTTCTTCTTCCATATTGAAAAGCTTATACTTAACAGTGGAACTGCCGCAATTCAATACCAGCACCTTCAAAACAAACACACTTCCCTTTGCTGTCATTCGGTTGTAGTGACGTACGTACCAGTTGTATTAAGGATAGTATATTTAATTATCATACTTTCGTCAACTAAAAAATAAAGCCCGAAGTCAATGACCCCGGGTAAGAATTTTTCACTGACCGGGTGCCCGGTGTTAATCCGGCAGTGCCTTTCGGGTCAGCTTTATACGAAAGGCATACATATCTCCCCTGAAAATTCCCCTCAGGTATTCCACCAGGTTATCGGCGGGATCGTAGGTCATCCGCTCTATTAACAGGATACTTCCCGACTCCTTGATACCCAGGTGTCCGGCCTCTTCGCTGGTGGGCTGTACGCTTGTAATAATCTGATCGGCCTTCCAGAGCTTTATGCCCAGCTTTACCTCCAGCAGGTCGTATATAACAGCATCATTTAAGTCATACTCTTTTAATTTAAGACCTATATCCAGAGGATAATACTGCATTTCCAGGGCTATGGGAATGTTGTTGGCATATCTCAGCCTGTCAATTTTATAAAACTGGTCAGCCCCAAGTGTAATGCCCACGCTCTCGGGGGTGGTTTCGATACCCTGGTACAGCAGTTTTGTACCGGGCTCCATGCCCATGTCCCCGACAATATCATTATATGTGGTTATGCTGCCCAGCCATTCTTCCACCGGCCTGTGGGATATGAAGGTGCCTTTGCCATGTTTTTTTTCCAGTATCCCGTCAATAACCAGGGCGGAGATGGCCTCCCGCACCGTGGACCTGCTTACAGAAAACCTGTCTATTAATTCCCTTTCACTGGGTATTTTATCCTGAAAGAGCCCGTTCAGTATTTCTTCTTTAAGTATCTCCTTTAATTGCGCATGAAGTGGTACAGCATTTTTAAAATCCAATCCCACGTTTAACCCTCCGCATCAACACAATAACAACAACACGTTAATATTATATATACAGGTTATAA
>Ga0209347_1006528_pt1 | contig 10292 bp, 9 predicted proteins | sample AutmiccommuBRH23_FD_187382 | JGI IMG/M metagenome (GOLD analysis project Ga0209347, IMG submission 187382) | Deep subsurface microbial communities from Mt. Terri, Switzerland - Autotrophic microbial communities BRH/23 (SPAdes) (version 2) | ecosystem: Environmental > Aquatic > Deep subsurface >... | reverse complement strand
CGGCGAACCGCGAGTCGCCTTCTGCTACGTCGCGCCGGATGCGGCGCTGGGATTCGAGCGTTATGTCCAGGAGCACCTGCAGGAGCAGTGCCGGCTGCTCACCCGTGCCGATCTGCTGAGGCGGGGTTGGCTGGGGCCGGGCACAGCGCACCCGTTACTGCACACGCGTCTGGGAGACTACGTGCTGCTGATGCGCGACGACTGGGTCATACGAGAGCGTCTGCTGGGTGAGCAGCCACCGGTGCAGGTGGGCGTGCACGGAGGCACGAGCCTCGCGGAAATGCTGGTGCCGCTGGCGGTCATGTCCGGCTGAAAGGGGTGCCCTGCCGCGGCCGGAGGTGGTCACCTCCGGCCACCGCCGGGTGGATCCGAGCTTAACGCGGGGCTTCCGGAGCCTCCTGGGCCTGCTCCTGCATCTGCTCGCCGGCCTGCTCCATCTGCTCACCGGTCTGCTCGGCAGACTGGTCGATCGACTCACCAGCCTGCTCCGCAGGACCTTCCTGCTCGCAAGCCGCCAAGCCCAGGGCAAGGGCGGAGACGCCCGCCAACACGACGTTCTTCCATATAGCCATCACTGTTCTCCTTCGCTTCGTTACGTGCTGCTCTAGATAATCGGACCTGTGCCAAGGCTCAGGTGGTTTTCCTTGCCAAACGGACCTCGCGGCAACTGTAGTTCAGCGCGACGCTTCGACGAGTCCGCCAATCCGCCAGGCAGTGCACCCCTTCACCGAAACGCCGGCGCCGGGGCCCTTGCCTAGCGCTGCTCGGTGACGCGGCGCTGGGCGGACACGTCCACCACCACGCGACGATTCGGCTGCAGACACTCGATCAAATTCTGGGCCGACCCGGTGTTCTCACACTGCACCACCGGTTCGCTTTCGCCAGCGGCGCGGATCTTGATGTCGGCCTGGCTTACCTGGGTGCGCGAACGCAGATAATCGGCCACGGCCTCAGCGCGACGGCGGGACAGCTCCTCGTTGTAGTCCGCGGGTCCGATGCGATCGGTGTGACCGGCCACTTCGACCTGCACCACGTGCGGGTAGCTGCCGATGCGTTCAGCCAACTGATCCAGCTCTTCCTGGGCCTCTGGGCGCAAGGTGGCCTCGTCGAAGCCGAACAGGGCGCGTGAATCGAGGGTCACAGTCTCCAGGCGCACCACCGGCTCCGGTTCGGGCTCGACCTTCGCCATCTGGATGGGCTCGGGAGCGGCCGCCGGCGCTTCCAGGCGAGCCAGGTAGCCATCGCACCCCGGAATTCCCGCCTCGCCGGACGACCAGGACGAGTCGTGAACGCATTCACCGGCGGAATTCGACACAATGCTGCCGCTGGAATCGGCGACGTATCCCTCGTACCCGTAGGCCGCCGCACAGCCCGCCACCAGCCCCACGCCAGCTAAGCGTGTGAGGGTTTTTCGTGCAGCTGAATTGCGCATGTTGTTCTCCTGTTCGTTTGTTTGGCGCGACCGACCAGCCGGCCGGCTATCCTGTCACCGAAGACAAGCACGTTTTGTGCCAAACCATAATCTACTGTTATTAGGCAGGTTCCTTCCATGCATCAGCAGGCTTGCGGGGCAAAAGCCCCGATTTCCCGGCAGCCCAGTGGGGGCAAGTGGGGGATCCCACGCACTCGCGATCCGCGCCGCCACGATGCGGGGTGGATGTCGTGCGCCGAAGGCGCACCGCCAGGCGACCCGCCGCTCGGCCTCACCACGGGATGGGGTCAGCGGGCACCGGCGGCGCTCAGGCCGTATTTGCGGATGCGATAGCGCAGCGTGTCGCGGGTGGTGCCCAACGCACGGGCGGCGGCCGCCACGTTACCGCCGCTGCGCTCCAGCACCGACTCGATGATGAAGCGGTCCATGTCTTCAAGCGCCATGCTGCCGTCGAGTGGAATGGTGATCCCGTCTGCCGACGAGCGGGGACCCTGGCCGCTCGCCAGTGGCGTGGAGTCGGGTTCGGCGGCGCCCAACTGCAGCCACTGCAGGGGAAACTCCTCGCCTTCGGCAAACAATACGCACCGTTCCACCACGTTGCGCAACTCGCGTACATTGCCGGGCCAGTCGTAATCGTAGACCCGATCCCACACCGCGTCCGGCACCACGCGCACGTTGCGCCCCGCCTTGGCGTTGAACTCGTTGATAAACAGGGGCAGCAGCTCCAGAAGGTCCTCTTTCCGATCGCGCAACGGCGGCAAATGCAGCGTGAAGACGCTCAGCCGGTGGTACAGATCTTTGCGGATGCGTCCTTCGGCCACAGACGTTTCGAGGTTGCGGTTGCTGGCGGCGATGATCTGCACGTCCACCTGAATCTCGCGTTCGCCGCCGACCCGATAGAAGCGCCGATCCTCGATCGCTTTGAGCAATTTGGCCTGCAGGTCCAGATCCATTTCGGTGATTTCGTCCAGGAACAGCGTGCCGCCGTCGGCCTGCTCGAGCAGCCCGCGGCGGCGTCCCTTGGCGCCGGTGAACGAGCCTGCCTCGTGACCGAACAGCTCCGACTCCAGCAGGTCCCGGGGCAGCGCCGAGCAGTTCACCTCCACCAGGGGAGCCTCGTTCCGAGTCCCGGCGTGATGCAATATGCGCGCGGCCACCCCCTTGCCGGTGCCGGTCTCGCCGGAGAGGATCAAGGCGGTATAGGGCACCTGGGTGAGGCGATGCAGCAGCTCGCGCACCCGCCGGGCGGCCGGGCTGCCGCCCACATAGGATTCGGGGCTGTATCGCGAGCTCTCCGCTTCGGCACGGTCCCGCAAGCGCCGCTGAGCCTTGGCGCTGCGCGAAGCGCTGGCGACAATAACGTCCAGGCGTTCGAACTCGCAGGGTTTTTCCAGGAAGTCGTAAGCGCCGAGCTGCAGCGCCCGGACCGAATCGGGCACCGAGCCGTACCCGGTCAGGAAAATCCACTCGGCGCGGTCCGCGGTCTCCCGCAGCTCCTCCAGCAGATCGAGCGCATTGCCGTCGGGCAGACTCATGTCCGAGAGCACCACCAGGGGATTCAGCCCACGGCGGGTCATCTGTTCTCGTCCCGCGGCGATGGTATCCACCAGCATCACGTCCCACCCCGAGCGGTCGAAATGGCGCTTGAGCTCCGCACCCAGAAGGGTTTCGTCTTCGATGATCAGCAAGGAATTAGCCATTGCACTCCCGTACCGGCAGCGTCAGGGTCACACAAGCACCACCGCCGTCCACGTTGCGGAGCTCGATGCCGCCGCCGAGATCGCGCACGAATCGCTGCACGGTGGCCAAGCCTAGGCCGGTGCCGCCGGCCCGCCAACTGGCGAAGGCGCGCACACCGGCGTCCAGCAGCGGTTGCGGAAAGCCGGGACCGCTGTCGAAGATAGTCAGTCCGAGCTGGCCGTTTTCGTGCTGAGCGGTAATGCGCACCTCTCCCGGCTCGTCGCCCACCGCCTGGGCCGCGTTCTGAATCAGGTTCAACAGCGCTTGGCGCAGCCCCCCTTCCGGAAGGCGGCACCGGAGATCTCGCGGGACTTCGTTGCGGATACGCAGGCGTTCGCCGAACTGCGGCGCGACCAGGGCGACGATCTGCTCGACGGTGGTGCGCACATCGACGTCGCTGGACAGCTCCGGGTCCTGGGCCGCCTGGCGCAGCAGATCGTTGAGCTGCTGGTTGATGCGGCGCATTTCACCGAGCACCATGTCGATGCGCTCGACGGCATCGGGGTCCTGCATGTCGCGCCGCAGATTCGCGAGCGCCATCTGCACGCCCGCGAGGGGATTGCGCAGTTCGTGGGCAACACTGGCTGCCACCTCGCCCACTGCGGCGAGGCGCTCCGAGCGCGCCAGCCGGCGCTGCTGCTGCAGCAGCATCCGGGTGGCGGTGTTCACCTCGTCCTGCAGCAGCTGCTCGCGGTCCTCGTGCTGCGCCTCCAGCTCCATCAACCGGTTCACCATGTGGTTGTAGTTCTCGAACAGCGGGCGCAGCACCGGGTCCACGCCCGAGGTGGGCGCGGAGCTGTAATCCTGGCGGGCCAGCAGACGCATGAGGTAGCTCAAGTTGTTCAAAGGCACCAGCACCCGGTTGCGGAGCACGATCAGCAGCGGCAGCGTCGCCAGCACCAGCACCAGGGCGAGCCCGGTGGCCGTGCGGGAGTCCCGCGCCGCCTCTCGAGCCGCGTCGCGCACCACGGCCTCGTGGGCCATCATCTCGTCGAAATGGGCCTGGCGCAGTGCAGCCCGGGCCTCTCCCAGGGAGTCGGCAGGCCGAGGTCCCAAAGGCGTTACGGCCTCGGCGCCGCTGCGCAGCCATTCAGTGGTATTCGGGGCCAGAGCGGTCTGGGCACGCAAATAGGCAAGGTTCTCCCGCACCGCCTCGAGACGGGCCTCGTCCACCGACTCGTAGGGGGCTAATGCCTGCGTCAATAGCTCGTTGATCTGCTCGCCGGTGCTCTCGAAGACCGCCAGGTACTGCAGGTGCGCGCGCACGGGCTCCAATTGCTCCACATAGCGCCAGGAGCTGTATAGCAGGAGTCCCAGCATCAGGAGCAGAGCCACCACGATCGTCGAGGTGAGTAACCACAGCGGGCGGTACAGCAAAGGGACGAGCTCCTCTCAGGGACGGCAAAAAGCGGATTACGTTTGCCAAATCCATGCCAAAACGTTAACCGCCTGATGGAAGGCATGTTTTCAAACCAGCAACCGTAGTACAGGAACATGCATGGGTCAAATGCCCCGGGCCAACTTTGCGTTTCCCCGCTCGGTGCGACCGCACTCCCAGCCCGCCCATCCCGCCAACCTCGCCAATCCGCTCTACAGACGATTTGTATCCCAGGGTTCACCAAAAACATAAAGACCGCTATAGTTTCTTCAGCCGTACCTCATTTAGGGGAGGGCGCGATGACGGAAGCGCTACGTTCGAAACCCACACTGCGGGAACGCAAATTCGCCCGGACCAAGCTGGCGCTCATGGAAGCCGCGCTGGCGCGGCTGCGGGAGCGGCCCCTGGAGGAGGTGGCGGTCAAAGAACTGTGCGAGGCGGCGGAGGTGTCGGAGGCAACGTTCTTCAACTATTTCGCAAAGAAGTCCGAGATACTGTCCTACTACGAGCAGCTCTGGAGCCTGGAGCTCGCCTGGCATCTCCAATCGGGCGCGGGTACGCCCCGCGGATTGGCGGCAGTGGACGCCCTGTTCCGCCAAGCCGCGGAACGAATCCAGGCGCGCCCGGGACTGATGGGCGAGCTGATCGCCCATGCCGCTCGGCAGCGTACACGCGAGCGGCCGCCGGAGATCGGTCCGGCCGAGCGCCTGCTCGCCTGCCCCGACCTGCCGGGCATCGAGGCCTTGGAACCCTGCGGCATGGATGTCCTGTTGGCCCGATTCGTCCAGCAGGCGGTCGAGCGCGAAGAGTTGCCTGCCAACACTCATCTGCGCAGCACGCTGGTGGCGCTGGTCACCATCTTCTACGGCGTGCCCCTGGTGCTCGCCCACAACAGTCCGCAAGCAATCGCCAGCAGCTATCAAATGCAGCTCAACCAGTTGTGGGCGGGGCTGCGCAGTCTGGCGCGGGGGGCGCCCTAGTCAGAGCGGGCCGGGGGAGCGCGCGGCGTCAGCGCGGGCCGGCGGAGAGCCGAGCGCCATGGGCGGGGGCAATGCCGGTGAACGGCTGCCACTGGTCCATGGACATGGGCTGCGCCACGTGAAATCCCTGCACATAGTCGATGCCCAGGCGGCGTAGCGCGACCAGCGTTTCGCCGTTCTCGACAAACTCGGCGACGGTGCGAATGCCCATTACCCGGGCAATGCGCACGATGGCATCCACCATCGCGTGGTCCACCGGATCGACGGTAAGGTCGCGGATAAACGAGCCGTCGATCTTCAAGTAGTCGACGTCGAGGTTCTTGAGATAGGCGAACGAGCTCAAGCCGCTGCCGAAGTCGTCGAGAGCGAAGCGGCAGCCGCGCCGGTGCAGGCAGTCGATGAACTCCATGGCCCGCGCCAGGTTCGCTACGGCGGCGGTTTCTGTGATCTCGAAGCAGATGCGGCTCGGGTCCACGGAGCGGGTGTCGAGCAGATCCAGCACGTACTGCAGGAACGACTCGTCGCCGAGGGATTGGCCTGAGAGATTGATGGCGCAGGTGCAGCCGCTGCAGTCGGCACCGCCCGCGGCCATGTAGTCGAGCACCCGTCGCACTACCCAGCGGTCGATGGCCGGCATGAGATCGTAGCGCTCGGCGGCTGGGATGAAGGCCATCGGCGGCACGCGCTGGTCGCCTTCGCGCATGCGCACCAGCACTTCGTACAGCACGTGCGCACCATCTTCGCCCGAGAGCGGCATGATCGGCTGGTACATGAGCTCGAACAGACCTTCGTCCAACGCCTTGGTGATGCGCGACACCCAGCGCATTTCGCTGTGGCGCTGTTTCAACTGGGAATCGTCGGGCCGATAGACATGCACCCGATTGCGGCCCAGGTCCTTGGCCGCGTAGCACGCCATGTCGGCTGCGCTGAGCACCGCCGCGGCGTTGTCGCTTCCACTGTTGATCGGCACGATGCCGATGGAGGCGCCGATTTCGAACGTGTGCTCCCCCCAGGTGAAACGAAACTCCTTCACCACCCGCCGGATGCGCTCGGCGATTTCCTGGGCCTGCTCGATAGAGCAGACACCGAGCAGGATGCCGAGCTCGTCGCCGCCGAGGCGCGCCAGCAGGTCCTGGCCACGCATCTGACGTCCGAGCAGAGCCGCGAGCTGGCGCAGCAGCTCGTCACCGGCCACGTGTCCGCAGGTGTCGTTCACCACCTTGAACTGATCCAGGTCGAGATAACACAGGATGTGCTCGGCATCGTTGCACCGAGAGTCATCCAGGGCATCCTGCAGTCGGCGCTCGAACTCGCGGCGGTTGAATAGCCCGGTGAGGGGATCGTGGGTGGCGTGATAGGACAGCTGGCGGGCCATGTCCCGGGTCTCGGTCACATCCTGGAACACCATGACCACCCCGGAAACCTCGCCCTGGCGGTTTCGGATCGGGGCCGCGGTGTCGGCGATGGCCAGTTCCCGCCCGTCTCGGCGGCGCAGCAGCACGCTCGGCCCGGTGGCCACCACGGCCTGCTTGCGCAGGCATCGGTCGGCGGGATTCTCCAGAGGCTCGCCGCTTGCCTCGGCGACCATGAACAGGACCTCGGACACGGGCCTGCCACGCGCGTCGTCCAGGCGCCAGCCGGTGAGCCGCTCGGCCACGGGATTGAAATACTCGACCCGCCCGCGGGCGTCGGTAGTGATCACCGCATCGCCGATCGAATGCAGGGTAACCACCGCGCGTTCCTTCTCCCTCGAGAGGGCGGCTTCGGAGCGCCGCGCGCGCGCGACGGCGCGGGAGAGCTCTTCCTTCTGCTGGAGCAGAAAGTTCAGCGACCGATTGATGAACTTGGCGAGATAACCGAATTCGTCCTCGCGCCGTTCGTCGAAGCGCGCCGCCTCGTCGCCCTCGGAGATGCGCCGGGCGGTGTCCACCATGCCCAGCAACGGGCGCGTCAGCACCCGCCCGAGCACCCACTGCAAGATGAACCCAAACAGCAGGAACACCGCTCCCATCGCCAGCATCAAGGGCTTGCGCGACTCGGCCATCAGGCCTTCGAGAGAGGGGAAATAGAGTTCCAGCCGGGCGGAATCGATGCCGGACGTACCTCCCAGGGGCAGGTCGCGCCCCACCACCGTGTGCGGACCCGCGCTGCTGCCAACGCGGATCGCGCGCTCCGGACCCAACTGCAGGCGCGCACCCTGCAGGTCCAGCTCGGCGACCACCAGCGCCAGCTCGCCATAGATGTGATCGTGATTCGAGGCGTCGGCCGACACCACCGCCTGCAGGCGGTGCTGCACCCGCGAGGCGCTGGCTTCGAATCCGCCCAGGGTCTGGCGCTCGGCGAACTTCACCACCGCAAAGGCCAGACCCAGACCCATGACCACCAGCCCCCAGAAGACGATGCCGGTGATCCGGACCGCAAGCCCACCCCCCCAGTGTGGGACACTGCTTGCGTTGCGGGCGTCGCTCACCGACACCCCGCGGCGCGGAGCATCATCAGTATCGGGCACACGCCGCTCAGCCCGGCACCGGCGATGGCAAAGCCAAAGAACCACGGAATGAACCACAACACATCGGGAAACGTTCCGTGACTGACGACCAGGAGCGCCGCCACGGTCAGGCGCCACATGCGGTCGGCCTCCAGCGAGCGCCAACGCCGCTGGGCGCGGTCGCCGTCGGGCGTCGGCCGGCGCGGGGATCCCAGGCGGGTCAGTTTGAGGTTGGTAAGGCCCTCGAATCCCACCAGGGCGGCGACGCCGTACAATAGCGCGTCCCAATCGAGGTACAGGGCCACCAGCACCGCCGCGCCGACGGCGAACATGTAGGTACGCAGTTGCATGAGGCCGATACCTCCGATCGGGCGCGGCGGCATCGGGCAGTCCGTTGGGCCGCGCCGTGGTTCACCCCCATAGCGGCTTCGGTGCGCATTTCTCCAGCGATTCCGGGTGATAAGCGGATTGCAATCCTGATAAAATTACTCAAGTATCAATAGCGGAGGTCATGCATGGTCGAATGGGTCGAAGGCACCGTCGTCGCGAAGCACCACTGGACCGAGGAGCTGTTCTCGCTGCGGGTGGATGCACCCGTGCGAGACTACAAGGCCGGCCAGTTCACGCGCCTCGCACTGGACATCGACGGCCAGCGGGTGGCGCGCCCTTATTCCTACGTGAACGCGCCGGATGAGCGGCCCCTGGAGTTCTACTTCATCACCGTGCCCGAGGGCCCCCTCACCAACCGCATGGTGGCGCTGGACGAAGGCGACCGCATCTGGGTGCAATCAAAGGCAGCGGGGCTCTTCACCCTCGATTGGCTACGGGACGGGGAGAATCTCTGGATGCTCTCCACCGGCACGGCCCTGGGCGTGTTTCTGGCGATCCTCAAGACGGCGGAGCCGTGGACGCGATTTCGGCACCTGGTGCTGGTGCACGGCGTGCGCACCGGCGCCGAGCTCACCTACCGCGACACCATCGCCGAGCTGCAGGAGCGCCATCCGGAGCAATTTCGTATGGTGCCCATGGTCAGCCGCGAAGATCACCCGGGCGCCCTGCGCGGGCGCATCACCCACGCCATCGAGGACGGGCGCCTGCAGGAGAGCGCCGGGGTGGCCCTGCACCCGGACCCGTCGCAGGTGATGCTGTGCGGCAATCCGGACATGGTGCGCGACACCACCGCGCTTCTCGAGCAACGGGGCATGAAGCGCAACCGCCGCAAGGACCCCGGGCACATCACGACCGAGAAGTATTGGTAAGTGCGGGCGAGCCGGCCGTTAGAGAATGGCCGTAGCCGGATAGAGCAGATCCAGCACGTCGTCGAAGCGCTCCGACGCGCGGCACACGGCGGCCGGCAACTGGCGTCGATCCAGCCCCGTGATCGCGAACGCATCCGCGGACACGCCCCGCGCCGCATCCGGCGCCAGGCCAGTATCGCTCGGCCGCAGCAGAGCACCGTAGGGGTCGTAAAAGGAACCGGGTGCGTCGCTGCCCTGCTCGAGGGCGTGCGTCACGCCGTCGGCGATCTGCACCAGGGCCGCCTCGAGCCCGCTGGCCCCGGCCAGCTGCGGATGGTGGTGATGCGCCACTGCGCCCTGCAGCGCGGGCGGCAGTTTCCAGCGAGCGAGCAGCGTGGCACCGGCTTCGGCGTGATCGAAACCGAGCACGTCGCGTTCCACCTGGGAGAGGGTACTGCCGCCGGCGCCGAAGCGACGGTGGATCTCGGCGGACTCCTCGGGCAGGCGTACATAGATCAGCAGCCGGCCGATGTCGTGGAGCAGCCCGGCGACGAACAGCCGCTCGGCGTGAAGCACCCGACAGGCAGCGGCCAGCTCCCGGGCGACCAGGCCGCAGAACACGCTGTGGCTCCAGAAGGACACCATGCTGACCTTCTCCGGCGGCAGGTCCTTGAACACCTCCACGGCAGACACCGCCAGCGCCAGGGTGCGCAGCTGGTCCATCCCCGCCAGCGTCACGGCCCGGGACACCGTCTCCACGCGGGCGTTGAAGCCGAAGAAGGCGCTGTTGACCAGCTTGAGCAGCCGCGCCGTGAGGGCGGTATCCTGGCCGATGACCATGCCGAGCTCGTCGGCGCTGCAGCTGGGATCGTCGGCCATTGCCTGAACCTGCATGCAGACCTCCGGCAACGACGCCAGCCCCATCCCGTCTCGCACTAGATCCGTGACCTGCACCCGCGCCCTCCAAAAGCATCTTGTGACCCAGCATGTCGGTCCGCGGGGCGACGACTTTAGCGCGGCGGACCGAAACCGCGCT
>Ga0209347_1006527_pt1 | contig 10293 bp, 14 predicted proteins | sample AutmiccommuBRH23_FD_187382 | JGI IMG/M metagenome (GOLD analysis project Ga0209347, IMG submission 187382) | Deep subsurface microbial communities from Mt. Terri, Switzerland - Autotrophic microbial communities BRH/23 (SPAdes) (version 2) | ecosystem: Environmental > Aquatic > Deep subsurface >... | reverse complement strand
ATGTTCAACGTCATAACCTTCAGACCAGGCTTTTGGAAAAGTTTAGTTTCGTTATTTGTCCTTTCCTTTGTCCTGTTTTTACTCTCCTCACCTGCCCGGGCGGACGACGCCAGCCTCGGGCGGAAGGGGGAAACGGTGAGGATGGTTGGCGACAGCCAGGTGGAGATGGTGTCCGAAGAGGTCACGGTTACAGTGAACTCAGTCCGCTCCAGGGTCGACTGCAGGTTTACCTTTAAAAATACGGGGCCTGGCGCCACAGTGCTGATGGGTTTTCCGGAAAGCAAGCCGCTTCCCGACCTTGAAGGCTTCGGGGACGATACCGCCCTTCATGATTTTCAGACTTTTATTGACGGGCGGCAGGTTCCCGTAAAGAAAGAAAAAGGTTATCGCCAGGAAGACCAGAAGGTGGCGGAAGCGGCCGGCAATCACCCTTACTGGTGGACCTGGGAAGTGCCCTTCAGGGCCGGAGAAACCAGGGAGGTCAGAAACACATACCGGGTAAAAAATCATTACTGGTCCAACGGGCAGGTGCTGGCGGGATATATCCTGACCACGGGATCGTCCTGGAAGGGGTCCATCGGCAGGGCACGGGTGGTTTTCCGCTTTGAAGAATCGCAGGTGGCCGGAAATACCGGTAAAATGGGGGAACATAAATTCTTCGGCGGGGCGCCTTTTCGAACAACTTCTTTCACTGGATGACGGGAGGGATTTCCAGGCTGCGCTTGCCAAACTGAAAGAACTGGAACAGGTTCTGCAGGCGGAGTACAGAGCAAAGCATGCAGGGAGTGATTTTGCAGGGGTAAAGTCCGCCATTGATTTAATTGAAGCTTTTTATCGCTTTCAAATGGGTGAGATCGAATTCGGGTGGGGGATCTGGGAGAGGGAGATCAAGGGTGGAAACGGCAACCCGCAGATTTATTATTACCTGGGAACTTTATACCATAAAAAGGGACAATTGCAGGAACTGCTGGAACTGAACAGGCAGATTGAAAACCACCTGACAAGGTATAAAGAATCAAACCAGTCCTTTGATTTTGAGGCCTGGAAAGTCCTGCAACGCTGGCTGGCATCCCTTCTCCCCGATTACGCCGTGCAAAAAACACCCGACGGCAAAGCGGCCCCGGTTCTCAAGAAGGTGACCATTTCACCAAAAGATCCTGGAATGCCCACACGGCTTTTATTTGAGTCTTACGTGGAAGACACGGATGGTACGTATTGGATTTGACCTCTGGTATGTCAAGAACGGAATAAAGTTCACGATTCATGAAAACCTGGACAACCCACACCCGCCTCGTTACGGCCCGGAAGGCTACCGGGAGGACCTCATTTTTGAAGCCCCTTCACCGGAAAGCAGCATATATTACCGGGTAATTGCGGTGGATATGGCCGGGCACCGGCTGGACACGGGCGATGTCCGGTGGAGCAAAAGACGACCCGGCGGTTATAAAGGACAATAAAAGTGAAACATACGGTTCGTTCGGTAAAGACAATGCACTGCCCAACCAAATTTCCGGTGACTCATGGGAAGGTAGTTACCTTTATTTTGTGGTTATAGGAGGGCTTCCGGTGCTGGGAATTATTTTGGGGGTTTACATATGGGGTTTAAGAGCAAAAGAAATCAATAAGATAGAAAAATAGTATCGTCATTTCACCAACAAAGTACAAAGTTCCTTCTTTAAGGCAAGTACGCTAAAGATTTAACCTGTTTGTTATAAAGGAAAGATGAAGCCATGAAATCAGGCAGAGTGATCAAATATATTGCCTATGTGCTCCTGGCGGGCATTCTCTTATCGGCCATGTGGGTATGTTCGCTGTTTTTTGGAGATCCTGTCAGCAAGTTTATAGCCGGAAAAAATGTCCGGAGTTACCTGGCCGAAAACTATCCGGACAATAATTTTAAAATAAAAAGCATTGACTATGATTTCAAATTCGGAGGCTACTCGGCAAAAGTTGTTTATGAAACAGAACCCGGGGTTGAATTCGTTATTGGGGCCAGAACCAAAGGGGTGGTGTACGATCGGTATAAACAGGAATACCTCCGGGACAGGGAAATAGAGATCAAATTCACAGAGCAAATAGAAAGGATGCTTTTTCTGACCATAAAGCCCAGGGTTCCGGAACTAACCAGGATTAACACAGAGGTTTATATAAAAAAAGGAAAGTATAATGCGGATGCGGATTACTCAAAGGACATGGATGAGCAAATAAAGGTATTTGTAAATATTAATGGATCGGGCAGTGAAAAACTCTCCAGGGAAGATTTTCTGGAAAAGGCGTTACAGATAAGAAATATCATAACTGACAGCGGGTTTAAAATGGAGCATTTTCACTGCTATTATTTTTACAGGCAAAAAGGGGATGGATACAGCCTGGAGCTGAAAAGGGACGAATTAAATCTGCCGGGGGAGAAATTGATTAACAGTGATAGGTTAACAGATTACGTGCAGTTAAATAGGGACAAAAGCCGGGGTTAATACTGGGTTGCCGGTGCCGGAGGTAAAGTAAAGCTAATGAATATCAAAGCAACTTACCTCATTATCAGTGCCATGACGATGATTCTTGGAATTATGTTAGCCGTTCAGTTCCGGAGCAATCAGTATTTTGACCCGGGTGCGCCGGCGGACAGAGCACATGACCTGCTGTCGGAACTGAGCAGGCTGGAAAAAGACAACCGCAAACTGGACAGGGAGATTGACGACCTGGCGTATAAACTGGAACAGGCCAGGAAGGGTCAGTTCCAGGCTATGGATGCAATTCGGGGCGAACTGCTCAAGGCCAGGCTCAAGGCGGGTCTGACTGCGGTCACGGGGCCGGGTATGGAGGTGGTGCTGGTGGATCTGGCCGTCCGGTCAAGCCCAGGTGGCCTTTTTGAACTGTGGGACTTGTACCTGTTTAGAATGGTCAATGACTTGAGAGGAGCAGGGGCGGAGGCCATAGACGTTAACGGCGAGAGGTTAATCTCCACTTCAGAGATCAGGATGGCAGGCGATTTTGTCAACATAAACCTTGAAAAAACTGTGCCGCCATATCATATCCTGGTCATCGGCAACCCGGATAAATTGAGGAGCGCACTGGAAATCAGGGGAGGTCTGGCTGATTATCTCAAGGATATGGGAATAGGGGTAAAAATTCAGCCGCATAATGATTTGACTGTTCCCGGGTACGGCAAGGAACTCCGGTTCTTTTACACCACGAATAAAAAAGCGGGATAGATTAAGGAAATAGAATGGAAGGGGACGCCTTGCCATGTAACCGGACTGTCAAAAGTAGACCGCAGCGATCCGGATCCAGCCGGATTTCCCGACCCGTCCAGGGCGATGTCAAAGGAAGAGGCGGAAAAAGCCTATGCCGGGCTTATGGAAATGAAATTGAATTACCGGGCACAACAGCCCTTAGAAAAACCAACACCGTGGAAGGTTCCGGATAAAACCAGTCCTGTCCTGATGTATGTCCCATCTTTTCTGGAACCCATAGATGCCATAACCGGCAAGCCTCTGGAGGACTTCAGCTTCAACCGGCCGCAACGCAAAGGATCACCCTGCAGGGAGAAAACAGAAAGATGACTGCCGGTAACACCGAAGAAGCATCCGGGCTGCTGTCTGAAGTATTCGACGTCGACGTTACCGAAATGTCTTTTGGCGGCGCCGGGGTGCGGGAAGAACCCAGCGCAAATTCTTTTCGGCTTTAATCAGACCTACCAGGGCATTCCGGTCATGGATCGGACATACTCGGTGAAAGTCAACACCTTTACCGGGAAAATAACAGGTTTTTATTGCGGGGATGTCAGATTTCCAGTCGACCTGCCGGATAGCAAAGGTGTAGTTGCGGCCGGTGCGGCTGAAGCCGAATTATTAAAAAATCATCCCTTTCACCTGATTTATATCTGGCCGGAATATTTCAACCAGAAGGCTCCGGCTCCCCACCTGGTCTTATCAGCCCACCTTCCAGTTTGGACGGGGATATATTGATGCTTTTACCGGGAAAACAGTGGTGCCTGAAAGGTAGCAGTCCTTACCTGTAGCAGTTCTCTTAAAGTTTGATGGTGACTTCCATTACTGGGAATTTATAAAAACAGGGACCGTCTAAAAAATAGGGTGATCTTCGTGACCAAGGGTAGGGGACTGGTGTATCTTATGTTGGCCGGAGGGGCGGGATCAATACTGACCGGGCTGCCCTATGTTTACCGTTTCTTTGGGCCAACAGAGGCCGAGGTTGTTTTGTGGGGTACAGTATCGGTTTATATGGGTATTGCCATCATTGTCTCATCCTTGGTATTGGGATATATTGGCCTAAAATTGGCCGGGCCAGTCTTGATAGCAGAGTTTATTTTTTTAGGAGGAACACTGGGGCCTGGCTGGGATCATAGCCGACACCGATCAGGAAAGGGTACCGCCGGTCGAGGTTATTCGGCTTCCAGGATCTGGCCGAGGCCTTCCAAAAATTGGATGACACCTCGGTACTGGACATCATCGTCAGGATGCTGACCGAACTGGCCGGAAAAATTACCAACCCCTTAAATTAATATTTTGCCCAAGGCTTTTGCACTAGTATATTGTCAACACTAAAACTATAATATAACTTATTTTTATGGTATACTTATTTGTTTGGCCCCCTTTTCATCTGTTAAAAGGGTACCTGTTAGTTTACTAACTCGGCAAGGTGTCCGGATGTTGCCGAAATGCTGTCCGGATGCGGCCGAAATATGCAACATTGATAGCATCTCACATGAGGCCGTCGGACGGCTTTTAAAAAAAAGAGCTGAAACCTCATCTTCGTAAATGCTGGTGTATACCACCAACACAGAATGCAGCATTCGTTGCTTGCATGGAAGACATTCTGGATCTGTACCAGCAGCCGTTTTGTGAATCGTATCCCGTCATCTGCATGGATGAAAAACCGTATCAGCTTCTGGATGAAACCAGAGTCCCTATCCCGATGGAGCCTGGAAAACCAGAACGTCGGGATGGAGAATATGTCCGCAACGGAACCAGCAGCATTTTTATTTTCACAGAGCCGTTGGCTGGTTGGAGACACGTAGCGGCCTGTGAAAGAAGAACTCAAATTGACTGGGCAAATCAAATTCGAGAGCTGTTATGGTTTTGGTCCAGGCTACGGTTATGGTCCTGGTTTCGGCCCTGGCTTTGGCCCGGGTTACGGGTTTGGCCCAGGGTTTGGTTTTGGACCGGGCTTTAGAACTTGGAGGAGGCCTTTGTTCGGCCTTCAAAGGAAGATTTAGGAATTAGCACATTTTTTGTTAAGGACATATCATGTATCAATGGGCAAGTGTAATTGTAAAATCTTCAGGCAGATAGCTGCAGTCGATAATTATTTTCTTTGTCATATTATAACAACATTTACCAATGTCAAAAGGATCAAAATAATAATATGCCGGAATTTTATTGCCATAGTAGATGCTTAGCATATTAAAAGAAAAACCATATCTGCACTTATTAAAAAGCATTTTAATGCATTTCTTAACCTCTTCATAGTGGTTTTGGCACCAGGGTATAGTAAATACTCCACTGGCAAAAATATAGCCATATTTTTGATGTGTATCTATGAAGTCGTTCATTGAAACAAACTTAAATTCGGGATACCGTATACGGTTGTCTTTTAAAAATTTCTCTATTATATCAACGCCAACGTAGTCTTTTTCCAGACCTTTCTCTTGCAGCCAGGGAAGAAAATGAGACAGTCCGCAACCGAAATCAACTTTACTCTCCCGCCCGAGCAATTCCAAATCCACATTTTTTATTAATGCCTGGAATCTTTTTTGCTGTTCCAGCGTTGAAAACCCCACTGTCTGGGCCGACCTGCCAAAACTTATAAGTCTCCCTTTATAAAAGGAATAAACTTTTCTATACAATAAAATCCCCCTATTATATATGAGTTATATGCCGGTGTAAGCCCAAACCTGTACAGGTTTGGGCTTACACCATGGGGTTTGGGCATTGGCGGAGACAGCACCATATATTCATCTAAAATAAAATGTTAGTAACATTCAGCCTTGTAATTACGTCAAATATTATGTTTATCACTATCTTGCTTGTTCAGACCTAGCAACATAAAATGAATATCTTCAAAATCAGCTTTGAAAGAATTGATACCTGCCTTTAAATTATCAACTCCGGCGGTCACCTTATCCACAACATTTTTGAAGGTATCAATTTTTTTCCCGGCATCCGGGTCTGTGCCGACTACTAACAGTATAAGAATGAGAAATAAAATAAATGGGTTATTACCGTTGGACATGCCCTGATCTCCTTTCAAAAAATTAAGCCTTTTTATATCTTTTTTACCATTCTATGCCTAAAATACTGTATATGTGCAGGCTATTTAAGCATTAGATAAATACCTGAAACGGTAACATCACTTAACTTTTGACGACGCCACGTGCATCATTATTACGTCATAACCGGGCCGGGGATCCCTGTCGCCCCTGGACTGCACGTCCGCCGCCTTGGCGGGATTACGTCTCCGGCAAGATATTTTTAAGAATAACCGGCGCCGGCTGTGAACACACTATCAAAAATCTATAGCCGGGGAGTGACATGGGTGAGGAAACTTAAGGTGGGTATCATCGGGGTAGGCATGGCATTTGAACGCCTGCACTACCCTGCATACCAGAAATTAACCGACCGCTATGAGATTGCGGCATTATGCGACCTGGACAGGGAAAAAGCCCAAATGTGGGCGGACCGTCTTAAATTAAGCCATGATAACGTTTATACAGACATTGAGAAAATTCTGGCCAGAGAAGATCTGGACTTGGTGGACATAATGGTGCCAATCGAATTGAATTATATGGTAACTAAGGCCGTAGCAAAGCGGCTGGCGGGACGGATGAAGGGTATAATCTGTGAGAAACCGCTGGCCCCCACCCTGGACCAGGCCCGGGCCGCCAGGGATTTGGCTCAAAAATATAATGTGCCGATTATGATTGCGGAAAATTTCCGTTACAACCAGGAAATAGATATAATCAGGGATTTAATAAGAACGAAGCGCATTGGGGAAGTAGTTTATTTCATCCAGAACCGGGTCATGGACTTTCCTGGCGACATGTTGCAGGACAAATTTCCGGCCAAGGAATGGAGACAACACCCGGAATTTCCCGGAGGGGCCATCACGGATACCGGAGTTCACGACCTCGCCGCCTTAAGGCATATCTTCGGCCCAATAGACCGGCTCCAGGCTTTCGGGCGGCCTCAGGCATCGGATTTCGCACCATATTCCGTCGTGAATGTGAATCTGCAGTTCAAAAGCGGGGTCACCGGCCAGTTCAGCTTTTATTGCGCCGGTAAGGAGATGCAGCGACCACTTATCGGGCTGCGCATATTTGGCACCGAAGGCATGATCTATTTGGAAGAACGGGATGTGGGCACCATCAACCTGGCTTTTAACGACGGCCGCAAGGAACCGATCCCGTACGAAGCGCAGAAGGGCTATTACAATGAGCTGCTTAATTTTTACAATGCTCTGACCGGTTCGGAGCCCATCAGCGTTACACCGGAAATGGAATTTGGCGACTTAAAGACCGTGCAGGACATCCTGCTTTCGATCAAAGAGGATAGAATAGTCTCAGTGGACGATTATGCCGCTTACCAGCCGGATTACCGGCAGGCTTTGACCCAACAGCCGGGCGTCCCGCAGTAAAAAACAAGCCCCCTGATTCGCCGGCTGCGAAAAGGGGGCTTTATAATTTGTTAAATGAAGACGGGCTTGCTGGCACCGGATATAACATCTATAACAACAGGCCTGTCAAGTCCCATGGCTTTATAAAGAACATCCCGGAGTATTTCCGGATCTTCAACCCTCATGCCTTCCGCTCCGCATGAAGCGGCAAATACGGCAAAATCCGGAGCTTTAACATCCACTCCAAAGGGGCTCATTCCAGTCTTCTCCATCCGGTGCTTTTCCAGTGAATACATGCTGTCATTAAAGATGATTACAACCACCGGCAATGAATAGCGTACTGCGGTTATCAACTCCTGCATGGTCATGATAAAGCCGCCGTCACCCGTTAAAATCACGACCTTTCTATCTGGGGATGCGGCCCTGGCGCCGATCCCATAAGGTAAACCGCTTCCCATGCACCGCCAGTAATCGGAAATAATCACCTGCTGCCTTCCGGCGATAAACCCACGGTCGAACCAGTGCATAAATTCGCCGGAATCAATGGTTATTATGGCATCCGCGGGAATTGTCTCATTTAGTGTTGATATAACCTTTTGTACAGGGATGGGCTTTCCTGACAGATTTGCCTCGCCCTCGATCATGGCTATAAATTCTGCGTGGCATTTTCTTATTTCTTCCAGCCAGCCGGTATCCGGAGATACATCGGACAAGCCTTCAATCAAGCTTTTCAATATGTTATACACGTTTCCTGCTATGGATACCGGCCTTAAATGGCGGGCAATTTGTTGAGGGCGGGTATCGATTTGCACAACCTTGACTTGCGGAGGTATAAATTTGTGCTCATAAGGGCTTGCCCCGATCAGTAAAACACAGTCGGACCGATTAAGGAGGGGGGGTATATGCGCTTCTCCCAGCCCGCCCAAAATAATATTTTCCCCGCCGGGATATATTCCCCTGGCGCCCTGGGCCGGAATAATTCCCGCCCCGATGCGCCCTGCCAGCTGAAAAACCTCATCTTTGAATGGGATGGCGGCTTTTCCCGTGATTATAACAGGCTTCCGGCAACTTCTTATTAAGTTTATCACTTCACCTATATTTCCGGAAATACCAGGGGGAAGCGCCCGTTCAAGGACGGGAATTGTAGTACTGTGAGCGGGGCTTTGAAAAATATCCTTGGGTATCGAAACATGACTGGGTGTATTGTCCCCGATGGCTTTTTCCATGGCTGCCTTTAGCGTCCCGACGGCGGACTCCGGCCTGGTGAGCAGGGTGGTAAGTCCGGTGATAGAAGAAAACAGCGCCTGCTGATTGAAGTATTGCTTTGTATTGGTTGATATCTTGGCAGTCTCCACCTGGCCTGTTATAACCAGCATGGGCACACCGTCCCGGAAGGCGTCGGCCACTCCATTAACCAGGTTTAATGCCCCCGGCCCTTCCGTGGCCAGGCACACCCCCGGCCTGCCTGTTATCCTGGCTTCCCCGCAGGCCATAAAGGCGGCGCCCTGCTCATTGGCTGTACTGTAAAATTTTATCTTTTCCTGTTTTCTCAGGGCGTCCATAAAGGGCAGTATGGCGTCTCCGGAAACACCGTAGATGTTTTTAACGCCCCAGGCTGCCAGCGTCTCTAGAATAAGCTGCGCCACTGTTTGTTCCAAGCCGCTCCCCCCATATATTGGGGACATTCCTCAGGCCCTAAAGTCAGGCTCAGAAGTGAGGTGTGTTCCCTTTCCTCTTTATTTTGTTCATGTATTTATAAAGTTATTAAAAGCAAAAGACATATTTTGATTGTTGCTGGGAATTAATAGCAGTGAAGGAATGTAAAGAAATGGTCTGGAGGTTGTGATCATGTGGGATGGATGGCCCATAGCCAGGGTAATTCTTCTGTTTACAGGCATTGCATTGCTGATGATTTCGCTGCAGGTAACCATATTCCATTCCCGGCAAAATTTCAGACACTGGGCGATGTACGGGCCGGTAATAGGCGGGCCGGTGCTGGGGGTTTTAGCATTGGCGTTGTCGGTCTATAACCTTCCCCAGCTGCGCAGTCTGGCGTTAATCTTGTTTTTTGCCGGGGTGGCCCTGGGGATATTCGGATCGGTGCTGCACGTCAACGGCATCGGTCAGAGGGTTGGGGGGTTCGGGGAAAGCCAGAACTATCTGACCGGCCCGCCGATTACCCTGCCCATGATGGTGGCGGCCATGAGCGTACTGGGTTTGATTGCCCTGTACTGGAGGTAGCGGAATGCAGAAAAAAAGGACAAGATACCCCGGTTATGACGTGCTGAATCAGAAAGAACACTGGGATGATCATACCAGGGAGATAGTTCTAAAAAGGCTGGGGCCGTTTCCTGAGAACAAATTTTTGAGTGAATACGAGGCGGAAATGGTTTTTACCATTGCCAGGCATGTGGTTTACGATGAGAGAAAGGAAATACTGGACTATGTTGTCCACCACCTGGACAGCTCCCTTTCCTCGCCCATCGGCGAAGACCAGCGCAAGGTAGGTGCGCCCGAACAAAAAACCCTTGTCCGGGAAGGGTTGAAGGCCATAGACAGGCTGGCTGAAAAACAATACGGGGCTACATTTCTTAAAATCGGCACACAGCAGCAGTTTTCCATACTGAGCGACCTGCAGCGGGGGAAGGCTGTGCCGCTGGA
>Ga0209347_1006526_pt1 | contig 10294 bp, 8 predicted proteins | sample AutmiccommuBRH23_FD_187382 | JGI IMG/M metagenome (GOLD analysis project Ga0209347, IMG submission 187382) | Deep subsurface microbial communities from Mt. Terri, Switzerland - Autotrophic microbial communities BRH/23 (SPAdes) (version 2) | ecosystem: Environmental > Aquatic > Deep subsurface >... | reverse complement strand
CGCCTACGAGAACCTCCAGGCCCGCATTCGCGGGATGATCCTGATGTCCCTGAGCAACCAGGTGGGCTCCCTGGTCCTGACCACGGGCAACAAAAGCGAGGTCTCCGTCGGCTACAGTACGCTTTATGGCGACTCGGCGGGCGGTTTTGGCGTCATCAAGGACGTGCTCAAGACGATGGTCTACCAGTTGGCCGAGTACATCAACAGGCGGGCCGGGCGGGAGGTGATTCCGGTGGCGGTAATCAAGCGGATTCCCAGCGCCGAGCTTCGTCCCGATCAGAAGGATTCGGACTCGCTGCCCGATTACGACCTGCTCGACCGGATCATCACGGGCTATGTCGAAGAGGACCAATCCGCCCGCGAGCTCGTGGAGTCGGGCCTGCCGGCCGAGACGGTCGAGCGGGTGATCCGGATGATCGACCGCAACGAGTACAAGAGAAGGCAGTCGGCCCCGGGGGTGCGGATCACGCCGAAGGCTTTTGGCAAGGACCGCCGCCTGCCCATCACAAATCACTACACGACGATTGTCAACAGCCCGCGAAAACAGCCGCAGTAGGGCGGCGCCGTGCCCAGGGGAAGCTTGAGCGTAGCTGCGCTTGCCGCGGGGCGTGTCTGCGCGCTGGGCATGGGCTCGCACGGAAACCACGTCGGTCAGGAGTGTTCGGGGACCGGCCGCACCTTTGGAGAGAACAGGATCTGCCGCCAGGCGGCAAGGGCCTTGACGAGAATCCCCGCATAGATCAGGGCATTGCCGAGGATGGAGTGGTCCTTGGCGAAGTGCTTTCGATGGAACAGGTACATGGCGCGGTAGAACTCGAACGCGGCCTTCCTGCTGTTGTGCTTGGTCGATTCGCCTTTATAGTGGATGATTTGGGCGGTGGGATGATACATCACGGCCCATCCGGCCCTCTTGGCCCGCAGACACCAGTCGAGCTCTTCGCCGTACATGAAGAACCGCTCGTCGAGCAGTCCGATTTCCTCGATGACCTTCCTGCGGATCATCAAAAACGCCCCCGAAACGGCGCCGACCTCATGGGTTTGCTCGGGACTCGTGTAGGTCAGGTTGTACTCGGCCATGACCCGGCTCTTGGGAAAGAGTCTGCTCAGACCGGTCAGGCGGAAGAAGGCCACCCGGGGCGTGGGGATGCTCCGCCGGCAGGCCAGTTGGAGCGTCCCATCCCGATTGAGCACCTTGCAGCCGGCGATGCCGACGTTGGGATGCTGGTCCATGAACTTCACCATCCGCTCGATCGCGTCGTCGATAATCAGCGTATCGGGATTGAGCAGCAGGACGTAGTCGCTTTCGCTGCGGGAGATGGCCATATTATTGGCCTTGGAGAACCCGACGTTGCAGGGGTTTTTGATGACCTGCACTTTCGGGAAGCGAGATTGGACCATCGCCACGCTGTTGTCGTGCGAATTGTTGTCGACGACCCAGATGCTCATGGGCGTGCCGTTGGCGCCGGCATAGACCGACGCCAGGCAGTCTTGCAGCAGCCGTTCCGTGTTGTAATTAACGATAGCAATCGATAAAGTCATCGGCCATGTCCGCGTTATGCAGCATCGGATGTGGCGGCGAATCCCCCCGGTTCAACTCCCCTTCGGCCATCACCCTGTGGATAGCAGTCTACCATGTATCGGGTTGCCCGAGCGACCCGGGGGAGTCTCTGCCGGTGTCCGACAAACCGGCTCGACCGCCCAAGTCTTCGTATATCCGTTTTTGTTGCCGGGCTATTGTATCAACTGCGAATTTTCGCTCAACTGTTTTTCTGGCTTCTTCGACCATGTTTTGCACTTGCTCCCGTGACATCGCCAGAATGGCCAGCACGGCCTCGGCGATCGCCCCGGCATCGCCCGGCGGCGCCACAAACCCCGTCCGGCCGTCACCCACAATTTCGATGACAGCCCCGACGTCCGTCGCCACGACGGGCGTCTTCATGGCCATCGCCTCGAGCAGGGCGACCGGGCAGGACTCCAGCACCGAAGGCAGCACAAACACGTCCAGAGCGGCCAGCACCTTCGGTATATCGTCGCGAAACCCGGCGAAAATCACGTCTTCTTCGAGCCCCAGCTCGACCGTCAGTTGCTGCAACTGCTTCCAGTAGGCAACATCCGTCTCCAGCTTGCGGCCCACGATAAGGAATCGGGCGGAATTCACCTGCCCTTTAACCCTCGCGGCGGCTTGGAGGAAGTACGTGTACCCTTTGCACCGGTTCAAATTGCCGACGGCGCCGATCAGAACGCCGCCGGCCGGGACACCCAACTCGGCCCGCACGCGGGCCCGTTCGGCTGCATCGTATGCCTCCGGAACGAGCTTATCGGTATCCACCGCCGAGTACAGCACGCAGGTCTTGCTCCGCAACTTGCCGTTGCCGGCCGTGCGCGATTGCCTGAGACCCTCGCCCTGCACGATCACCCGGGCGGCCAGTCGCGTCATCAGCGGCACCAGAACCCGCTTGACGGGTCCCGGCAGGTGGTCGTTGTAGTGCCAGACGATCGGGACCCCGGCCCAGCGGGCGGCCAGGGCCGGAACGAAATTCAGCAGACCGTCGACATGCACGATCGTGACGCCCTGCGACCGGATCAGCCGGCGGATTCGGACCAGATGGTACGGCAGCAGGCAGCAGAACCGGGCGAAGTTGAGCACGGGATGATGGCGGGTAAGACACTGAATGTGCTTGCACCAGAACGCGTCGAACCCCTCGGGCCACCAGACGTCGGGGGTCTTCTGCCCGAACAGGAATACCGTCTCGACGCCGTGCTCTCTTAGACGGGGAGCCACGGTTTCTGCCAGGCGGTGGGGGCCGCCCATTCGATTGTCGAGAATACAATAGAGGACTTTCATCAACTGCCCGTCTTCCTGACTGGACTTCTGCACAGACTCACACGACGCCGCGCATTATCGGCCCGTGCGGGGGGCGATGTCAACTGCTGCCGTGCCGCGAAGATGGCGAAGCATGGATCGAACGCGCGGCGTGACCTGGGGCCGGGTCCGGGCGATCTACGTGCTGCTGTCCCGGTACAGGGGCAACAGGGCCGCCCGTTGAGTTCCGGGCATCTCGTAGCGGAAGAAGAGGAAGCCGAAAAGGACTTGCAGGTAGACCTGGTTGGAGGCGACGTAGTAATTGTAAAAGGAGAACAGAATGAACAGCAGCAGGACCAGGTAAAGATTCAGGAATTGGAGGTGCCGCCGGGCCTGGACGCGAACCGCGGCGGTGGCCCCGCCGAGGATGTATGGAACGATCGCAACGCCCAGAATGCCGAAATCCTCGTAAAAGTTCCGCAGGTACGTGTACACGTTCGACATGTAGGGGACGAGCACCTTCTCGCCGTAGAAGCTGACCTCGACCTCGGTGGCCAGTTGGAACCGGCAGAGCCATTTGTACAAGGGAAGGAACATGCTCTGGCCCCACTGGTGGTCGCCGCGGAAGGTGGCGAGGAACTCGTTGAAGGCCGCCAGGGGCGCCGCGGCGTACCAGTAGAAATGGAACAGCCAGCCCTGCAGGCGATTCGACGCATCGTACTCGCTGCTCTTGTGGAGCAGCGCATCGATCAGTCCGAACAGCAGCACGACGGCGACAACAGGCGCTATGAGTTTGAAGTGTGAAGCTTGAAGTGTGAAGTGCGCGGAGACTCCATGCTCGGATCGATCCAGCGAGCTCATGAAGCAATAGGCGAGGACCAGGTACAGGATATTCGAAGTGACCTCGTAGCGGCTCAGGTGGATCAGGCCGATGACCAGCGAGATCGTGAGAAACGCGCCGACGTAGAAGTACCTCCTCCGCTTGTGATCCAGGTACAGCAGGACGCCCAGGAGCACGAACCCGATCGAGAACAGACTGCTCGCGATGGACAGCAGCATCACGGTAGCGCTGGTTTGGAAGAGGCTCTGATCGATGAAGGCCACCATCCGGATGCGGAACAGCTCGGGGTGCGTCACAAGGTCGAGCCACGTGGTCGCGAAATGCTCCGCGATCGTCACGACCCTGTAGATCTCCAGCGCAAGAGCGACAACTCCCATGGCCAGCGTGACCCGCAGTCCGCGGACCAGCGCCTCGGCGGTCAGCGGGCGTCCGGCGACAGGGGGCATCTCGGCCGGCGTGGGGTGCAGACCCCGAAACAGGGTCCAGGTGAGACACCCGAGCGAGAAGGCAACGACATTCAGGAGCACCGACGCCACGGTAAGCCCCGCGGGAAAGGGGAACAGCCCATGATACACCCCGCCCGCATAGAGGGTCGTGCTGACGCCCCATACGAGCAGGAACAGGCACAACGGATTCACAAGACACCGGGTCATGGATGACGATCTTCCTTCCCGTCGGGCCGGCCTGCCCAGCCGAATGTCGCCAAGACAGCCGTGATCCTGTTCTCGTGCTGTGCCACGTCGATCCATGTCCTGAACGCTCGATTTCGAGCGGACGACCCGCTCCTGTATCCGACAGTGTATCGAACGGACACGTGCAGTCAATCAAGTTGACAGAAGCGGGGGCATGCGTATCATTGCGGCAACCCGAGAGCGTCGGGCCCTGGGCCCATCCCGAGGCCTTCTGCGCTCCCATGGGAGACCGCTATGTTATGGAAACGACTCAGGTATCTCACCGCCAAGGTCCGACGGGCCTGGGTGGATGGCACCTTTCGAGAAAAGGCCGGGCGATTTCTCTTTTCGTCGCTGTGGGTCCCCCTTGAAGCGGCGGTCGGGTATTGCAGACTGGCCAAAGCGGACCGTCGGCTGGATGTCGGCGCGGGATTCGCCGATCACCGGGTGAAACCGGGGCATTGTGCCTCGAACCCGGAGCATATCCGCCGGATCATCGCGGCCTACAAGGCATCGAAGCAGGCTCAGCAAACGGCGCCGCCGGCTTTCGCGATCCGCGGTCTGTGGGCCGAGTGGATCGACGTCAACTTTCAGGATCTCGTTCGAGCCCTCGATGCACAGGATGCACCGGCTCTCGCCGCACTGCTGGGGAACCTGCACAGAGAGCAGTTCACCCTGGGCCTGGGCGGCGATCTCGAGGAATGCCTCCGGTATCGGGCCTCGCTGACAGGGCGTTTCTACATCCGCACTGTGTGGTGCCGATACCGGGACAGATTCCGGTCGATCGCTCCGTCGGGTGCGGAGGTCCACGCTCCCTTCGTCGGCAACCCCGCCGGCATCTATCTTAATGGGGAGGTGATCCCGATTCAGGCGTTTCGACACGCATACCATGCCCTGGAAATGGCCCAATGGCTGCGGGACACTCCCAATGCGGTCGTCGTGGAGATTGGCGGCGGGATCGGGACTCAGGCCTATCAGGCGATGCGCCTGGCCGACACATCCATTGACAAGTACGTCGTCTTCGACATTCCCGAGGCGGCGAGCGTCAGCTCGTATTTTCTGCTGTCGGCGTTTCCCGACAAGCGGATCCGCCTCTTTGGGGAAGGACCGGTCTCGACAGGTGCTTGCGAGGACTACGATCTCGCGGTGTTCCCGCACTTCGCCATCACGGAACTGGCGAACGAGTCGGTGGATCTGTTCCACAACTCGTGCAGCTTCTCAGAGATGGCCCGCCCGTCCGCGCTGGCGTACCTGGCCGTGATCGAGCGGGCTTGCCGGAAGTATTTCTCCCACGTCAACCACGATACCCGATTTGTCTACCGCTGTCCGGACGACTCCACGTGTACCAACGTGATCGGATCGGAACTGCTGCCCGACCCGCACAGATTCAGACGGATCTTCAAGAAACCGCGAGTCTTCTGCCTGCCCACGGATCGATCCTACCGGGCTTTTGAGTACCTGTACGAACGCGGGAGCAATCCCCCGCGTCCGTGACGCGCTGGATCACGGGGGATACCCGTCCCGCTTGCCCAGCCGTCCCGTCAATCCGTCCCGGATGGCCCGCAGGACAAGAACCAGGCCGCTCCATCCATGCCGCGTCCCTGTGGCGAGGCTCCACAGAACGAGCCTGAGGTCCCGCAGACCGGTGAGATCGAAATGCCGGTTCACGACGAATGCGTTGCGAATCAGATAGTAATGCCTCCAGTCGAAGTGTGCGATGCGGGCCATCGGATGGAAGACCTTGCTGTCTACGGCGGTATAGAAGTCGAACCGTCGGGCCGCCCTCCACAGCCAGTCCCTTTCATCGCCCCAAATGAAGAACTCCCGATTCGGCAGGCCGACCTCCCTCACCGCCCGGGCCGGGACGAAGGTTCCATTGAAGGGGCAAGCCCAGCGATAGAGCCCGTCCTTCACCTGGTCCCGAACTTCCGAGAGCCGCCAGTGGCAGATCCCTCTTCGAGTGCTGTGGATCCCGGACTTTCGACTGCGAGAGCGGGAGAACTCCTGCAAGGGCAACGCCAGGCTGTCGCCGTCGGGCTGATCCCGGACGAAGACCAGCGAATTCAGGATGAACGACTCCTGGCGCCGGCTGCGCAGAGCGTCGGCCTGTCGGACAAGCACCTCCAGGGCGTCAGGAGCTGCCAGCAGGTCGTCATCCATCAGCCAGAGCCAGCCGAAGCCCGCCTCGAAGGCTCGCTTCATGCCCTCGTGGAACCCGCCGGCCCCGCCGGTGTTCTCGGGCAGCCGGACGTAGTGAATGTCCAGCCGGCAGTCCGAAAGGCCCGGCACAGGCACGGGCCGGACCGTCTCCACCGGTCCCGGGGAATCCACCGTCGGCGAAATCCATTCCCGAGCGAGCAGGCGATCGTGTGTACCATCGATGGAATGATTATCGATCACGTAAACGGCGTCCAGAGGACGGCTCTGCCCGAGCAGAGAATCCAGGCACTCTTCCAGCAGGGACTTCCTGTTGTAAGTGACCACGACTGCGGCGATCTTCTCTTTGCGGTCAGGCACGTTTGTCCGTCTTGAAGTATCGATTCCACATGTGGAGCAGAACCAGCCCCCACGCCTATTGCACCAGTCTACCAGGAAATCGGGAATCGTCCACCCTCACGAATCCTGACGAACAACTTCAGCACTGATAGCGGGCGGCGCGTCCCTGTCTGTTGCCATAGAGTCCGCTCCTCCTAACGGCGACGAACAGGGCCACGGTCACAAAGGCCTCTGTCGCCACGGCGGCCGTGGCGACCCCGACGTGTTTCAGTGGCACAACCAGAAGCAGCGCAACGAGGATGTTCAGGGCGCCGGCTGCAACCAGAACCCTCGTGAGAGCCTTCTGAAGCCCGAAGTTGACCATGATCTGGATGCCGAGAATATTGCTCAGGCCGATGAGGAACGGCAGCAGCGACAGGATGCGGATCACCGCGGTCCCTTCCTGCGATGGCCCGCCCTGGACGACTCGCGTGATGTACGGGGCGCCCAGGAACAGACCCGCCGACATGCCCAGCGTCACGACCGAGACGATCCCGGCGATCCTGCCGGCGTAGGCCAGGGCGGCCTGCCTCGATTGCGAGGCCAGTCGGCCGATGTGCGGGAAGATCGCCTGGGACAGCGGAAGCTGCAAGCCCTGGACGGCCCGCACGATCTTGTCGCCCGCCGCATAGTAGCCCACGAACGTGTAATCCGTGAACAGGCCCAGGATGAGCGTGTTGCTCGTGGTGTACATGGTCGTGGCCATCTTGGAGATGAACAGGTGCCAGCCGTCGAGGAACTCCCGCTTGAGCGCCCCGAGGGGGGGGCGGTGAAAGCGGACGCCCAACCCGCGAATCGCCATGACCAGCCCGGCCAGTCCGACGAAGACGGCGCCCGACGACTGGAGCAGCGGGACATACAGGTAGTCGTCCGCGCCGCGGATGAACACGAAGATGCCGGCGATGACGAACGTCTTGGCCACGACGTTCAGCGTGGCGATGTGCCGCATGCGCTCCAGTCCCTGGAAGAGCCAGACCGGGAACAGCCACATGCCGATGACGTGGCCGAAGGAGAGGAAGTACACCGGCCAGTCGGCCCGCAGCTTGGGCAGGGCCAACACCGCCGCCGCGAGCATCACGGCGCTGAGGATCACCAGCAGAAACCGCAGGACCAGGACCGCCGAGAAGATCTCGGAAATCCTCTGCGGATCGTCCCGCCGGACGGAGACCTCCCGCGTCGCCGAGAGGCTGAAACTGTAGTCCGTCAGCATCAGGAAGTACACGGTAATGACCCGGGCCAGTTCCACCAGCCCGTAGTTCGCCGGGCCCAGGACGCGGAACAGGTACGGAAGCGTAATCAGCGGCGCCATGTAGTTGGCGAATTGAACGACCGACAGCGAGAAGAAATTGCCGATGACCCGGCGGTTGCGCCCCCAGGTGGCTTTGAGTGTGCTGAGCATCGTATCCACGGCCCGGGACGACTACCCGGCGCCGGATTGTCCCTCCGTCACTGTGGCCGGTCAGAGTGTGAGGAGCCGAGCCTGAGATCGCCCCGCGGCTGACGATATTCGGACAGGACCGCCGTGAATGCGGCGATCATCAGGAATACCACGAAAGCCAGGACGCCGTTCTTGGCGGCCCCCCGGGACACGGGATACACCACGGGCTTCTCGCCGGCGCGCGTGTTCACCAGGACCAGGTTCTCCGTCTTGCGGATATAGGACTTGAGGTAGTCCGAAACGGCCTCGTCCTCGCAGGCCAGCAGTTGTTCGCCGAGGAAATCGAGGAATTGCTGCGCCGTGTAGTCGGTCAGCAGGCTCCCCTCGATCCGGCCCAGCAGGCGGTTGTTCAAATCCAGCACCTTGAGATAGAATCCGCACTTCTCACTATCGCTGGCCAGCGTCTCCTGCAGGTCGATGATCCTCGACTGGATCGCGAGGACCTGATAGGACAAGGGCAGGAATTCGCTGCTGTTCTTGACGTCGGTGAATTGCAGCACGATGTTGTCCTGGGCCGTTTCGGTCGCGGCGCCGTCGACACTCTTGAGCTTCTCCAACTTGGCCTGCTCCGTGTGCAGGTCCAGCGTCCCGGCGAATCGGCCATCCTCGATCTCGGCCGCAAGGGTCTTATACCGTTGAATGGACTCCTTCAACTCGTTTCGGATGTCGTAAATGGGAAGGACGTTCTCGAGGTTGTTCGTCACGATCGCCCCGGCCTTGAGCACCTGCTGCTCGGAGTTGCCGATGACCTTGACGGACAGGAGCCTGGCCTGGAAGGCGCTGATCTGGGCGGAAGTGGTCGGGTCGGTGGTCTGGAGCCGCTTGGGATACATCGGCGAGACTTCGAACCGGATCAGCTTATCGAACGACTGCCGGACCCGGGCCTTGTCCAGCCGGGCGGCGTAGTCCGCCAGCCCCTGCTCCCGGAGGCGCATGATGATCTTGTCGAGGTTCTCCTGGCTGTAGAATCGCCGCAACAGCACGGTGTGCTGGCTTTCCGAGAGTTGACGCTCGTAGACGAACGTCGCGGTGTACTTCGGGGGCCACAACGCCAGCAGCAGCGCCACCGTCACGGCCGGTACGACCGATATGGCCGCGATCAAGAACCTGTGCTTCCACAGCAGGGACAGGTAGAGCAGGGCCGCCGGCGCCGCTTCGGGCCCGCTGCGGGGGGATTCATTCGGATTGGATGCTGTGTGTCGCATATCACTCCTGCCCGGCGGCTGCAAGAGGGTCTCCAAGTAAGATTCCCGCATCACTTTCGTTTGCCCGACGGCGCCACGCTCGGGATGCCAGGGCGCCACTATAGCTGCCGCCTGGACCCCTGTCAAGGCAACGATCTTCCCTTCGACCGGTGGCCGACGGGGAACTCGAGTCCCCCGTGAGTTGCCCGATTTCACTCAACAGAGCGTCCCCACAGGCCGATACTTGGGTCGGCGCGTGAAGAGTACACGCGAGATTCGTCGGCCCGTGGCGATGGGCCCATAATGTCCAGCCGGACATAGACTTAGGAGCAGAAAGGGGACGCTTGGGACCCGATTTCGGCCATGACAGCAGGACAGCAGCCCTGGACCGGGAAGTGAACTTCCATCCCGGATTTCCGGACGTGCGCACCGGGTGGGGCAGGTTTGGCCCTGTCCTTTCCTTACTTGGCCTTGCGATCCTTGGGTCGGAGTCGAGCGAGTTCCCCAAAGGAGACAACAGGAGCCAAATGGCCGGTCCCAAGGGATTTGCGAGGCGGCGAACGCAACGATTTGCATTGACAGGCGGCGTCGGGGCCGTTAAGATGGGTAAAATGGCTATGGAGGGGTGTGATGAAAGGACTCCCCAGACCCCGGCGCAACCGGTCCCTCCACAAGCATTTCCAGGAGACGCCGGGCCCCTCCGTTGGGCACAGCGCGACATCGCAGGACGCGTAGCACCGGCCAATCTTCAGGTTGGGCCGGGGTTTTTGTCTTGCGCTGCCGACGACGGACGAATGACATCGGCACAGTATGATCAAACAT
>Ga0209347_1006525_pt1 | contig 10294 bp, 7 predicted proteins | sample AutmiccommuBRH23_FD_187382 | JGI IMG/M metagenome (GOLD analysis project Ga0209347, IMG submission 187382) | Deep subsurface microbial communities from Mt. Terri, Switzerland - Autotrophic microbial communities BRH/23 (SPAdes) (version 2) | ecosystem: Environmental > Aquatic > Deep subsurface >... | reverse complement strand
ATTGATTATTGGTCATCATAAAGAAAGTTTCAATTCTCTCATCCAGCTTCCGGTTAATCGAGGCCATTTGCAATTCATATTCAAAGTCGGAAACAGCTCTAAGCCCTTTAACTATCGTGCTTGCTCCGCTTTTATGCAGATAATCGATTAATAAACCCGTGAAACTGTCAACATTCACGTTTGGCAAGTCAGTCGTAACCTGATTAATTAACTCTACCCTCTCCTCCACCGAAAATAGCGGATTCTTGCTGGGGTTTATTAGCACCGCAACAGTAACCTTGTCGAATATTTTTGCACTCCGACGAATAATATCAAGATGTCCATATGTAATCGGATCAAAGCTCCCAGGCAAAACTGCATGTATCATAATCAATCCTCCTCATATTCTAAAAAACAACTAGCAATTGAATTTTGTCTGCTTTAATTTACGATATTTACAGCTTTATAAACCGTTACGCCAATCTGTCCATAACTAACTCTTTTGATAACTGAGAAGCTCTCAGCCATCTCCGGCAACAACTCATTGGCATCATGCTCAACAACTACAGTACCTTGAGGTTTCACCAATTGGAGCTGAATAAATTTTTCTAATAGTTGCTGATAGTTAACCCTTCTATATGGTGGATCTAGAAATACCAAATCAAATTTGATGCCACGTTTTGCCAAGGCTTTTAATGCCCTTTCGGCATCATTTTTGTAAACCTCAGCCACTTCCGAAAAACCGCAGCTCACTAAGTTTTCCTTGATTATCTCCAAGCTTTGCCGGTTATGGTCTACTAGAACAGCATAACTCATTCCGCGGCTAAGGGCTTCAATGCTCAGACCGCCCGTTCCGGCATAGAGGTCTAAAACAGTCCCCCCCTGTAAATAAGGTGTGAGGATATTAAAAATTGCTTCCTTTACCTTATCCGTTGTCGGTCGAGTATTTTTCCCGGCAAGTGTTTTTAATCCCCTTCCCTTTGCACTACCCGCTATCACTCTCATGGTAATCTCCTTTAATAAGAGAATTTTTGAAGAACATCTTTTTATTATGCTATCATAAAAATCTGTTTACGTAAAAAAAATTAATTTCTTGGGTATACATAGCTAATTTTGGGTAATTATATATATTAGCAATACGATGTATTGCAGACAACCGCGGAGAAGACTTACGTTTCCCCATAAGCTCTTCCTCCGGTTTCTCCTCTCCCATTTCGTTAATGCATATTGATGCATTAACCCCACAGGGAAATTCCCCTGTGGGTATTTTTTTATCATTTTTTATTTTTGATATATCTTCGTTAAATAAATATTAAATATTAAAAGATTATTTAACTATTAATCATAATTAATGTTAAAATATAGCTATTCAGTCTAAGTCAAATAAACAGGTGATACTTTTGCAAAAGTTAAAACAAAAAAAAATAGAGAAAAAAAACAAATATTATAATTATCTTAATTTTCTGGACGTTTTATCCGCTAAACAAAAAATGAAACCTCGTACAGAGGCCTTAAAGATTGCCTTAATCTATGGAATTGTCGGTGCACTATGGATACTATACTCAGATAGGTTACTAGAAAGTCTGGTAAATGATTTAGCGTTATTTCGCGTCTTACAAACAATAAAGGGCTGGTTTTTTGTAGCTATTTCAGCAATTTTGCTTTATTTCCTCATACATAACAAAATGAAGATGCTAGAGAAAGCAATTAAGAGAATAACCGAGGGTTACGAAGAGCTAAGCGGAGCCCATGAAGAATTAGTAGCTATTGAAGAGGAACTGCGCCAGCAATATAACCAGCTTGAGGAAAGTAGAATTGCTTTAGACGATAGTGAAAAGCGTTTTTTTCTTACAGTCGAAGGTTCTAATGACGGGATCTGGGACTGGGATGTCCAACACAATAAAATGTTTTTTTCTAATACTTGGAAAACGATGTTGGGCTTTAATCCAGAAGATATCGAAGATTCAATCGAATCATGGAAGGAGCTTCTACATCCTGACGACCGCACGCTTGCTCTGAACAAGTTAATGGAAACTTTCGATTCCAACCAGAACCTCTACCAAAACATTTATCGTTTACGGCGCAAGGACGGGGAATATACATGGATATACTCTAGAGCCACCGCTATTCGCGACAGCAGCGACAAGATAACTAGACTTGCCGGCTCCCATACGGATATTACAGAGCAAAAAAAGGCCGAAGACCACATGTATTTATTAGCTTATTATGATGAATTAACCAAGCTGCCAAATAGGGCTTTATTTGAAAAACTATTTAAGGAGCTCCTCGAGAAGAAGAAGCATAGCGCCGACAAAATGGCTGTACTGTACCTAGATATTGATAATTTTAAAAATGTTAATGACATCTTAGGTCATGCCGCCGGTGATTCCTTACTGCGCTATCTTTCTCAGCTGCTGAGAGGCTTTTTTAAAGCGCCGAACATCGTTGCCCGCTTAAGCGGAGATGAGTTCATAATATTACTAGTAGAAAAATCCGAACCAGAAAATATTGAGAAAATAATTGCCGAGCTAACAATTCTTCTAAAGAACCCTTGGATTATTGAGAAGTACGAATTTTTTATCACTGTAAGCATTGGCATCGCCATTTATCCTGAACATGGAGAAGACACGATAAAACTTCTAAAAAATGCCGACACAGCAATGTTTCATGCTAAGGAAATCGGCAAAAATCGTCATTGCTTTTTTTCGCTGGATATGCAAGAAAAAGCCCTCAAATATATTGATTTAGATAAGCAATTAAGATACGCTCTCAAGAATGAAGAATTCTTGATCTATTATCAACCACAAATAGATCTAAAAACTGGGAAGATTATTGGAGTAGAGGCCTTAATCCGTTGGATTCATCCCTATAGAGGACTAATTTCACCTATTGAATTCATCCCCTTTGCCGAAGAAAACGGCTTAATTATCCCGATCGAGGAATGGGTTTTTGCAAATGTCTGGAAGCAAAAAGAAAGCTGGCAGAAAGCTGGATTTAAAGATTTAAAAATCTCCTTAAATCTTTCAGCAAAAAGCCTTGCTAATACTCAGCTTTCGAATAATATTATTGAACATCTTTTAGGTAATTCGGATAAGGATTATCGTATTCAATTAGAAATCACTGAAACAGCTGTAATCTCGGACATTACAGCCAGTACAGCTTTTTTAAATGAGTTGAAGCTTTTCGGAGCAACTATCGCCTTAGATGATTTTGGCACCGGCTACTCTTCTTTAAATTATTTAAAGAAATTGCCAATTGATGTGATAAAAATGGATAAATCCTTTATTCAATCCGTTACTAGCAAAAAGGATGAGGAATCGATCGCTAAAGCAGTTATTCAATTAGCCCATGATTTGGATTTACAGGTTGTAGCTGAAGGAATTGAAACCATAGAACAACTGCAATTCCTCCAAAAGTATAATTGCGATATCGGGCAAGGATATTTGTTTTGCAAGCCCCTTCCTGCAGAGGAAATAGATAAACTTCTCAAAAAGGATACACCGTATCGCTTTTCGCTGTAAGAAAATCAGGAGATTAGCAAGAATAATAGCAGAGAAATCACCTCGATGGTGATTTCTCTGCTTAACTATCTAACGTCTCGTTTTGAAAAACGGCAAAACGCTGCAGTTCATTTACTAACCTACTCCATTTGGGATCCTCCCAAAATTCCGAACCTTTTATTAATCTACCAGCATCAGCGCTAGCCACTTCAAGGGTTCGGTAATCAGCAAATAAGTCCGCAAGCTTAAAATCCGGAAGTCCGCTTTGTTTACTCCCAAAAAAATCTCCCTGACCTCTGAGCTCCAAATCCTTTCGGGAGATTACGAAGCCGTCGTTAGTCTCCGTCATTACCCGCATTCGCTCTTTGCTGATCTCATTCTTGGGATCTGCCAGCAATACGCAATATGATTGCCATTCTCCCCTGCCAACTCTTCCACGCAGCTGGTGCAATTGCGCCAAGCCAAAACGTTCAGCATCATAAATTACCATTATGGTAGCGTTTGGAACATCTACACCAACCTCCACCACTGTTGTCGAGACTAAGACATTTATGTGATTGTCAGTAAAGCGCGACATTATTTCATCCTTTTCTTTGGCTGTTTGACGACCATGCAGTAAACCGATACTGTAATTGCTAAAGTGCTCGGTTAATCTCCCATGAACTTCTAAAGCATTTTGCAAGTCCAGCTTTTCCGATTCCTCGATCAAAGGGCAGATTACATAAGCCTGTCTACCTGCTTTAAGCTCCTTTTCCATAAAACCTAATACTCTGGCAAAGGACTTAGGCTTAACCCAATACGTTTCAATTTTTTTTCTACCCACAGGATACTCGTCAATTGTTGAGATTTCCATATCCCCGTAAGCTGTAATAGCTAGCGTTCTTGGGATCGGTGTAGCGGTCATATACAAGACATCCGGAGTCTTTTCCTGCCCTTTTTTTCGCAGGGCTGCACGTTGCTCGACACCAAAGCGGTGCTGCTCGTCTGTGATCACGAAACCAAGATTTTTGAAAAATACCTCATCTTGGATAATTGCATGGGTGCCGACAACAACATCAATAAGACCCATTTGTAATTGACCAAGAATACTCCGACGATTGGCTGCTGTCACCTTCCCCGTTAATAAAGCAACCTCAATACCATAATTGGCTAAATAGTTAATCATCGATGAGTAATGCTGTTCAGCCAAAATTTCTGTAGGAACCATCAGCGCGCCTTGATTACCGCTCAAATAATTAGCATATAGGGTCACCGCCGCAACCACTGTTTTCCCGGAGCCTACATCACCTTGCAACAAGCGATTCATCGCCAGTTCATTGCTCATGTCAGCCAAAATCTCAGCAATTACTCGGTTTTGAGCCTTTGTTAAGGAAAATGGCAGCTTGTTTATAAAATCGGCAATTCGCTGATGATCGATCTCTTTAGCCGTTCCTGCCCAGCTATTACGGTTATGAAGCTTATAATATTGGATTTTTAGCTGGTAAAAAAGCAGCTCATCGTAAACTAATCTTCTTCTGGCATGCTTACCATCTTGATAATCTTTCGGAAAATGGATAGCTTTTAGCGCCTCTGACAAAGAATACATTTTATATTTATCCAATACTTCTGGCGGATAATAATCGTTAATAGTCTGGTAAAATTGTTTGAAGGCATTAATTAATATTTTCCGAAAAACATTTTGACTAATGTTGCTGGGCAAAGAATAGACCGGAAGTAAGTGTCCTTTCTTGGAGGGTTGCTGACTATCCAAGAATTCCGATTCAGATACTGTTAACTGCAACCGATTCTTATCCCACTTGCCGGTAAGTAAGATAGGTCTACCTATCTGCAATTGTTTTTTTAAGAAAGCCCGATTAAACCAAACAGCAGTAATTAAATAATTATCAACGGCAACCCGCACCGAAAGATAATTTTTATTCTTTGCCAAGGTTTTTATTAACGGTTCGCTAAAAATAACCCCCTCAATGGTTGCTTTATCTCCATGCATGATTGCGTCAAGATCCCTTACTTGATAATCCTCATAGCGATAAGGATAATAATTAAACAAATCACGTAGAGTATTTATGCCCATTTCTGCAAGCTCCAAAGCCCGTTCTTTGCCAACCCCTTTTACAACCCCTACCTCTTGCTCAAGTAGTCCATTACTCATTAGGTAAGAGACTCTCCACTAATTATTTTCTCCAATCTCTTAGCTGTTGCCGTAGCCGCCAGACCTCCTAAGGCTGTCTCCTTTAAGGTAACCGGCATAATCCGCCCAACCCTATACATTGTGTCGATCACCTCGTCGGCAGGGATAATGCTGCCTATTCCCGCTAACGCCATATCGGCAGCAATCATCGCATTGGCGGCACCTAGGGCATTCCTTTTTACACAAGGAACCTCAACTAAGCCTGCAACCGGGTCACAGGTTAGTCCCAGCATATTTTTTAGTGCAATACTTAAGGCATTCGCGGACTGTTCAGGGGTTCCTCCCGCCATCTCCACAACAGCCGCAGCTGCCATCGCTGCGGCAGAACCGACCTCAGCTTGACATCCTCCAGCTGCCCCGGAGATAAAAGCGTTATTGGCAATCACTAATCCGATGGCTCCGGCAGTAAATAAGGCGTTTACCATCTCTTCTCTAGAGGAATTAAGTTTATTTGCTGTAGCAAAAATTGTGCCGGGAAGGATGCCAACTGAACCAGCGGTGGGAGTAGCGACGATAGTTCCCATTGCGGCATTAACCTCGGAAGTAGCTACAGATTTGCTGACAGCCTCCAAAATTGTTGCGCCGGACAAATAATTTCCTTCGGCTAAGTATTGAGTAAGTTTTTTCCCATCGCCACCACTTAACCCACTTCGCGATTTGACATCTTCATTAATACCCTTTTCAATGGCAGCTTGCATAACTTCTAAACTTCTTTCCATTTGGGCAATAATTTCCTCACGAGTTCGGTTGTGCTGCTCCATTTCGGCTTCAATCATTATTTCTGAGATTTTTTTTCCCTCAGACTTTGTTAAAGCTATTAGTTCAGCAACGTTTGTAAATTTCATCTGCTGCGTCCTCCCTTAATATTTCTTCTACGTCGAGTTGTCTTCTTTGCTGAAATATTATCGTTGTGCCCGATTGGTGTTCCACTATTTTATTATTAACAGAGCAACCTGTCTTACATAGGGTAGCTCAGCGATTTTCCCGATAATTTCCTCAGAGATTGCTTGGTCGGTATCGACAACCATCATTGCTAATGAACCCTTTTCCTTCCTAGCAACCTCCATATAAGCTATATTTATTTCATTTAAACCTAAGACATTAGCGATAGTAGCAATAACTCCATAGCGATCCTCATGGATCACGAGTAAGGAAGGTAAATTACCAGAAATTTTTACCTTAAACCCGTTAATTTGGGTTATGTCTGCTTTACCTCCACCTACTGAGACTCCTTCCACCTCTATTTTGCCCTGCTCGTCCTCTAGGACAATTCTTGCAGTATTAGGATACTTTGTTTCCTCTTCACTGATAATAAATTCAACTACCAGCCCAAGATCCTTAGCGATTACTAATGAATCGATTATCCGATTGTCGTAGGTATCAAAATCCAGTAATCCACCAACGATTGCTACGTCTGTTCCGTGTCCTTTATGGGTTTTGGCAAAGGAACCATAAAGAGTAATTGTTGCTTTCTTAGGTGCTCTGCCAAATAAACTTCTTGCCGCTCTGCCTATTCTCGCTGCGCCCGCGGTATGTGAGCTAGATGGCCCAATCATTATTGGACCAATGATCTCAAACACTGATTGATATTTCACGTCTATTCCTCCAACAAGTTATCCGAAATATAAACAACAGATCTATTACAACTATCTATAAAAGCCCATCCAGCGGATGGGCTCAATGAATATAAAATTAATCAATAGGATAAAGCATAATTGCTAAAGTGCCCGGTCCAACATGTGTTCCAATAACTGGACCAATATTCGTTATTACCAAATCCTCGATATCCAGAACCTCGCGCATTTTTTGCTCCATTTTTTGCGCATCTTCAAGGTTGGCGGCATGAGATATTCCTGCTCGTACCTTCTTCCCTTGTACATACTCGGTAAAAAGCTCTAGAACTCTCGCCGTTGCTTTACTGCGTCCTCTTACCTTATCGACAGGATATACCTCACCATTTTCATTCAAAGAAAGAATCGGCTTAATGTTTAATAACGAGCCAATTAGCGAAGCTGCCTTCCCGATACGACCGCCTTTTTGCAAATAAGTTAAGGTGTCTACCAAAAAATAAACCTCTGTTTTCTTTACTAGTTCATTTGCCAACTGAACAACCTCATGATAATTTTTGCCGGATTTAATTGCTTCAGCCACAGCGACTACAATTAATCCAATGGAGTATGAAGCCTTTTTTGAATCAATTACTGTGATCTCCAGCCCCTCTTCTTCCAGCATATTTTGGGCTAAAAGCGCCGATTGAACCGTTCCGCTTACCGCTGAAGAGAGATGAATTGAGATAATTTTCGCATTCTCATCACCACTAGCTAATTTCTTGTATGTTTCTATAAAATCGTGGGGTGATGGCTGTGAAGTAGTCGGTAAATCTTCAGACTGTTCAAGCTTTTGGTAAAACTCGTCCGAATTAATCGTAACTCCATCTAAGTATGTTTCCTCTGAGAAGTGAACCTTTAATGGTACTACCGTAATCCCTAGCGACTCAACTAGCTCTTTGGGGATATCAGCGGTACTATCTGTAACTAAGTAAAGCTTTTCCATTCAGTCACCTCATTTTTATTAATCTATTGAAAAAATAAAATAATAAATTGGCTGCCCACCATTATGAATTTCTAGTTCTACATCAGGATATTCAGCCAAAATCCTTTCAGAAAGCTCCGTTACCTGTTCCTCGCTTGTATCAGCACCATAGATAATCGTAACGACCTCTTCCCCACTCTCAATCATCGAAGCTAATAAATTATAAGAAGTATTTAATAAATCCCTAGTGGTAGTACTAATTTTACCATCAGTAATTCCTAAAAAATCACCTTCCTTAATCTCTAAGCTCTCGTACTTGGAGTCTCGAACCGCATAAGTAACCTGCCCGGTTTTTACCTGCTTTAAAGCTTCCGTCATTGTTTGCTGGTTATCCTCAAGCTCCATGCCGGGATCAAAAGATAGTAACGCCGCAATCCCTTGAGGAATAGTTTTACTGGGCACCACCGAAACAGGCTCGGAAATGATTGATGCGGCTTGTTCAGCTGCCAATATTATATTGCTATTATTCGGCAAAACGAGAAATTTATCCGCATTAATCTCCTTAATCGCATTGACAATATCCTCAGTGCTGGGATTCATCGTTTGTCCACCACTAATTACTACATCAACACCTAAGCTTTTAAAAATCTCTTCAATTCCCTTACCCATTGCTACAGCAATAATTCCATATGGCTGCTTCTGTCGAATGGTGGGAAGCTGTCCCTGCTCTTCTTCCTCAGTCAGAATATGACTGTGCTGTTCGCGCATATTATCTATTTTAATATTGTGCAAGCTGCCATGGCTCAAAGCCTGATTTAGGACACTGCCAGGTTCTTCGGAATGAATATGCACCTTGACAATTTCGTCATCAGCTACAACAACAAGCGAGTCCCCATACTCTGATAATGTTGCTCTAAAACGAGCCTCATCAAATTCCTTCCCGTTAGCCAACTTCTCATTAAGTCTAATAATAAATTCGGTGCAATAGCCATACTCAATTTCCTCAGCCGCTATTTTGGCCTGAACCGGTTGTTCTGCCAGCATACCCTTATTCTGCTCTGTTGACTCTTCATAAGCCTCTACCGAATGATCAGACAGCTTCTCATTCCTCAATACCGCCAAAAAACCCTCATAGATATGCAGCAGTCCTTGACCACCAGCATCAACCACGCCAACTTCCTTTAAAATAGGCAATAAATCCGGGGTTTTGGCCAGAGATATTTTTGCCCTTTTCAGCGTTGCCTCCATCACACGAAGGATGCTTGTTTCCCTTTTGGCAGTTTTTATAGCTTCCTCAGCTGCCTCTCTGGAAACAGTTAAGATGGTTCCTTCCACCGGTTTCATCACAGCCTTATATGCTGTATCGACACCTAACTTTAGGGCCTCGGCAAATTGCAAGCTATTGATTTCTGCAAATGAACTAATATGTTTTGACAAGCCTCTAAACAACTGTGAGAGAATTACTCCGGAGTTGCCCCTTGCTCCCATTAGCAACCCTTTTGCCAGAACATCAGCATTTCTGCCAACATGCTCGGTGCTTTTCTTGATTAGCTCATTTACTCCTGCCGTTAGGGATAAATTCATATTAGTTCCGGTATCTCCATCAGGAACAGGGAATACATTAAGGGCGTCAACCTCCTTAACATACTGGCGAAGGTTTAATGCACCTTCGAGAATCATTTTAGTAAAAAGATTTCCGTCTATTTTTTGGTAATTCACAAAAAAAATCCCCCTTAACTACACTTGATTAACACGTACACCCTGTACCATCACATTGACTCTGGAAACATTGATGCCTATCGTGTTGTCTAGCGTATATATGACTTTTTGTTGAGCATTATGTGCCACCTCAGAGATCTTCGTTCCGTAACTTACGATAATATACATGTCAATAACTATCTCTTCGTCTTCGGTACGTACCTCGATCCCTTTACTAAGATTTTCTCTTCTTAGCAATTCAGCGATTCCATCTTTAATTTGTTTCCGCGAGGACATACCAACTAAACCAAAAACTTCCATGGCAGCGATTCCAGCAACATTAGCAATAACATCATTCGAAACATAGACTCTTCCCAATTGATTAGAAATTTCAATT
>Ga0209347_1006522_pt1 | contig 10296 bp, 10 predicted proteins | sample AutmiccommuBRH23_FD_187382 | JGI IMG/M metagenome (GOLD analysis project Ga0209347, IMG submission 187382) | Deep subsurface microbial communities from Mt. Terri, Switzerland - Autotrophic microbial communities BRH/23 (SPAdes) (version 2) | ecosystem: Environmental > Aquatic > Deep subsurface >... | reverse complement strand
GGAGCCCTCCCTAAACTGTCTCATCACCTGATCCCGCCTGGACTGAGTCATATCCCCGTGGATCCCCTCGGCTGAATAGCCCCGTTTGCTCAGGCCCTCAAAAAGCTCGTCCACCCTGCGCTTGGTTCGGCCAAAGATAATGGTTCTCTCCGGTGACTGGGCATCCAGCAGGCGGCAGAGAACTTCAAATTTTTGCTTTTCCTCCACTTCAACGTAACTTTGATCAAGACTTGGCACAGTAACCTGCCTGGTCTCAATCCTGATAAGCTCCGGGCTCTTCATGAAGCGCCGGGCCAGAGACTGTATGGGAACCGGAATAGTTGCAGAAAAAAGCATAGTCTGGCGGTCAGGGGGAATATCCTTCAGTATGGTCTCAATGTCTTCTCTGAAGCCCATATTCAACATCTCGTCCGCCTCGTCTAAAACCACCACCCTGACCTGATTCAGACGAATTGTCCTTCTCCTCATATGGTCCATGAAACGGCCCGGGGTTCCCACAATAATATGGGGCCTGTTTTTCAGCGCCCTGATTTGGCGGCCCATATCCTGGCCTCCGTATATTGGCAGTGAATGGATTCCCTTATACTGTCCGATTTTGTTTAATTCTTCAGCCACCTGGACAGCCAGTTCACGGGTGGGTGTCAGGACAACTCCCTGTATCTGATCACGATCCTCCTTTAGCAACTCAATCAAAGGTATGCCAAAGGCCGCCGTTTTACCGGTGCCGGTATGTGCCTGACCAATCAGGTCCTGGCCATTTAAACCAACGGGAATTGCCTTCTCCTGTATTGGTGTGGCCTCCTCAAAGCCCATCTCATTAAGTGCCCGCCGCAAAGATTCGGTAATATTAAAATCATTAAATGCTTTCATCGTTTTTTCTCCCCCTTATATTTACCTATAGCATTCCCACAGGTAAATAAAATCACCCGGAAAATCATAAAATGGCTTGACCGGTATAAGTTATTGCAGTTTGCTGATCAAGCAATGATGTCCAGGGGGGGTTCAGCTTGCGCCTGACCCCCCCTGGACATCAAACTTTCCGGCTGCAAAGGGGACTCCCGGTATAGCAGTACACGGGAGTCAGCATTAAGCATTTATTTATCTACCTTAGAGAGATTTCCACTGGTACCGGTCAGGACTTCCGGCTTTCCTCCTCATCCCTGAGCATTCTGCGCAATATCTTACCTACCGCGGACTTTGGCAGTTCATCCCGAAACTCTACACTTTTGGGAACCTTGTACGCCGCCATTTTTTCGCGGCAGAAAGAGATAATCTCCTGTTCCGAGGCATTTTCCCCCGGCTTCAGAACGACATAGGCCTTGATGGTCTCCCCTCGGTACTGGTCCTTGATCCCCACGGCTACGGCGTCCGCCACCTTGGGGTGAGTGTACAGCACCTCGTCGATCTCCCGCGGATATATGTTGTAGCCGCCGGCAATGACCATATCTTTTTTCCTGTCCACCACAAAGATATAGCCATCCTCATCTTTCACGGCGATGTCACCGGTATAAAGCCAGCCGTCACGCAGCTGCCTTGCCGTCTCCTCGAGGTTGTTCCAGTAGCCCTTCATAATCAGCGGGCCCTTCATAATAATCTCCCCGGGCTCGCCGGGCAACACCTCTTCCTTACCCTCCCCGATATCCACCAGCTTCACGTCATTGTCAGGGAATGGAATACCGATGCTTCCCACCTTCTTGAGACCCAGCACCGGGTTGGAAATTCCCAGGGAGGTGGATTCGGTGAGACCGTAGCCCTCGCTGAAGTATATACCCATGTCCTTGACCTGTTCGATCATTTCCATAGGCATAGGCGCCGCACCCGAGTTTAGCAGGCCCAGTTTCTTGTCCATTCCCAGCTCAGCCGCCCGGGGGTGGTTGATAATGGCGTTAATCATGGTGGGAACGGCCGGGAAAAAGGTGATCTCCTTAAATTTGGCCAAAGTATCCATTATCTCGTCAATGTTAAAGCGGGGAATAAGTATCTGGGTGGAGCAGGTAAAAACGGAGTAGTTCATTACCACGATATTACCGTATACATGAAAATATGGCAAAACCGCCACTACAAAGCGCCTCTCGGGGGGGGTCAGCTGAATGGTGGGCTTTCCCCATAGGGAGCATTGCATGGTTGCCGCCATCAGATTGGCATGGGTCAGCATGGCCCCCTTGGGAATACCGGTGGTACCGCCGGTAAAGTTGATCATGGCGATATCCTCGGGCTTCACTTCCAACCTTGGGCGCTTGGCTTCAGCGCCCTCCAAAATAGTGGAGAAATGATACCAGCCGGGCTTTAAGTCGAAGTCAGCCTCAGTGCTTCGGGGCATTACCTTTATGTAGTCAGTTGCCCTGGTTACAACTACCCGGGGTATGTTCACCTGCTGACAAAGGACCTGGACCACAGGGATTACCAAGTCAAAGGTGATCAGTGTCGATATACTGGTGTTCCCGGCCATCAGCGTCAGCTCCCCCGGGGTGTACAGCGGGTTGAGGTTCACTACAATTGCCCCCAGGCTCATTACAGCATAGTAAGATATTACATACTGAGGTATGTTGGGCAGATGGATGCCTACCTGGTCCCCCTTCTGTACCCCCAGAGAGCCAAGAGCATTGGCCAGGCGCAGAATTTCACCGCGCAGCTCCCAATATGTTAAAAAAACGGTTGGCGAAGGCTATTGATCCTTTTCGCCGAATTATATTTGCTGGCACATTCTTTGCGAAATACAAATGAGGTGATAAGGGTGTTTACCCGCCCCTGGCTGACAGCGGGTCACAGCAGTCCGTTAAAAATGTTAAATTTATAATCGGCCTGTTCTGTTTCTGGTCCCTGGAAACCGGAATATATAAATTTTTCAACCAAAGGGCCGACGGCAAAAGGTCTTATTTTGCGGGCTGTCTTAATAACCTTGTTTTTCGCGGGTGGCCCAGGCCACCTTTAAGGTGACGGAACAAAGCGGAGCCCGGTGATTATTCCCGGCGGCCAAAAATGCTGCGACTATCCCTCCCTGGACAACTGGTAACGGGACAATGCCCTCCGCTGCACAATTTCCAAGCTGGAGACCTTTTCCCAGGCCGGAGTGTAGCTTTACTGCTGCAACTGCGGCGCCTGCCTGGAGGTCTGCCCGGTATTTATGAAAAAGGGCCTCGAATACGGGGGCCGGCGCCAGGGCTGCGGTAACCGCCGGCAATGACCAGAAGACTGTTAAACGGTGAATAAACTGCGGGGAAGGTGATTTTTATATCGGGCTTATTAAAGGATTTGGCATCCCTGATGGATCGCAACCGGATATTGGGGGAGAAAGAAGACCTGCTGGCTTACTCCAACGATGCCACTCACCGGCGGATTATGCCGGTCGCCGTGGTTATACCCCGGGACCCAGGTGAAATAGCCTCTGTTTTGCGGTACGCCAATGAGAACAGGATACCCGTTGTACCCAGGGGAGCGGGGACCGGACTGGCCGGAGGCGCCACTCCAGTGCCCGGCTGCATAGTTTTGGATTTAAAAAGGATGAACAAAATCATAGAAATAGACCAGAAAAATCTTACGGCCACCGCCGAGTGCGGTGTGGTCACCCAGCAGTTCCAGCTGGCGGTGGAGAAAATGGGGCTTTTTTACCCCCCGGACCCGCAAAGCATGTCGGTGTGCACGCTGGGTGGAAATGTGGCCACCCGGGCTGGCGGACCCAGGGGAGTCAAGTACGGCACCACCAAGGATTATATTTTAGGGGTTCAGGCTGTATTGCCCGATGGGTCCATAATCAATTACGGCGGCAAATTCGTGAAAATGTCTGCGGGATATGACCTGACAAGGATATTGGCGGGCTCCGAAGGCACCTTGGGGGTGATAACCAGGGTCACCCTGAGACTTATCACCCTGCCCCCCTGCCGCCGCACCATGGTGGCGATTTTCCCGGAGCTGGACAACGCTGCCGAGGCTGTCTCGGCCATCATTGCAGAGGGCGCCAACCCTTCCTGCCTGGAAATGTTAAGCCAGCAGTCGGTCAACACCATTGAAAACTACCTGCCAATGGGGCTGCCCAGGGATGTTGAGGCCTTTTTGCTTATCGAGGTGGACGGCCATCCGGCCAAGGTGGAGGAGGACTGCCATCTTATTGCCCAAATATGTCGCGGTCACGGAGTCCGGGAGGTAAGGACGGCACAAAATGCCGAAGAGGCTGAAAAGATTTGGCTGGCCCGGCGGGCGCTTTTTCCGGCCTCGGCCCATTTGGCCCCCAATGTTCTTATAGAGGACGCCACCGTTCCCAGAACAATGGTTCCCGCCATGGTCAGGGCCATTGCCCGAATCGCGGAAAGCCACCAGGTAACCATAGGGGTATCAGGACACATGGGGGATGGCAACCTGCATCCCGGTATACTGGCCGACATTCGCGATCCGGAACTGATGCGGCGGGTTGAAAAGGCCATGGCCGATATCGCCAGGGAAGCCCTACGCCTGTCGGGCACCCTTTCTGGAGAGCACGGTATAGGATACCTCAAGGCCCCCTTTTTGAAATGGGAGTTCGGTGATCATGGCGTTGATCTGATGCGGCGGATTAAAAAGGCCTTTGACCCCAATGGAATTATGAATCCCGGTAAAATATGGCTGGAAGGCGGTGAGGACAATTTATAACATTGAGGATTATTCCTGTGAAATAAACCGCTGCCTGCAGTGCAATTTTTGCCTGGCCACCTGCCCAATATACCGGGAGGACATGGTGGAATCCAGCGTGGCCAGGGGCCGGATTAACCTGATTAATGCCACCATGGTTGAAAAAACCCTGCCTCTAAGTGACCGGGCCAGGGATCTGATAAACAGGTGCCTGTTGTGTTCCAGCTGCATGCAGGGCTGCCCCAGCGGTATCCCGGTGGATGATATAATTATTGCCGCCAGGCATGAACTGATTAAAAAATACGGCCTGGGCATGGCTGAAAAATATATTTTCAGGAGGGTGCTGAAAACCAGATCGGTGGGCCCCCTGGCCAACAAAGTGGTTTCAATGCTGCGCAGGCTTAAACTGTTTCCGGGGCAGATTCCCGAGCTGGCAAACCCGTCCTTTAATCAGCGGGTGTCCGGAACCCTGACCCCTGCCGGAGATAAAAGGGGCCGGGTGGCCTATTTCATCGGCTGCGGCACAAATTACCTTTTTCCGGATACCGGAGACGCTGTTATCAAGGTTTTGCTGGAAAACGGGGTTGAGGTTATAGTGCCTAAAAACCAGCATTGTTGCGGCATTCCGGCTCTGGCCCACGGCGACCTGGAGTCCGCCCTGTATGCCATCAGAGAAAATACTGAGATCTTCGCCTCTTTGGATGTGGACGCTGTGATTACCGACTGCACCTCCTGCGGGTACATGATCAAAGTAAAGGCGGCCAGGGCGTTGCCGCCGGACGATCCCTGCCTCGGGAAGGCGCTATCGGTGGCCGGTAAGACCTTCGAGGCCACCGAGTACATCGCCAGGCTGGGCCTTATTAAAACTCCCCACTCCCAGCCAATCAAAACAACCTACCACGTACCCTGTCACCGGGCCTGGAGCCGGGATTTACCGGGGGCACCCAGAACCCTTGCCTCCCTGATTCCCGATCTCCAGCTACTGGAAATGCGGGAGCCCCAGAGGTGCTGCGGGGCCGGGGGAGCTTTTTTCCTGGGCCAGCCGGACCTCAGCCAAAGCATCCGCCAACGTAAAATAGACGACATATTGGACACCGGCGCCGGTGTGGTCATGACCCAGTGCCCGGCCTGCCGTTATTATCTGCAGCAGGGGCTGCGAAATCAGCCGGAAATGCGGGTCGTACACCCGGTTTCACTTCTGGCGGCCGGCTACTTGAGCAAAAACCTGTAAAACATTGATCCCGGATATGGTAGAATACCATTTAAGAGGAGGGGTTAACTGTGAATATTTTATTTGATCCCGTCAGCATAAAAAATGTTGAATTAAGAAACCGTTTTGTCAGATCAGCCACCTATGAGGGGCTTTCTGACTCAAATGGTCAGGTTTCGGACAGCCAGATGAAGTTTTATTCAGATCTTGCCGATGGTGGCACGGGCCTGATTATAACAGGCATAACTTACGTACACCACACAGGTCAGGTATCAAAGTTACAAAACTCCATCGAGAGCGATGAATCTATCTCCAGTTACAAAAAACTAACAAATGCAATGCATGAACGTGGGGCTAAAATTGCTTTACAGCTTTTTCATGGAGGAAGGGCGGCAAAATACCCCAGAACAAAAAATGCCCTCCCCCTGGCCCCTTCAGTTATCGAAAATGACCCGTATTACCAGGGCAGCCACCGAGAAATGACCGATAGTGAAATATGGGAGATAATTAATGCCTTTGGAGATGGCGCAAAGAGATCAAAAGAGGCCGGTTTTGACGCCGTTCAGGTTCACGGGGCCCATGCTTACCTGCCAAGTCAGTTTCTTTCTCCCTATACAAACCGCAGGCAGGATCGGTGGGGCGGCAGCCTTGAAAACCGCCTGCGCCTCCATTTCGAAATATATAAAGATATCAGGAAAAAAGTTGGCCCGGACTACCCGGTATTTATCAAAATCGGCGTCGAGGACGGCTTTGCCGGGGGACTTGAATTTAACGAAGGAAAGCAGGCCGCCAAATTACTGGCCGATCTAGGGTTTGACGCCCTGGAAATCAGCCAGGGGCTACGGGGTGAAAGATACCAGGGGACTGAATTTAAAGCCCATATCAATAACCTTGACAAGGAGGCCTACTATCGTGCTTGGTGCCGGGAAATAAAAAGCCTGGTGAAAATCCCTGTAATGATGGTTGGCGGCTTAAGGACTCCATCCCTGATGAAAGAGATAATTCAGAATGCAGAGGCCGATTTCATATCCTTAAGCCGTCCACTGATATGCGAGCCGGGACTTGTCAACGACTGGAAAGCCAATGAAGACAAAAAATCAAAATGCGTCTCCTGTAATAAGTGCCTTGAAGTAATAGGCAAAGGCAAAGCCGTTTGTTGTATCCAGACAAAACAATAAAAAAAGCTATCCGCAATTTTTAACCTGAGCATGATTCCTGGATCACAAAAAAAACAGGGGGAATGCTTTTCCACAAACGCTCCCCCTGGTCTGCAGCTGAAACTCAGCACCAACCACGCCAGGTCTCGGGGCAATAGCCCACAGTTACCCTGGGCCCGTTCCTCACAATTGGGGTTTTAAACAGCATAGGGTTTGCCAGGAGAGTCTCTTCGGTATTATGCACCATATACTTGAGGTTGAGCCTGGCATATTCTTTCCCCTCCCTGTCTATAAGGTTTTCCAGGCCCACCGCCGACTTGACCCTGTCCAACTCGCCCTTGCTGAGGCCCCGTACCGTCAGGTCGACAAAATGATACGGTATGGCCCGCTCTTTGAAATAGCGCTCGGTTTTCCGGGTGTTCTGGCATTTTTTTGTGCCAAATATCTGTATGTTCATTAATGCCCCCCGTTCTTTCACTCAATAACTTCCTGAACTCTGCCGATTACTCCATCGTCCAAACGAACTTTAATCCCGTGCGGGTGTACAGGGCTATTGGTTAGAATATCCTTTACCACTCCTTCGGTTAACTGCCCGGTACGCTGATGTTGTTTTTGTACAATATTAACCCTGGATCCCACCCTGATATTTCTCCTCTCGGTACCATTCACACAAAACACCCTCATCTCCAGGTCCAAACTGGCAGACCTTCATTTATTTTAATAAAAGTGGCCTTCTATGTATATTTAATTTCCATAATTTGCGACAATAATAAGGTCGGCCTTATAATACTTATAATACTTCATTCGGAGGAAAATAAAGAAATGAATTACGATTTAATCGTGGTTGGTGGCGGCCCCGCAGGAATATTGGGGGCGGCCACAGCAGCTGAAAAGGGACTTAAAGTTTTATTGCTGGAGAAAAATGAAAAGCTTGGAAAAAAACTTTTTATAACAGGTAAAGGAAGATGCAATTTTACCAATAATGGTGACACCGATGACTTCTTTAACAACATGATCACCAATAAAAAATTTTTATACAGCGCATATAAAAGTTTTAATAACCACCAGATCATCGGATTACTGCAATCACTGGGCGTCAAAACCAAGATAGAGCGCGGCAACCGGGTATTTCCCGAATCGGACAAATCCAGTGATATCATAAAGGCCCTTAATAAGCATTTGCAATTGAACAATGTAGAAATAATGCTTAATACCGAGGTTAAAAGAATAAATACCCGGGATCAACGGGTAACCGGGGTACTATTAAAAAATAACAAACAAATACCAGGAGAAAAAGTTTTAATCGCCACCGGGGGCATGTCTTACAGGCAAACGGGGTCCACCGGAGACGGCTATATAATGGCGCAGCAACTGGGGCATTCTATAGTAAATCCCAAACCCGCCCTGGTTCCCCTTGTGACAAGAGAAAGCTGGGTTAAAGACCTTCAGGGCCTAACCTTAAAAAATGTCTCGGCCCAAATAATCAACAGCACGGTCAAAGTGGTTCAATTCGGGGAAATGATCTTTACTCATTTTGGAATATCCGGCCCTATTATTTTGAGCATAAGCAGCTTCCTGAAAGACCGTCTGAATTCACCGGTGACTCTTACAATCGATTTAAAGCCCGCACTGTCAGATGAACAGTTGGATGACCGCCTGAAAAGGGATTTTAAAAAATATACCGGAAAGCACCTAAAAAACTCCCTTGATGATTTACTGCCACAAAAAATGATTCCCGTAATACTGGAATTATCCGGAGTGGATATTCATAAGCAGGTAAACCAGGTTACCAAAAAAGAGCGGGAGCTGCTTGTACATACCCTGAAAAATCTTACTTTGACTGTCACGGGCACCCGCCCTCTAAATGAGGCAATCGTTACCAGCGGCGGCATCAATGTAAAAGAAATAAACCCCTCAACCCTTGAATCAAAAATAATCAGGGGACTGTATTTTGCCGGTGAGGTAATTGATGTCGACGCCCTAACCGGGGGATATAATTTGCAAATTGCCTTCTCCACAGGTTATCTCAGCGGAGCCAGCTCGGCTAACATCAATTGACCCTTAAAGAACCATCCCTCTGCCCTCGTTTTTTTTGGTTTATACTCCATACATCAGGGGATGATAGTTATAAAAGGAGTGTGAAAAAGTTGAAAAAATTTTGGAAAAAATACATCTTGTTTGGTTCCGCAGGGGTAGTTTTAAATGCATATCTGCTGTATGTTGCAGCAAGAGAAATGGCTGCAGCCAAGCCGGATGTCCGCAACCTGCCCTAAGAAGTGCCTGCCCCGGTTTCAATAACCTTGACACCGATTGGTGTTAACGTCCCAATATCATTGCCTCCCCCGGATACAGTCAGATAGCCACCGGCGACACCCCAAAATCCACCCACAAAATCAACAAGGGATTCCCACCTCAAACAGTGAGAATCCCTTGTTAAGCAAAATTCTACATAAAGGTGGGAATTACCCCTTTATGTATACTCATCGGACCAATCTCAATATAACAAACTTTTACAAAACCTATTATTTCCATACTTTTTAATACTAGTCATAATGGCCGGTATTTTGCATGTAACCATAAAGTCTGAAATTATGGTAATTTCAAATAATTATAAGAGGTGATTCTTATGTGCCGAGCAGACTCAATGCAAAATATAGGGGAGGATATGTCTTCACCAAATGTTAATAGAAATATTTTGCATTTTTTCTGCCCAATTAAAGTCATGGGAGAAAAATAACCACAAAAGAGGAATAGAAGGAGGTTTTGATTTGTCAGAAAGTCAAGTTGTTATTTTTGAATTATCGAAAGTTCGGTATGGGATACAGGCATGTCTATTGAGGGAATAATAAACTTAAGAGGACAGGTTATTCCCGTTATTAACCTGGCCATTCGTTTATCATTACAAAAAAATGAAATCAATCCTGAGACAAGGATAATAGTTGTGGAAATTGCTGATAAAAAAGTAGGACTAGTTGTAGATAGGGTTTTGGAGGTTGGAAAATATTCAGACCATGAGTTGGAACAATTAAGCTCATCATGTCTTGGAAGTAGCCACTACTTAAGGGGGATTGTCAAGAAAAAAGAAAACATGTGGCTGCTATTGGATGTAAAAATAGTTGCATAAAATACAGTTTTTTATCAATTTACAAACTATAGTTGATGAAAAGAGGTTATAAATTGAAGTTAAATATAAGGGGAAAACTTCTATTGAGTTTTGGAATAGTATTGGTTATAATGTTAGGTACATGCTTATATCTGATTAGCAATATGAAATCGATTGATGCAAAATATAGCTCACTTATTAACATAAGAGCAAAGATTTCCATG
>Ga0209347_1006521_pt1 | contig 10298 bp, 3 predicted proteins | sample AutmiccommuBRH23_FD_187382 | JGI IMG/M metagenome (GOLD analysis project Ga0209347, IMG submission 187382) | Deep subsurface microbial communities from Mt. Terri, Switzerland - Autotrophic microbial communities BRH/23 (SPAdes) (version 2) | ecosystem: Environmental > Aquatic > Deep subsurface >... | reverse complement strand
ACAAAGCAACATCATGAAGCGCCGCATGGCGGGCTGGAGTCTCGACTTCCTGATGCAAGTCCTTACCGGGAAAGGAACTTAGTGTGCGCTGGCCCTGCCCCGGGCGGTGAAAGCCTTGTTCCGTTCGAAGTATCAAATTTGAAGTTTCAAGCAGGAGCAACGGTCCGACCGTCTGACCGTCTGACCGTCAGACCGTCGGGCTTCGCGGCTTGCCGTCTTCCCTTCTTTCCTTCCTACGTTCCTACCTTCCCTTGCGCTCGCCCCGGGTCTCGTCCGAGAGGCCGTATTGGCGGAGGAGTTGCTCGATGCGGCGGTAGCGAGGCCGCATAAGACGGAACAGCCACGAGCAATCGTACTGCGTGGCGTGCATCGCGTGCAGGTACCGCAGCGTATCGCTGGCGGCGAAGAGCCGGCGGTAGACGATCAGGCCGTAAGGGAACGCGATCGGCCGCCAGGGCCACGGCGTCGCATGCCAGACGATGAGACCCGTTCGCCGCCATCCGATCCTGTCGAAGATGTTGCGATCCTCTCCCCGCCGACTGGCCGCAGGCGGCAGAACCGCTTGATCGTGTACTGTGACTGCTTGTCCCATCATTTGCCGCACCTCTCGATTGCTGTACGTGCCGGCGGCCCGCGATTCGGCGCACAATGGCCCCGATTGTGCTTCTGTTGATTGTTTCGCCACCCTGCGGCTGACCTCGGAACCGTCGCCGGCCTTCTCCAACTCTTGAGGGCATTATACCACCGACGCGGCGGCATGTCTATCCGTATAAGTACGTATTTCTATCCGTAACGACCGGAGAGGTCTCCCGCGGACCTGGCTTATCCCCCGAAAGTAGTGCCATTGACGATGTGAGGATTTCCCTGTACCCGTCGAAAGAGAAAGACGATTCGGAAGTGATCGAGGCGTTGAAAGAGCATTCCCGACAGCATCCGCGAGAAGGCAGCCGCAATCCTAACAAGTAGACTGGTACTAAGGAAGGGGTACAGTCACGTACACGTACTCTTGCTGACGATCTCGTGCCACATCCGGACTTGCAGCGGGGACGGCTTACTGTGTTTTGACCCGCGCGAGGGCTTCGCCTTTGCCGAGGAGCTCGATATTCGGGTGGGGCGGGGTTGCCATGCCGTGGCCGAGGTAGAAGCCCGGGTGCGGCGGCTTGTTGTAGACCACGTTCTGCCAGGCGATGGCCAGGCGGTATTGCGGGTCGTGCATCAGCGTGTAGAGGCGGTGTTCGGTTGGGAGGGTCGTCGTGTACAGCCGCAGCGATTTGCCGTCCGGGGCGGTCATCAGCATCTCCTCACGCCAGTCGCCGAGCAGATCGCCCGTGAGGTTGGGGCCCCGGCTGCCGAATCGAGACCCCGTGGCGAAGAGCCTGTCCTCGGTGCCGGTCTCCCAGTTCCACTTCGTGACGGTCGAGCCGGCGACCAACTCGCGCAGCAGGTCCCCGTCCCACCAGATCACGAACCCGCTCGATCGCGGGGCCCGACCGATCTCGTTGCCCGTGCAGTCGCGCAGGCCGCCGGGCCCGCCCCAGACTTCGTAGCCGCGATGGCGCGGGTCGATGTCGGCCGCCACGCCGCCGCCGACGTCGATACCGGGGCTGTGCTTCCAGATCGTCTCGCCGGTTCGTGCATCGCGCATCGCGGCTCCGGGGCTCTGGAATCGTACGGTGTCGTCCTCGTTCTCATGAACGGTGAAGACCTCCAGGCCCGGCCGGTCGGGGACCATGTCGCTGATGTGCATGGCGTCGCCGTGCCGCCAGCCGGTGGAGTAGAGCCCCTTGCCGTCGTCATCGACGACCATGGCGTGGTAGACGATCTCGTCCCGGCCGTCGCCGTCCACATCGGCTACCGACAGCGAATGGCCGCCCATGCCCGAGAAGGGCGAGGCGTCGGAGAAGGGCGGGCGGCTGATGCCGGAGTCGAAGACCCAGCGTTGGGTCAATTCGCCGTCGCGCCAGTCCCAGGCGGCCATCACGATCCGGCCGTAGACGCCCCGGCACATCACGACGCTGGGCCGCACGCCGTCGAGGTAGGCGACGCAGGCGAGGAAGCGGTCGCAGCGGTTGCCGTAGCTGTCGGTTCCGCCGTTGCCGCCGATTCCGCCCCAGCCGTCGATTGGGTCGCGGCTGGGAATGTAATCGACGGTTTTCAGTGCCGCCCCGGTCCGGCCGTCGAAGACCGTGAGGTACTCCGGTCCGTCGAGGATGCGTCCGTCGGTGCGGTCGCCCGGCTTGAGCGTGCGCCAGTCCTTGTCCTTGTCGCCGAGGATTCGGCCCTGGCCGTCCGTGGTTCCGTCGGCGGTCTTGCAGACCATCTCGGCCCGCCCGTCGCCGTCGAGATCGTAGACCATGAACTGGGTGTAGTGCTCGCCCTCGCGGATGTTGATCCCGAGGTTGATCCGCCACATGTGCGTTCCGTCGAGCTTGTAGGCATCGAAGACCGGGGCCCCCGTGACGCCGGCATGCGAATTGTCCCGGGCGCGGGACGTCTGGTGCAGGACGATCTCGTACTGGCCGTCGCCGTCGAGGTCGGCCACGGAGGCGTCGCCCGGGCGGTACTCGGGGATGGGCTGGATCGGGATTTCGAGGTAGTTATCGTCCCAGGCCCGAATCGGCTTCGAGGGAGACAGTTCCTCGCCGTTGACTACCGGGCGGATGAAGTACTGAAGGGGCTGATTCGGCTCGGCTTTGCCGTCGACGCAGTTGGTGGCCCCCGCGATGGGCGTCTCGTTCACGCGGGCCGGGGCGCCGTCGCCCGTGACGCGATACAGATTGAAGGCGATGGTCTCCGGGTCGGTCCCGAAGAGCCGCCAGCCGACGTAGACGCCGCCGGACTGTTTGACGGCTACGAGCCCGCGGGTGAGATTCTCCATCTGGCGAAGCGCTGTTGCGGCGGCCAGGCTCTGCACCAGGCCAAGCCCCAGAACGATTCGGATCGAGAGACGCATCATAGTAGTCACTCCCATAGACAAGCTGCCGGGCAGGACGCTCTCCTTGAAGCACTATGCCCCAGGGGCATGTTCCGCGGATTCTACCATGGAATGGGATGCCGCGACAGGGAGCCGGCAGGTTTTTCTGATTTCCGCGGACGGAATTCCGGAAGGCATGCTGGGAAGATGACGCAAAACGAGGGGATTTTTCTTAAGGTATCTGGTTGCACTTGCCTATAATGGTTAAGATAGGAATAAGCCGCCCCCGGCGGTTGTGGTTGCCGGCGGACTGCGTTCGTGGGTTCCGCGCGGGCATCAGGGTCTGACGTTGTGAGGCTTTCAGGAGGACTGAACATGCGCAGAACAAGTGTTTCCCCATGGCAACATTCGGCAAGGATCCCGGCTGCGGTCCTTATCGCAATGGTGGTGAGCCTCGCGGCCCAGGCTGGGACGCTGACCATCGTGGATCTGCCCGCCGCGGGCACTGATGCCGCGATCGGGATCAGCAGCGACAAGGTGTACACGCACACCTTCGACTTCGGGTCCAACGCCCCGGTCACCATCAACGGCGTGGCATTCGAGCAGGGACCGACCGGCAACCTGGCGGCTGTGTTCAACGGCACCAGCAAATACGGGTACGGCTACAGCCTCGGCGACACCCGCGCGACGGTGAACCTCCAGATCCACGCGGGCAATAGCACCGCCGGCCAGGCGGATGGAAGCTCCGCGGGCATGCTCACGGACATGATCTACCACGCCGCCTCGACGACGCTCAATGCGGGCCTGAGACTGACGCTGTCGAACCTCATCCCGGGGACCGTTTACTCGACGCGCCTGTACTACCGCAACTGGGGGGGAACGACCCCGAACATGGAGAGAAAGATCACCGTTCAGGGTGACGGCGGACACCACGGCGTATTCTCCGACACCCTCACGATCCAGCTCGACGGCGGCGGCGCCCATTACCTGGACTACACCTTCACCGCCGACGATGCCGACGTGGAGATGCAGTTCATCACCACCGTCAACAACAACGGCGTCCATCTCTACGGCATCACCAACGAAGTGATCCGCAAGAGCGGCAGCGCCCTGTCTCCGAGCCCGGCTGACAAGGCGGTCGATGTCTTCCGCGACACGATGCTCGCGTGGGAGGCCGGCGCAACCGCTGTGACGCACGATGTCTACTTCGGCACATCATCGGCCGATGTCGATGCCGCCAGCGCGGACAACCCCCTCGGTGTGCTCGCGAATGCAGGCCAGGATGAGACCAGCTTCGATCCCGGCCGGCTGGAACTCGGCGCGACCTATTTCTGGCGTGTCGATGAGGTCAATGGGGCCCCGGACTACACGGTCTTCAAGGGCGGCGTCTGGAGCTTCACCGTCGAGCCGGTTTCCTACGCCATCCCGGGAGCCGATATCATCGCCACCGCTTCCAGCATGGGGCTGGCCACCACGGGTCCCGAGAAGACCATCGACGGCTCCGGTCTCAATGCCGCGGGTCTGCACTCGACGGTGGGCGAGCACATGTGGCTCAGCCTCAAGGATGACCCCGAACCCTGGATCCAGTACGAATTCGACCGGGTCTACAAGCTGGCCATCATGCAGGTCTGGAACTCCAACCAGGCCGCGGAGTCGGCAGTCGGCTGGGGAGTCAAGATGGCGACGGTCGAGGTTTCCCTCGACGGCGAAACCTGGACGGCTCTGGGCGAGTTCGAATTCGCACAGGCCAGCGGTATGGGGGAAAGCGCCTTCAATGCGACAATCCCGTTCGATGGTACGGCCGCGAAGTTTGTGAGGTTGATGATCGCCAGCAACTGGGGCGGCTTTCTCAAGCAGTATTGCCTGAGCGAGGTCCGTTTCTTCCAGATCCCGACGTCGGCTCGCAAGCCGAGTCCCGCTTCCGGTGCCACCGGTCTGGACCCGCACGCAAGCCTGAGTTGGCGGCTCGGACGCGAGGCCGGATCGCACCAGGTCTTCCTGGGGACCGACGCGGCGGACCTGCCTCTGGTCGCCACGGTCGACGAAGCCGCCTACGAGGCGGACCTGGCGCTCGGACAGACCTACTACTGGAAAGTGGTCGAGGTCAATGAGGCCGAGACGCCCAGCGCCTGGGAGGGCGACGTCTGGAGCTTCTCCACGGCCAAATCCATCCTCGTCGAAGACTTCGAGAGCTATACCGACGACATGGATGGCGGCGAGGCGATCTTCCAAACCTGGCTCGACGGCTACCAGAACGATACGAACGGCTCGGTCGTCGGCTACGGGGAGACCCCCTTCGCCGAGATGGCGGTCGTCTTTGGCAAGCAGTCCATGCCGTTCTTCTATGACAATGCCTCCGCGGCCTACGCCGAGACCGAGCGAACGTTCGATGAGGCCCAGGACTGGACGAAGTTCGGGCTCCAGAGCCTGTCGCTCTACTTCTTCGGTAGTCCGGAGAACACCGGCAGTGGCAAGCTCTACATCAAGATCAACAACACCAAGGTGCTCTACGACGGCGATGCCGCCGACCTGAAGACGGCCGTCTGGATGCCCTGGACGATCGATCTGGCCGCGACTGGCGCCAACCTGAAGAACGTGACGAAGCTGGCGATCGGCGTCGAGGGCAGCGGGGCGGCAGGCCGGTTGTTCATCGATGAGATCCGCCTGTTCCCGACGGCCGGCCAGACCGTGACGCCGGTCGATCCGGGCACGGCGGGCCTGATCGCCCACTACAAGTTCGATGGCGACGCCAAGGATTCCGCCGGCACACATCACGGGACGCCGAGCGGTTCTCCGGGCTATGTCGCCGGCAAGGTCGGCCAGGCTCTCAACATGACCGCCGATTTGCAGTACGTGACGGTGCCTTACACCGCCGACCTTGGGATAAACACGTTCACCGTGGCCGCCTGGGTGAATGTCTCCGATTTCAGCTACTACCGAGGCATCATCGGCACCCGGTTCAATAGCGACAACACGTTCGACCTGAAGGTCGAGGCCACCCGTGTCCATGGCGACATTGGTGATGGCGCCATCTGGCTGAACACGTCCGTAGATATCACTGCGGCCCAGGGTGGCGTTATTGAGACGGGCGTCTGGCGTCATGTCACCTACGTGATCGATGATGCCACCGACACCGCCAAGCTGTACCTGGATGGGGCCTTGGCGTCGACCGTGACCTTCTCCGGCACGCCGTTGTTCATGAAGGCCGGCCAGGAGCTTCGTATCGGTGAATGCTCCGCGGGCGAGTACATGCACGGCATGATCGACGATCTGCGCCTGTACAACCGCGCTCTGTCCGAGGCGGAAGTGGCGGGTCTTGTCGGCCGGTCGGGCCCGGTATACGTCGCACCGTGAAGGGAGTGATTCCGGCAGCGACGAGCGGGCCGACAGGCTCGTTCCCCGACGCGCAGCGGCGCTGCGAGCGTCGCTCACGCCGGCAGGAGTTGGTAGATGGATTCGGGGGATGTCGCGCATCATCTGGGACATCGAACAGATGAGGGCTGCGACATTCCCCTTTCTTTTATGCCCAGACGGGCGGTCTCGCCAGGCGTCGGGGCGCCATGTCAGAGGTCCCGGCTGTTGGATTTCATGTCTTGGGGGCCGGAGTTCGCCTTATGTCGCGGCGTCCACAGTCTGGCGGCCCGTGCCTGGAAAGGCCGTCGCAAAATGGTGATTAGCAGAGGTTTTGAGGCTTGACAAGAGGGGGTGACGCGGGTATTATAGGTCCCTGTCAGGCTGTCCGATAAGAGGGGACCTCTCGGGGTCGGAGAAGCAGGGCGGGCCTGTTGTCGTCAATAGGGACGATGGGACGCAGGGCAGGTGGGTGCTATGAGGCTCGGCAGGCATATCTTACGGGACGTTGGGGGTTCCAGAGATACATTCTTTGCCGCTGGAGGCGCATTTCGCAGGCACGCTCAACAATCTACCGATATAGCCGTTACAGATCGCCGCCTGCGGGCGGTCCGCTCCATACGCAATCCGGCGCAGCCTTGGTGTGTGGCCGAGGCGTGCTCGCTTGTTGATTCGTCTTTGGCAAAAGGAGGACAGTCGTATGCACAATAGCCATCTCCGTCGCCTTCCTGATGGCTAAGTTGCCTGGGGTGAGCAGCCTGGGTGGAGAACTGTGAAATGTTGGAGTCAGGCCGCACGGGCGGCCAAGGGTAAGGAGCAAGCATCATGAGAATTCGAGCGTTTTGGCTGATGGCGGCTCTGTTGATCGGGCTCGCGGTGTCCGGCACGAGCCACGCCCAAGTCGTGAACATGCTGACCAATGGCGGGTTTGAGACCGGCGTCATTGGGCCGTACGGCACGTATGCCAACAACGGCGGTACATGCACGCCAGCGGTGGTGACCGACTGTGTCGGCGCGGTCGTTCCCGAAGGGCCGATTGAGGGCAAATACTGTCTGCACCTCACGGTTTCGGCGATCGGCACCAACAACTGGGACATCGGCATGACCAACGGCGGGCACACCTGGCAGAAGGGCAAGAAGTACACCTTCTCGGCCTTCATGAAGACCAAGTCCGGCACGCTGCAGGTCCGTATGAAGCCGGAGCTGGGTGCGGATCCGTGGACGGCCTACAACGAGATCATCGCCGAGGTCACCGACACCTGGCAGGAGTTCCACACGACGACTCCCGTGTTCGCCTCGGACACCACTCCGTGCAGTCCCACGTTCCACATCGGTTTCGCCGCCGGCGATTTCTGGATGGATGGGATCAGGCTCTATGAAGGCGACTACGTCGAGCCGGATTTCTTGAAGAACTTCTCCGCCAAGGACCCCTCGCCGGATGACAGCGCCATCGATGTGGCCCGTGAGGCCATCCTGAGTTGGACGGCGGGCCCGTTCGCCGCCACGCACGACGTGTACCTCGGCGACAGCTTTGACGACGTCAACGACGCCGGCGCCGCCTCGCCGCTGCTGGTGAGCAAGGGCCAGACCGGCACGACATTCGACCCGGAAGGTCTCCCCGAATTCAACAAGACGTACTACTGGCGGGTGGACGAGGTGAATGCTCCTTCGGCTCCGGCCACCTTCAAGGGCGATGTGTGGAGCTTCACGACGGAGCCCTACGCTTACACAGTTACGGGCGTGACCGCCACGGCCAGCTCGGCCGCCACGAACCTGGGACCGGAAAAGACGGTCAACGGTTCCGGCCTGGCCAACGGTCTGCACTCCAGCACAGACACCGACATGTGGCTCACGGGCGACAAACAACCGTTGCCCGCCTGGATCCAGTATAACCTCAACGGCGTCTACAAGCTGGTCGACATGACGGTCTGGAACTCGAATCAGAAGATCGAGATGTTCATCGGCTTCGGCGCCAAGAGCGTCGTTATCGAGTACTCGGTGGACGGCGAGACCTGGAGCACGCTGAACACCGTGGAGATTCCGCAAGCCCCCAGCGCGGATGGCTACGCCGGCTCGGTGGTTGACCTGGCCGGGATCGAAGCGAAGTTCGTCCGGCTCACGATCCAGAGTAATTGGGGCGGCGCCTATCCGCAGGTAGGGCTCAGCGAGGTCCGCTTCAAGTATATTCCCGTAACGGCCCGCGCGCCGCAGCCTGCGGCCGGTTCCGACGGGGCATCCCTGGAGCCGATGTTGAGCTGGCGTCCGGGCCGCGAGGCGGTTTCGCACGAGGTGTACCTCAGCGGTGACCGCCAGGCGGTGGTCGATGGCACGGCCCTGGCGGGCACGACGACCGAGAACCGTTATCAGGCCGGCGATCTGGAATACGGCAAGACCTACTACTGGAAGGTCAACGAGGTGGGCGATTCGTCCGTGCGGGAAGGCAGCGTGTGGAACTTCTCGACGATGGAGTCCTTCGTGGTCGATGACTTCGAGGGCTACGATGACGACGACAATTGCGTCTTCGACACGTGGGTCGATGACTACGCCCGGCAGAGCAACGGCTCGGTGGTCGGGTATATGGACTCGGCCAACGGCACGTTCAACGAGACGGTCATCACCAACAGCGGCAGGCAGTCGATGCCGATGGACTATGACAACACCGTCTCGCCGTATCTGAGCGAGGCGATTTGCACGTTCGATGCGGCTCAGGACTGGACGGTCAAGGGCGTACAGGACCTGATCCTGTCCGTGCGCGGGTATCCGAGCCTGGGTTCGGTGGCGGTCACCGAGACCGGCGGCAAGATGATGCTGACCGGGGCGGGCGAGGACATCTGGAACAACTCGGATCAGTTCACGTACGCGTTCAAGAGTCTCAACGGCGACGGCTCGATGACCGCCCGTGTGGTCAGCAACGGGACCGGGACCAACGAGTGGGCCAAGGGCGGCGTGATGATCCGCGACAGCCTCGAGGGAGGCTCGGCGCATGTGTCGATGGTAATCACCGGCGGCGGCGGCAACGGGGCGAGCCTTCAGTTCCGCGAAATGACGGACGGCGCTTCGGCCAGTTACGACGCGGCCTCGGCGATCACTCCGCCGTACCTGGTGCGGGTGGAGCGGGTGGGCGACAGCCTGACCGGCTCGGTCTCCTCGGACGGCAAGACGTGGACTTCGATGGGCACGGTCTATGTGGCGATGGAGTCCCCGGTCTATATCGGCCTGTGCGTGACCTCGCACGTGGCGGGGACGGATCGGACGTACCAGTTTGAGAGCATCTCGACGACGGGCGCCGTCAGCGGTTCCTGGCAGGGCGTCGTGATCAGCTCGCCGCTGCACAACAGCGTGCAGCCTTTGTACGTGACGCTGGAGGACAGCAGCGGCAAGAAGGCGACCCAGAGCCATGCCACGGCCGTGACGTCGGGCAACTGGACGGAGATTCGCATGCCGCTGTCGGACTTCGCGGGCGTGAATGCGTCGAAGGTCAAGAAGCTGACGATCGGCGTCGGCGACAAGAGCAACCCGGCGGCCGGCGGGTCCGGTCGGATCTACGTGGACGATATCCGCGTGGGCCGGCGAGGCGCCAGCGACCCGGGCATGGGCCTGGCGTACTACGCGCTGGAAGATGCTGTGACGGATGGCTCGGGCAATGGCCATGACGGTACGGCGGTTGGCGATCCAGTCTTCGTCGACGGCCCGGCGGGTCTGGGCAAGGCCCTGCAGTTCGACGGGGCCGGCGGCCAGCGGGTGACGATCGGCACGTGGAACCCCTCAGCGGCCACGGGCCAGTTGAGCCTCTCGCTGTGGGCCAAGTGGGGCGGTCTGACGACGTTCTACCAGGGTCTGATCGGCAAGCGGGACAACTGGGCGGCCAACGACATGATGTGGCAGATCGAGGCCAACGTTACGACGGGTGTCCTGCGATTGCAGCGAGAGGGCGCCGAGGTTGTGGGTCCGACCATTCCCGTTGGGGAGTGGACCCATATCGCCGGGACGTTCGACGGCGCCGCAGCCAAGATGTATGTCAACGGCAGCGTGG
>Ga0209347_1006519_pt1 | contig 10301 bp, 9 predicted proteins | sample AutmiccommuBRH23_FD_187382 | JGI IMG/M metagenome (GOLD analysis project Ga0209347, IMG submission 187382) | Deep subsurface microbial communities from Mt. Terri, Switzerland - Autotrophic microbial communities BRH/23 (SPAdes) (version 2) | ecosystem: Environmental > Aquatic > Deep subsurface >... | reverse complement strand
ATCGATTTTCTCATCGGGGCCACCGATGTGATCTACACGATGGACAACGGAAAAATCATCAGGGATGAAACCCCCCATATTCATCAGCACGACCACTCTCATCTCTTTGGAAACCTTCCCCACCGGCACAAGTAAAAAAAATTTTACTAGTTGAACATCTATCCCGTTATCTGATAATGCAGTTTCACTGCTTCCAACTTTGATGACGTCTTAAAAAGTCGGGTTTAGATGGCAAAGTAAAAAGTTCAAGATCAAGGCTCGCAAATCCCGAGGTGCAGCGTACCTGGCTGTACGTGAAATGACGAGGGATGCAGCGCAACGCAGATATTGGACTTTTTACGAAGCCATCAACTTTAAGTAAAATGATAATCGGATGGATTACATGAACGAAACGGAACTGGAACCTGCGGAAAATCCCCTGAACCGGCTTATTGACCGGCTGGTTAATGGCATCCCCCTTGCAGGGGGATTTCTTTACGCCAAATCGGTGGGGGAAGGTCAGCTCAAGGAAGAACGCCGGCTCGAACTCTACTTCCGGCGGGAAAACGATGAAAGCCGGCTCCTGCAGGCCACCATCTTCCCGGGCCGGCCCCAGTTCTTCAGGCCCTGGGTCGAAATTTCAAACATACAGGACCGGATGCTCCTAAACCGGAAAACCATCGTTTTTCTCGATTCCGACCTCGAGTGCACGCTCCATCAACTTCTGGCGCAATCCGTATCGGCTGGAGGAAAAATATTTGTTGATTATGCCCACGATCGGGAAACCCGCACCGCCATGGAACTCGGTGTACCGGCCCCTGCGTCGCGCATCGGCCACATCCTGTTCCTAAACGGCATCACCGGGTTCAGGGACTTCCAGCATCCGGCCGCCCATGCACCGTGCGGTTGTAAACTCCAGGGATTGAAAGCAAACGGAGATGAAACCCGCCGTCGGCACCTGTCGCATATAAAAAGTCAATTGACTCAGTTTCTCCAGTCGCGCTCCCGGTCTGAAAGAACCGGGGATGTCATGGATCGCGCCATCCGCCGGGCCAAGTCCGTCCTCGAATCCATACAAGAAATGCCCTGTTCTCTTCCCTGTTGAATATGGTTAAGTATTTGTCATCTCCGTAATTGGCTATTCACCATCGGATTTGCCGTTCTCATCCAATTCGTCCTGCTCCTTCTGCCGGTTATCCCCATTGGATGGCCCCGGATGCTCCTCTCCCCTTTTCATCAATCGATAAACGCCTATCATCCGGTAGACAAACCCGATCAATAACGCCGCGCTGATAAGGATAATCAGGTTGGATCCGAAGAAGACAATGATGAAGACGAAAGGATCGTTCAACCGGTAAGCTTTTATAAGCACATCGATCCCGAAGATCATGAAAAAGATGGTGGCCAGGACAAGAATGATTTGCCATCCCCACCATATATATTTATAATATGCCACTTTTTTCGTTTCTTAAATAATCGTAATTTTTCATTTTTATACTCATTCCACTGCCGCCGGGGTTTTATCCGGGACGTTTGTCATTAACATCGCCAATACCCTATCGGTAGAATGTCAATAACCGGCCACTTTTGAACAACTTTTTGAAACCTATTGAAAACCGGCGACTTGTCATACCCTTTTTAGCGGTATTCATTACCATCTGAATTTATTTTTTTACCTTTTAAAATAAATATGTTATAAAGATATTCGAGTTATTGACACCCTTTAATATTATAAATGAACCTTACATAAGAATAATTAATAAGGAAAGGGTATGCGGATCATTATACAAAAAAATGCGCTGTCGGATGTGCTCTCCCGGGTACAGGGCCTGACCGGACGAAAAACGAGCCTGGCCATCACGGAAAACGTGCTCCTGAAAACCGGTGAAAATGGTATTACCCTTGCGGCCACCGATCTGGAAACAGGGTTCGAGGGGTGGTTTCCGGCCCAGGTGGAAGCCCCCGGTGAAATTGTCATCAACGCCCGGAAGTTTGGTGAGATTGCGCGGAATTTTCCCACCGACACCATGCGGATCCAGGAAATGGAAAACCGGTGGATCGAAATCTCATCGGAAAAGGTGGAATATCACCTGGTGGGAATGGACCCGGAGGAATTTCCAACGATACCAAGGGTTGACGATATCGATTTTTTCCCCATCGATTCCCCTTCCTTAAAGAAAATGATCGATAAGACGGTTTCCATCGGCGTCGGCGGCGAAGAAAAAAGGGCCCACATGATCGGGATCAACCTGGAGCGCCGCAATGACGGCGAGGGTCAGATTGTCCGGATGGTGTCGACCGATACCCGACGACTGGCCAAGGCCGATTACCTGTGCGAGGCGGACGCACCCCTGAATGCCGGAGAAGCGGTCATCATCCCGAAAAAAGGGCTATCCGAGGTGAACAAGTTCCTTGATGCCGAGGGCGCCGTCGAGATCGGGATCAAAGACAACCATTTCGTGGTCCGGAAGGCAAACGAAACGGTCATCGTCAACCTGCTGGAAGGGGTTTTTCCCGCATACAGCGATTTGGTGAAGGTCGATCCGGGAAATGACATCGAATTTGACCGGGAACTCTTCCTGATGATGCTCAAGCGGATGTCGATCCTCACATCCGACGAATATCGGGGGGTGATTTTTCACCTGGAAAACAATGAGTTGATCATTCGGACCGTCAATCCGTCCCTTGGGGAATCCAGGGAAAGCATGGAAATCGCTTATGATCGGGATTCCAGGGAAATTGCGTTCAATCCAAAATATTTTATCGATGCGCTCGGTTTCATCCCCGATGAAAAGGTGCTCCTCAACATCCGGGACGAAGAAAGCCCGTGTATCGTGAGGGGGCCCGGCGATGCGACCTATATCAACATTATTATGCCGATGAAAATTTGAGAAAAACAAACCAATGGAAAACAATCATATTTACGATCAAAGCAGCATCAATGTATTGAAAGGGCTTGAAGCAGTCCGCAAGCGGCCGTCCATGTATATTGGAAACGTCGATTTCGAAGGACTGCATCATCTGGTGTACGAAATCGTGGACAACAGTATCGACGAGGCGATGGCCGGGTACTGCGATACGATCCATGTGACCATCCACACCGACAAGAGCGTCAGCGTCGAGGACAACGGCCGGGGAATACCGGTGGGGATGCATGAGACGGAACAGATCCCCGCGCTGGAGGTCGTGCTGACCAAACTGCATGCCGGCGGCAAATTCGATCACGACTCGTACAAAGTGTCCGGCGGTCTTCATGGGGTCGGCGTCTCAGTGGTCAACGCCCTTTCCTCGGAACTGGAGGTAGAGGTCTACAAGGACAACAAAATCTACTACCAGACCTATGCCCAAGGGGATAAATCCTGCGAGATGCGGGTTACCGGGGAAACCGACAAGAAGGGAACCCGGGTGCGCTTCAAGCCGGATACCAGCATCATGACCACCGACGAGTTCGATTACGCGACACTGAACCGCCGGCTCCGTGAACTGGCGTTCCTGAACAAGGGGTTGCGGATCATATTAGAAGACGAGCGGACCGATGAGAAAGATGAATTTCGATATGAAGGGGGGCTGGCCGAGTTCGTCCAGTATCTCAATCGCCTTCAGACCCCGCTCCACGAACCGATCATCATCGAAGGGGAAAAAGGCGATATCCAGGTCGAAGTGGCCATCCAGTACAACGACACCTATACGGAAAAGCTGTTTTCCTTTGCGAATAATATAAATACGGTGGAAGGCGGATTTCACCTCATCGGGTTCAAGACCGGCCTGACCCGATCCCTGAACCATTATGCGACCAATACCGATCCGTTCCGCAAGCAGAAGCTAAAGATTTCCGGAGAGGATGTGCGCGAAGGGTTGACGGCTATTATCAGCGTGCGGATCATGAACCCGCAGTTCGAGGGGCAGACCAAGACAAAGCTGGGAAACTCCGAGGTCAAGGGGATTGTCGAATCGCTGGTCAACGAAAAACTGGGGATCTTCCTGGAGGAAAACCCCGCCACGGCCCGCAAGGTGATCGGCAAGGCGGTTGATGCGGCCCGGGCCCGCGATGCGGCCAAGCGGGCCCGGGACATGGCCCGGAGCAAGGGATCGATGCTCGATTCAACCCTTCCCGGCAAACTGGCCGACTGCCAGGCCTCGGACCCGAAGGATCGGGAATTGTTCATCGTGGAGGGCGATTCGGCCGGCGGTTCGGCCAAGCAGGGGAGGGACCGAAGAACCCAGGCGATCCTTCCGTTGAAGGGAAAGATCCTCAATGTGGAAAAGGCCCGGTTCGATAAACTGCTCCGGAGCGAGGAGATCAAGAACATGATCACCGCCCTGGGGACCGGGATCGGGAGCGAGGAATACAACATCGATAAGGTCAGGTACCATAAGATCATTATCATGACCGATGCCGACGTGGACGGCTCCCACATCCGGACCCTTATCCTGACCTTCTTTTACCGTCAGATGGCCGAGATCATCGACAAGGGGTACCTCTATATCGCCCAACCCCCGTTGTTCAAACTCTCCCGGGGAAAAAACGATTTTTATCTCAAGGATGAAAAGGCATACACGGAGCATATCCTGAAGCGCGCCTGTGACGAACGGTACCTCAAAGCCCAGCAGGATGGCATCGGGGAAACCGTTCTGACCGGAAAGGACCTTTACCTGTTCATTACCGACATGGCCGAATACCTGGCGGTGCTGAACCGGTTGGAGCGGCGCGGGAGTTGCGCGGATGTCATCGAGGTGATGATCCGCAATGGTGTGGAGGACAAGGGCTTTCTCCAGGATATGGAGCGGATGAACGGATTGAAGGGCGTTCTGGAACTGAGCGGCTACCAGTGCGACGAGCCGGTCTGGAATCCGGAACGGAACGTCTATGAACTGTTGGTCCAGACGATGCCGACGGACGCGGTGGAGGAGATGTTCGCGGACATCACCGAAAAGAAAAAGGTTTCCATCAAGATCGGCCGGGGACTGGTTCACTCGAAAGACTACCAGAGCGCGCTGATCCTTTATAAATCAATCGCCCCGAACGATGCGGACCGGTTTCTCGTTCATACGGTCGAAAAAGAGGGAAAAGAGGAAAAAGGACTCCCCGTGGCCGCCGATAGCAAGGCGGCGCTGATCCAGCACCTCATGGATGAAGGAAAGAAAGGGTTGTCCATCCAGCGGTACAAAGGTCTTGGCGAGATGAATCCCGGCCAGCTCTGGGATACCACCATGAACCCGGAAACCCGCAACCTGCTCCAGGTCCGGGTGGAAAACATTGTTGAAACCGATGAAATCTTCACGATCCTCATGGGAGATGAGGTCGAACCCCGGCGGAACTTCATTCAGACCAATGCCATGGAAGTGAGCATGCTCGATATTTGATGATGGCTGCGCAAAAAGTACAACTTCTGCGTTGCGCTTCATCCCTCGTTCTTCGGCGTACGACAAGTGCGCCTCATTCCCCGGGATTCGCGCGCCTTGCCAATTTTATAAGATTTGGTGGCGCTTTTTGTTTTGCCATCAAAACAGACCTTTAAAAATCATAAAATTCAAAAAAGCGTCATTCCGGGATGGGAATGACGCTTTTTTGCTTTGTTGGTGGCATCCCGATCATTCCGGATTAATTATTGAAACAGGACAGTTGAACAGTGATTCGCGGCCGGGGTGTTCCCGGTCACTATTTTTCCGGATGAAGGGAATAAAGGAGGGATCATGGGCGAGCCGACATTGATGGACCGGACCTACCATTACATCATAAATCATTTGAGAGAAAACGGTTATGCGCCCCATTACACCGATATCGCCCGTGAACTGGGGCTGTCGGTGGAAGAGGGGCGGCAAACCCTGCGGGAGTTGGTGGGCCTTGGCATTCCGGGGATATGGATTACCCCGGATACCGATTACATCGGCAGTTTTGCGCCGTTCAGCAATCTCCCCACCCAGTACCGGATTTCAGTGGACGGGGAACGCAAATGGTTTGGCCAGTGAGGATTCGAATCCCTGGCGGTCAGCTGGGTTTTTCCCGGAAAAACCGTAAGCATCGAAGCCCCCTGCCTGGACTGTAACGAAACAATGCGTCTGGAGATGCGGGACGGGAAGGTGATCGAAAAATCGTCTGACGGCATCATTGGGCATGTGGCGGTTCCCTTCTCGAAATGGATGGACCGTATCGCCTTTACCTGAAGTAACATGAACCTCTTCCGGTCGGAAGAGCATATAAGCAATTGGCCGCATTTTGATCCGGCCACCGCCGAGGGAATCCTCCCCCTAGACGATCTGGTAAACCTGTTTTCCATGGATTTCTGCCGGCGACGAATGGATGAAAATTACGTTTCCAGCAGTGGGGAGTATATCCAGGAATTCCTTTCAATGGTTGGCCGGCGCGGGGAAAAAATGCCGTTCTGGTCCATGGAGTAAGAAAAAACAAGCACCTGTTATCCCCATCCCTGCCTTCCCCCGTCAAGAAAGAGCCGTTCCGGTTAAACCGGAGCGGCTCTTTCGATTTGAGGATCCTTTTTTTAAGCGGCGTCCGACATCGATTCCTGCTCGATGTCGAGCTGGAATCGGACCGGTCCGCGATGGCTTTCCTCCCCGAAACGGGTGTGGAGCGCGTATGCCGAGCCGGGATGCGACCAGGAGGTGGCGATGGCCACGTGTCCTTTGGGAAACGGGGTGACTTCGACCGGGATGTAGTCGAGCGGGGCCAGTGCGCTGCTTTTTTCCACCAGCGCGTCCTGCTCTCCGTAACAGATCAGCATGGGGATCCCCTTCTCATGAAGCCGCCGGATGTTCAGGGGGCGGCCGAATGCCTTGAACGGAAGGGTGCCGTCCCGGGTGATGGGAATGTTATAGGAAGCGAAGCTCAGTTTGGTGATCTCCAGGGGGAGGTCATGGCGCTGCACCGTGAGCCAGTAGTTCAGGGCCGCGGCGGTTTTGCTCGGTTTGGTCCCCTTGTCCCGCAGGCGGGCGAACATGGTCAGATCCCGGTAAAAGGAGATGACCGGAAATTCATCCTGGATGCTTTTTAACTTGTAGACCCAGGACATGAGGCCGCCGTCGGCAACCCGGTTGCCGTTGGGTAGAACTTTGGTCCCGTATGCAAGGGAGTTGAAACGGTTCGGGAGGTTTCCCAGGAAATCCTTGAATCCCGGGCTCCTTGAGCCGTCAAGCGGTGCCACGCAACTGATGTGGGCGTCGACCAGGCCATCGAGTTCCCCCGAAAGGATGTTGCTCAAGGTGATCAGCCCCCCCTGGCAATAACCGTTCAAGGTAACGTCGCGACCGTGCCGCTGCTTGATGGTTTCACAGAACCGTTTCATATCCCGGATGTCGTCCTCCAGGGTGATCTGCTGGACGGCCGAGTTGGTTTCGATATCCTTCAGTATACGGACATAGGTGGGGATCCCCTGGTTGGCGAAAGCATGTGCGTAGCTCTTGTTGTCGCGCGGCAGGAAAGCCAGTATATCCGCCCCGAGAACATACGGGTGGACAATCAGGATCGGTTTGCCATTTTTGCGGATTTCCACGTCGGGTTCGTTCGGCAGCACCTGGTAACAGTAAAACCGTTCGGTCTCCCCGACCTTCCGGTACCCGCTCCGCTCGAAATGGAACCCGAATTCATCGGCAATTTCCCGTATGGCCTGGGGATAGTCGCGGGCTACAGCGCGAACCGTATCGGAAACCCGTTCGATGTAATCGAAAATATCCCCGTCGGAACTCCCTTTCAATGTCGATTCGATGGCGGCCATCAGGCGGTCCGCCTCAGCCTGGTGATAATCAAGCAGAACACCGGTGCTCCGGGTGATCGCCTGGAGTGCCAGATCAAGATTGAACCGCATCAGTTCAGCATATTCAGGGATTGCTCTAATCGGGGAATCGCTGTTGAACTTTCCCGATTCTTCCCGGTGGAAGTACTTTACCGCTTTAAGGTAGGAGAGTAAAAAATCCTCATGGTATCCACCGAGCGCGCTCCAGTAATCGAAACCGGTTTGGGCCAGTTGCAGGAACGTTTTTTCCATTTTCATTTCATAATCCCACAAACCCATGATCGACGGGTCTATGGGGACTTTTCTATCAATGGGCGCAACATTAGTCAGGTTCTCCAATGTCTTATCCAATCATGTAAGGGTTTTGGCCGACGCTCAGATGACGTTTCCCAGGAGGAAACGGTGAATGTTCTGTTTCAGCGGGCCATTTAATTTCTTGTCAAGCTCATTAAGGCAATCCGGGCAAAGACAGACCGAATCCTCGGAACAGTGAAGCTGCCGGTAGGGGACTTTTGTATGGCAACAGTCGCACTCCATCACCAGCCAACGGCATCCAAGGTCGAATACGGGAATATCATGGGTTTCCGGTTCCTGCCGGAACCAGACGATCTGCGCATCCAACGATTGCAGAACATTGCCCGGCTGAAACGTCACCGGGGTGGTAATCTGGATGACCGTGGATTGGGGCAGCAGAAATTGCGTGGCCAGCCCGAGTCCCCCTTTACTGTAATCGTAGAGTGTGGCGGTAAAGGGATTTTCTTCCCCATCGATCCGCAACCGGACCGGCGATTGGATCCTGCGGCGATGAAAAGCTCTGGAATCCAAGTTGCTTGTTTTATGTTTTTCCGTCATTTTCCGGTCTCCCCACGGGATAAGCGGATTCGGTTGTGTAAGTAATTTTTTCCGGATTTGTACTTTTAACTTAATGCACAAGGAGAAGTAATTCCATAGGGTAAAGACCTTATAATGGCATGAAAAATTCCCATGGCGAAGGCCGGATGACCAAACCATAACGGCTCGCTCAGGGAGTTTAGGGGAGAATGACGAAATCGGGGTTATGACTCGGGAAAGTACAGGATGCAGCGTATTTCAAGGGATCGTTTTTCCGGAATAGGATGTCAGAAAATTACTTATCGCGGAAAAAAAAGAGGAGACTGTTGAAACAGAAACGCCAACGCCTGCTGGCGCTGGTCCAGGGCATTTATTTCCTTATTAGCGGGGTCTGGCCGATCCTGAACATGAACAGCTTCATTGCGGTGACCGGCCCCAAGGAATCACTGTGGCTGGTGAATACGGTAGGGGTCCTGATTCTGGTCACCGGCCTGGTTCTGCTGATGGCCGCCGCCCGGGGAAGGATAAGCCCAGAGGTATTTTTCCTGGCGGTGGGAAATGCCATTGGACTGGCGATCATTGAAGTCGTCTATGTTTTTGACGGCAGAATTGCGCCGATATACCTGGTCGATGCTGTCGTCGAAATAATCCTGGTGCTCGCCTGGTTCCGGACCCTGACACTCCGGGAACCGGTTCGGGAAGGGACACCGCCGGAACCGCCCGCGGGGCCGTAAGTTACGCCCCGAACATTTTTGCCCGGAAGATGAAAAACACCGCCCCGAGGATGCAGACCCCGGCGCCCAGGTAATCCCAGGAGAGTTTCTCTCTCAAATAGAGGAGTGAAAACGGGACGAAGACGGATAAGGTGATCACTTCCTGAAGGATTTTCAACTGACCGATGTTCATTACGTGATGACCCATCCGGTTGGCCGGGACCTGGATCAGGTATTCGAATAAGGCAATTCCCCAGCTGACAAGAGCGGCGATCACCCAGTGCCGATGATTGAGGTTTTTTAAGTGCCCGTACCAGGCGAAGGTCATGAAAACATTGCTGCAGGAGAGGAGGAGGACAGTAATCAGGTAGCGGTGCATGGGTGTATCCGGGATTTGTGTTCGGGTGGTGCCCAACGGGTGCGAAGATCAACTATCACCGATCGATTTGCCTTCCATAAATCTCCCGGCGGAAAAAAGAAACAACAATTTACTCCCCAGCCATCAGGGAAAAAGCCGGGCCGATTCCCCGATGGGGATCCAGCGGATCCGGAAATGATCTTTATATGCCTCCGCGATCTTTTCGAATTCCTTCAGATTCACTCCAATGAGTGGTTTCGCCGGTTTGTCCAGGGGAGAAAAAAAATGATCGTAATGGATCGGGATGACCGTTTTTGCCTTAAGCGGCACGACGACATTGTCGATCAGGGAACGGGAGTCCGCGCGGCCGGCAATCCCCAGAAGCACCACGTCCGCAACGATCCCGTCGAACATTCCCGGCAGGTATCCCGCGCTTCCGTTATGCGCCAGGGTTCCATGGGGATGGCGGATAAGGAGCGTGAAGGTGTCGCCCAGACGGTAGTCCGACGCGGCCGCGGGCGGGACGAGGGGCGCGTCGATCCGGCCCGGCCAGGGAATCCTGCCGAACAGGGACGGACCATGGCGGCTTTCCAGGAATCGGATCTCAAACTGCCCCAGCCGGATGGTGTCGCCCCCCTTTACGATCCGGATACGGTCCTCCGCCAGTCCGGT
>Ga0209347_1006518_pt1 | contig 10301 bp, 9 predicted proteins | sample AutmiccommuBRH23_FD_187382 | JGI IMG/M metagenome (GOLD analysis project Ga0209347, IMG submission 187382) | Deep subsurface microbial communities from Mt. Terri, Switzerland - Autotrophic microbial communities BRH/23 (SPAdes) (version 2) | ecosystem: Environmental > Aquatic > Deep subsurface >... | reverse complement strand
GCGCGCACCTGAGCGACGCCGACGACAAGATCGTCTTCGACCGCTACCACCTGATGGGCTATCTGACCAAGGCCGTGGACACCGTGCGCAAACAGGAGAACCGGGCGTTGGCCGTCACCGGCGACAACAGCCTGGCCGGCACCAAGTACCTGTGGCTGTACTCAGCCGAGAACCTGCCCGCACGCCACCAGACCGCTTCGCCGCCCTGCGCGGCGCGGACCTGAAAACCGGCCGTGCCTGGACGATCACCGAAGACCTGCGCCACTTCTGGTCCTACAAACGCCGCGGCTGGGCGGCCAAGCACTTCGCCCGCTGGTACTTCTGGGCCACCCACTCCCGGCTGCAACCGATCATCGACGCAGCAAAGACATTGAAGCGCCACGAGGCGGGGCTGCTGTCCTACTTCGCCCACCCGATCACCAACGCCGGCGCCGAAGGCCTCAACTCCCGCATCCAGGCCATCGGGGTCTCCGCCCGCGGCTACCGCAACCGAGAGCACTTCAAGACCGCGATCTACTTCCACCTCGGCGGATTACAGCTCTACCCGGTCACACCATGACCCACGGACATCCCGGAAGAGCCCATCTTTGCAACTAAGCGATGAAGGGGTGCGCTCGGGAATTGACGGCGCCGAACTGCGCCCCTAACCGATACGGGTTCGCCTCGTACGGACACAGGCAGTACTGGGCTGGTCGGCAACGTGTCGTGCGCCAACCACTCGCTCCACACCTTGCGCGGTTATTACTCGCACCATGTGGCACTGTGACAGGTGGGCCCCGCCGTCATGTTCGCGACGCGCCAACGCCAACCGTCGCGGGGATTGTTACCCACCCCCAGCGCATTCAGATGCAGATGGCGCAACCGCAACGCTGACGTCTACTGCTACGTCACTCAGCAACCAGCAGTCTGTACTGAGCCGCGACTTGCTGATGTGCGTCATCGAGCGAACGTGATTGAGCCTCGATGACGTATCGATCTGCCGGTGCGACGCAATAGAAACCGACTGTGCGTTGCATACATCGACTGGCGGGCATGAACTCCACGCCATCGACGGGTTCCCCAGCGGTGGCCCGGACTTCTGCAGCGAATTCGTCGACTAAGGCGAGGGCGGCATAGGCATCTGACACGCGGTACACGTTCGTCTTCGCCCTGGCCGCCAAATCCATGACCACCTGGTCGAACAAGGCAGTGAACCAGACCGGGTCGCTCTGAAAATGCAGTGCCCCGCGTTTGCCGAATCGTGCGTTCTGTACCGTCGTCGCCGCGCCCGGCGGCAGGAACAGCGTACGCGCCAACAAGCCGGTGGGGTCGACCGCGATTTCGGCGAAGTCGGCGGGATCGTTCGCGGAGAATTGGTCGATGATGATGCGTTGCAAGTTGATGGTGTTCGCAACAAGCTGTGCCGCAGGAGCCACGCCGTCAGCCGATTGGGCGACCTGCGTGAGCACATAGGGGCCGTGGAAAGTAAAGGAGCGCACAACGGTCCACTGCCGTTTGGTCTTGGGGTCGAGGACGGTATGGCTGGTGGCCAACGTATCGGGGTGGCCGGGGATCGAGATGCCCTGTGCCGACTCCGCGTTGGTCGGTTCGGTCAACTCTGTTTCGCGCAGGTCGGCGACCGCCGCGGCCGCCGACGACGGGGCACCGAATCGCAGAACCGCGTTCAGCAACCTTTTCCCATCTTGAGCCTGGCGCGCGGTGGCGAATCCGTTGATGAAGTTGTGCCGGCCCGACACGCTCGCCAGTTCCGCCGGGCCTAGCAGTTTCAACGCCTCAGTGCTGTTAAGCACTTGTGCACCCATCGGGTCTTGGGCCTTCAGGGCGGGATCGACTTCCCATGGACCCAGGACGTAGTTGGCCATCCGCTGAGCCTCGACGATTGCACCCCTCACAGGCGTACCGGCGGTGCCCAACGCAGGCTGCGGCTCGACCGGGTAGCTGCCAACGTCGAGCAACGTGGCGTCGACCACCATTTGCGGGCCCTTGTGCGGTCCTTTGCCGGCGGTAGTCGGTACACCAGCCACCACCGTGGTGCACCCAACAACCAATGACACCGCCGCGGTGAGCGCCGTCATCCATACGGTGGCTCGTCGAACCGGCATCCTCACCCCGGCATCGTCAACTTGGCGAGATTGGCGCCGCCTACCCCTGAGGCGGCAACACCGCATCGAGGCAGCCACGACCGCGTGCCCCAACAAAGTCGACGGATCGGCTGCCGTTTCACGCGTCCACCTCAACCTCACCGGACACGGCGTCACGAAAGGCAAGGTGTTCGGGAATCACATCCAGTTCATTCAGCAGCCGCCCGGCTGAGGAGCACCGCTCGGCGTCAACGGCGGACAGGATCTGATCTGTAATCTTGAGGATCCTGGTGACCATATTCCCGTCGTTTGCATAGACAAGCTGTTGAGTGAAGTCGCGGTCGACCTCGCTCGCGTGCGCCAACAAGGCCGCGATCCTGATGAGCGCAACAGTCACGAATGGAAGGCGGTCAGCGTCCTTTGCGGACTCAAGCATGCGTTGGCGCGCGCTGTCAGCGTTCCACGACTTGATGATTGCCCAGGCATCCCGGTAATCGGCCGCGATCACTGCACCTCACCACCCGTCACGAATGCAAGTCCTCGAAGTGAGCGCCGCAACCCCAATCCCGCGCCGCGAGATCGACACGCACGAGACTGCGGATCGATACTCACAGGCGCCCCCAAAAATATGTACTGCGCAGCTACATACTATTGCATATAGTAGAGGTTTCGTTTTGCATGTCACATTGGAGGTCGTTCCTGGCACGGCTCGATGACGACGGCCGGGTGCGCTGCCGGTCGTCACGAACGACCACCTGGCTGACGAACCGGCCGGCCCTGACAGCGCCGCGCATATCGCTTTCCACCGCGGGACCGCTTCGCCAGCGAAAGGCCCGCGGGAGTGTGGGTCATCCCGACGGCTCCTGCCAACGGCTGAGCGGGGTCACAACCGTTCCCGATATCGCAGCGCCGGCGCGCCGCCTGATCGGTGTCAACAGGGTTCCGCTATCAAAGGCCCGCTAGTATGTACGTAGGAAGATAGTAGACGGCGGCTCCGGCTTTGCGTGTGCGGGTAAAGAGGCTCGGCACAGGCAGATGCTGAGTGGGCAAGGCTTTACCGATTCTTTAACGAAGGACTAGTCGAGCGATATACGGGACGGCAACCCTGGAGGAGAGGATTGCCGCGGGCACACCCAGCGTGGCGGTGATGACAAGGTGTTCGGCGCCAATCGCTTGATGCGAGAGGGCGGAGAGGGGAAGAGCATGCGGCGGGTCAGTTCGGTGACAGGACGGCGTAGGTATCGGATCGGCCTGATCGCCATTGCGGCCGCCTCAGCTGTGGCATTGGTGCTCAGTGGTTGCAGCAGTAACGCCGCTGCGCCGTCGCCTCAGGTGATTGCGGACAAAGGCGATCCGTATAGCGACCTGCTGGTGCCCAGGCTGCAAGCGTCGGTGTCCGACGGTTCCGTCGGCGTTCCGGTCGATTCGCCGGTCACAGTGACCGCCGGTGACGGTGTTCTGGGCGCGGTCACCATGGTCAATGAAGAGGGCAATCCAGTCGATGGACAGCTGAGCCCCGATGGACTGACGTGGGCGACGACCGAGCCGTTGGGCTACAACAAGGAATACACGCTGAACGCCGAGGCGCGTGGACTCGGTGGCGTCGCGCGCAACAGCATGACGTTCCAGACGGCATCGCCGGAGAACCTGACGATGCCCTACGTCATGCCCAATGACGGTGAAGTAGTGGGCATCGGCCAGCCCATCGCGGTCCGCTTCGACGAGGACATCCCCAACCGGCTAGCGGCGCAGAAGGCCATCACGGTGACCACCAACCCGCAAGTTGAGGGTGCGTTCTACTGGCTCAATAACCGTGAAGTGCGCTGGCGCCCAGCCGAATACTGGAAGCCAGGAACGACCGTCGAGGTGGAGGTCAACACCTACGGTGTGGATCTCGGTGACGGCCTCTTCGGCCAGGAGGACATCACCACGCGGTTCACTATTGGCGACGTGGTCATCGCCACCGCTGACGACAACACCAAGACGCTGACCGTGCGACGCAACGGTGACGTGGTCAGAACCATGCCGCTGTCCATGGGCAAGGACAGCACGCCCACTGACAACGGCGCCTACATCATCGGTGACAGGTACTCGCATCTGATCATGGACTCGTCGACCTACGGCGTGCCCGTCAATTCACCGGAGGGGTATCGCCTGGAAGTGGATTGGGCCACGCAGATGTCCTACAGCGGCATCTATGTACATTCAGCGCCGTGGTCGGTGGGCAGCCAGGGCAGCACCAACGTGAGCCACGGCTGCCTCAACGTGAGCCCCGCCAATGCGATCTGGTTCTACGACAACACCAAACGCGGCGACATCGTCGAGGTCATCAACACCAAGGGCCCGACGCTGTCGGGCACCGACGGTCTCGGGGACTGGAACATCCCGTGGGAGCAGTGGCGGGCCGGCAACGCGAACCTCTGACGCCGCCGGCTGAGCAGACACGACCCATGGCGCGCCGGGATGACTACGATCCGGGTTCGTAGAGGCGAGCTCTGGGCTTGGAACGAGGTGGGCATGCGCTCAACACTGGTTGCCCTGCTTGCGGTTACAGTGCTGATCGCCGGCGCATGCTCAAGCAGCGGCACCACCTCGAGCCAACGCGACACCAGGGGTCTGGCGCACATCCACGGCCTTGGCGTCAATCCTGCCGACGGCGCGCTGTACGCCGGGACACATTACGGCGTGTACCGCCTTGCCAACGAGCGCGACCCCGAACTCGTCGGTGGTGTCGTGCAGGATTTCATGGGCTTCACCGTTGCCGGACCCAATCACTTTCTCGGCAGCGGCCATCCCGGCGAGACCGACCGTGGCGCTCCGCCGCACCTCGGGCTGATCGAGACCACGAATGGCGGCCAATCCTGGACCTCGGTGTCGATGACCGGCGAGGCCGATTTCCACTCCCTGGATTACCGGCACGGCGTGGTCTACGGACTCAACAGCCGAACCCAGACCGTGATAGTCAGCGCAGACAAACACACCTGGGATCAACGCGCCACGATCAGCGCCGTCGACATCGCGGTGTCACCCCAGAATCCGAACGAGATCCTGGCGACGACCACCGATGGACTGGCGCGCAGCCTCGACCAAGCCAAGACCTTCACGCCGGTCGGCGCCCAACCCCAGCTGGTCTTGCTGAGCTGGCCCGACGACGGCCCAGTGATCGGAATTGATCCGATCGGGACGGTATATGCCAGCGAGGATTCCGGTACCACGTGGCAAGCGCGGCGAGCATTGGATCGCGCGTGCACATCCAACCCGATACTCGTACGCTGATGCTCCACTGGGGCCTCCCACATCTTGTGGCTCTACCGGCCAGGACCCGTTTCCTGTCGGACAACCCACGTTCACATGTGAGCGAGGCCCCAGCCCCCCATACCGTCTAGGCCTCGACGACGCTGTGATCAGTGAACTGGCCGAGGTTCTGGACTGGGACGACGTCGGCGCCGGAACAGAATCCGACGTCGCGACTTTGCAAGTACTTGTCAAAGCGCTGGCACTGGGGATGCCCCGCGATGCCCTGATGCAGCTGATCCGCGTCTTCGCTGATGCGACCGATCGCCTGGCCGACGCCATCGTGCGCACCTTTCACGGCTACGTTCATGAACGCTTCCGCGCCCAAGGACTCACCGGCCCGGAGCTGCTGGCGGCCAGCGAAGGCGTCGGCAAGCCACTGCTGGACCTGGTCGAGCCGACCGTCGTGTACTTCCATCGGCGCGCCTATCAGCGCGCCAACCGTGAAGACCTGCTGCGCCATCTCGCCGAGCCGACCACCCCGCCCTCGACCACACCCGGCGAGGAACAGGCCACAGTGCTTTTCGTCGATCTGGCCAGCTTTACCTCGCTGACCGCGACCATGGGCGACCATGCGGCGGCCGACGTTTTGCGCAGATTCAGTGTCACCGTGCGCAGCAGCGCAGCGCAACACCGAGGCCGGGTCCTCAAGCAGATCGGTGATGAATTCATGCTGATCTTCGCCCAACCCGCCGACGCCATCGCATTTGGCCTGGAGATGGACCGCTTCGTCGACGCCGAACCACAATTCCCGGCGCTGCACATCGGCGCGCACAGCGGCACGGCCCTCTACCGTGAAGGCGATTATGTCGGCGGCACAGTCAATCTCGCCGCACGGGTAGCGTCGGCCGGCGTGGCAGGCCAGTTCCTGATCACCGAAGAGCTCCGAGACACGGCCGGACCCCACCCTGAGGTGGACTTCGCTGCTCTGCCCCCGCAGCGACTCAAGGGGATTCCCGATCCCCTCTGCCCTTATCGAAGTCCGCCGGCGTATCCCCCGTCGCTCGAACCGCGAAACCGATCCCGTCTGCGGCATGCTCCTACATCCCAGCGACATCGCAGCCTAAACAACCTGGGCCGGAAAACATTCAAGTTCTGCAGCGAGACATGCCAGCGTGCTTTCACCAAGGATCCCGATCGCTTCGCCACCGCACGCCCAAGTGAGGCCCAATGAGACCTATTGTGCGCCATAGCCTCCCGCTCAGTTTCGTCCCCGTGGGCCTCGCTGTCTTGGCGCGCAGCAGCGCCAGACATGGGTTCTTGAATGGATCAGTGTGGCCTGGTCGCCGAAGTGGCGATGCCGTTCGATCTACTGCCCGTGTACGTAACCAGTAGACTGGCCGCCGAGGCACCGCGGTCTGCGCCGGGTGATACTCAACAAAGGTCGTGTTATCGGAGGTGAGCATTGCGTATGCAGACCTGGGCCAGGCTGATCACAGCCTGCATCGCGGCCGGACTGGTTGCCGGTCTGGCGCTAGGAAACCCATCTGCGCTGGCTCAACCCGACGTTCCACCGCCCCCTCCGGCGCCCATCGATCCCGCCGCGGCACCACCGCCACCAGCGGATCCGTTCGCGTTCCCGCCGCCACCTCCGCCAGCGGATCCGCTCGCGCCACCGCCACCGAACCCGTTCCTGCCGCCACCGGCCGAACCATTGGCAGCCACATCGCAACCGATCCCGCAGGGCACGCCCGCGGGTCAAAACCCGACACCATACGTCGGTCAGCCGGTGTTCGCGCCGCCGACGTTCAATCCGGTCAACGGCTCGATGGTCGGCGTGGCCAAGCCGATCTACATCAACTTCGCGCGGCCGATCGCCGACCAGCCGATGGCCGAACAGGCCATCCACATCTCGTCCACCCCGGCGGTGCCCGGCAAGTTTTACTGGATGAGCGACACCCAGGTGCGGTGGCGGCCAATCGATTTCTGGCCGGCCAACACCACCGTCAACATCGACGCCAGCGGCGCCAAATCGAGCTTCCGCACCGGCGAGTCGCTAGTGGCCACCATCGACGACAAGACACACCAGATGCAGATCGTGCGCAACGGCAAGCTCGAGAAGACGTTCCCAGTATCATTGGGCAAGAGGGGCTACGACACCAAGAACGGAACCTACTACGTCCTGGAGAAGTTCGCCGACATGGTGATGGACTCCTCGACATACGGCGTGCCGGTCAACTCGCCAGAGGGCTACAAGCTCAAGGTCCAAGACGCCGTCCGCATCGACAATAGCGGCATCTTCGTGCACAGCGCACCATGGTCGGTGGGCTCACAGGGCGAGGAGAACGTCAGCCATGGCTGCATCAATCTCAGCCCCGCCAACGCGCAGTGGTTCTTCGACAACTTCGGCAGCGGTGACCCCGTGGTCATCAAGAACACCAGTGGCGGCCCGTACAACCAGAACGACGGCGCCCAAGACTGGCAGATCTGACGTAACTTTCACGGCGGAGCAAGACGTCCAACCGCGCTGTGTACTGGCGACTGATCGACGAGTTCGCCACTTCTCCTATCGTGCGCTGTCGAGAACGCCGTTGGACCGGGCCAGTTCAACGTTGACAAGATGCTGTTGATAATCACTGGTGAAGACGGTCGTTCCCTGGCGGTCGACGGTGACGAAGTACATCCAGTCCCCTTCGGCGGGACGCGCGGCGGCCGCTAAGGCTTCGGCCGACGGTGAACAGATCGGCGTGGCGGGCAATCCCGGCGCGGCGTAGGTGTTCCACGGTGTTCGCTCGGCACGATCGGCGTCGGTGGTCGCGACTTCCTGCTGCTGCAAGACGTAGTTGACGGTGGAATCCAGCTCCAGGTTTTGCTCCGCCGCCAGCCGGTTGACGATGACACGTGCCACCTTGGCGGAGCCCTCCCCCACTGAGCTGAAGATGTAGGCCATGGCCCACGGCGAGCGGTACCGGCAGATCGCGGAAACCCTGGCGCGCCATGGTTTTGGATTCTTCATCGGCGTGGCGGGTCTGCAACGATGGGTGCCGCTGCACCACGGACTGCTGGGTCACGAACGCCGCGAACAGCCCTATTCCAACCCCGACCACCTGAGGCTGGCGCTTGAGCAGCTCGGCCCCAGCTTCGTCAAGCTGGGCCAAATCCTGTCCACCCGACCGGATCTGCTGCCCGAGCCCTACCGGCAGGAACTGGCCAAGCTGCAGGACTCGGCCCCGCCAGTTCCTGCTCCGGTGATCGCCGAGCTCGTCGAACGTGAGCTTGCAGGTCCCCCGTCGCAGATCTTCGCGACCTTCGACCTGGAACCGTTGGCCAGCGCCTCACTGGGACAGGCGCACGCCGCCACCCGTCGTTCCGGCTCACTGGCAGGAGTGGATGCCGGCAGGCTTATTCTTCGTGTCGGTCGCGCTCTTTCAGTTGATCTGGGCGAGGGTTGTGCTGGCCTGAACCACGACCCCCGTGCTCCCGCCGGCATCATGCTCAACCTTGGAGCCATTGCTCTTTGGGCCCTGTCCAGGACCGCAGGAGCCCCGTTCGGCCCCTACGCCGGGGGAAGCCGAAGTCGTCCAAGCCGCGGACCTTTGTGCGCTGCTGCTTCAGGCCTATGTCGTGATGGGCGCCGGCTGGGTATGGTACCGCGGTCTGCAAGGAGAGCCAGTACCGATGTTTGGCAGCGCAATGGTCATCATAGGCGCAGTCGGAGTCGTGGCGCTGGCGTCCACGGTGGGAGTCGCTTCAGGCCTTCGGCACGGCCATCATGCGCCCGAAGGCGCAGTCGATGGTCACCACGGCACGGCCGCCGTGGATGCACACGGCTATCACGGGTCCACCGAGGCAGAACCTGATCACCACGGGCAAAGCATCGAACATGTAGAAGATCAACACCGCGACGAAGAGCCAGTCAATTCACCACCCATCGAGTCGATCGGGACGCCCCCAGCGCAGGCACCTGTCCAAGCTCCGCCGGCCCCAGCGATGCCGTTACACGACACCCACGCCGATCACGACCATGACGAATGATGTGTGATCCAACCCGCTTGCACACACCCTCACGCTGAAGCGGCTCGCCAGATTCCAGTAGAAGGTCGAAACCAGAGCCTCGATATGATCGCAGGAGCTGATGGGCACACCCTCGACTTAGCAGGGGCCAGATCGGGTTGAGCAGCGTCGGTAAGCTCATCCGCTGCGCAAATCGCCTCCACCGCAAGCTGCCCTCGATAAAGTCACCGCCGCAAGTGGCGTCGCATTTCAGCGGACCGGGTCGGCCCACCACGATTCGCTGGTTCTTCACAGCAGTTGGGCAGCAAACATTGCCCTTCGCCTGGGGCAATGTGATCCGCGCACCCGCCGCCGGTGACCATTTGCGTAGGGCCTTTGGTCATTTGCAGATGTGACCCATGAACCTACGTACCAACTACGTAATTCCGTTGGTTTCGTCACGTAGGTAGCTCACCATTGAGTACGTCCTCGAAATGGAAGGAGACTTCGATGAAGCGTAAGTACATACCCTGGTATGGAGGGGCACTCGTCGCGGCCGCAATCGCTGCAGTAGCCGTTGGTGTACCGGCATCGACGGTTCTGCTGTTGCTGGTCGTGCTCGCCTGCCCCGTGATGATGATGCTCATGATGGGCGGAATGGGCGGAGGCCACGGCGACAACCCTGGCCACGGCACTGCCGCGACCGGCGACCAGCGCGACTCAGCTGGCCGGTCGTAGCCACTGTTGCCGATCGACTGGTTCGTGTTGCGGCTAGTGCCGGTGCGCGGTGTGAGGTGCCTCACGTAAAAGTGAGCGCGAAGTTGGTGGGTGACCGTCGGCCCGGCCGGCAGCATACTATTTCAGTTAGGGCTCGCGCAGTAATTGATTAGGTTTTTCCGTTTGGTTTGTTCACACTTGTGGTATGACGCTGCCTGCTGTGGACTCCGATCCGGTCGCCGCCCGTTTGTCGTTGATCCGCCCGCATCTGGACGA
>Ga0209347_1006517_pt1 | contig 10304 bp, 9 predicted proteins | sample AutmiccommuBRH23_FD_187382 | JGI IMG/M metagenome (GOLD analysis project Ga0209347, IMG submission 187382) | Deep subsurface microbial communities from Mt. Terri, Switzerland - Autotrophic microbial communities BRH/23 (SPAdes) (version 2) | ecosystem: Environmental > Aquatic > Deep subsurface >... | reverse complement strand
TAGGAAAAGGTTGATGTTTCTGCTTTTAAAGACCAGCTATTAAGCCCGGACTTTGGGTATATTGATTTCCCCGAACAAGTACGGAGATTGAAACTAGGCGGGGGTGCAGCATAAATGTTAAAAACCATTGATGCCAAAGATTTATATTATATCGATGCCAAAGGGTTATATTATAAAGAACTTAATGACCTGGTACAGGAGGCTGTAAATGATGGGGCAAACAAACTTGTCCTGAAAAATGTTAACGGCCAGCGGTATATCGGGACCAGGGTAGCCAAACCGGTGGAAATCGATATTACAGGAGTCCCGGGTAATGATCTGGGAGCGTATATGAACGGCTCAACCATCATTGTCCGTGATAACGGGCAGGATGCTATAGGAAATACCATGAATGCAGGTAAAATTGTTGTTCACGGCCATGCCGGAGATGTTCTCGGGTATGCCATGCGGGGAGGGAAACTCTTCATCAAGGGTGATGTGGGTTACCGCGTGGGTATCCATATGAAAGAATATGAAGACAATGTGCCGGTAATAGTTATTGGCGGTACAGCCGGCAGCTTTTTGGGAGAGTACATGGCCGGCGGTATTCTGGTGCTCCTTGGCTTAAACCGTGAGCAGGGGCAGTCCGCTGCCGGAGACTATCTGGGGACGGGTATGCATGGTGGAGTTATCTATGTCAGGGGTAAAGTGGACAAGTCGGGGATTGGCAAAGAGGTTTCCGTTTTCGAGCTCAACGAGGAAGATGAGAAGAAACTTAGCGGGGTCCTCAGTGAATATTGTATTGATTTGGGTATAGACTATAAAGAAGTAAGAAAAGAAAAGTTTGTCAAACTTGTGCCTGTTTCCCACCGCCCCTATGGGAATCTTTACACAGCCTGCTAGGTGCTGCCGGTCACTGTACATAAATACAGGCCCGAAGGAGTAGTACGATAGCAGCAGATTAGTTGACAATAGTATATATCGCAGTATATAATTTCGATATATACGGTTTACGCTTTGCTTAGGAGGTGCCTTAGTGGCGGAAGTTAAGAGAATTATGATCAGCCTTCCTGATAATCTGTTACGTGAAGTGGATGGGATAGTGGCAGCGGAGAAGCTTAACAGGAGTGAATTTATCCGTGAAGCGATGAAGCTCTATATTGGAGAAAGAAGAAGGAGAACAATCAGAGAACAGATGAAAAAAGGTTATATGGAAATGGCAAAATTAAATCTGTCCCTGGCAGGAGAATACTTTGCTCTTGAGCATGAAGTAGGTCGGCTTTATGACGGTCGTTTGGCGGGGGATGAATAAATAATGATGATTCGACGCGGTGATATCTTTTTTGCTGACCTGAGCCCGGTTGTAGGTTCGGAGCAGGGCGGTACCCGGCCCGTTTTGGTACTGCAGAATGATATCGGTAACCAGTACAGCCCGACCACTATTATAGCAGCAGTTACCTCCCAGATTAGCAAAGCGAAGCTTCCGACCCATGTTGAGGTTACCGCAAAAGGCAGTGGACTTGAGAAGGACTCTGTAATTTTGCTTGAACAGATTCGGACTATTGACAAGAGCCGGCTGAAAGAAAAAGTTACTTCTCTTAATGATGAGGTAATGGAAAAAATAGCCCAGGCAGCAGAGATTTCGCTGGGGCTGATTGAAATTTAAGCAGGTGAAATATTACCTGCTTTTGTTTTTTTTGCAGGAAATGACTTGCTTATCGTGGAATCAACAGGATAGATTCTCGAAAGGAGCCGGAAACGGATAAGACGGCATGAGATTTGGAAATAACAAGAAAAATTCACTCATATTTGTTGCCGATGAATTCCTGACTTTTTTTCGCCAAAAGCTTGGCGTTTTTGGCCCGTTCTCAGTCAAGCTGGTTTTTGGGCTGGCTTTGGGACTGGCTTCTTTGGCGTTGTTTGCAAAGTTATCCGAGGATCTTCTGTTCAATGAATTATTATTGTTCGACACTATTGTAATCAAAGCGGTTAGGTCTTTTAGCACTGATAACGTGACCTTGTTTATGACAGAGGTCTCCCGGTGGGGTTCCCCTTGGTTTTTAAGTTTAGTCGGGGCAGTGGTTATGATTTATACCGGTTTGGTGAGAAGACATTTTTGGGATGCTGTTCTGGTCCCCACCGCATTACTGGGAGGCATTATCCTTAATGAAACCCTGAAAAGCTTATTTCACCGGCAGAGGCCGGTTCTCCCCCATCTGGTTAATGTATCTGGGTTCAGTTTTCCCAGCGGGCACGCCATGATGAGTTTTATTTTCTATGGGATGCTGATATATCTGGTATGGTTAAATTTTCGCAATAAATTCTTCAGATTGGCCATGACCATACTTTTCACAGCCGTATTCCTTTTGATTGGCATAAGCCGGATTTACCTCGGTGTGCACTATCCCAGTGATGTGCTGGCCGGTTTTGCAGCCGGAAGCTTCTGGTTGGTTGCATGTGTTCTGGGGCTTCGGGGCATCCGGTATTATGAGGACGAAGACTAGGAGATGATCTGATTCCAATGTCCTTTGGTGACCGTGGTTCAAGCTTGTTATATTCTTCAAAACGGTCCAGGCATGAGAATGCCTGGATGCTGCTTATTCTAACTGCGGCTTTGGTCTTCCGTCTTATTGTGTTGTTTACTGAGGGTGACCTGATGTTCCTGGGAACTGATGACGATAACTACCGGGAGAGCGCCGAAATTTTGTTGGATAGTGGTGTTCTTACATACGGTGGCTGGAAGGAACCAACGGTGTTTATCATGCCAGGGTATCCGATATTGCTGGCAGGAATTTTTTACTTGGTTGGTTCAACAAGTTGGCTGGCGGTACGGCTGTTTCAGGTGCTTTTAAGTCTGACTCAGGTTTGGTTTGGTGCCAGACTGGGTTTTTACCTGGGGGGGCGCAGCACCGGTCTCTTAACCGCAGCCTTCTTGGCCTTTTACCCCCCAAATCTGACGGCCCCCTGCTTTCTATTGACCGAGGTGACCTTTACCTGTGCTTTGCTGGCGGCCCTACTGTCTTTTCTCAAAGCAGAGGAGACGGGGCGGGTCAAATGGTTTGCCTTAACCGGCCTGGCCCTAGGACTGGCGACCTATTTCAGGCCAACTTCCGGTCTGCTGCCGGTGGTTTTCACCGGATATTTTTTAATCAGGAGATACCCGCTGAAAAAGATTCTTTACGGTACTTTGATTATGGGCATAGTCGTTGCCACATGCCTGTCTCCGTGGATTACCAGAAACTATAAGCTTTACCGGGAATTCATTCCTTTCACGGTGTCAGGGGGGAACCCATTTTTGCGGGGTACATATATTAACGGCGAAATAAATGAGAAGTTTCCATGGGTCAAGGGAGACCGGAGCTTGTCGGATCGCGCTCAGATGGAATATGGCAAGAAGCGGATAGTTGAGGGCTTCCGAACCGATTTCAGGGGCTATTTATATTGGTACACTGTGGGTAAGTTCACCGACCTGTGGGCAACACCCTATTATTATAAAGAGCTTACTTACCTGCCGGCGCAGCAAGTTAACTGGGTTCACCGGATATTCCTCGGCGCGGGCCTGGGCGGGCTTGTAATCGGCCTTTGGCGGCGTAAACGCGCGGCCCTGCTCTTTCTTAGTATTATTGCTTATTTTACATTTGTACACCTGGTTTATCTATCGGGACCAAGATATTCGTATCCGGTGGTGCAGTTGGTAATTATTTTTGGTGCGTATTTTTTGGCCGCGACGGCGGGAACTGTCGGTAGACTATTGTTGAAACGGTAATCCATTGATTTTGCTGCCGGAGGGTATTATGCTCAAGAAGATTTATGACTTCATAAAGATAACTCCACTTACCCTGGCAGTCATTTTCGTTCTGCTGGTGATAACAGATGTGGGGTTGCGTTATTATTGGGCCGAGTATTACCAAGAACCTGGCCGGACCCGGCTGTTGAATCAGGAACCGGCAACTTTACGGGCGCTTCGTGATGAGGTCAATTCTGCAGAGGGGTATAAAATCCTGTTTTTGGGGGATTCGGCGGTTTACGGTTCAGCTGTAAAAGAGCCTGCCCAAACAATTCCCGCTTATCTGGAACAGGAATTAAACAATAGTCTGACGGGCCGCCAGGTTAAGGTCTTTAATTTTGCCTTTAAAGGCTACGGCATGTCCGAGAATTACTTCATCCTTAATTCCCTGGCTGATGCCGGTATCGATCTGGTAGTATATAATGTATCCACAGGCTGGTTTAACCGGGAAAAGGTGCTGGAACATACAAACGTATTGTTGCTTGGTTCTGAATTTTACAGGCCTGACCTTATCGCTAAAACCGGGGTTGCTACTTCCACTGACCAAAGGAAGAAGTTTGATAATCAGGTTGATCAGGTCTTAGGTCAGATTTGGAAGCTTTACCGGACCCGCAGCGCGATAACTACTCTGATATTGGGTAAACCCCTGCGTGGTGTGCTTACAGACTGGCAGCTTGCTTTGACCGATCCGGCGGTGTTGTCCCGCCGGAACAAGGAAGAAGCGAAGATCTTCCAGCCGTGGGACCAAAAGGATTGGTCTGAGGACATGATGAAGATGGACTATAAGATTGGTACTGTTAATTTAAATGGGGGGAACCCCCAGGTTATTTTTTATAATCTCATCCTGGACCTGCTTTCGGCGAAAAGAATAACGGGTCTGTGTTACACGAGCCCGCAGAACTTTTTGATGCTTTCCCGCTATAATAAACTGGACCGGAAGGCATGGGATACAAGCCTGGTCAGGCTCCGTTCGATAACCCAACGGCCGGGGATAGTGTACACCGATTACTCCAACCTGGTTCCTGACAGCTACTTTACCGACACCATCCACTTAAATGGGCCTGGAAATCTCATGGTGGCGAAACAACTGGCCAGGGATATATCCAAAGAACTGGCGGGGGAACTGGGAAAGTCGGGGGTGATGGTTAAACAGTGATATTTACCACCTGGCTTTACGGACTGATGTTATCCATTAGCGCAATTATATACTGGCTTCTGCCCAGGAATTGGCGGGACTATTTTCTCCTGGCGGCCGGTATGTTGTTTGTGGCCTACTACTTCCCTCTTCACGTTCTGCTCCTGTTTTTTGTAAGCTCTTTTGTTTACCTGGCAGGAACCAGGCTCAGAGGCCGCCTGTTGATAACCATTCCGGTTGTGGCCGCTGTCGTTTTGTTACTTGCTTACTACAAGTACCAGGGGCTTTTGGCCGATCTCCTGCACAAGTTCTCCGTATTGACTCCCGGCCTCCCTCCTTTCAAAGTGCCGCAATTAGTGATTCCTCTCGGTATCTCTTTTTTCACCTTTAAACTGCTTCATTACTTGATCGACTCATACCGGGGGACACGTCCCGAGGGAAGTTACCTTCAGTTTCTTTTATACATATTTTTCTTTCCCATCCTCCCTTCAGGGCCCATCGAACGGTGGCCGAACTTTTTAGGACAAAACAGGGAACTGCACGGTTTCCGCTGGGATTACCTGACTTATGGAAGTCAGCGGATAGTCACCGGACTGTTTAAAAAGCTTGTTGTGGCCGATACAGCGGCCATTTACGCTGAAAAGTTACATACTGTGGGGCTCGGTAATATGGCTTACTGGGTAGCCGCTTACGCGTATGCGGTAAGGATATATTTCGATTTTTCGGGTTACTCGGATATTGCTATTGGCAGTGCCCGGCTGTTCGGGTACCGGATTATGGAGAACTTTAACAACCCTTACCTTAAACGCAATCTTTCCCTGTTTTGGAAGAATTGGCATATATCGTTGACCGGTTGGTTCAGGGACTATGTCTTTATACCTCTCGGTGGCAGCCGGTGTTCTTTCGGCCGGATTGTTTTTAATACTTTTGTTGTTATGGGACTTACGGGGATGTGGCACGGAGCGGCTCTCCACTTTATAGTCTGGGGGTTCTATCATGGGGCTGGACTGATTATCTTAAGAATATACGGGAATTTTGTCGGCATCAGGCTGCCGCAATTGTGGCGCGAATCCTGGGTTTTTACAGCAGCGGGTACGTTGCTGACTTTTCATTATGTCGTTATCGGTTGGGTGTTTTTTGCTGCGGACTTCGGTCAAAGTATTTACATAATCTCCAGGCTGCTGTTCCTGTCCTAATTTAATTTTATTACGATTTTGTGGAAGGTGACATTATGGGCCCTTGGTTTAAAGCCTTAATCAGCGGGATTTTTTGGACGGGAGTAATTATCATAATTCTTTTGACATCCACCTTGGGGGAAGTTCCCTTTATTTATACAAAATTTTGATTAATACATTAGAAAAAAGGGGGGGTAGCTTTGTCAGAACTGGAACGCAAGGTAAGTGAACTGGAATTCAGGCTGAGTGAAGTTGAACAACAGAACCGGGTTCTCACTGAACGCGTTTTGGCGCTGGAAAATGACCAGGGTCAAAAGCCTTATGAAAAGCCTGTAGAAAAGCCTGTAGAAAAGCCTATAGAAAGGCCTGTAGAAAAGCCGGTAGAGAGGAACATAGAAACGCCGGCTCCTAGGCCTGCAGCAAGGCCGGCGGCGACGGTGGCTGCAAAACCTTCTGCTGCAGCTTATCCCACCTCCCGCATGTTCCCCGGCAAGGATAAGCAGAAAAGCGCCCGGACTACAGAATCTATGGAAGCCCTGATAGGCGGCACCTGGTTAAATCGCATAGGGATTGTGGCTTTCATTTTCGGGCTCGGCTTTTTTCTGAAGTACTCCTTTGACAACAACTGGATAGGGCCCGGGGGGCGTATTGTGATAGGGATTATTGCCGGATTGTGCCTGCTGGTGGGAGGAGAAATTGGTCAGCGTAAAAAATACCGGGTTTTCGCCCAGGGGCTAACCGGGGGTGGTATTGCGGCACTGTATTTCTCGATATTTGCAGCCTTTGGATTTTATCATTTAATTGGACAATTGCCGGCCTTTGGCGTGATGATTATGATTACGATGACGGCAGTGCTGCTTGCGGTCCGCTACAACTCATTTGCCATAGCTATGCTGGGAATAATTGGCGGTTTCCTGACCCCTTTCTTCTTGAGCACTGACAAACCCAACGAGATAGGACTGTTCAGTTACATAGCCCTGCTTGACTGCGGTATTCTGGCTTTGGCTTACTTCAAAAAATGGCGTTCCATTAACATTGTCAGTTTTGTCTTTACCTTGATAATTATTGGTATCTGGGTTGTTTCTCCCTATTCCAGCGAACAGGTCTGGACCAACCAGGCTTTTTATACCCTGTTCTTTGCCATCTTTGCGTGCCTGTCAATTTTCTATAATATGGTACACCGCACTCATACAAAGAATGATGACCTTATCCTGATAACAGCCAACGCTGTGGCCTTTTTCTTACTGAGTTATGGCAACCTGGACCCGTATTATGGCCGCTTTATGGGCTTCCTGTCCTTTATCATGGCCGTTATATACTTTATTATGGGGTATCTGGCTTGGGTCAGAAACAGGGAAGACCGCTTCTTGGTGCTTAGCCTGTGGGGTATTTCGGTAGTATTCCTAACAATAACTATGCCCCTTCAGTTAGACGGCCGCTGGATTACGGTGGCCTGGGCGGCTGAGGCTGCAACCCTCCTCTGGGTAGGAGTTCATAACAACAGTAAATATTCCAGGAGGGCCGCCCTTGGCGTAATGGCCATCGCCCTGTTTAGGCTGACTGATGATGCGGGGGTCTTCTTATACTCATGGTATCTCTCACCGCCCAAACCCTTCTGGCCTGTGTTCAACCTGTATATGCTGCCCTTCGCAGCCTGTGCTGTTTCCCTGTTTGTTATGGCCTGGCTATATGGCCGGTCCCGGGAAAAAGTTGCTGCCGGTGAAACGGAGCTCAGGTTTTGGCTGATGGCAGCAGGGACGGGCGTAGCTGCGGCTTATTTCAGCCTGGAAGTTATCTATTTCACCGAACACTGGGGCAATGTACTGTTCAGGAGTTTCAGAATTTATGATGTGAAAGGCCTTGCTCTGGCCGTGGTATGGCTGGCGGAGTGTGGTACCTTGATATGGCTGGGGGCCAGAAATAAATTTATCACGGCCCAGCTGTTGGGTTTGTTGTGTTTTATCATGAGCTCTATGCTGTTATTCGGACCCGGGGCTGAAGCGTATCTAAACCCAAGCGTCCGTACCTGGCCGATCCTGAATCCCTGGGCAGGGGCATACCTTTTTGCCATATTCACCGCGGTATTTTCAGCCAGGAAGTTTATCAGGCGGGAAGATTCCAATGGATTGGAAGATATCGTACCGATTCTGTTGGCTGTGGCGGCTAACCTTATTACCCTGGCCTGGTTAAGTTTGGAGGTAGTTGGCTTCTATAATTCCTGGGGTGATCAGTTGGGCTTTACAGCGGTTCATAGTGCCATTCAGGTGACACTTTCCGTAATCTGGACTCTATATGCCATAGCCTTGGTAACGGTGGGATTTGTCACCAAAAACCGGCCTCTCAGACTAATGTCTATCGCTATCTTCGGAGTAACTATATTAAAGGTTTTCCTTTTTGATATGGCCAACCTGCAGACGATTTACCGCATTATCTCCTTTATCGGGGTCGGCGGCCTGCTGGTAGTAGTTTCTTTCCTGTACCAGCGCTACCGGGACCGGATCGTAGTTCAGGGTGCTGCTGAGGATAAAGAGGAGGCCCGGGGATGATAAAGTTAATGCGGATTTTTGCCGCTTTATTAACTATCTTATTTATTACATTACCGGATTTTCAAGCCCTGGCGGCATTCACGCCGGGGCAGTGGACTAACTACTGTCAGGTGGAGACAGGTGACACCTCGAAGGGATATGCTTTAACCGAGATTACCGGCTCTTTATATCAAATGGCCTCGCCAGATTTCCGTGATATCAGGGTTGTCCAAACGGCCGGGGCTGATGTGCAGGAGGTTCAAAATGACATTGTGTCCCTTTCTACACTGCCGCGGACTACAAAACTTGACACTGCTATGATGAACAGGGGTATATCAGCAGGAAAATCCACTGCTACTGTAGACCTGGGGACAAAGGTTCTGCACAACAGCCTGGAGATAAATACAGCAAGCCGCGATTTTATCAAGGAAGTTTCTGTTGAAGGCAGTGACGACAGGGTAACCTGGGTGAAGGTGAGAAACAGTGGCAAAATAGCCGATTTTAATTCGCCTGGTCAGGTCTTTCGGCAAACCAAGGTCAGTTACGACCCGGTAGATTATCGTTATCTGAGAATGACACTCTTCGGCGGTTCGGGAAAGGCAGTCGAAATTGAAGGCATCGAAATACTATTTAAGGATAACAAGGCAGGAACAGAGAAAGCCTTCGACATGACAACAGTAAGCCAAGGTTTGTCAGAAAAGGATAATAACAGCGAAATAGTTATTACCAGCGGTTTTAATAATTTTCCTGTCCACAGCCTCGAGTTTGCCGTGGACCAAAATAATTTCAGCCGGGCAGCTTCATTGTACGGAAGCAATGATAACAAGAACTGGGAGCAGGTCGGGGAAGGCCGTCTGGCCTCATTTAATCTGGCCGGTTACATGGAATCCCAGCTCAGTCTGGAAGTCAATAATCCTGGCTTTAGGTATCTTAAGGTTGTAATTAATAACGGGGATTCACCTGCTTTAAAGGTTTTAAGTGTGAAGGGTCGGTATTTTCCCAAATACATTCTCTTCCCATGTAAAGCAGGAGAGCAGTACAGGGTTTACTTAGGAAACCCGTCCGCCAACGCCCCCAGATACGATCTGGCCGCTTTTTCCAATAGGATAGTGAGTACTAACCCGCCGGTTTGGAATTTATCCTCACCGCAAACCAACCCCGATTACACTCCGCCGGCCACCCCTGAATCAGAGAAGCACAAGTGGCTGCTTCCCGCTATTTTAACCCTGCTGGTTGCCGGTCTGGCAGTATTTATCATTAAGTTGGTGCCTAAAGTTATGAAAGGCGAATAATAGTAACCCAAAGCAGCTTAGCTCTATGCTTGGCTGCTTTTTTGTTTTGCTTTAGGCTGGCACCGAGTGAGTGTTTTGCCGAAATTGGAGGGAGGGGTTACGCCACCACAGAGGGGCTACAGCTGACGCATATTCACGGTATTCTTATTAAGTAGGGAGTTACTTAAAAAACGTGAGTTATAAACCAAAAAGAGCAGAGTAGTAAGGTAGAACGGCAAAATGCGGCCTTCTACCATAGTTTGAATTATTTTAGTTTATTATTTGTTTAGATATTAAAAACCAACTTGTCAAGAAGGCCGAAATAACGCGTCAGCACTAGCCTCTCTGTGGTATGATTTTTATCTGTGGCGCATTTTTTGAGTACCGGAATAGTATAGATATAGAGACAATCACTGACGATTGGCCGCTGGT
>Ga0209347_1006515_pt1 | contig 10306 bp, 12 predicted proteins | sample AutmiccommuBRH23_FD_187382 | JGI IMG/M metagenome (GOLD analysis project Ga0209347, IMG submission 187382) | Deep subsurface microbial communities from Mt. Terri, Switzerland - Autotrophic microbial communities BRH/23 (SPAdes) (version 2) | ecosystem: Environmental > Aquatic > Deep subsurface >... | reverse complement strand
GTATAAGTAAATAAGTAGATTACATGAGTTGGTTTTTTTGGTATAATAAATGAGGTGATTGTATGGGAAGTAAGGCTGTATATGATCCAGCTAAATGCAAGGACCTGGAAAATATTGTTGATTTAGTAAAACGGTTTTTAGAATATACTGATGATCTACTGAAACGGGATATGATCTCAGAGGAGTTATACCGGCAGCTTACAAGAAAAAAGGTGCAGTTTTTAAAGGATCTGGAGAAATAAAATAGTATAGGTTGTATAAAATTGACTAGATGGTGGTGTAAGCATTGGCACAAAGAAACACGGCAAATATGCATAAATTTATAAACTTAATGAAGGGCTTATATAAATCCATGGAGAGAGAATGGGATGAGTACGCCCAGCGATATGGTATGACAAACGCCCATTTACATGTTTTATGGATACTTTCCTTTAATGATGGACTTAAGCTATCTGACTTGGCTTCAAAAGGAGTATGGAATTTGTCTACAACCCATGATATTGTCACAAGGATGGCCAGTAAAGGTCTAATAACAAAAGAAAAGGATATGGAAGACGGAAGGGTCACAAGAGTTTATATTACTAAAGAGGGTCAGATGCTTAGAGATAAAACTCAAGCTGATTTGGATAATGGCTACAGATTCAAGCTGCTTAAGGTTATTGATGAATTAGACAAGGAAGACAGGAAAAAACTAAACGATATAATGCATCTGATTATTAAACAGGTTCTAGATTCTGATTTTGTTAACTATGTGGAAAGCTCAACAGAAATGCTCAATACGAAAGAGGATTGTGCTGAATGACTATAAATTATTGTAAGACCTCTCTTTACTAAAGGTATGGAGAGTTTTTTTTAACATCAATTATTAACTTGGTAAGGGTGGTAGACTATGGAGGAAAAAATAAGATTTTCATGTTCATTGGATTGCTTTGATGTGTGTTCTATTATTGCCACGGTGAAGGATGGAAATGTTATAAAGGTAGAAGGTGATAAGAATCATCCTCTTACCCAAGGTACAATCTGTGAAAAAGGTAGAAAGCATCTCGAGAGGCTATATCATCCTGAACGTATCCGACGGCCGAGAAAAAGAATAAATGATGCATGGATAGATATTTCATGGGAGGATGCACTCAATGAAATTAGTGAGAAACTAATAGAGATTAAGGGAAAATATGGAACTTCTGCGGTTATGCATTACAACGACTCCGGCTATGGGGGACTGGGCAAATCCGTAGATGAAATGTTTTTTAACTATTATGGAGGGGTTACGGTTCCAAGGGGAAGCCTATGCTGGGCAGCAGGAATTAAAGCGCAAAAGTATGATTTCGGTAATGTCAGGGGGCACCACCCACAGGATCATCTTAATGCTAAAAACATTATCATATGGGGAAGAAACCCCTACAATACCAATATGCATCTTATGCCCTACCTGGTAAAAGCCAGGGAAAAAGGAGTCCTTATTCGTGTGATTGATCCGATTCGAACAAAGACTGCTGATTTTGCTGATGAACACATCTATGTACGACCAGCCACCGATGGAGCCTTGGCATTGGGAATGGCTCATATTATTATTGAAGAAGGTCTAATAGATCAGGCTTTTATTGACGAGCATGTCGTTGGATTTGAGGAATTCAAGAATTATGTTAAGGGCTTTACCCCGGATAGAACTGCCGATATTACAGGGATTGAAAAAAACGTAATCAGAAGGCTGGCTGTTACCTATGCCACTCAAAAACCCTCCTGTATTATTCTTGGCTATGGGATGCAAAGATACAGTAATGGAGGAAACAATGTCCGATGTATTGATGCCCTGGGTGCGATTACAGGAAATATCGGGGTTCCCGGCGGCGGAATTAATTATGCCAACAAGCTTTTTTCCAGATATATTGGAGGAGAAGTGGAGAAAAGCAACTCCTATTCAAAAGTGAAGCGCAGCTTCAGCAGAGCCAAGTTTGGAGAATTTTTGGAATCAGTGAAAGAGCCTTCCATTCAATGTCTATTTGTTATGAAGGCAAATCCAATTGTCCAAGCTCCGGATATCAACAGAACCATGGAAGCATTTAAGCAAGTGGAGTTCAAAGTAGTGATCGATATGTTCATGACAGATACTGCCCAGCTTGCAGACATGGTCTTGCCTTGCACCAGCGTCATGGAAGAAGAAGATATCATATACTCTTCCATGTTTACACCCTATTTCAATTATTCCCATAGGGTGGTGGAGCCGCCCGAGGGGCTGCTTGGGGAATATGAGTTTTTTAGATGTCTGGCTAAAAAAATGAATCTTAAGGATTATCCTGATATCGAAAAGGAAGAGTTCCTTAGAAGAGCTTTTGAGCCCCTGCAGAATTCTTTTGGCGTAACTTTGGAAGATATTAAAAAAGGCTCCTTTACCATACCAGATCATCAAATAGCATGGAAAGATAGAAACTTTGAAACACCTACGGGAAAATATGAACTATACTCTGAGTCGGCTGAGAAAGATGGTTTAAGTCCAATCCCCGAATATATTGAAGCCTTAAAGGGAGAAAAAAAATATCCCTTAAGGTTAATAACGCCTCATATAAAAGAGTCTCTACATTCTCAACATTTTGCTTTTATTAACGATATCCCCACAGTCCACTTAAATGGCAAAACTTTAAAAGTATATAACTTAAGGGATGGAAAAATAGCATTCATTGAGTCAAGGCAAGGAAAGCTTAAGGCAATAGTGAAAATGGATGATAAAGTTGGCGACGACCTATTGATGATCTATCAAGGATGGTGGCATAGAAGCGGGTCAGTGAACTTTCTTACGGAAGCATTGCACGCCGATATGGGCGAACAAGCTGCATATTATGACTGCTTTTGCAGTATTGAAGCTATAGATGATTAAAAATTTTTAATGGGCTCTTCTTTTGAAGAGCCTGTTCCATGATTTATCAAAATATTTTCCGGGAAATATTATCTTTTATTTACCTTGTGAAAGGTTATAATATGGATAAGTAGTTGAAAATCCTGTTCAAGAGGACAAAGGAGGAAAAAAATGGCACTGCATGCATTTTCCCGTACCGAGTTGGTTATCGGGACAGAAAATTTAAATAAGCTTAAAAAAAGTAAAGTTGCCATATTTGGGATTGGCGGTGTAGGAACCTTTGCTGCTGAGGGATTGGCAAGATCAGGTATAGAAAGCTTTGTACTGGTGGATGACGATGATATATGTCTGACTAATATCAACAGACAAATTCATGCCATGCGAAGTACTGTAGGAAAGCCAAAGGTGGAACTGATGAAGGCCAGAATACTTGATATCAATCCAAAAGTCAATGTAATAACCCATAAGATGTTATATAATACTGAAACATCGGAAAGCTTACTGGCTGAAGATTATGATTATGTGGTTGATGCCATTGATATGGTTTCTGCAAAGCTGGATTTAATAGAAAAATGCCATAAGAGGAATATAAAAATCATTAGCAGTATGGGGGCAGGCAATAAAATCGATCCCACTCGATTTGAAGTTACAGATATTTTCAAGACATCTATCTGCCCACTGGCGAAGGTGATGCGAAAGGAATTAAGAAAAAGGGGAGTGGAACAATTAAAAGTAGTATATTCTAAAGAGGATCCAATATCACCGAAACCAATCAATGCTGATTGTAAGACTGACTGTATATGTACCAATAAAGATCGAACCTGTACGGTAAGACATCAGATTCCCGGGAGTATGGCCTTTGTCCCTTCGGTGGCCGGTATGATCATTGCTTCAGTGGTGGTGAGGGATTTGATAGGCATGTGAACCTTAACGAATATTGTTAAGGGTTTTTATTCATGAAACCCTCGGGTTCCAAGGTAATATCATCCATTTATGAATAAATCTTGATTTATGTCAATTATAAATGATATAGTAAAACACATAGGATGAGCTTGGACAAATTATTAGCCGAATTAGATTATGTTAACTTTAAGCTGCAATTCGGAAATAAGGAGGAAACCAATGAAAAATATGTCAAAAATACTCAGCTTGGCTGTGTTAACTGTGGGAATCAGTACCAGTTTTGCATCTGCAGAGGGATATGTGTTTTCCGAAAATGCATATAAGGTTGGAATGTATCACAACGATATTAAGGTAATACAGGAAGCATTAAAAAAAGACGGTACTTATACATATGGGACCACTACCACATACTTTGGGCCTATTACAGAAAAAGCCGTAATTAGTTTTCAGAAAAAAAATGGATTAACGGCTGACGGTGTTGTGGGTAAGGGAACATTGAGCAAAATGAATCAAATAGGATTAATAGAAGCTGCAGGTAATACAACAAGCAGCAGCTCTGCCGCAAATAAAAGTACCAACGGATATGTTTTTTCGGAAAAGGCTTATAAACCAGGGATGGAACACAAGGATGTCAAGGTTATTCAAGAGACTCTAAAAAAAGATGGAGTTTATACCTTCGGTAAATATACTACATACTATGGAACTGAAACTGAAAAGGCTGTAAAGGCCTTTCAAAAGAAGTACAGTTTAACTGCAGATGGAATAGTGGGAAAAGGTACGCTAAATAAAATGAAAGAGTTGGGTTTACTCCCTGACAATGTGACGATTACAACAACAACTGCTGCCGTCAGCAGGGGAAGTGTTGCGAGAAAAGTTGGTCAATATCTTGATTGGTTCAGTGAAGTAAAGGGAAAAATTGTTGAAAGGCAGGATGTGCTGCTGATTGAAGATCTTGAAACTGGAAAAAGGTTTCAAGTTAAAGTTACGGCTGGTACAAATCATGCCGATGTTGAGACTTTAACATTAGATGATACGCAGGTCATGAAAAATATTTGGGGAGGCTTTTCGTGGGATAGAAGAGCGGTACTGGTATATAAGGATGAGAATGTAATAGCAGCTTCTATGACTTTTATGCCCCATGCGGGAGTAGAAAGCAAACCAGGAGGAGAGACTGTATCCGGTAGGAGTGGAGGCTATGGTACAGGCTATAATTTTGATTTCATTAAGGACAACGGTATAGATGGACATGTGGATCTGCATTTTAAAAACAGCCTAAGACATAAGGATGACAAAAAAGATCCCCAGCATCAGAGTGAGGTAAAGAAAGCAGCAGGTATAAAATAGTAGGAAAAACAATAGCTCGAATGAATAATTCGGGCTATTGTTTTTTTAGCGAATTAATAAAAAAACATTGACTTGATAATTTATGCATATTATACTGGAGGATATAATAAATTTAATGAATATTTGCGAAAGTAGTAAGGATGGTGGGATATGAAAAATACGGCTTTTAAATATGGGAAAAGCACAAAATCTGTATCAATAGCGATAGATAATTGGCTTGATACCATAGAGAGTTCTCTACCTGAGAACTCAAATCTCTCAGAAGAAGAAATCATTCTAAATGCCTTAAAATATCCAATTGGAAGTCAGCCATTAAAGGATAAGGTGTTACCGGGAGAAAAGGTATGTATAGTAATCTCCGACATCACAAGATCCTGGCAAAGAATGCAAGTTTACCTTCGCTATATCGTTGATGAACTCGAGAAAGGTGGAGTCAAAGATGAGGATATTACATTTCTTTGCGCCACAGGCTCCCATAGAAAACAAACTAAAGAAGAACATAGGATATTGATAGGAGAAAAGCTATTTCATAGATTTGAAGTGATTGATCATGACTGCCATGATTCTGATAATCATGTATATATGGGCACAACAAGTTTTGGGACACCTGTAAAGATTAATAAAGTTGCAGTGAGTTGTGATCATTTGATTATAACGGGTGCTGTAATATTTCATGATTTGGCAGGCTGGGGCGGTGGAAAAAAATCCATACTTCCAGGAATAAGTGCCTACGAATCCATCATGGCCAATCATGCATTATCACTGAGCCCATCAATAGGTAAAGGAACCCATCCCATGGTGAAAAGCGGAAATATTATTCATAATCCCCTCCATGAGGATATGGTAGAGGCAGTAAATTTAGTTAAGCCTTCTTTTCTGTTTAATGTAATTATTAATGAACAGGGTAGAATAGGCGGAGCTGTGGCCGGCCACTATCTAAAGGCCCATGAAGCAGGTAGGAAAATGGTCGATGAAATTGATGGAGTTTTTATTAAGGAAAAAGCGGATCTTGTAATAGTATCTGCAGGAGGATACCCTAAGGACATTAATTTGTATCAGGCATCTAAAGCCATAAGCAATGCCAAGGAGGCTTTAAAGGATAAAGGAACTATGATTCTCGTAGCTGAGTGTAGTGAAGGAATCGGTGACAGTGAAATGCAGGAGATCATTGATAATTTTAATAACAATACTGACAGAGAAATATTTTTAAGGGAAAACTTTTCAGTAACCAGATATATTGCATATCTTATGGCCGAACTGGCAGAAAAATTTGATATTATCCTGGTTTCGGATATGTCCCCCGGAACATTGAGTAATATAGGAATAAAGATTGTAAGCACTGTGGAGGAGGCTTTGGATTACAGCTATATAAAAAAGGGGAAGCACTTAGCCACCTATCTAATGCCAAATGGATCCAATACTCTGCCTAAGCTTGTATAGCATAAGTCCGGAAAAGAATTTTGCTTCCTTGAATAGACTTCATTTTAGATTGTAGGAATATACAAAAAAAGTTCTAAATATGTATTGAATAAATATAATAAGTAATGTATAATGTTCCAATAAGGACAAAATTATTGCCAGATTGAAGGGGGAAGAAAAATGTTTTTTACAAGTAAAAAAATGATAGCCATTATGATGGTTCTTTTGATGATCTTTACATTTGCAGCATGTTCTAAGACAGGAGGAACAGAGCCTCAGGTGGAGACCAAACTGGACAAAATAAAAAAATCCGGAAAAATCGTACTGGGTACGGCAGCCGACTATCCACCTTATGAATTCCACAAGGAGATAAATGGGAAAGATGAAGTCGTGGGTTTTGATATTGAGATTGCAAAGGCAATTGCAGCTGACCTTGGAGTTGAACTGGAGATCGTGGACATGAAGTTTGACGGATTACTGGCTGCATTGGTGGCAGATGACATTGATTTTATCATAGCCGGCATGGTACCAAAGGAAGAAAGAAAGAAAAGTGTTGACTTTTCAATTCCATATTATCAGGCAGAGCAGAGAATGCTGATTAGAGCAGAAGACTCCGATAAGCTTAAGTCAGAAGAAGATTTTAAAGGGTTGAAGATGGGTGCTCAAAAATCAACGGTTCAAGAAGATATTGCAAAAGAAAAATTTGCTGATAATGAGTTGATTTCTTTAAGTAAAATTACTGACTTAGTTCTGGAATTAAAAAATAAGAAAATCGATGGGCTTGTGCTTGTGGCACCTGTAGCTGCTGCTTATGCAAAACAAAATCAAGATTTGTATATGCCGGATATCTTATTGGGGAAAGAGGACGGAGTTGCTGTGGCAGTCAATAAGGGAAATACAGTCTTGCTTGACGAAATTAATAAATCCTTGGAAAAATTGATGAAAGAGGATGCAATTACGAAGTTTATCCAGGAAGCATCTGATTTAGCAGATAATAATTAATATTGTGTTTTGGGTGAAAATGTGGCAAAAGCAGGTTATAAACCTGCTTTTGCCTCGATTATTTCATATGATAATAAAATCAGGAAGCCAAGCACAGCTTTGAAACGAGTATAAACACCCGGAAAAAGAATAAAGCTGCGTTTTAGGAGGTACAGCAATGGATTTAGAATTTATCATTAAATATCATAATTATTTTATTAATGGGACATTAATCACACTATTGGTTTCATTCTTTGGGGTCATTTTTGGTGTCATACTGGGAGTATTTCTTTCTTTGATGAAGCTGTCCAAAAATTCCATACTTAGAATTTTTGCTGCATCCTATATTGAGTTAGTTAGAGGAACACCTTTACTGGTACAATTATTTTTAGTCTATTATGGTGTACCAATGGTTATACCTCTGCCATTTTCACGTCTATCACTGGGAGTTATTGCAGTTTCCTTGAATAGTGCAGCTTATGTGGCTGAAATTATCAGGGCCGGAATACAGTCCATTGACAAGGGACAGATGGAGGCTGCCAGATCTTTAGGGATGCCCCACAATATGGCCATGAGATACATCATCATACCCCAGGCCTTCAAAAACATACTGCCTGCTTTGGCAAATGAATTTATTGTACTGATTAAGGAATCAGCCATTATTTCAGTCGTTGGAATTCATGATTTAATGTATAATGCAGATACTTTGAGGGGAATTACCTTTAAGCCGTTTTCACCTCTTATTTATGCAACCTTGATATATTTCTTTATTACTTTTACTCTTTCGAAACTGATAGGTATTGCTGAAAGGAGGCTGAGAGCCGGTGATTAAGGTGACAGACTTACACAAAAAATTTGGAGAACTTCATGTCCTTCAAGGAATTAATGAGCATATAGACGAAGGAGAAGTAGTGGTAATTATAGGCCCCAGCGGTTCAGGAAAGAGTACCTTTTTAAGATGCTTAAATTTATTGGAATATCCTACCGGAGGAGAAATTATTTTTGAAGGGACCTCCATAACCGATAAAAATAATGATATTAATATGCAGAGACAAAAGATGGGGATGGTGTTTCAACAGTTTAATTTATTTCCCCACATGACAGTCATGGAGAATATCACCCTTTCACCTATGAAAGTTAAAAAAATTTCAAAAGAAAAAGCTGAAAAAATAGCCTTGGATTTGCTGAGAAGAATCGGCTTAGAGGATAAGGCTTACAGTTATCCCAACCAGCTGTCTGGAGGGCAGAAACAGAGAATTGCCATTGTCAGGGCATTGGCCATGTCACCGGATGTAATGCTGTTCGATGAACCCACCTCTGCCTTGGACCCTGAGATGGTAGGTGAAGTATTAGATGTAATGAAAAAACTGGCAGCTGACGGTATGACCATGGTTGTGGTTACCCATGAAATGGGTTTTGCCAAAGAAGTGGGAAGCCGGGTATTGTTTATGGATGAAGGTAAGATCGTGGAGAAGGGAACTCCTATAGAATTATTCAATTCACCGAAGCATCCCAGGACTCAGGATTTTCTGAGGAAGGTATTATATTAAACATATGTTAAATTTGATGGATTGAGGTCTTAATACCGTATTTTTTTAACTGAAAACCCTTTGAATTAGCCCCTTTGTAATTTGCAAAGGGGTTGATACTTTAGAGCTTGTCATAAGAAAATACCAATAATTTGTAATGAAATTGTAATTGATTATAATGTAATAAATGTGGTATATATATTGTAGGGGATAGAGAAGCTAGTATTATTGATGGTTCATACGATAAAAAGAATACTTTTTATATTGTATATTTGTATAGCAAATAACTTTTTTGTCAATAATACAAACGTTCTCATAGAATAATCTAGGTTAAGGAGAATCGTTATGAATGGAGTTAAGGCACTTATTGTTGGCTCGATGTATTTTGTATTAATTTCAGGTTTTACCATTGGTATAGCGAATTTAAGCAAATTTCTTGCCCAATAAAAATAATGACCCGAATTCGGGTCATTATTTTTTATTATCTAGGAAATTATGGTCTTGAATTTCCTAGATAAGGGGGTTGTTAAGGGGGAATCCCCCTTATGTCCGATATTTGGAGGGTTACAGCGGAGCGTCCTAGGGAACCATTAGTTCCCTGGGAAAGAACAAAAGCATTTCCTTTTATCTTCCAGCATGAAATGCTTTTGTTCTTGGTATATGTTTTATTTAGAGGGAAATTATAATATTGTAAGGTAAAAGGGAGGTCGAGATGGATGAAGGAAGTGAACTGTATCATTGACAGCATGATTAAGCTTATAAACAGCAAGGTGATCGGGGAAATAATCATTCACAGCGGTTATTTTGAAGAAGTAGAAGATATAAGCAATCAATTAAGTTCTGAAAATACAATGGTTTTTGACGTGTATGTTGATTTGGATGTGATCTTTGGAGAGCCCATGGGAATAAATCTGGATAACATTGAAAAAGACTTAGAAATAGATGGAATTGGATTATCTGAAAAGAGTCATTATTATATGGATATTGCCGTTGAGGATATCGTAGAAGAGATAAAGGACCATCTAAATATTGTCAATGTTACCAGTTCATTCAGTATCAATCAATTGGATAGTGGAATCAGTGCTTTTATCTATTTATACTTTGGAGAATATTATTTAAATGAGGCTGATTTCCATTGATTTATTATAAAATTATCTTTATGGTTTAGAGTACAGGCTGTTTGGGTATAAAATCATTGTGAATAATTTATTAAGGGAGTTGAGGAATTTGCCTGCTAAAGAAATTAAGAAGGGTATTTATTGGGTTGGAGCAATTGACT
>Ga0209347_1006514_pt1 | contig 10306 bp, 9 predicted proteins | sample AutmiccommuBRH23_FD_187382 | JGI IMG/M metagenome (GOLD analysis project Ga0209347, IMG submission 187382) | Deep subsurface microbial communities from Mt. Terri, Switzerland - Autotrophic microbial communities BRH/23 (SPAdes) (version 2) | ecosystem: Environmental > Aquatic > Deep subsurface >... | reverse complement strand
AGTAAAACATATACCACTTTAAACGGGGAGCCTATGTTAATGGATTTTAACATAGAAGTCACCAGGAAAGACTATATTCCGGGCAGCATTGACGCTGTTGGATCGTATACAACAAAAACAAAGAGCGATACTTTCAGGGTGAACCTGGATCCTGGAGAAACAGTAGAATTTACTGCCGATTTCTCTGCCAGGCCGGGCACATACAATATAGAGACAGAAGCATGGCCAACTGGCGCCAGTGACATATACCCCCCGGACAACCGGGATAAGGTAACGGTCAGCGTGGTAAGCAGGGAATATAATCCGGAAACAGGCATTCACAGTGAAACACTGAGATAAACTGCCAGAAGTATGGCCCGCCGTATGGCGGGTCTTTTTATATTCGTATCTGTGGTATTATAGAAAAGTACGAAGCTATCATTGAGGGAGGATAATACAGAATGAAAATAATGGTAATTACCGGGAGCCCGAATAAGGACGGCCTCACTGCTGCCTGTGGAGAGCAGGCACGTTTGGGGGCTGAGGCCTCGGGGGCTGAAGTAATAAAAGTATGTTTAAATGATTTGAATATTGGGCGGTGCTGTGCCTGTAATAATGGCTGGGGCACCTGCAGGGACAAGCATGTCTGCCAGATAGAGGATGATTTTCAAAAGCTCCATGCCGGCATGAAAGAAATGGATGGGTTTATTCTGGTAACACCGGTTTACTGGTGGGATATGAGCGAGTCAACCAAGGCCTTTATAGACAGGCTGAGAAGGTGCGAGGCTCTGAAAAGTGAGGATCAGTTTGTAGCCGGGAAGCCGGTAATATCTGTGGCGGCGGCCGGAGGGACAGGGAATGGCTTTATATCCTGCCTGACTGCGCTGGAGAAATTTGTGGACCATTTAAAGGGGATTAAGTTTGATTTCATCGGAGTTACCAGGAGAAATAAGGATTACAAGCTTAAGACAATATTTGAAGCTGCCGGAGCCATGGCTCAAAGCCCGGGTGTCCAGAAATAAGATTGTTTGTATATTTTAAGGAAGGAAGCGCGAAAAAATGGCAAATGCTGTCCCGGACACAAATAATGGCGAGATGCCCTCAAAATGTGCGGAGCTGCTCCAGCTAAAGGATTTTAAGGAACTGGCCGAGGCTGTGCCCCGCTGTGACAAGTGCGGGCTGGATCTGCCGGTGGGCAGAACGGTGGGACTGGATGACCAGGCCAGGGTCTGGGCGGTTGGTTATAACCCTGGGCTAAGGGAGATTTTTCGCAGCATCTTCAAGACAGGGGAAAATGGCGCTGTTAAAAAATTTTACAATAAAGAGAGGTATCACGATATCTATTTGGATGATGCCTTTTTTGAGCGCCTGCACGGAGTCAGCCAGACGTTACTGCAGACCAAAACGCCTATGGTCAATGAGTATGGAATTCTCGAAGACTATAACTATGACTACTGTGACAGGATAGACAAGCTGTTTAAAAAAATACCCGGCTGCGGGCTGCGTGTGGGGCGGGGTATAGCCCTGACCGACCTGGTGAAGTGCTTTAGCTTTAATCTGTCCAAAGGAAGAAAGGATGATAAAAGCAAGCTTGACATGGAAGAGTGCGCCCGTAACTGTATGCCCTTTCTGCTTGCCGAGATAAATTTGAAAAAGCCGGGGCTTATACTTTTCACCAGTTTTGGGGCCTATGATTACTTTGTTAAAAAGGTGCCTGAATTGAATTTCGGCCAGATTAAAGGCCATTCCTCCAAAAAAAGCAACATATCCATTTTAAAGGGTGAGGGCTATTCCTGCTACCTTATCAGGGGCACTACGGGCGACAGGTGGAAGAGCAGCGGGCTGAAGGATTACGAAAAAAATAAGCAGGATATGATTGATGCCATAGCTATGGCCTTAAAGAGCATAGAAAAACCGTAGCCGGATACTGAAAAAAATGATCGGCAGACTTGCACACTGGAGGAGCCGGATATGATCTCAAATCAGCAGGACAGCCCACAAATGAGAGGGATAAGCACGGTGCGAAGGATAATCTCCCTGGTTCCCTCGACCACCGAGATGCTATACTTCCTGGGCCTGCAGGAGCGGGTGGTGGGGGTTACCGATCACTGTGACTTTCCGGAGGAAGCGAAGAAAAAGTATAAGGTGGGTACCTTTGCGCAGCCTCAACTGCCGGTAATTATTTCTCTGAAGCCGGACCTGGTGCTGGCTGACAGGGCTTTGCACAGAAAGGCTATAGAGGAGCTTACAAGTGCCGGGATTAGGGTCCTGGCCTACTCCCCCTCAAGTGTGGAGGATGTTTTATTAATAATGAGTAAGATAGGGCAGGCCTGTGACGCTGAAAGCGCCTCGGGGCCGCTGATAGAATCTCTCAGGGAGAGGGTGCGCAGATTAAGCCTAAAGCCTGAAGGCAAAAGGCCCAGGGTCTTTCGACTGATGAGCACGGACCCCTTTATTACTCCGGGGACGGGATCCTTTCAATACGACGCGCTGCGCCTGGCCGGAGCCCGGCAGATGGATTTTCAAAGCCAGGACGCCTATGTTAAGGTGTCTTTTGATCAGATTATAGAATTTAATCCGGAGGTTATATTGTTTTGCGGCATTGCCAGAGGACAGGCGCCACCCCCACGCTGTAAAGGCTGCCATGTCGGTAAGCCGGCCTGCCAGCGCACGGCTGACGATATCATCACCGGGGACTGGGAGCAGATAGAAGCTGTTCGGGAAAAAAGGTTCTACCCCATTCCCTGCCATACAATATGCAGGCCCGGGCCAAGGTTAATCGACGGCATGGAGATGCTGTACAACTGCTGTTTAAATATTTAGGCAGGCCTTTGCCGTATTTGATGGACGGTGGAGGGGATAAATAAGGAAGATGAGATTATTTAAAGCATTATGTAGCATTATGTAGCATTATGGAACGCGGTCTGTACGTGAGGCGCTATTCGCCGACGGCTGGGTGATTCCAACCAGCCTGCATACCCTGTGCTTTGCCCTGGGATCAATAAATAAAAGGCCCGTTATAATTGAAGGCCGAATAGTGGAAAGGGAGTATCTCAAGATGACGGTGCTGGCAGATCACGATGTTATAGACGGAGCGCCGGCAGCCAGATTTATAAGCCATCTGGCAGGGCTGATTGAAAGTGCCCACGGAATAAATAGGGAGACGGATAAAGGATGAAGGTAAAATTCAGCCACACCAACATAATCAGTAAAGACTGGCAAAAGCTTGCCCAATTTTATATCGATGTTTTTGGGTGCGAGCCGGTATACCCGGAGCGGGACCTTAAAGGTGAGTGGATCGACCGGGTAACAGGTATAAAAGATGTCCGCATAAGGGGTATTCACCTCCGCCTGCCGGGCTATACCGATGGACCGACACTGGAGATATTTCAGTACAACCGGCCCGATGAAAGCAGTGAGATGCCCGCCATAAACAAAGTTGGATTTTCACATATAGCCTTTCTAGTTGAGGATGTCCGGTTATTCTATGACAGGCTGCTGGCCAACGGCGGCAGCACACTGGGCGAGCTGCTGGAGAAAGAGATAGAGGGTGTGGGTGTTCTGACCGTTGTTTACGCAAGGGATCCGGAGGGAAACATAATCGAGATACAAAACTGGAAATAGGACTGGGCTGCTTCACTAAAGTAACACAGGGGTAAGGGAAGTCCGCATCGCCTTTTGGTCAGGCTGTGCGGGCTTTGCTGTTATATATGTATTATACCCTGTCCCGCCGCCTCGTGCTGGAAGCCCTTGGAGGGGGGAGGGGCAGGCACTGTGTCAATATTAGGGGCAGTGGCAGGCAGCAGCACCGGGGTTATAATAAAAAAAAAAATTGACAAAATAATAAGGCGTTTTATAATGCTATAATCGGGAGCAATAAATGAAATCCTATAAAATAGGCACTCTTGATTTTACCATGGCGGTGGCAGTTTTCCTGCTGGGAACCTCAGTTATAGTAATTCCTGTTTTAGGTGTCAGCGAGCAGGATATGTGGGTGGCCGGTATTCTGGGAATAGTCAGCGGAGTGGGATACGCTTTTTTTCTGAGTCTATGTAAAGTGCAGGGTCATCATCCCCTGGCAAGGATTATTCTAAGCATTTACTCCTTACACCTGGCAGCCTTTGTGACCAGCGACATAACCGAAATACTAACCCAAACCACCTTGCCCAACACCCCCGGGCTGTTAATCAGCACCATCATGGTGCTTTTAGCGGCCTATGCGGCTTTTTATGGAATAGAGGTTATCTTCCGTTTAGCCGGATTATTCCTGGCTGTTTCTTTTATTGTTGGTGTTTTATTAATTATTATGTCTGCGCCTGAAATGAAATTTCAGCATTTGCAGCCGGTTTTAAACCACAGCGCAGGGGTTATAGTAAAAGACGCAATACCCTTTATTTCTTTTCCTTTTCTGGAGTTGGTGGTTTTTCTGCCTTTATTGAAATCGGTAGAAAACCAGCGTAAAGCTCTGGTTGGCGGAGTACTGATTGGTGGGACCCTGCTAGTATTAATTCTTTTTTTAATCGTGCTTGTGCTGCCCCCGGAGCAAATTAAAAACTACTATACCCCTGCCCTTATGGTAATTGACTCTATACCCACAGGCAATATAATGAAGGCTGTTACAGTAGTGGTTTGGGTGCAGACCACTTTTTTCAAGCTGGCGGTCCTTCATTATATTGTGCCCGGCCAACTGGGGGAGACCTTTAATCTGGACTATCGAAAGATTGTGCTGCCAATATCAATCTTAATAATAAGCTTTTCAAATTTAGGATTTGAAAATAGTGTAGAAAAATTTTTTTTTAACTTTAAAATTTACCCTTTTTATGCCATACCAATACAGATAGGTATACCTTTAAGCTTTATAATTGCCAATAGGATATCCAAATCGCCGTCTCCGGCAAAATGCAAGTAGATGATTCCAGCAGCCGTCAGCGGGATCAGGCCATCTCCAGCGTCAGCCTGCTGCCGGCTCCCGAGGCCTCGGCCGGCTCAATGACCAGTCTTCTGGGCAGCCGGTTTTTTAATTCGGGCACGTGGCTTATTATACCAATGTTCAGGTGATCAAGGCGCAGCCTCTCCAGGGTGGAAACCACCACCTCCAGAAGGTCCGGGTCCAGGGTGCCGAAGCCCTCGTCCAGAAAGAAGAATTCCAGCGGGTAGCGGCCTTTTAGCTGTATCTGGGCCGACAGGGCCAGGGCCAGGGCCAGGGAGGTAACAAAGGTCTCTCCTCCGGAAAGGGTGCTCACCGGCCGCTTCACCCCGCCGTTGGCCTCGTCCCGGATGATGAAGCCCCCCTCGGAGTCCACTTCCAGGGCGTAGCGGTGCTTGGTGAGCTGCCCAAGGCGGGCCGAGGCGTCGCCGGCCACCCTTATGAGCTGCTCCTCGGCCAGAAAATCCACAAAGGCATTGCCCCTCAGGAGTTCCTTCAAAATACTCAGCTTTGCCTTAAGACTGCCTGTCTCAGCGGCCCTCAGGCTTAAATCCCGCCACCGCGTGTTGTTCTCAGTAAGCTTCTCATACTCAGCCGCGGCCGCTCCCCTGGCGGTGAGGGCTTTTTCACGTTCCTGGCGGGCACTTTCCAGCCTTTCCCGGCAGTCCTGCCATTCCTCGGTTGTCAGATTTCTTCCCGCCAGCTTTTCCTCCAGGCTGCGGCTTAAGTCCGCCAGCCTGGCAATTTCCCTGAGGTGGTCCTCCACCTGCTGCCTTATTTCCTGCTGTTCGGGATCGCTGAGCACCGCCTCACCGGCCTCACGGCGGGTGACGAAATGCAGTTTGTCCAGGCTTTCATTCAGCCGGGCCAGCCCGGTATTAAGCCTTTCCCGGGCAGTATCAAGGGCGTTGTCGGCGGCGGCCAGGGCCTGGTCCAGCAGTCCTTTAACTTCGGAGGCTGCTTTCATTTCCTCCCGGGTCTTTTGATCGGATTCCAAAAGCCCTTTAAGGCGGGCCTCGGTTTTCTCCAGCAGAACCCCGGCGGGCTGTCCCCCGGTAATAGTTGTAATCTCACCTTCCTTTTGATTCAGCTGTCCCTGCAGGGCGGTGAGGTCGGCCTGCTTTTTGTATAGCCGGACAGACAGGTCGCTGTCCAGGGCGGTGAGGCTGTCTGCTTCCCGGCTGGTTTCAGAAAGCCTTTCTTCCAGCCCGGCCAGATCCTTTTCCAGGCCGGACCGCTGGCCGTCAAGAAGGTCAATCAGCCCCTGCTCCTCCTGGATCTTATCCGCCGCCAAATCTCCCCGGACGCTGTCCAGGTATGAAAGGTACCTGCCGGCCTCAGTCCCGGTGTCCTGCTCCCTTGCACAGGCCTCCCGCCAGGCCGACTCCGCCCCCAGGCAGGTGCTCCGGGCGCCGGCCTGGGCCACTTTGGCGTTGTTGCAGGCATTGTCAGCTGCCTTTACGGCCAGGCGTATTTCCTCCAGCTTTTTTTGCCATTCCTCAAGCCTCTGGCGGCTGACGGCCAGGCCGGCCTCCCGGCTGGCCAGTTCCTTGGCCAGTTCTTCCGGGGGGAGGCTTATCAGGTCAGCGGGAAGGCTTCCCCGGGCGGTGTCCATTTCAGCCTTCAGTATATCCAGGCGGTCCCGTGCCTCCTGGGCGGACGCCCGGGCAGAGTTTAGCTTTTCAGCCCCGGCAGACTCCTCCCGCTGTATTTTCTCCAGGGCTTGCTGGGCTTTTTCGGCCCCGGCCAGGGCCTCACCAAATTCTTCTTCCACTGCGGCCATGTCTGCCGCCTCCCCGGTTACCGCAGGGGCCGGGTGGTCTTTTGACCCGCAAACCGGGCAGGCAGCACCTTTTTCCAGTGACCTGGCCAGGTGGCAGGCCATGTTCCGGCGGCGCAGCCCGGCAATTTTTTCCTCCAGGCCCTGGGCCAGCCCCCGGGCCTCATCCCTCAGTTTTAAGGCCTCTGAAAGAGACTTCCCGGCTCTGTCGGCAGTCTTTCGGGCTAGTTCCAGAAGGTTATTTTTGTTTATTAAAAGGGCAGAGGCCTCCTTTATGGAATTATGCAGGGCGGCTACCGTGCCGGTCTGAAAGCGCAGACTGTCCAGTTCCCTGAAAGCCCCCTGCAGGGTGGCCTCGTCTGCGGGGCAGGCTTCCAGCTGCTGTTTTTCCCGGGCCAGGGCACCTTCCAGAATACTGAGGCTTTCCTGGAGAGCGGCCTGGGCCCCGGCCAGATCTTTACTTTTTTGAGATAATAGGTTTTCCTTTTTCTGCCGGTCGGCGCTGGCCAGCTGCCTTTCCTTTTCAGCATTCTGCCATTTCTGCAGGGCCAGAAGGGAGAGGGACACCCTTTTCCTTCTGGCCGGGTCCACCCGGGACCGGTCCAGGACGCCTTTCAGCCGGACAATATCCTGTTCAATGCTGATTTTGTACGACTGGAGTTTCATAAGGGCGGCGGTATTGGTTTCTTTATGCCCCTCCAGTACACTCAAATCTTTGGCCGCCCGGGACATATCTTCTTTTAGCCCCCCGGCCTGCTTTTCCAGCTCCAGCGCTCTGGCCAGCCAGGCTTTTTTTTCAAGCAGCCCGGGCTCTTCGGCCTGCCTCTGCCGGCGGGCGGCATTATAGGCGCTCTCGGCTGCCTCTGCGGCCTGGCCTGCCTGGACTAGCCTTTCGGTAATCTGGGCATGTTTTACCCTGGCATCCTCATAGCTCTTTTCGGCCTCATCGGCCTCCTGCAGGTAGGGCAGTAATTTCCCGGCCCGCTGGGCGGCATCCAGCTTTTTCTGCAGGGCTTCAATTTCCGCCCCCCGCTCCCGGAGATTTTGCAGTGACTGGTCCACCCCGGCCTTATCCTCCTGCCAGTTCCAGACCTGCTCCATTTCCCTGCTATCTTTTTCCGTCTGCTGCATAATTTTTCCGGCACTGTCAGCCAGCCGGGCAAACTCCTCCAGCTGTTTTCGTGAGGTTTCCAGAGCCTCGTCCGAGGCGTCTCCCAGCCCGTCCAGCTCGCCCTGGATGGAGGCCAGACTGTTTACCGCCCCGCCCAGCCGGGAGTCCACCTTTTGCTTAAGCCGGTCGCCATATTCAGACAGCCCGAAAAGACGCTCCAGCATCCGGCGCCGCTCTATGGGCTTTATTTTCTTTAAAAACTCATCGAATTTACCCTGGGGCAGCACCACCGCCCGGGTAAAGTCATCCACGGTGAGCCCCAGCAGGGCTTCGATCTCTTCATCGACCCTCTTTTTCTCCGATGCCAGAGGCCTTTCTTCGCCGTCATTGATCTCTATCAGCCGGGCACTCTTGCTGTTTACCGTATTCTCGCCGCTGCGGCGGTAAAGGCGCTCCACCCGGTAGCGCCTTCTTCCCTCTGGATGGTCTATCTCGAAGGTGAACTCAACCAGAATCCTGTCCTCGGCGTGGTTTATGATGCCCTGTTTTCCGTGGGAGGCGCGCTCCACCCTGTCGTACAGGGCCAGGGTAATGGCGTCCAGCACCGTTGACTTGCCGCTTCCGGTAGGCCCGAAGATGCCAAAGAGGCCGGCCTGGCAGAGCTGCTCAAAGTCCACCACCTGGGGCTCACGGAAGCTGTGCAGGCCTGCCAGCTTAAGACTTATTGGCCTCACAGGCTGTCACCCCCTTCAATCTCCGGCCTCTCCTCATCCCTGCCTCCCAGAATGTCCATAAAGAGGGAAACCACCTGATCATCGGGGCTAACCCCATATTTTCTTTGATAAAACATGGCAAACAGCTGGTCAACCGGCAGCCCCGCCCTGGAGTGTATAGCGCCCTCAGGCTTCAGGTCGGGGTATATGGCCCTTATATCGATAAAACGGCCGCAGGCCCTGCGCAGCTGGTGCACCTCCTGCAGGGAAAGGGGGGAGCCCACGGACACCTCCAGGTCAATCCAGGCCCGGGGATCACGCCCTTCCTCCAGCCACCGGTATACCTGGTCCAGGCCCTGGCCCGCCCTCCAGCGGACCAGCGGGCAGCCCCCGGACAGGTGTATTTCTTTCAGCTCGGCCGGCCGGCCCGGAAGAATGTCGGCCACCACCACCGACTTGGCCTGTCCGGCCTCTGAAAAGCTGTGGGCCAGGGGAGATCCGGAATAGCGGCAGGGGACACTGCCTCCCTTTACCGCCTGGGGTCGGTGCAGGTGCCCCAGGGCGGCATACTGCGCGCCCGGGGGCAGATCCTCAGGAAGCACGCTGTTGGCGCCGCCAATTAAAAAAATGGGGCGCTCCGAGTCCGAGGTCAGTCCCCCCCGGGCATAGATATGGCTTATGGCCAGGTTAACTGTGTCTGTGCGGTAGTTTTGGGCCAGCTCAGCAAACAACCGGCCAATCTTTGAGGTGTAAGCCCTTTGGGCACCGGCCTCATCGTCCAGTGTATCGTGAAGAAGCTCTTTCAGCCTGGATTCCGAGGGATAGGGAAGGGCCAGTATTACAGCCGTATGATCACATCCGGGAGCGGCCAGCTCAAGCCAGGAAGGCCCCCCGGCCAGAACACCGGCCCGGCTGTTGTCAGAGGAGAGCATTATATGAGGACTGTCTTCAGGCAGCCCCAGCAGAACTATTCCCTGCCGTGCGGCCAGGGGAGAGGAGGCCGACAGCCGATCAGGGCTGTCGTGGTTGCCGGCAATCACTATAACCGCCCTTTTACCTCCGCCTGAAAGCCTGTCCAGCCCGTCATAAAAAAGCTGCTCGGCTGCTGCCGGAGGGTTAAAGGCGTCGAAAACATCACCGGCCAGCAGCACCGCATCAATTTTTTCTTCATCGGCCAGTCGGCAGATTTCTTCTATAAACTCTTCCTGCTCCGCCTGCCTGCTTCTTCCCTCAAGGGTCCGCCCCAGGTGCCAGTCAGAGGTATGCAGAAAACGCATTATTAAACCTCCAGTATGCCGTAGTAAAAAACCCTATATACATTTCTATACAGGCCCGGCAGTATCCTCCAGGAATGTGGGGGGTTTTGGGGCGAAAAACGGTTGTCCGGAGGCTGCTGAGGTGGTATATTTTAGTTGGGCCGGAGAAAAAATTACCAGAAAGACTTGAATGGAAGGTGAAGTGGCTTGTCAAAAGGAAAGATAGCCCTGTTTACGGAAGACATGTATAATGACCTGGAATTCTGGGTCCCATACTACCGCCTTATTGAGGCGGGCTACGAAGTGGTTGTGGTGGGGACCGGCAGGCAGGCTGTTTTTAACGGCAAATTCGGTGTCCCGGTAAAGGCTGACATTACCTCGGACCAGGTAAACACCGGGGAATTTGCGGCAGTCATTATCCCGGGGGGCTACGCCCCGGACAAAATGAGGATTGACCCGGGCATGCTGAGAATAGTGCGTGAGCTTTACAGCAGCGGCAAGGTGGTGGCCGCTATCTGCCATGCCGGCTGGGTGCTGGTG
>Ga0209347_1006513_pt1 | contig 10306 bp, 6 predicted proteins | sample AutmiccommuBRH23_FD_187382 | JGI IMG/M metagenome (GOLD analysis project Ga0209347, IMG submission 187382) | Deep subsurface microbial communities from Mt. Terri, Switzerland - Autotrophic microbial communities BRH/23 (SPAdes) (version 2) | ecosystem: Environmental > Aquatic > Deep subsurface >... | reverse complement strand
AGACGCAGCTGTGCAAAGTTTTGAATACTGGCAGAAAACCCTGGCCCGTTTTCAGGAGCGGATTAATCTGCAGTATGCAGGTTGGGACGGGGCTTGGAGCATTGTATTGCTAGATTTGCCTCCCCGCAATAAGCCTGCCGATTGCATTGATCAATTTACGCAGTCACTGGAGCAGCTTGGCTATGGCAGCCTGAACAAGGGGCAATGGGTCTCGCCATATAACTTTTCCGCTGATGTAATCCGTTTGGCGGACAAATATGTCCTGGAAAAAGAAATATTCATTTTCCAGGGCAACTTGCAAAACAAAAAACCGGAAAAACTTGCCTCTGAAGTCTGGCCGGTTGAGGAACTGGCGAGTAAATACAAAAAATATTATCAAGAGATCAAGAAACCCGCCGGCAATTTAATTGCTGTGCCTAATCCCGGCCAGGTTCTGACTTTCCTTTATCTTTACGGTTCGGAACTTTTTGAAATCATTCAGGATGACCCTCAGTTGCCGGTGCAATTGCTTCCGGCTGACTGGCTGGGACCCAAAGCCGCCCAAACTTTTGGGGAAATCAGGAAGCAGGTGCTGCCTGAGGCCAACGGTTTTATTGATGAAATCGTAGAAAGCAGCCGGCTATAATGGGCCTCAGTTAATTTGGTCAAAAAGTGATAGCTGTTTAATATCTGAAACCCTGTACACGGCCTTTTCCAGTTTCTCATCAGTTTGCAAAGCGCTTTCATCCCGGATAAACTCTTCAAATTTTAGATATTCGTTATTGCCGATGGCGCTGGTCCTGACCTTAAGCATATATATAAGGTTGAAGCAGTTCATGATCGAGTTTTGCTTGAGGTCGGACAGGCATATGAGTTGGGTGCGGTGCCTTTTGGCAATCTCGAAAAGCGGATTTAAAAGGTGCTCCGAGGATATTGGGCCAAATGGATTGTCCATCACCAGAACCCGGGTGTCGGCCCCGGAATCCGCCCCCATCGCCTCAATGGTGCGGGACCGGGTGTACGCCATCAGGGCGGAAAGAACGGAAAAGAAGACAACGAACTTTTCACCGCCCGAATTCTCCCGCACCGCGTCCTCCCAGGGCTTCAGCCGGCTATTCTGCATGTTCAGGTCAATCTTAAACACGTTTATCGATATGTGCGGGTTGCCCAGAAATACATTAAGCAGTTCACGGCTGGACATCTGTTTGTTGACGGTCTTTCTGACTTCATCCCCTGTCTTCTCCTGTCTCGTTTCCTCTCTCACCCTCGAGATGCAACCTTCGATGTATTCCTCCATTCTCTGCAGGGCTGCTTCCTTGCTGTCAAACGGCAGGTCTATCTTGAGCATTTGCACCGGCCTGGCCCTCCCCTGAAGGCGCACCCTGGAATTATCAGATATCCACTGTATTTCTTCGTACACCCTCAGGCCGTGCAAAAAGGACTGCTGCACCATATCCTTTTTATTCCTTTGCAAGTTGGCCAGCTGAACCTCGTAAAGCGCAATCAACTCGCCGAGTTTATCCGCATGCAGGCTCATGCGCTCATAAAGATAATAAAAGTTGTCGAATTCCATTCTGATTTTTTCCCATAACGGGTCCAGTCCTTTAAACATATTATCTATATTGAGGTTTTTATCCTTATAATCGGTTTTAAGCCCCAAATATTTATTTCTAAGCCTTTCCGCATCCTCCCTGTTTTTGCCTTCAGTCTTCCGAAAGCCCTGATCCAGTGCCGTCGCCTGGGCGCTAATGTCCCGTCCGGGAAGAAAGCCTTTCTCCGGATCAGTGGCGGCCACATCCACCAACTGGCCTATTTTACCTGTAATCCTTTCGTACTCGTGCATTTGCTCGGATATTCTCTTGTTTTTTTGGCTCAGTTCTTTAATACGCAAACCGGACCTGTTGCGCCGTTCCATAAAATCACCCTTGATTTCTTCCAGGGGTAAGGGCTCTTCGGCGCCCAGCTTTCTTACCTCAATAAGGGAGGTTTTAAGCGCATTATCAGCGGCGCCCTCTTTTTTTGCCGCCTCCTTTTCCTCTTCCTGTCTTTCCCTCAACTGCCTTTCAAGGCGGGTTATTTCCTCACGGTTCCTGCCGGCGGCAATTTGATCATAAACAACCCCGGCATATTCTTTTTCTTCAAGACCGAGATTGTCAAGATCCCTCTTCTTTTCGTCACGATCCGAGACCAGTTCTTTTTGGCGGCTTTCCAGCAGATTAATATCCAGGCTAAATTTGTTTTTTAACGCTTTCAGCCTTTCCTCCAGTTCCGTGCTGCTCCCCTTAACCGTTTCGGCCTCCGGGGCGTCTTTATATATACTGTACCGCGCCCGGACTTCACGCTGGTCGCTTTCCCGCTTCCAGATCTTTGGCCCAAGCCCGTTAACGTCCGCCTGTAAGGTATCCAGTCCTCCCGCCAGTTCCGCCTTTCTTTTTGTCAGCCCTTCAATGCCGCTGGTCACCGCGTCCATTCCTGTCAGGCAGTCCTGATATTCCTTGTCTCTTTCAATAAAGACGGTAAAAGTTTCAACCGCCTCATTGGCCTTTCGCAGGGCCTCCCGCAAGACCCCCAATTCCTGTTCCAACTCGGCCTCTCTTTTTTTAATTGCCTTTTTCTCATTTTCAAAATCAGATATCTGTTTTTTCTTGTCTTGATGCTGCTTTTTATATTCATCTTTCTTTTTCCCCAGCCCGTACCAGTAATCCTTCGCATAATTGAATTGGGCGCTGACTGTCCAGTCGGACACTGCCAACCTATGGGCTTCCGTAAAATGACCAAGCTGATCCAAGGCTTGGTCTCTCTTTTGCTCCAGTTCAGCCACCAATTTTTCCAGGCTCTCACGGTCAAACATCCTGCCCTCATACAGGCAGGCAAAAGCCATCCCGTCGCCGGTCCGGGCCACCTTTCCGTCGCTTTTAACGGTTGCCCCCAGGTCTTCATAGGCAATCAGTGGAATTACCCGGCGCATGGTTATGCCGCTGAGTGATTCCGCCACCCGGCCCATATCCGCCTTGGACAATATGAAGGCGTATGGCAGCAGCGGATTGCCCTCAAGCATTTTATGGCGTATCCCGGAGGGAAGACTGCGCAGGTATGACTCACCGGTATCATATTGGATGTCGAGGCCGGCAAACACGGACGCAAATTCCTCCGGTGTGTGCAGCCGCCCGCTTTTCAAAGAAAATAAAGCTTCCCCGGCATCGTCACGGCCCCTGGCAGCCTCCTCCACCCTGCGCTCCAGACTTTTCACCAACTGCCCAAAGGCGGACGCGAGGCGTTCACTGTCAAACCTGATCTCCGTAGGGAAGCCGTATCTGTTCAGCACCCCACTTATTTCACGATCTTTTATCTCGTACTCGCGAATATCCCGCTCAAGGCCATTTAATTCCCTCTCATCTTCCGCAACGGCTTCCTGAAGCCTTTTTACCTGATCGTCAATATACTGACTGCGCCCGGCCAAAGTGGACTTTTCATCATCCAGCCCCTTGCCCTTGCTGATCAGACTGTCACGGGCCTTTTCAAGCGACACGGCTGATTTCTTTATGTCTGCCGCAGCCAGTTCCCCCAGCAGATTTCTCCTCAGTGCGACACCGATCTTTCGCTCTACATCCTTTTCATAGTTTTCAAAAGCTTTCTTCCGTTCTTCAAGTCTTCCCTTCTCTCCGTCAAGGTGGCTTTTTTTCTTTTCAGCAGCCTGTAGATCTTGTCTGATCCCCCAAATCAGTTTTTCCTTAGCCGACTTTTCCACCCTGAGGCCTTCCAGATCGGCGGCAAGTGCCCCCAACTCTTCCTCAAGCGATTTTTTTAGAGAATATTCCAGCCTGCGCACCCGGCCGTCGGTGTCGCACTGCTCCTTTAACGTAAATATTTTCTCCTCGATTCCGGAAAGCTCCGAATTCTTCCGATCTATTTCCCCCGCTAGGCGGGCTGCCTGCAGAATTATTCCGATCAATTTCTCGCCTTTTAAGGCCTCTTCCGTTTCCCTGAACATTTTTTCGGCATCAGCAAGCTTTTTCTTCGCCGTCTCATATTCCGACTTTCTCAGCCAATAGTCAGATGACCTTTCTTCAAGGTTTACCCTCCGCTCCTCCAATTCACAGGCCTCCATCTCCTGCCCGTTTGCCTCATATTCTTCCTGCAGCGACCTTTTTTCAGCGGTCAGGTAATGGTACAGGGCGGAAATTTTTCCAGCCAGATTTTTCTGTTCGTCAAGTCCTTTCAACAATTCAGCCAAACCATCAACCTGATCCCTGAAGGAAACACGGAAGCTGTCAAGAAGCTTTTTTTCAACAATGAACCGCTCGTTCTCCACAACCTCCCGCACAAGGCTCTCCAACATTTCCTCAAGCCTGTGCGCCTCGGACTGGTCCCTAAACATAGTTTTTTCTACAGTCCTGATGATCCAGTCATTCAAAAGCTGGCCGGATTTTTTATACTTCTGGAAAATCTCCTCCAAACCGCCCTCGCTGTCATTGATCTTGGCGATGACATTCCGCCACTCGTCCTGGGATATGCCGAATTCCGCCAGACGCCTGGCATACCGCTCCCCGTCGTCTTCAGGAAAGTAGCCAAAGGAAAAGGGATCTTTTCTCTCCTTTTCGGCCATCATTTCCCTGGCCTCCCGGAATGGTGTCACCTCCAGCAAGCCGCCGTTCCGGTTAACCAAAGAAATATGGGCAATGTCGAAGGGATTGGCGCCGGTATATCTTGAGGTAAAGGTAAAATGCCTGACACGGCTCTTCTCGTCCTCCAGCCCCGGGGCTTCAGCCGATACCATCCCAATTCCGGTAAGCAGGTACCCGCCTGCCCCGTCAAGCTTCCACTCAATCATGATGTAAGCCGGCAGTTTTTTCTTGCGGAAAAAACCGGCTATGCTGCGTCCCTGTATCCGCGCGCCCGGCACCACCGGCTGGAGAAAAAGCTGAACCAATACGCTTTTACCGCCGCCGTTAGCCAGGTTTAAAAGAACATTTTCCCCACCGTAAAAATTAAAAAGTTCGTCCAAAATGTGCCGGGAATCATGGTTGTAAGAAAAATTGATAATCCTAACCCGGTTAATCCTGGGCATCTGCTTTAGCCCCTTCCTCAAAAAGCCCGTTGATCTCACTTACCCTGCTGTCATTGAGGTAATAATTGATCATCAGGTCGTCAAGTTTTCTGGTGGTGCGAATTTCCCGGTCGTCATCCACAATGCGCAGCAAGTTTTCCCGCTCAAGCAGCCGGCACGCGTTCAGTATGGCGCCGGCTTTTGTCTTGCGGCTTTTTTCCTCAAAATCCTGCTTGCTTTCCCAAAGCTCGGCCACCCTGATAAAATTGACCGCATACCTTTCCTCAAGCAACACTGCCTGTTCGCTTTTTTCCAAGGCCATGGAAAATCTACTGTCCAGTTCCTCGATCAGCTTGGTAATCCTGAGAAATTCCCTCTGCTTCGGATTTCGGTTCCGCCCGCCGTAAAACAGGTAAAAAATGTACATGGAGATATAGCAAAGCAGGTAGGCATCGACAAGCCTGGCATCAGAGGCAACCCATTCCCGGAAATCCCTGGTCGTAAAGCCCAGCAGGCTATTCCCGCTGTCCGGGACCAAATACAGAGTTCCGGGGGCTTCCAATATTTTAAAGTCCATCTCTTCCTCAAATTCCGCAAGGGCTGACCTTACCTCGGCATTGCGAAACTCGAGGAAAAGGTCCCCGTCTGTCTCCCTGTCTATTTGCCCTTTGTCCATCAGCTTTTTCAATATCTTAACCGCAGTGTTCAAATGACTCACCCAAAGCTCACCTCGAACATAAAGTCACTGATCATAACCCGCTTGCTGAACAGCGCCCCGTTCCGGCGGAATACAACCTCCTCCTCAAATACGCCCTCATCTGAGATTCCACCGGGCCTCAGAATTTCTATCCTCTCCACGTCATATAAATCGGGACGGTCATACTGAATCCGGTACAGGCAATAGCCTACATCCAGCTCTCCGGTGGCGTTTGCCACCACCTCCTGGCGCTGTTCTTTCCACAACTTAATGTTAATAACGTTTAGATCATAAAGCTTTAGCATCGACCGGAAAACAAGATCATCAGCGATCAGGTCAGCAAAAATATTACTCAGCTTTAGGTGCTCAAACAACTCAGCAAATCTGAATTGAGCCCTTTTACCGGCTGCAAACTCTAGGATGCCGCGGATAAATTCAGTATTGGCCGTGTTTATTTTTTTGATTCTTAGTAATTCCAGATCCTCTCCCAGCTCTTCAACGGTTATTCCCTCAGCAGCAGATTCCTCCTGCCTGAGCCGGGCCTGCCGTTCAAACAGTGACAACAAATTGAGTTTTATGTCGGGATTGGGCCTGAACAGAGGATTCAGCAACTTCCACAGGGATGGTATGGCCCTCTCATCGCACCTTTCAAGCCTTGCCAGTATTTCCTGCTCAAAATCATAGTTTCTGGCCAACGAAAGGGAGAAGGAATCTGCTATTGTTTCCTTGTATATACTGGACAGGCTGTATCGGTCAAGAATAAGTTCCTTCTGTTCACTGATGGCAATATTTATATTCTTCCTGATGACAAGAATTTCTGAATGCGCTTTCTTCATATCGTCATCCAGGGTTCCCCTGAGATCTTCCTCCTCTTTCAGCCGTTCCTCCGAAAGCACAATCATCTCCCTTATTTCGTTCATTGTGCCGTACTCTTCCTCAAGCAGAGAATATGTGGCGCTTACCAACCTTTCAAACTCCCCGATGTCCACATCGTAAACGTTCTCCTTTATCCTCTGGATAAAATGCCTGATATCGTTTTTTTTCTGCCTGATCATCTGGATAAGATTGCCGCTCTGGCCGATAGCCTTTTTGTAGTTTTTGCGCCTTATTAACTCCCTTAGTTTCAGTTCCTCAATGGTGAAGCTAATCTCTTGATCTACTTCCTTGGTCCTGAAGAGCAAATCATACCCCTGGTCTGTAAGTTGGTAGGTAGTCACATATCCCCGGCCGCCCTCCTTCAGCTTATCGTCAATAAGCCTGACCCGGATTGGGGCAAAACCCTTTCCATATCTCATTACCGGGTAATATCTGGCCTCCCCGCCATTCTGCAGAATGTCTTTAATGATGTATTCCGCAATCCTGCGCACTGTCTCCCCGGGAAAATTAAGGCCGTATTCAGGGATAATACTTGAAACAAAAGCGGCTATACTTTCAATTGTGCATTCCTCATCCTCGCTAAGTGTCCTTTCCATTATAAACACCAGCACAGAGAAAATAATATTGTCAAGCATCCCCGGCTCAAACATTTTCTCAATTTCCATGTTTCTGTTGCCACGATTGACAATGGCATCTATGGTAGCTACAATCTGCATCCTTTTCTCGAAATCTTGGAGAAACTCAAGTCCCCGCCCACTCATAGCTATTTCTCCCCGTTTCTAACTCAGGATCTCCAATACCACCTGGTAATTGACTATCTCCTGTGGAATGTACAGGCCCTTTGCCAAAAAATCGGTCAGTGCGTCAGCTCTGTCAAACCCCAACATCAAAGCAAACTCCTCCAGCGGGGCCTTTATCGTCCTTTTATCCGGCGACACCGGGAGTTCTATGCCTTCGGCAAGCTGGATCATGAGGCGGTACAACCCGGAAAAAGGCCTGATGTCAAGGCTGGAATTAGCTTCCCTGGTCCGGAAGAAAAGGCGAATCCCTTCCGGGTCAAGGTCCCCGAAATACAGGAATCGCCCGGAATGCCCCTTTTTTCCGCTCAGCATGCCGGCATTGAATTGCTCCAGGGCACCCCGCTTGGAAATTTTATTGCCTTCACCGTAAAGAAGCACGTCCACCGGAGTGCCGGCAATTATATTTTTCCCGGTGCCCTGCATCAGTTTTCGGAAGGTAAACCACGTGTCCTTATTTTCCAGCGCCAGTATGCGGTCCGAGCGTGCGTGCACGTACTCAAAAAAAGGCTCCGGGGTATTATAAAAATTTAGAAAATCCTCCCTAAGACCATTGAATTTCAGTATCTCCCTCACCAGGGGGAAATGATCATCAAGTAGTTTTTCCCTGCCCCAGATAGAAAACGACCTCTCTTTTAGGGACATGGGTTTTTCAAGCAATACCGCCGAATGCCACAGATACCTGCTCAGGCCTTCAACAATTACCCGGTGCTTCTTATACAACTCCGGCCTTTTCAGGTAGCCGGAAATATTTAAACGTGGATTGAGCCGGCGAATGAATTTATAGTATTCCGAGTAGTCTTCTGCCGGTTTGATAATGCGATATTTATTGGCCAGAGGCGGCAATCTCCCATTCATCCCCGCTGACTTAACCGGAGCCACAATACCATTATCCACCAGCCTGGCAACCATCCGGCAAAAAGCCATATAATCCGCTTCCTCCAGCATTTGCTGCAGCTCTGTTTCCGTAATAATTACCCGGTCATATTCAAGCAGCTTTTCCACAGGCTTCATCGCAACCGCCTCTTTTACTTCTCTTAACCAGTGTTATCCCATATTTAATAACAGATCAATAAAACCTGTAATCACCCTTATTATAGCAAGAAATAAAAAGGGGGCAACCTAGGTCGCCCCTCCATACTAGAACCAAGTCAACAATATCGGTCAGGCCCTGCTCTGCCATTTCTACAATAGTATCACTCTCTTTACTAATTAGATGCTTTGGCATGAATACGGCCCCTTACGTTTGCCATAGCCTCGCGGAACGGGCGGCGTTTTCCGGCACGGCTCTGATCCTCAGCCTCGTCCAGCTTATCATAAAGTTCCAATAGGGCCTGCTGCTCCTCAAAAAGTTGCTGGCTCATGATGACTAAATGGCCGCTGCCGTTCTTGGTAATAAAAACTGGCTTATGCTCTTTTATACAAATTTCCTCAATCTCAGGAGTCTTTGTTATAATCAATTAAAGCAATTTGGAAAACTGATAGCCGACAATGGCTTGAGTGCAGGCATTTCATATTTCTCCATTACTTCATTGGGAGTTCATCCTTTGCCAGCTACGAACTATTCGGTTCCTTAAAATGGTTTAACTAAAATAAGTTGGAAATTCTCCCTTCGCCTTTAGTTGTTTAAATTTGTTGAGCAGTTCGTCCCTTGGTCTGACCCCCTGCTGTGTGGCAGTTTCGTATTCCTTAATCCACAGATCTTTCAGCCCGTATCTTTGAAGCCACTGCAACAAAACATATAGAGCAACTTCCGTATTGGAAGCCCTATAGAAAGACTTAAAATAACCAACCGCCTGTTCGTGCTCTCCCAGTTCCATTTGTAAAATTAGAACCATTTCAACCAGGTCATTGTTTTTTTTGCTTTCCGAAAAACCAGCAGGCCGCCGTTTTTTGGCAACTCCTACTATTTCCCGCCGCAGGCGGTCACATTGCTCAACAGCCTTCTCCTTCAAGGGGGCAGTATTTAAGAATTCCAGCAGAGTATACATCAACTCTGTGGTCAGGGTATAATTATCCACGTCATTATCTATGATAAGGCGAATTGCTTCCATAACCCAATCTTCCGGTAAACCCGCCTGTTTTTTTACCGCCACGACCATGCGGAAAAACTCTGTCTGATCAATACCCACAGACTGGAAGGGATCATCAGAGCTAAACAGATACACCCCGCAGGCCTCACACATAAGGCAGTATAGCCTTCCCATAAGATTAACGGCTTCAGCCGAATACTCCGGGTTTTTACTTGAAGAAATCAAATCTTTATAAAGCCTTTTTACAATAAACCGCCATTTAGGGCGATCCTTCTTATGCACAACGCGGTTGGGAGCAAAATAGTAATGCTGCCCGGCATATTCAATAAATATCTCTGTTTCCCTCTTCACCTGGTTAAAATCGGGAAGTCCAGCCCCACCACCCTTTTTACGCCTGGTGACATATTCTTCCGGATTTTTGAGCAGATCATCAATCCCTTTTTCTTCTATAAGCTTTTTAGGCAGTACCTTGTATAATTCATTTATAATAATCCTTAATCTCTCGGAATCATAATCCTTTACCTGTTCCCGCACCTGGGCAATTTTCATTTTTTCCCAAAACCCCATTCTTATTAATCTTTGATAATCTATCTGTCGAAAAAAGAACACATTTATTTTGTATTTAAGGCTCTTTAAAGTGGGTTTTTGTGCTAATTTTCCGGTATATTTCTACAAACCAATAATTCTTCCTGCTCCATTAGTGCTAGTCCCATATTGACTATTTCTTCTCCCCGGCAATTCGTGGCAATTCGGGCAATTGCGCAATTGGTGAGTAGCCCTGGGGAGTTTCACCCCAAGGCCCTCTCAGAACCGGACTTGAACCTCTCAGCTCATCCGGCTCCCATTATCCAGCCGATGGTAAAATCCCCATTTGCCA
>Ga0209347_1006511_pt1 | contig 10309 bp, 8 predicted proteins | sample AutmiccommuBRH23_FD_187382 | JGI IMG/M metagenome (GOLD analysis project Ga0209347, IMG submission 187382) | Deep subsurface microbial communities from Mt. Terri, Switzerland - Autotrophic microbial communities BRH/23 (SPAdes) (version 2) | ecosystem: Environmental > Aquatic > Deep subsurface >... | reverse complement strand
AGGAGTACGTGGTCAAGCCCTGCAACCTCGCGGAGATCTCCCTGCTGGTCGAGCGAATCATCCGGATCAAGAATCTGCAGCGGGAGAACCTGATCCTCCGGAAGAAGCTCACCAAACAGTATGTGTTTCAGGACATCATCTCCAAGAACTCGAAGATGATCGAGATGTTCAACCTGATCCGCGAGATCTCGAGCCTGAGGAGCACGGTTCTGATCCAGGGAGAGAGCGGAACCGGAAAGGAGCTCGTCGCGCGCGCGATTCACTACTCCGGCTGCCGCTCCGCCAGGCCCTTCATTGCCGTCTCCTGCGCCGCTCTCACCGAGACGCTGCTCGAATCGGAGCTTTTCGGTCACGAGCGCGGCTCGTTCACCGGGGCACTCTCCCGCAAGCGGGGGAAATTCGAGATGGCCGAGGGAGGAACCATCTTCCTCGATGAAATCGGGGACATCTCTCCGAAGCTTCAGGTCGACCTGCTTCGGGTCCTGCAGGAGAGGAAGTTCTTCCGCGTCGGGGGTAGCGAGCAGGTCAGCGTCGACGTGCGTGTGATCGCCGCCACCAGAGTCAACCTGCAGGAGGCAGTGGCCGACGGCGTGTTCCGCGACGACCTCTTCTACCGGCTGAACGTGATCAACATCCGGATCCCGTCCCTCCGCGAGCGCCTCGAGGACGTTCCGCTGCTGGCCACGACGTTCGTCGAGCGGATCGCGCACGAGATGGGAAAGGAGAGCTTCGAGCTGACCGAGAGCGCTTTCAGCGTTCTGATGGATTACGACTGGCCGGGGAACGTACGCGAGCTCGAGAATGCGATCGAGCGCGCCCTGGTCACCGTGAAGACGCGCGTGCTGACCGGAGACGACTTCGCCTTCCTCGCGCACAACGCGTCGCCTCGCTCCGGATGGACACCCCCCGACAGCATGACCCTCGACGAGATCGAGCGGGAAGTGATCGTCGCCACTCTCCGCAGAACCGGCGGCAACGTGAAGGAAGCCGCCTCCTCCCTCGGCATCGATCGCTCCACCCTCTACGACCGTCTCCGCAAATACGGCATCACCCGCGGAACGGAGAAAGTGGAGGCGTAAAGTGGCGGAGGATTCATCCTCCGCCGTTCTCTCTTCCTTCGGAGCACACCCGCCGCCCCCCGCATGGGGCGCGACCTTCTCATTTTGAGATTCTTCGGTCGCGCCCTCCACCGGCTTGCGGACTCAGGGATCGCGGCGCTCCCTCAGAACGACGGAGCGCCGCAAACCCACCTCACGGCTGCAGGAACATCAGCCCGCAGACCTGGTCGAACTCTCCCGGCGGGATCTCGGTCGAGAGATCGTCGACCGGCACGCCACCATCCGCGAGCGCGCCGCCTGCGAAACCGGTCGAAAGAGAGAGATGAAGCCGCTCTACTTCCCGGAGCATCCAGCTGCGCGCCTCGGAAGGCGAGAGCAGATGACTGAGGTCGTCGTCCGCCGGAGCAACTTCCAGCATCCAGTCGTCGCCGGGCGAGCCGTGCCTCAGAACGATCCCGTCCACCGGCGAGAGGACCCGAATCGAAGACCCGTTCTTCAGGAGCTCCCAGGCGGTTCCGTTGACGGCGAGCCGGCTTCCGGGAGCGGGAAGGTCGATCTGATCCGGCTTTCCGATCAGATGAGATCCCAGGTCGTCCAGGCCGATCGTCACCTCTCCGTCGTCGCCGCGGCGTACCCACGTATGTCCGCGGTGGTAGCTGCGGTCGGCCGGAAGCAGAAATCCGCCGATGCGCTGCTCTTCCATCGGATCGGCCGACTCTCCGCGCGCAGCCAGAAACTGCGGGTGAACGGCGCAGCGACGGCAGTCGAATCCGTTAGGGCACTCTCTCGAGCGCGTCTCGCCACTCAGCTCGTGCCGGCAGCGGCGCGCCTCTGGAGAGAGATCCTCGAAATCGAGATGCCACAGCATCGCTTCCGCGCGGCCGGCCCTCCCGCTCTTCAGCGAGCGAAAGGACGCGACGACGATCGTCGCGAGGACGAGCGTGATCACCCCGTAGAAAATACCGAGAAAGATGATGTGACCAGCACTCCACGAAAACTCATAGACGCCCGGGATCATGAGGCACCTCCGCCACGCTGCAGCTCCCGCTCCTGCGGGAAGAGCGTCAGGTATCGGAATGAGAGCGAGTAGAGAATGACTCCGTAGGCGACGACCGCAAGGAACGTCGCGACTTCCTGCCAGCTCGGCCAATACAGCATGAAGGGCTCGAAGGCCAGAGTCGGAAGCGAAAGCGTCTGAATCGTCATGACGAAGCGGTTCACGACGACCCCGCCGCACGCGAGCAGCGACCCGGTGATGAGCCACTTCATGCTCTGGCGCCGCTTCGCCGAGAGGAAAATGAGCGCGGGGAGGAGTCCGAGCAGCACGATCTCGACAAACAGGAGCCAGGTCGCGAACGGCTGCCACGCGTAGAACTGAACCGGATTCGCCCCTGACTGCGGCGCCGTCCGGTTCAGCCAGACGAGCGTGTCCACGCTCTTGAGTCCGACGTAGACGATCAGCAGCCAGCCCGAGATCTTCGCGAGCAGCGAGAACACATGCGGCTTGACGAGCTGCTTGCGGCTCACCTTCGAAACGATCCAGGTCGAGACGAGCACGAACGCCGGACCTGTCGCGAGGGCAGACAGAATGAAGAGAAAGAAGGTCGTCGGCCAGATGGCGAACCCTTCACGGAACGCGAACGGACGTCCCTGCAGCACGCCGTAGAGCCCCCCGAGAGATCCCTGATGAAAGAACGAGAGAAAGGCTCCGACGGCGGCGAATACCGGCATCACCTTGTGCAGCTCCCCCTCGAAGACGAGGAAGGAAGGCACTTTGCGAAGCTGCCTGTTCCTCAGGAGGATCGGGGCGTACTCGATCGCGAGCACCGTCAGGTAGACGGTGATGCAGAACGTCACCTCGGTCAGCATCGAGTGGGTGTTCGGATGCCAGAAGGTGAACCACGCGCGGAGCGGCTGCCCCACGTCGACCATGAGAACCAGCACCGCGCCCGAGTAGCAGATGAAGCCGATGACGACCGCGCTGTTGATCACCGCGCGAAGGTCGTCCTTCCGGAGGATGTAGAGCAGGAAGCCGGTGAAGAACGCTCCCGCCCCGAGCGCGATGATCGCCAGGTCGAGGAAGATCCAGAGACCGAAGGCGAACCTGTTGTCCATATTGGTCTGGTTGAGCCCCCGCACCAGGCAGAGCCCCAGCGCGAAGAGGCCGACCGCCAGAAGCAGCGTCCAGGGCGTGAGCCACGCGAGGAAGCGCCCCGTCGAGCAGCGTCGCACACCGCGAAGAATGAGAGTCTTATCCACGATGGACCTCCAACGAATCTCTGGTCACGTCTGCGCCACCGAGGCGCCGGACCCACTCCCGCTCGGACAGGTAATAGACCTTGGGATCCGTTCCGAGCGACTCGAGCAGGCGAAACGCGTCGGAGCTCTTCGCCGCGAGAGCGACATCGCTTTCAGGATCACTGAGGTCGCCGAATACGATCGCGCCCGAAGGGCACGCTTCCACGCAGGCCGGGACGTAGTCCGCCGGATCGATCTCCCGTGATCCCGCAGCAGCCGCCTTCGCCTTCGCTGCCTGATATCGCGAGTGGCAGAAGTTGCACTTCTCCACCACCCCGCGCATCCGCACCGAGACGTCGGGATTCAGCGTCCGCTCCATCCCTTCAGGCCACTCCGGATCGAACCAGTTGAAGTAGCGGGCGTGAACGGGGCATGCCGCCATGCAGTAACGGCAACCGAGACACCGCGCCGGAATCTGGCTCACTACGCCCGTCAGGGGATTCACGTCGACCGCGTTCTGCGGGCAGACCGACATGCATGGCGTGTGTTCGCCACAATGCTGACAGGAGATCGGGATGAAGACTTCCTCGTGATCGGGGAACCCGCGATGGTTGCTCGCGCGGTGGACCCTCATCGAGGTCAAGCCCGTCCGCTCGTTTACTCTCGGCTGCGCCGGCGGAATGTTGTTCTCGACCGCGCAGGCCGTCATGCAGGCACCACAACCGTTGCAGCGGTCGAGGTCGATCACCATCCCGTAACGCGCGACTCTCTCCTCTCCGACCATGTCATGCCTCCTCGATCGCGGCAGGCGTGCAGCGCCAGCCCGTCCCGCTGCTTCCGCAGACGTCGAGTGAATTCGAGATCACGCGGTTCCTGGATTGGCCCAGAGCCAGCGGAGTGGGGCCGACCGTCAACTCGATGACATCCGGCATGACGGCATGGTCCACCTCCACCCTCGCGACGACTCTTCCCTGAGCGGTCCTGATGACCGCTTTTTGCCCCGGCCGGAGCCGCTTCTCCCGCGCGGTCGCGGGATTCACCACCGCCACTCCCCCCTCGCGGCGCAGCCCCGACTCCTGGTGGAGCTTCGTGAAGAGAGGCGAGAGAACGGCCGACCATGCTGCGTCCGGCGACGTGCGCGGCACGACGACCAGATCTTCCCGCCGCGTGCCTTCGATGGTAGCCAGCCGGTGGGCCATCTCCGTGGAAATGGACATCCGGATCTGGTGATACACCGGCTCAGTGGTCCATCGGGCCCCTTCGAGCATTGCGTCGCGCAACTCGTCTGGCGATCCCGCTTCTCCGCCCTCGAGGCGCCCGACGCCGCTGCGGTGGATCTGCGCGGTCCGCAACGCGATCAGCTCCTCGGTCGAGCTCCAATCGCCTTCGAGCTCGACCCCGGCGGAGGCTGCGATCTCTCGAACGACCGAGGCCGGGTCTGCCGAGCCCACCCGAGCCGCGAGCAGAGGCCGCGAGATCGAGAGCGCCGCCATCGCCACGTCGCAGGCTCGAGGAACTTCGTGAATCGCTTCGAGATATGCAGGGACCGAAATGACTCTGCCGGCGTGCAGCGAGGAACCGGCGGCGAACGGAGAAAGGGCCACCGCGAGCGCCCGCGGCGCCAGCTTTCGCGCCACCGAAGGCCAGGGAAGCGGTTCCTCGCCAGCAGATGCATCGACGATCAGCACTCCGATCGATGCATCCGGCGTCTCATCGAGCTCGCGCATCGGCGCCAGATGGGCGCCGTCGACCGGGTCCGCAAGAGGCGCGCGGGTGACGATGCCACCCTCCGCGCCGATACGACCCAGGATCACGTTGAGCGAGAGGATCGCGAGCTCGGTCGTCGGATCGAACCGGCCGCCGGCGAAGCTCTCTCCGGGAACCGCGAGGGAGCGGGGATGATCGAGCAGCATCTGCGCCGCCTCGAAAATCGACTCCGCAGGAATCCCCGCGATCTCCGCAGCGCGCTCCGGCGTCAAACGCTCCAGCAGAGGGAGGATCTCTTCGCATCGGGATGCGATCTGCGGGTCTGCGCTCGCCAGCGCGCTCGCGACGCCGAGAGCGACCGCTCCCTCCGACCCCGGCCGCGCAGGGATCCATCGGGTGGCGAGGGCAGCGGTCGACGAGCGCGCCGGCTCGACCTGGATGAGGCGCAGTCCCGTTCCATCCATGAGCCTCGCGCGCGTCCGAGCTCCTCCCCATCCATCCGCAAGCGGAGCGCCGAAACTGAGAATGGCTGTTGCGTGGTCGAGGTCCGGCACCCACTCCCCCTGGGTGTCCGGCGCGAAGCCTCGCATCGCTCTGAGGCCGGAACCCGGACTTCCGGGAGCGGGGATGACGGCTGCTCCTTCGAACCCGGCCAGCAGGTTCCGCCACGCCCACGACACGCCGCGCCCCGGCCGGAAGTCGAGCACGGCGATGGTGCCTCTCCCCTGCGACCGCATCGCATCCGCGACTTCGCGCACGATTGCTTCTCGCGGGACCGCCGTGAGGCGAGCCTCGCCACCACTCGCGGCGACGCGAACCGGCGCGGTGAGACGGGCGGGATGCCACGCCAGATGATGTCCGGTCATGCCGAGTGAGCAGAGCGGCGCCCCGTCAGCGGCGGCTCTCAGCGCGACCGGAATGCCGCCCACACACCCCGCCTCCACGGCGCATCCGGCCGGGCAGAGCGAGCAGACGGTCTTCTGCGACGTCCTCACGCCTTTCGGCGGAACCGGAATCCACTTCCAGTTCTGCGTCCAGATCGCGAGATCGTCGAGCAGCAGCCACGGCGCGGGGGTCAGCATTGATCCGACGGCGACACCGCCGCCGAGCGTGAGCATGTCCCTGCGTGTCACATTCGTTTTCATGGCGATCCTCTTACTTGTGGCAGGTGAGGCAGCTCTCGCGGACCCGGCGATCGCGGTGGCAACTCGAGCAGTCGCTCATCTTCATCCCCTCCCCCTCGGCGTTGCGGACGCGCGTGAGGGAACGGCCCCAGATGTCGCGGCTGTATCCGGTAATCCGGTTCTGCTCCAGAGGCCGGAGGGTGTCGGTCTCTCCGTGAGGACCGTGGCACTGCTCGCATGTCAGTTCGGCGAGGACGAGATGGGGAGCGTGAGCGAAATACGCGTTCTCCGGCTGTCGCGCGTAGACCAGCCAGGGGATCTCGACGTTCGGAATCACGTACGACTCGACGAGTTTTTTCTCGTTCTCCGAATCGCCCATCGGATCGGTGTGGCACGGCGCGCACAAATCGATTTTCGGGAGGCCGGAGAAACGGCCGTCCTCAGCCAGCGAATGACAGTCCTGACACGCCATCCCGACTGACTCGCCGACGTGAACCGCGTGGCTGAACTGAAGCGGCTGCTCGACCGTGCGGTAGAGGGCCCTGGGAAACGCCAGCCATCCGCCGGCGAGGGCCGCCGCCATCCCGAGAGCGAAGACCAGGTAATTGCGTGGGATCACCGGAACCTCCTCATCTCCACTCCGGGAGCGAAGAACTCATTGAAGAGAAGAATCAGGCCGTCGCGGTCGAGGTGCGTCGCCAGGCCCGAAACGGCTTCGCCCCCATCGGCGAGCGCCGGGTCGGGGGACGCCTCGAGTCGCTCATGAACGAACTCCGTAAGGCGATGCTGCTCCTCGCGGATCCACGCCGGCGCACAGGACCCCGGCAGCAGTCCCTCCCGGATCGACTGCCCGCGCGGTCGCCCCGGAACGGAAGGCTCGACGCCTTCGAAGAGCCATCCCGCGCCGTAAGGATCGACCGTCACCTTCCCCGGCCAGGTCCGGAGATAACCGTTCGCAACCTTGCGATGAAGGGGTTTCGGGAAGAGGAGCCGAAGATCGACGTCGTTGACCCTCAGAATCGCGCACGGCTGTTCGATAGCTGGAGCGGTGACGAAGGCGATTGAGTCGATGGAGCCGAGAGTGCTGGTCAGGAAAGCGTCGACTCCCACGTGGCAATAGCCGTCCTCGGCGACGTCCAGCCACATGTGGTTCGGCGTATAGAACAGATGCGTGGGGACGGGCATCCCGTCGACGCGAGGGGTTCGATCGCCGACGGCCGAAGGGCGGTGCCTCCCTGACGGCTCAGGGAGGCGTTCGCCCTGCGGATCAGCATGTGCGAGGTAGAGCTCACAATAGAGATGGCCATCCGACTTGCAGCGCGACAGCATGTCGTTGCTGGCCGGGATAAACCGGACGAGGTCGGCGGCGGCGCAGTACTCGGCATGCGACTCGAGCAGCAGCGGGCACCGCTCGCCGTCCGGAGCGTGGCTGAGCCGTTCGATCGCCACCGGACAACCGCGGTAGTCTCGAGAGGAGCAGCGCTCGCCGGGGTCCGGCGCCGAACTGTCGGGAATCATCTTCCGATGAACGGATGCCTCACAGGACTTCACGCGGGCATCACGGAGAAAGGGGCATCTCATGGCTGGGCTCCAGGCCCCGCCGGCGACGGCCGGTGAGGAGGTCAGGACTTCTTCTCGTTCTCGTCGGTCCGCTCGCCGCCGTCGGCCATGGTCACTCCGAGGCCCCGGACGACGAATGCGTGGTCATCGACCGTCGCGGGGATCCGGCTGCGGAGCCGTTCCAGCAGGTCGACCGCGACGCCCCATGCCACGGCGGCGACGCAGAGAAGAGTGACGATCCCGAGAGCCAGATTGGTGAGATTCAGCCACCGGGTCGCCGGATCGAGAAATTCGATTCCGAACACGATTCACCTCCACATTTCGATCGCGGCCGGACCGATTCATGGCCGCGCGCTGGCTCCAATCTCAAGCGGCATGCCGCCGGAGATCAAAGGCCGAAACACGCGACATGTGATTGAGCACGCGGGAGTTAGAGAGCAACGCGAAAGGCTCTCACGCGCGTGGCAAGGGATGGAGTGTGGGATTCCCCGACAATCGTGTAGGAAAGGCCGACAGTGCGTCCGCGCTCCTCCGAAAAAGGCCGGATCGCGGGATGAAAGCCGGGCTTTCGGGCGAACCGTTCCCGTTCGTTTACCGCGGGGCCGCGGGAGATGTCGCCGCGCCGCGCACGAACTCGGCGAACGCCCGGTCCGCGGTCTCGATATGCGACATCAGCCAGTTCCTGATTCCGCGCGCCTCGGCTACCAGTGCCAGCCCATCTTCATCTTCGATGCGGTCGCGAATCCGGCGCAGCTCTTCGAGGAGCTTACCGTGCTCGATCTCGTGAGCCTGATACCCGGGGTAGGAGTGATACCGCATCAGAATCTGCTCCGCCGCGAAGTGAGCGTCGGAGAAGTCTTCCAGCTGGGCCAGAAGGTTCAGCGCCCGAAGCCGGTCGCCGGACTCGAGCGCCCGCTCGATCGAGTGGAGAAGCTGAAGCTGGAGGGCGTGCTCGGACTCGGTCTCGGCCAGACTGACAACGGGTTCGGGGATGGCGTTCATGTCCGGATTCTAGCCAACATCCGTCCCGGACGACCGGGAAAGTGAAAAGGCGGGCCCTGAGGCCCGCCTTTTTCGTGGTTTTTCAGTAGTTGCGCGTCATTTTGACGGCGGCGCGACGGGAAAGCCGCGCTTCCGCATCAGCGCATCCACCTGGGCCTCGCGACCCCGGAACTGGCGGTAGGCTTCGGCCGGATCGACCGTGTTCCCGGCCGAGAAGATGTAACGCCGCAGCCGCTCTGCGACTGTCGGATCGTAAAAGCCTCCCGCCTGAACGAAGGCCTCGGCAGCGTCCGCGGTGAGCACATCCGACCAGAGGTAGCTGTAGTAACCGGCCGAGTAGCCGTCACCGTCGAAAACGTGCAGGAAGTGCGGCGCGCGATGGCGCATCACGATCTCGCGCGGCAGCCCGTACTCGTCCAGCACTCTCTTCTCGAACTCGCGCGGGTCGATCGGGGTCTCGCCGGCGAGATGCATCCTCAGGTCGATCAGCGCGCTGGCGAGATACTCGGTCGTCGCGAAGCCTTCATTGAAGGTCGATGCCTTCGCGATCCATTCCACCAGCGCCTGGGGAATCGGCTCGCCCGTCTGGTGATGAAGGGCGAAGCGCTGCAGGACTTCCGGCGTCGACAGCCAGTGCTCGAGCAGCTGCGAGGGGAACTCGACGTAGTCGCGAGCCACCGCCGTTCCCGACAGCGTGGGGTACGTGACGTTCGAGCTCAGCCCATGCAGCGCGTGTCCAAACTCGTGGAAGAGCGTCTCGGCATCGTCCCACGAGATCAGGACCGGCTCACCGGGGTTTCCTTTCACGAAGTTCGAGTTGTTCGAAACGATCGTGGTGATCTCCCCGTCGAACCGCTCCTGCTCGCGGTATGAGTTCATCCACGCGCCCGAGCGCTTGCCCGAACGGGCGTACGGGTCGAAGTACCAGAGACCGATGTGCCGGCCCGTCGATTTGTCGGTGACTTCCCAGACGCGCACGTCGGGGTGGTAGACCGGCACACCGGATGCGACCGGAGTGAAATTGAATCCGAACAGCTCGCCCGCGGCCCAGAACATCCCCTCGCGAAGCTTCTCCAGCTGGAGGTACTGCTTCACTTCATCCTGGTCGAGGTCGTATTTTTCCTTGCGCACTTTTTCCGCATAGTGCTTGTAGTCCCACGGCGCGATGGTGATTCCGGCTCCCTCGCGGTTCGCGACGGCCTGCATGTCGGCCACTTCCTCGCGAACCCGCGCTACGGCCGGCTTCCAGACGGCCTCGAGCAGCTCGAGCGCGCGCTCCGGCGTTTTCGCCATCGCGTTCTCGAGCCGCCAGTGGGCGTGCGTCTCATATCCGAGAAGCTTCGCCCGCTCCGCGCGCAGCTGAAGGATCTTCGGAATGATCGCGTTGTTGTCGGTCGCCCCTCCCATGTCTCCACGGGTGGTGAAGAGACGCCAGGCCTTCTCGCGAAGCGCCCGGTTCTCGGAGTAGGTCAGAAACGGGTCGATCGACGAACGAGTGTTGGTGATGACCCACTTGCCGGGATGACCCTTCGCCGTCGCCGCGGCGGCCGCCGCGTCGCGGAGAGCCTTCGGCAGGCCAGCCAGGTCCGACGCGTTCTCGATCACGAGATACTGATCGGT
>Ga0209347_1006510_pt1 | contig 10309 bp, 8 predicted proteins | sample AutmiccommuBRH23_FD_187382 | JGI IMG/M metagenome (GOLD analysis project Ga0209347, IMG submission 187382) | Deep subsurface microbial communities from Mt. Terri, Switzerland - Autotrophic microbial communities BRH/23 (SPAdes) (version 2) | ecosystem: Environmental > Aquatic > Deep subsurface >... | reverse complement strand
CCGGCGCCTGGCGCCTCCCGGGGCGGGTGCGGGGCTGGCGCCGGCAGCGCCAGCGCGAGCGATCCCGCACGGCGTTGCAGCACGGCATGCTGGCCCTGGCGGAGGGCCACTGGAAGCAGGCCGAGCGGCGCCTGGTGCGCCGCGCCGGTAGCAGTGACGTGGCGCTGCTCAACTATCTGGGCGCCGCCCGGGCGGCTCAGCAGCAGGGCGCCCTGGAGCGGCGTGACCGCTACCTGCACCTCGCCCACGAGAGCAGTCCGGACGGCGATCTCGCCGTGGCCCTGACCCAGGCGGAGCTGCAGGTGGCGCGTAATCAGCTGGAGCAGGCGCTCGCCACCCTCACGCAGCTACGCACCCGCGAGCCCGGCAACACCTATGTGCTGCAGCTGCTGATGCGCATCTATCGGGAACTGAAGGATTGGGTGCAGCTGCGCGAGCTGCTGCCCGACCTGCAGCGCCATCAGGTGCTGTCGGTCGAAGAGCAGCGTGCGCTGGAGCAGCGCGTGCACTGCGAGCTGCTGCGCCGGGCGTCGGCGCGCAGTGATCCGGCGGCGCTGCGTGCCGCGTGGGAGCAGGTGCCGCGCAGCCTGCGGGACGACGATCAGCTGCTGGCGGAGTACGTCAGCCACCTGATCGCGCTGGAGCAGGCGGCGGAGGCCGAGCCACTGCTCCGGGCTGCCATTCGCCGCCGGTGGAGCGACACCCTGGTGCATCTGTACGGGTTGGTGCCGGCTGCGGACAGCGCCCGGCAGCTGACCACGGCCGAGGAATGGACCCGGGAGCAGGGCAAGAATCCGGTCCTGTTGCTGACCCTGGGGCGCCTGAGTCTGCGCAATCGCCTGTGGGGCAAGGCGCGCAGTTACCTGGAGTCGAGCATCGGCGCCGGACCGAGGGCCGAGGCCTACAAGGAATTGGGGGCACTGCTGGAGCGGATGGGGGAGAGCGCCGCCGCCATGGAGTGCTACCGGGAGGGAATGGCCTTGGCCGTGAGCGAGGCCACGCACCGATTCCCGGAAGACGCCGACCTGCGCCCTGTGGCGGTGACGCAAAGCGCCCAGGCCTGAGCCGCCGCCGGCATCAGGCGGCGCTGATCAGGCGATTGAACTCGTAGGCGTCGGCGAACATGCGTTCAGTGCGCGCGCCGCGGGGGAGAAACGCCTCGCCCGCGGCCTCGATCATGGCCGGCGGGCCGCTCATGTAGATGTCGTAGTCGCGCAGCTCCGGATAGCGGCGCAGCAGCGCCTCGTGCACGAACCCGCGCTCTCCCTGCCAGTGATCGTCGGCATCCGGCTCCGAAAGTACGGGCGTGTAGCGCACGTTCGGGTGTTCGCGGGCCCAGTGCTCGGGCAACTCGGCAAGATACAAATCGCGGCGCGCGCGCACCCCCCAGAACAAATGAATCGGCCGCTGCAGGCCTACATGGATGGCGTGCTCCACCATGCCTTTCAAGGGCGCGAAGCCGGTGCCGCCGCCCATCATCAGGATCGGGCGCTGGGAGTCCTCGTGCAGGTAGAAGGTGCCCAGGGGCGCCTCGATGCGCCAGATCGCCTTGTCCTGCAGCTGATCGAATACGTAATCCGTGAACTCGCCGCCGTCGATGCGACGGATGTGCAGCTCCAGCACTCCCGGCTGATGGGGGGCGCTGGCAATGGAGAAGCTGCGCCGACCGCCCTCGGTGAGTACGTCCAGGTACTGGCCGGCGCGAAACTGCAGCGGTTGTGCCTCGGGCAGCTTCAGCCACAGGCCCATGACGTCGTGATCCAGCCGCTGGCGGCGGATCACCTTGCAGGGCAGGGTGCGTGCGCAGCGGTGCGGTTCCACGGCCGCGTCCATCTCGGCCTCGATCACCAGGTCGCTGCGCACCCGCGCCTGGCAGAGGATCGCCTCGCCCTCCTCCAGCGCATCCAGGGCGGGATAGTACTCCTCGTAATCCACTTCGCCGGAGCACAGTTGGGCGATGCAGGTGGCGCATTCGCCGTTGCGACAGCTGTAAGGCAGCTCCACTCCCTGGCGCAGCGCGGCATCGAGCACCCGCTCTCCCGCCGCCGCATCAATGATCCGTCCGCTGGGCTGAATGGTGATCTGGTAGGACATGGTTCGCCGAGTGGCGTCAAAAGGCCGACTATTGTGGACTATCGCCAAAGGGAGGAAAACCCTTGGGGCTTGCGGTCTTGGGCGAGCAAGTGGCGGGTCGCTAAGCGCGAGTGGCTAAACGAAGCCTGAAGCGGCACGCTCAGCGCACCGAGGGCAGTACCGGTGGCGAGGAAAGTTTGGCGATGCTCCTGGCAACGCGCGCTTGGCCACGCGCGACCCGCTATCAGCCACTCGCCACGCGACTCCGCTTGCTGCGAAGCCACTTCAATAGCGGCTCCCACTGCTCCAGATCCTGCTCCACCGTCGACGGTGCCAGCTCAAAGATGCCGACGCCCCGTTCGGCGGCCCGGATGTAGTTCTGGGTGTCGCGCAGGTGAGCCACGAAGGGGATCCGTAAGCGCTCCAGGAAACGGTGCAGGTCCTGATAAACGCGGGTGTGTTCGCGCACCCGGTTCGCGATCACGGCCACGCGGGTCTGCTGTCGTGACACCCGGCCTACCAGCAGCAGGTCTCGGATGAAATTCGCCGCCGCACGCATGTCGATAGGAGAGGGCAGCACGGGGATGAGCACCGTCTCGGCCCGGCGCAGCAGATCACCGAGCTCGCGCCCCGCAGTGCGCGAAGGGGCATCGATGACCAGGTAGTCGGTGTCACGGGGCGGCCGCACCGGGTGTTCCCAGGCGCGTATGCCGTGGATGGCGGGCCGCTCATCGCCCCGTGCTGTGAGCCACTCGCTGGACGAGCCCTGGGGATCGAAATCCGCCAGTGCCACGCTTGCGCTCTGCTCTGCGGCATAGTAGCTGGCCAGGTTGGTGGCCAGAGTGCTCTTGCCGCTGCCGCCTTTGGCGTTCAGAACCATGATGGATCTCATGGTGGTACCCCGCGTTTCTTGGTTATTGGACCGCGTGCGCCATGATGAGGATAGCACCACGAAAAACCGAGGGGCTAGTCGCCGGTCGCGAGGGCCGTGTCAGTCGATGCCGATTGGCCCCGTCGCCGGCCACCTGCACATCAGATCCCCAACTCCGCCCAAATCTCGTCCACCCGCTTCCTGACCTCCTCGGACATGCTGATCGGGCGCCCCCACTGGCGCTGGGTCTCGCCCGGCCATTTGTGGGTAGCGTCGAACCCGATTTTGCCGCCCAAGCCGGACACCGGCGAGGCGAAGTCCAGGTAGTCGATGGGCGTGTGCTCCACGATGGTGGTGTCCCGGGCCGGGTCCATGCGGGTGGTCATGGCCCAGATGACGTCCTTCCAGTTGCGCACGTCGATGTCGTCGTCGGTGACGATGACGAACTTGGTGTACATGAACTGGCGCAGGAACGACCAGACACCGAACATCACCCGCTTGGCGTGGCCGGGGTACTGCTTGCGCATGCTGACCACCGCCATGCGGTAGGAGCAGCCCTCGGGGGGCAGATAGAAATCGGTAATCTCCGGGAACTGCTTCTGCAGAATGGGCACGAACACTTCGTTCAGGGCCACGCCGAGCACCGCCGGCTCGTCCGGCGGCCGGCCGGTGTAGGTGCTGTGATAGATGGGATCTCGCCGGTGGGTGATGCGCTCGATGGTGAATACCGGAAAACGTTCCACCTCGTTGTAGTAGCCGGTGTGGTCGCCGAACGGCCCCTCGTCGGCCTCCTCTCCCGGCCGGATGTGCCCTTCCAACACGAACTCGGCACTGGCGGGCACCTGCAGGTCCGAGCCCAGGCACTTGACCAGTTCGGTCTTGGCGCCGCGCAGCAGGCCGGCGAAGGCGTACTCCGACAGGGTGTCGGGCACCGGCGTCACGGCGCCGAGGATGGTCGCCGGGTCGGCGCCCAGGGCCACGGCCACGGGGAAAGGCTCGCCGGGCCGGCTTTGGCACCAGTCGCGATAATCCAGGGCGCCGCCCCGGTGGGCCAGCCAGCGCATGATCACCTGGTTTCGGCCGATGACCTGCTGGCGGTAGATCCCGAGATTCTGGCGCTCCTTGTGGGGGCCCCGGGTGATCACCAGGGCCCAGGTGATCAGCGGCCCGGCGTCCTCGGGCCAGCAGGTCTGAATCGGCAGCGTGCCCAGGTCCACCGCGGCACCTTCGAGCACCACCTCCTGACACGGCGCCTGGCGCACCACCTTGGGCGCCATGTGCAGCACGTGTTTGAACACCGGCCACTTGCCCAGGGCGTCGCGAAAGCCCTTGGGGGGCTCCGGTTCCTTCAGCAGGGCCAGCAGTCGCCCCACGTCCCGCAAAGCTTCCACAGAGTCGGCGCCCATGCCCAAAGCGACGCGGCGCGGCGTGCCGAACAGATTGGCCAGCACGGGGATCGTGTGGCCGGTAGGGCGCTCGAACAGCAACGCCGGGCCCTCGGCCTGGAGTGTGCGGTCGCTGATCTCGGTCATCTCGAGGTGGGGATCGATCTCCATGGCGATGCGCTTCAACTCGCCCTGGGCCTCCAACTGAGCGACGAAGTCGCGCAAGTCGCGGTATTGCATGAATGTGTCGCTGCCGCTGCCTGATAGACTTCGGCAGTATACGCAATGGCGGGCGCCCGCGATCGTCGCGCCCCGAACAGCTTGGGAGGGACACCCCGAATGCGACCCCTCGCCCGTGTCCTGCTGATCATAACGCTCGCGTCCCTGGCGGCTCTGGCGTCGCTGGTGCCGTTCACCGCCGCCGCCCGCGCTGCGTCGGCGCCGGTGCGCATCGCCGTGCAGCCGGACATCGTGGAGTTGGATTCCGGGGAGCGCCAGCGCTTCGAGGCGCGGGTCCTGGATGCCCGGGGCGAGGTGCTGGACATGCCGGTGTTCTGGCGCAGCAATGGCGGGCGGATCACCGGCCAGGGTGTCTTTTCCGCTGATGCCGCGGGCCGCTACACCGTCACCGCCGAAACCGAGGGCGGTCGCCTGGTGGGGACAGCCAGCGCGGTGGTGCGCGCCGAGCGCAGCGTGCTCGGGCGCCTGGTGCTGCGCCCGGAGCGGACCGTCGTGGCGCCGGGGGGCACGGTGCAGTTTCGCGCCGTGCTGCTCGACCGGTTCGGCGGGTCCATGGGCTCGGACCTGGTGTGGACCGCCCGCGGCGGGCGCATCGACCACTTCGGCCTGTTCACCGCCGGGTTCCACCCGGGACGCTTTCGCGTGACGGTGTTCGAGCGCCGCAGCGGCGCCAGCGCCACCGCCGTGGTACGGGTGCTCGGCACGTCGCCCTGATTCGGGGAGCTGACGAGAAAATCCGGGCGGCCGCCTGCGGACCTGGCCAGGAACCGTCGTCGAGGTGCAGACGCCGTGGGCGCCGCATGGGCGTTTCTGAATATTCCGATGGAATCCTAAAGAGTATTCAAATAGTTGGCGGTATGCGGCATGATGCGCGACACAGACGCGGGGTCGTCCATCGATCTGGGGGAAGGTCGCCCGCCGGTGGGTCGCCGCACGGGCGCCGAGGGTGGCAGTGGCCCCGTCATAGGTTCAGCGTCTCTTTGCGCCGCCCGGCTCGGGCAGGCCGCAGGGCGCGCACCGGTTGAGTGGCCGTCGCTAAAGGACAGGTGTTGCTCCTCCTTCCTTTGTCGAGGGCGGCGGCCACTCTCTCAGCTGCAACCGCCGTGGCGCTGGCCACGGACGCTCAGCGCTCCAGCTCCACCACGACGGGCGCGTGATCCGAAGGCCGCTCCCACGTCCGTGGCTCGCGGTCGATGCGACTCGCCCGGCAGCGGCGCGCCAATGGTTCGCTCAACAGGATGTGATCGATGCGCAGGCCGTAGTTACGACGAAAGGCGCCCTGGCGATAGTCCCACCAGCTGAAGCTCTGCTCCGGCTGCTCGAACAGCCGGAAGCTGTCCTTGAGGCCCAGGGCCAGCAGGTCGCGAAACGCCTGACGCTCCGGCTCGCTGGCCAGCACCCCGCCCGCCCACAACTCGGAGTCGAACACGTCGCGGTCCTCGGGGGCGATATTGAAGTCGCCCATCACCAGCAGCCTGGGATGGCGCGCGAGCTCGCCGCGCAGATGCCCGACCAGGGCCGCCAGCCAGTTGAGCTTGTATTCGTACTTGTCGCTGCCCACCTCCGAGCCGTTGGGCACGTACAGATTGACGACCCGCAGATCGCCGTAGGTTGCCGCCAGGACGCGGCGCTGATGATCCTCGAACGTGGGCAGATCCAGCAGCACCTCGCAGGGCTCGTCCCTCACCCGGCTCAGCAGGGCGACGCCATTGTAGGTCTTCTGACCGTTGACGAGCGCCCGGTAACCCGCCGCCTCGATCTGTTCCAGTGGGAACCGGTCATCCAGGCACTTGGTCTCCTGCAGCCCGACAATGTCGGGCTCGGCGCGCTTCAGCCAATCCAGAAGATGGGGCAGACGGACCTTGAGGGAATTGACATTCCAGCTGGCGATTTTCACTGTTGTCGTATGCTTTGATCCGATTGAATTGGATTTGAATACCGGTGATTCGGCTACCCTCGGGGTAGCCGCCTTGGGCGCGGCACCGAAACGACAATGCCTCGATGCGCCCTCCTAGCCACTAGCACCTCGCCACTCGCCACTCCTTCAGGCCGCCAGACCCGAATGCCGCAGCAGGGCATCGATGGTCGGCTCCCGTCCGCGAAACTCCACGAACAGGTCCATGGGCTCACGGGAGCCGCCCTGCTCCAGGATGGTCTCCAGGAAGCGCCGCCCGGTGGTTCGATCGAAGATGCCCGCCTCCTCGAAGGCCGAGAAGGCATCCGCCGACAGCACCTCCGCCCACTTGTAGCTGTAGTACCCGGCCGCGTAGCCGCCCGCGAAGACGTGGGAGAAGCTGTGGGGGAAGCGATTGAACGATGGCGCACGCAGCACCGCCACCTGCTGGCGGACCTCGTCCAGCAGCTCGTAGATGCGCCCGCCCAGCTGTGGGTCGTAGTCGCGGTGCATGCGGAAGTCGAACAACGCGAACTCCAGCTGCCGCACCATCTGCATGGCCGACTGGAAATTGCGCGCCGCCTGCATGCGCTCATAGAGGTCCTGGGGCAGGGGCGCGCCGGTCTGGTAATGACAGGCGAACAGATCCAGCGCCTCACGCTCCCAGCACCAGTTCTCCATGAACTGGCTGGGCAGCTCCACCGCGTCCCAGGCCACGCCGCTGATGCCGGCCACGCTGGGATAGTCGATGCGGGTGAGCATGTGGTGCAGCCCGTGGCCGAACTCGTGAAACAGCGTCTCCACTTCGTCGTGGGTGAGCAGCGCCGGGTCGTCGCCGATGGGCGGCGTGAAGTTGCAGGTGAGATAGGCCACCGGCAGCTGCAGCTCGTCGCCGAGACGCCTGCGCGACATGCACTCGTCCATCCAGGCGCCGCCGCGCTTGTTGCGCCGCGCGTACAGATCCAGATAGAACTGCCCGCGCAGCTCGCCGCCCTCGGTACGAATCTCATAGAAGCGCACGTCCGGGTGCCAGACGTCCACAGCCTCGCGCTCCTGGATCGTGAGGCCGTAGAGGCGCTCCACCACGGCGAACATGCCCGCCACCACCCGGTGGGCGGGGAAATAGGGCTTGAGCTCCTCCTGGGCGAGCTCGTAACGGTGCTCGCGCAGGCGCTCGGAGTAGAAGGCCACGTCCCACGCCTCCAGCGCCGCCACGCCGTGGTGCTCCCGGGCAAAGGCACGCACCTCGTCCAGCTCCTTGCGGGCCGCCGGCAGAGACCGCTCCGCCAGCTGCTCCAGGAACTGCACCACCTGGCCCGTATCGGCGGCCATCTTGGTGGCCAGGGACAACTCGGCATAATTCCCGAAGCCGAGCAGCTGCGCTTCCTCGTGACGCAGCGCCAGGATCTGCTCCATCAGCGGCCCGTTGTCCCACTGTCCGGCGTTCGGCCCCTCGTCGGAGGCACGGGTCACGTAGGCGGTATAGAGCTCGCGGCGCAGGTCGCGGTCCTCGGCGTGGGTGAGGACCGGAAAATAGGAAGGAAACTCCAGGGTGAACCGCCAGCCCGCCTCGTCCTGCTGCTCCGCGCTCTGGCGCGCCAGGGCGCGGGCCGAGTGCGGCAGGCCCGCCAGCCGGTCCTCGTCGGTTACCACCAGGCTCCAGCACTGGGTGGCGTCGAGCACGTTCTCGCTGAACTTGGAGGTAAGCCGCGAGAGTTCCTGCATGATGGTCTTGAACCGCGCGCGGCTCGCCGGCGGCAGCTCGACGCCCAGGAGGCGGAAGTCGCGCAGCTCGTTGTCGAGGATCTTGCGCTGCGCCGCGTCCAGGCGCTGGTACTGCGCGCCTTCGGCGATGGACTTGTAGGCGCGGTACAGGTCCTCGTTCTGGCCGAGCTCGGTGTAGTAGTCGGAGAGCTTCGGCAGGCAGGCGTTGTAGGCTGCGCGCAGCGCCTCGCTGTTGACGACCGAATTCATGTGGCTTACCGGGGACCAGGCACGGCCGAGGCGCTCGTTCATCTCCTCGATGGGCTGCACCAGATTGTCCCAGGTGTACTCCGTGTTGGCCCCCAGTAACTGCTGCAGCCGGGCGCGATTCTCCGCCAGCAACTGGTCGATCGCGGGCTCTACGTGCTCGGGCTGGATGCGGGAGAACGGCGGCAGGCCGGTCAGTGACAGCAACGGGTTGGACATGGATGGAATCCTCAAAGGAAAACGCGCGAAAAAGCCGCCGGTACGGTTCGTCCTAACTTATCATGGGGATCGTGACCTCCGACACAAGCCAGCCGCCCTCGGGCGGCCACCCTTATGACCGGCTGCTTCCCGGCACCGTGCTCGATGCCCTGGACGGGGCGGGTTATATCACCGACGGACGCCTGCTGGCCCTCAACAGCTACGAAAACCGCGTCTATCAGGTGGGCATCGAGGGCGGTGCACCGGTCGTGGCCAAATTCTACCGCCCGGGTCGCTGGAGTCGGGCGGCCATCCTCGAGGAACACGCCTTCGCCGCGGAGTTGGACCAGCATGAGCTGCCGGTGATTGCACCCCTCGCGGACGCCTCCGGCACGTCCCTGCTCGAACACGCCGGGTTTCTGTTCGCCGTCTATCCGCGCCAGGGCGGGCGGGCTCCGGAACTCGACAGACCCGAACACCTGGCCCAGCTGGGGCGGCTGCTGGGGCGTCTGCACGGCATCGGCGCCAGCCGCCGATTTCGCCATCGGCCCGCCCTTACCCTGCAGGACTTCGGCCACGACGCGGTGGCCTTCCTCCTGGCGCATGAGTTCGTGCCGCCGGAGCTGCGCCCCGCCTATGAGAGCGTTACCGCCCATCTGCTGGCCAAGCTCGAAGCGCTGTTCGCCCGCACGGCGGACCTGGCCACCCTGCGCCTGCATGGCGACTGTCATCCCGGCAACATCCTGTGGCGCGACGGCCCGCATTTCGTGGATCTGGACGACGCCCGCAGCGGGCCGGCGGTCCAGGACCTGTGGATGCTGCTGTCCGGTCCCCGGGCGGACATGGAAAGCCAGCTTGCCGTGCTGCTGGAGGGCTATACCCAGTTCCGGGATTTCGATCCCCGCGAGCTGCAGCTGATCGAAGGTCTGCGCAGCCTGCGCATGCTGCACCACAGCGCCTGGTTGGCGCGGCGCTGGGACGATCCGGCATTCCCGCCGAGCTTCCCCTGGTTTCGCCTGCCCCGCTATTGGGAGGACCAGATCCTTGCTCTGCGGGAGCAACTGGCGCTGTTGGACGAGCCGCCCCTGGCCTGGATCTGAGTGGCCGCCGGGTGCCGGGGTTCGTCCCGGTGGGCAGAACATGCTACAAAACCACGTGCCGGGTGATCCTTTTGGGGATGGATCCCTCCGGGACGTGTCTCCATGTGCGTCTCCCGACCGCCCGCCTCGCAATCCATAACAACAACGACGAGGCTCCACAATGCGCTATGCGATTGTCGTCAACCTGGACTACGATACCAATCCTTCAGAGGAATGCCGCCAGGTGTGGCGGCTCCTTCACGACCGCATGGGCGAGGCCGGGTTCCGTCCCGAGGGTCGCCTGTTCACCATCGAGGCGGCTGCGGCGGATGCATGCGCCCGGGCGCGCCGGGTGGTCGACAGCCTGGACGGCGAGCCTTTGCTGACAGGAACCGGTGCCTACAACTATCTCAAAGAGTTTTACGGCTATGACCACAGCGGGGCCGTCAACCTGCTGCTTCCCCCGAGCGACAACATCGAGCTGGAGGAGGGCTGAACCGTCACCGGCGCCCGCCGCGCCTGCGCGGCGCCTGCGGTCGAAGCCATGAGCCTGTCGTTCGGTCCTGATCCCGGTCCGCGGGAGCGACACCTGCGAGAT
>Ga0209347_1006509_pt1 | contig 10310 bp, 9 predicted proteins | sample AutmiccommuBRH23_FD_187382 | JGI IMG/M metagenome (GOLD analysis project Ga0209347, IMG submission 187382) | Deep subsurface microbial communities from Mt. Terri, Switzerland - Autotrophic microbial communities BRH/23 (SPAdes) (version 2) | ecosystem: Environmental > Aquatic > Deep subsurface >... | reverse complement strand
ATCAAGATCCCCGATAAGCAGATGCGTGAACTCGAATCCAACGGCACGCTCACCCGGCACGACTGGCACGGAGAGTGGAACTACACCCTCAACCCGACACACACCAACTAATAAACTCACGCCCCCTCACCAACCCTGCGAACGAATACGTCGAGCAGTTTGTCCAGGACGTAGACCGCACCCGCGTACTCACGGCCGAGTCGCTCATGCGCAAGCCGCGTGCGGTGGTGCACCCGACATCCGGTCCGCACGGCGCGCTCAAAACCATGCGCGACGAGCAATTGAGCGGCGTCTACGTCGTCAATCGCGACCGCACACTCGTCGGCTGGGTCAGCGACCGCGATTGCCTCGACCTGGTTCGCAAGGGCGTCATGGACCTCAAGAGCATCGTGCGCGCCGATCACGGCGCCGTCCGCAATGACACCGCGCTCTCGGAGCTATTCATTCCTTCGCTGGAATACGCGCTCGCTCTAGGCGTCGTCGACGACAAGAACCGCCTGGTGGGCGTCATTCCGCGTGTCACGCTGCTGGCGACACTCGGCGGCGAGCCCGGTGCGGCCGCACAAGCGATTCCCGACCGCGATCCCATACCGGCCCACGTGGTTGACCAGGCCCTGGAGGCCGCCGTCGACTCAGGCACTATCAAGATCGAGGAGGTCAACTGATGGACTTCCGTATCCCCTTCGGCGATTGGGTCGAATCCGGAAAGGACTGGATCGAGGACAATCTCGACTGGCTCTTGACGCTGCTTGGCGACATGTGGAACGGGCTGTACGACGCGGTCAACGCAGTATTCAGTACCCCGCCGGCGCTCGTTGTGATCCTGGTACTCGCCCTCGCTGCCTTCGTGTTCCGCGGCTGGAGGTTCGGCCTCGGAACCGTGTTGGGCCTGACGTTCATCATCGGCGTCAATCAATGGGACAACGCCATGGACACCATCTCCCTGGTGATCGTGTCGGCATTCCTCGCGCTGCTCGTGGCCATCCCCCTCGGCATCTGGGCAGCGAGAAACACGACGGTGTCCAACATCGTCAAGCCGATCATGGACTTCCTACAGACCATGCCTGCCTTCGTCTACCTGATCCCCGCGATCGCGTTCTTCGGCATCGGCGTCGCGCCCGGCATCTTCGCGACCGTCCTGTTCTCGCTCGCGCCGGGCGTACGCCTCACTGAGTTGGGCATTCGCAGCGTCGACAAGGAAGTGGTCGAGGCTGGTCAGGCGTTCGGCGCGTCACCGCGCCGCATCCTCCGTCAGATCCAACTCCCCCTGGCGATGCCGTCCATCATGGCCGGCGTCAACCAGGTCATCATGCTGTCCCTGTCCATGGTCGTCATCGCCGGCATGGTCGGCGCAGGCGGCTTGGGTGGAGACGTGGCGCGCGCAGTAAGCGCGCTCGACATCGCTATCGGCGCGGAGGCCGGCATCTCAGTCGTAATCCTCGCGATCATCCTGGACCGCTTCACCGGCGCGTTTGGCAACAAGCGCGCAAAGTCGCTCATGAACCGTTTAGGCCACCGCCTGCCAACCGGTGGCGCAAGCCCCACCGAGTCGGCCGCTGGCAAGGACACCGACAGGATCTTGGCCGAGCATTCAGGCAACCGTCGAGCCGTGCGCTAGCCGCGCCCACTCACATACCTCGTGACCCCCACAAAAGGGTCGCGCGCATCGGCCGGACACCGTCTGGCTCTAGATGCTCAAGACGTTGAGAAACACTCTTCGTCAAGAAAGGAAACACATATGAAGATGCGCTCTACCGCGCTCCTCGCGACGGCCGCAGCCGCAAGCCTCGTGCTTGCAGGTTGCTCGTCCTCGACCGAGGCTGACCCGACCACTTCCGCCACCGGCGGCGCGGCCGCTCCCGCTGCGGGCGGCGACATCACCATGGCCGTCTTCAACGGCTGGGACGAGTCGCTTGCTTCGTCACTCTTGTGGCAGAACATCCTGAACGACAAGGGCTACAACGTCACGCTTGAGTACGCAGACCCCGCACCGGTGTTCCAGGCAGTTGCCGATGGCGACTACGACCTGGTGACTGACGTGTGGGCGCCCTCGACTCACGCCGCTTACCTCGAAGAGTTCGGTGACAGCATCACCGAGGTCGGCGCATGGTTCGACCAGGCCGCACTCACGGTTGTCGTGAACGCGGACGCCCCGATCGACTCTCTCACCGAGCTCGGCGACAACGCGGATGCCTTCGGCAACCGCATCGTCGGCATCGAGCCCGGCGCTGGCCTGACCGCCGCCGTCGAGGACAGCGTCATCCCAACCTATGGCCTCGAAGGCATGGACTTCCTCACGTCATCGACTCCGGCCATGCTGGCCGAACTCGATTCCGCAATGGCCGATGGCGAGAACATTGCCGTCACGCTGTGGGAGCCCCACTGGGTCTACGGCAAGTACGACGTCAAGAACCTCACGGACCCCGAGGGCACCCTCGGTACCGCCGAGTCGCTCACCACGTATTCACGCCTCGGCTTTGCCGATGACTTCCCCGAGGTCAACGCGTGGATGGCTGCCTTCAAGATGGACGGTGCACTGCTGGCCGACCTGGAGAACAACCTCCAGGGCGCTGACAGCGAGGCCGACTACGACGGCATCGTGACTGACTGGATCGTGGCGAACCAGGAGTGGGTCGACTCGCTCACCGCGTAGTCTCTCCCCTTCACACGGCACTGCGCGTTCGATAAGCGCAGCGCCGTTGAAGAACTCAGCGCCGGTCGCCTTCGGGTGGCCGGCGCTTTGCCATCTCCAGGTGTTGCCGGAAGGTGCCGCGGTCGCTGCTAGTGTGGCGGCGAAATCAAGAGGGAGTGAAATGTCTGCACGCACCGAGCAGTCCACAGCCGCGCCGCGCGAGCAGTTCTCCGGACAGACGGGCTTCATCCTGTCGGCCATCGGCTCTGCCGTGGGACTGGGCAACATCTGGCGCTTCCCTGGCGTGGCCTACGAAAATGGCGGTGGCGCCTTCCTGATTCCTTATCTCGTGGCGCTTGTCACGGCTGGAATCCCGATCCTCTTTCTCGACTACGCGATCGGCCACCGCTTTCGCGGTTCGGCCCCCACGGCGCTACGCCGTCTGGGCGGGCGCTGGGGCCGGTGGACAGAGTCGCTCGGCTGGTTCCAGGTCTCCCTCTCCTTCGTGATCGCCCTGTACTACACGGCCATCATCGGCTGGGCGCTCAGCTACTTCGTCTTCTCGTTCGACCTGCGCTGGGGCGACGACCCTGCTGGCTTCCTTCTGGGCGACTACCTCCAGGCGTCAGAAGAGGTGTCCCTCACCGGCGACATCGTCGCGTCCGTGGCCGTTCCCCTCGCGATGGTGTGGATTGCCGCGATCGCGGTGCTCGCGCTCGGAGTGACTCGGGGGCTCGAACGTGTCAACGTCGTCGTGATGCCGCTGCTAGCCCTGACGTTCGGTGCCGTGGTGGTGCGCGCGCTGTTCCTCCCAGGCGCTGCCGACGGCCTGAATGCCTTCTTCACCCCCGACTGGGACGCGCTGTCGGACCCAGGCGTGTGGATTGCCGCGTACGGCCAGATATTCTTCTCGCTGTCGATCGCGTTCGGCATCATGATCACGTACGCCTCCTACAGGCGCCGCCGGTCCAACCTCACCGGCCCGGGCCTGGTCGTGGCCTTTGCCAACTCTTCGTTCGAGCTGTTGGCAGGCATCGGCGTCTTCGCAACGCTCGGCTTCTTCGCGTTCCAGCAGGGAATCCCTGTTTCTGAACTCGAGTCCATCTCCGGCATTGGGCTGTCCTTCATCACCTTCCCGGCGATCCTGTCAGAGATGCCCGGCGGGGCCGCCGTCGGCGCCCTGTTCTTTGGCGCTCTCACGCTCGCGGGCTTCACCTCGCTGTTGTCGATCCTGCAGGTGACGTCGGCCGCGGTGCAGGAGAAGTTCGGGCTCACGCCGCGGTCGGGCGCGATTGCGATCGGAACCGTCTCGGCGCTCCTGTCGTTCGCGCTGTTCTCGACCACGTCCGGCCTCTACGCGCTCGATGCGACGGACCACTGGGTCAACACGATTGGCGTGGTCGCCTCGGCCGTGATCATGTCGGTGCTCACCGTATGGGTACTGCGCCGCGGACCAGAACTGCTGCACCACCTCAATACGGTGTCGACCGTGCGACTCGGGCGCGTGTGGCTGGCCCTGGTCGGGATTGTGGTGCCGGCCGTGCTCGGCTACATGCTGGTGAGTGGCATCGTGACAGTCGCGACGGAGGGCTACGAGGGCTACCCGACGGGGTTCCTGCTAGTGATGGGCTGGGGCGCTCTCATCGCCGTCGGCGTGATCGCCGCGGTGGCGACGGCACTGCCGTGGCGCCGCAACAAGGACGATGTCGAGCCGTGGCCGCCCTACCCAGCGGCCGCTGCAACGGAGGAGAACTGACATGACCCCCACCGCAATCACGCTGCTCGCACTGTCGGCCGTACTGGTGTGGGGCGGACTTATCGCCAGCACCATTCACCTCATCAGACACCCCGAGGTGTCCGCCGACCCCGGCGGCGGCGATGACGACGAGCGCCCCGAGCACGCCGTCATCGTCCACGACACCTGAGCACCGCTCGAGCCGACGGCGCCCCGTCCTAGTCGCGCGTGAGCTTGCGGTACGTGACGCGGTGAGGGCGGGCTGCCTCTTCGCCGAGGCGCTCCACCTTGTTCGCCTCGTATGACGCGAAGTTGCCCTCGAACCAGTACCAGGCAGCGGGGTTCTCCTCGGTGCCCTCGTAGGCGAGGATGTGCGTCACCACGCGGTCCAGGAACCACCGGTCGTGCGAGACCACCACGGCGCAACCGGGGAACTCGAGTAGCGCGTTTTCGAGCGAGCCGAGCGTCTCCACATCGAGGTCGTTCGTGGGCTCGTCGAGCAGCAGGACATTGCCGCCCTCCTTGAGCGTGAGCGCAAGGTTAAGGCGGTTGCGCTCTCCACCGGAGAGGATGCCGGCAGGCTTCTGCTGGTCGGGACCCTTGAAACCGAACGCGCCGACGTAGGCACGCGACGGCATCTCGACGTTGCCCACCTTGATGTAGTCGAGGCCGTCGGAGACGACCTCCCACAGCGTCTTGTCGGGATCGATACCGCCACGCCCCTGGTCGACGTACGAAAGCTTGACCGTGTCGCCAATCTTGAGCTCGCCCTCGTCGAGAGTCTCGAGACCCACGATGGTCTTGAACAGCGTCGTCTTGCCGACGCCGTTTGGCCCAATGACGCCGACGATGCCGTTGCGCGGAAGGGTGAAGGACAGCCCGTCGATGAGCGTGCGGTCGCCGAAGCCCTTCTTGAGGTTCTTGGCCTCGAGAACCAGGTTGCCAAGGCGCGGGCCCGGGGGAATCTGGATCTCTTCGAAGTCGAGCTTCTTGGTGCGATCCGCCTCGGCGGCCATCTCCTCGTAGCGCCCCAGTCGAGCCTTCGACTTGGTCTGGCGGCCCTTGGCGTTCGAGCGCACCCAGTCGAGTTCTTCCTTGAGGCGCTTCTGCAGCTTCTGGTCCTTCTTGCCCTGCACCGCGAGGCGCTCGGACTTCTTCTCGAGGTACGTCGAGTAGTTGCCCTCGTACGGGTACGCGCGACCGCGGTCGAGTTCGAGGATCCACTCGGCGACGTTGTTGAGGAAGTACCTATCGTGGGTCACGGCGAGCACGGCGCCTGCGTACTTGGCGAGGTGCTGCTCGAGCCAGAGCACGGATTCCGCGTCGAGGTGGTTGGTGGGCTCATCGAGGAGCAGCAGGTCGGGCTTCTCGATCAGCAACTTGCACAGCGCCACGCGGCGGCGCTCGCCACCGGAGAGGTTCGTCACGGGGGAATCGCCGGGAGGGCAGCGCAACGCGTCCATGGCCTGGTCGAGTTGAGCGTCGAGGTCCCATGCGTCCGCGTGGTCGAGATCCTCCTGGAGGTTGCCCATCTCAGTGAGGAGCTTGTCGTAATCCGCATCCGGCTTCGACATCTCGTCGCTGATCTCGTTGAAGCGCATGAGCTTCGCCATCGTCTCGCCGGCGCCCTCTTGCACGTTGCCGAGCACGGTCTTGTCCTCGTTGAGTTCGGGCTCCTGCATGAGAATGCCGACGGTGTATCCGTCGCTCAGCCGCGCCTCGCCGTTGGAGGCCTGTTCGAGTCCCGCCATGATCTTGAGGACCGTGGACTTGCCCGCGCCGTTGGGCCCCACCACGCCGATCTTCGCGCCCGGCATGAACGACAACGTGACGTCATCGAGGATGACCTTGTCGCCGTGCGCTTTGCGCGCCTTGTACATGGTGTAAATAAACTCAGCCACTGCCACTCCGTCGGAATCGTCGAGGCGGCGCGAGCCGCCGGAACAGGTCCCCAGCCTACGCGGTGACGGCACCCCTCAGCCCCCCGGCCGTGCGGCGGGGTGCCGCAGTGTGCGGCGCCCCGCCGGATGCGTGGCGCTTAGGCGGCGACCGACGCCTCGTCCGGCTGGTCGGCCGCGTCTGCCCCCGCGTCGGGCGCCGCGTCGACTTCCGCGTCGGGCGCCGAGTCGACTTCCGCGTCACTCTCCGAGGGCTCCGTCGCCCGCGACCTGGGGTCCTCCAGCGTCGCTACTCCCGTGGCGCGAGTGAACTTCGCGACCCCACGCGTCAGGTCGTGGCCCAGGCTGTTGGCGTCGATGATGAGGTCCGTGCGGGGACCGGAGTCCGATTCCCACTCGTTGGTGCGGAAGCGCCCCTGCACCACCACGGGCTGGCCCTTCTCGATCGAGTCCTTCACGGTGATCGATGGCCCCCTAAACACGCGCACCGTGAACCACTCGGTCTGGCCGTCCACCCACTCGCCCTTGTCACGGTCGAGGTAGCGGCTGGTACTCGCCATCCGGAAGCTCGTCAGGTGCGTGCCCGTCGGCCCGACCACGTGCCGCGGTTCGGTGGCGACCCAGCCCGCCACCGTTATCGTCAAATCGTTCATTGCGTCCTCCTCGATTGCGGTGCCGCAGTCGCGGCGTCCGTCAACAGTGGACGGGGCAGGGAGAAGGACGCGGCGGGCGGTTGACGGAGCGGTGGAGGCGGCACGCTGAAGCGGCCTGGGCACGACGCTAAGACCGGGCCCGTCCGGCAGCGCCGTGCCGGGCGTCGTGCCCGGCGCCGTGCCGGCGCCCACCGGTGCTACGACAGCTCAGTGAGCTCGTCGAGGTTGCGGTACGCCTGGTGAATCAAGTCGGTCGGATCTACGACGTGAAGCATCACAGCGGACCTGATGGCCTCGCGCCCCAACGTGCGCACGATAGTGCCCGCCGCGCGGCCCTTGGATGCTCGCGAGGCGAGGCCCCGCAGACCCTTCGGCGGTTCGACCGGCGGCCAGGTGACCGCGCGCACGGACGATTCGATCTCCTCCGCGAGCGCGGCGGCCGGGAACACGGCTTCGTCCACGACGATGTGCCACGCGAGCGGCAGCCCAGCCGTGGCCGCGTCGATCCACTCGAGTCGGACCTGCTCAATGGCGGCCACCGACGCGCCCAGCGCGTCCGGAACAGACAGCGACCTTCCGGCCGCGACCGCCGCGGCGGCATCGGCCCTCGCCTCGACTCCGACGGCCCGGGCGCACGCCGCCACGAGCCCGTCGATGTCCGGCAACTCTGGGTCCGCGTCGCGCGCAAGGGCGCCCTCAAGGGCTCGGCCCGCCGCCACAAGATCTGCCCGCACGGCCTCGGCGGCCACGGAGCGGGTCGCTGCGGCTCCCGCGATCTCGCCGCGCAAGGCACGGACCCCCTTTCCCGTCCGCGCGCTCACGCGCATGACGGGGGCGTCGTCGATCCCCTCTTCATTGACCAGACGCGCCAGGTCCTTCGAGACGATGGCTGCGTCCGTGTCGCTGAGCCGGTCCACATGGTTGAGCACGATGAGCGACGGCTGGCCGTGATCAGAGGCGACCTTGAGGTAGGCGGAATGCAACGCATCGTCAGCGTACTTCTGCGGGTCGACCACCCACACGATCAAGTCTGCGAGCGGGATCACCCGGTCAACGGTGTCGCGATTCGTCAGGTCGATGGAGTCGTGGTCGGGCAGGTCAAGAAGCACCACGCCATCCATGTCTGGATCCCGATCCAAGATCAGTCTCCGTTCGACGTCAACGCCCAACCAGGCGAGCAGCGGCTCCCGGTCCCCCCAGACGGCCGCGGACACGTCGGACGTGGTGGGGCGTGACACCCCCACGACGGCAAAGTCCGTGCCCACCACCGCATTGAAGAGGCTCGACTTCCCGGAGCCGGTGCCGCCCGCGAGCGCGACAATCGTGTGGTCAACGCCCAGCGCGAGTCGCTCGTCGCACCGCTTGATGGTGCGCCACACTTCATCCCGTACCTCGGCGTCCACGGCCTCTGCGGCCCATTCCATCGACGCCTTCAGGCGATCCACTCGGACCTGCAACTGCGTGGTCTCGGTGTGGGGCGGTAAGTCCTGGAACGTGGGGCTCACAGCAAGGCCCTCAATTCAGCGCGGCGCAAGCGCACCTTGGACGACGCGTCGGTGCTGAGGGACACGAGGTCGGTCGGCCTCATCATGTCGAGCGCCTCCTTGTTGATGACAAGGCGGCGTACCGTCGCGAGCGACTCGCGAGCAGCCGCGATGGCCTCGGTCGCGGTGTCCTTGACGAGCACGGCCAGCACGGCGCGCGCGGATTCCACACCCACTGCGGCCGATGCCAGGGTCGTGGCGAGCCCCTCGGTTCCCACCACGGCGACGCCGCCTGCTACGTGCGGGAGATCAGCCGCCAAGGCGGAACAGGCATCGAGCCAGTTGCGCGCGGCATCGGCGGCTCGACGCTCGCGCGCCACACGGGCGTCGCGGGGGTCGCGTTGCTCGGCGAGCCAGGGGCCGACGCCGCCCTTCTGAGAATTCAGCGAGACCATCATGCGGTCCGTGGCGGACGCTGCGGCGTGCGCGAGAGCCGCCTCGACCGCCGCCAGCAGGTCCGCATGAATCTCCACAAACGTCGCATCGCGCGCCTCGCGCGCACTGCGCCGCTTGACCCACCAAGAGTTGCTCACCCGAAACAGCGGCCCGCGCTCGGCAATGGCCTGGCGCCAGCGCGATTCGACCGGGCCCTTGCCGATGGTGAGGTGCCAGTCTTCGCCGTCGCCCACCTCGGCTTTGGCCGCGCATCGGCGCACCTCGGCTCTGACTCCCTTTGCCGCCGCGGCCTGGTCGTCCATGTGTTCTGCAAGCTGCTCAAGCCATACCTTGAGCGACTCAATGCCGCCGTGCAGCGTGCGCTCGACGATCGTGTCGACGGACGCAGCGGCCACCGTGTCAAGCCACCGGCCCAGGCCGCCGACGACGTCGCGCGGGATGTCCGCCTCGCTGGACTCCGGGATGACAAACAGCGGAAGATTCGCCAGGTTCTCCTCCGCAAGCCTCGCCACGAGCTCTCGCCTAATGTGGGCGGCAATCTCCGGCGTCACGCGGTTGAGGACGATCGCGACCGATGCGCCGCGGCCGGTCGCCTTGCGCAACGCGTTCCACGGCACCGCGTCGCCGTACCGCGCCGGGGTGGTCACAAAGAGCCACAAGTCCGAAGCCTCGAGGAGGTCCTCCGCGACCTCGCGGTTCTCGCCGCGGACCGAGTCAAGGTCAGGGCTATCAACGATGACAAGGCCACGAGGCACCGCCTCGGTGGAGTGCGCCGACGCACGCCGGGAGACCTCGTCGAGCACCGCGCCGTCCAAGGGGTGATAAAAGAGTTGCGGCACCTTGGTGGTCGGACGCAACACTCCCGATGCGGTGAGGGTCTCACCCAGCAGCGCGTTGACGACCGTGGACTTGCCGGCGCCAGTGGGCCCGCCGATCACCACAATCGCGGGCGAAGCCTCCTCGCGCACGCGCGGAATGAGGTGGTGGTCGAGCTGGTCGACCATCTGCTCCATCAGCGCATTGGCCTCGCGCTCCCTGCCGGTTGGGAGCGGCATTTGCACGTCGACGACGACACGGCGGGTGTCCGTGAGCGCGTCGAGGAGCGCGCCAGGGTAGGACCACGTCTTGATCGGTCTGAAGTCCATGTCGCTAGTCTGCCTCCTTGCGGGTGTGGCAAGAGGCTACCGTGCCGTCCAACTCTCACTTCCGCGCGCCGCTACCCTTATATCGGCCCCGGTCGGGGCCTCCGCCCTCGTAGCTCAGCTGGATAGAGCATCGGACTTCTAATCCGACGGTCGCAGGTTCGAATCCTGCCGGGGGCACACTGTGATGTGTCGGGACATCGTTTACAGGTGTCTCGGGGCATTGTTGACAGGGGCTCCTCCTTTGGGAGGGGCCTCTTGTCGTTTCTTGGGGTGGTAGTCGCGGATTTCGTTGAGGGTGTGTTCGGCG
>Ga0209347_1006508_pt1 | contig 10311 bp, 7 predicted proteins | sample AutmiccommuBRH23_FD_187382 | JGI IMG/M metagenome (GOLD analysis project Ga0209347, IMG submission 187382) | Deep subsurface microbial communities from Mt. Terri, Switzerland - Autotrophic microbial communities BRH/23 (SPAdes) (version 2) | ecosystem: Environmental > Aquatic > Deep subsurface >... | reverse complement strand
TACTAACCGTAAACATAACAATAAGAAAGCGTGTAATTTTCGAAATAAAAGGTATTAGTATTTTATCCAAATTAAAATTTAGTCTTTCTTGAATATCTTCAAAAAAATTGGAACAAGTTCCTGTCAGGTTATAGAAACCCCAACCCATTAAAATGATAATTGCTGACCTACAGAACCTTGAAACTAAAATATCCTGCTGAACTGTAAGCGGTAAGTAATTTAGGGCAAAGTATATTCCTAATACTACAAAAAATACCCGCAAAGGTCGTTCAAAAGCTGTCAGTAATTTTTCGTCCAAGTCTGTTTTAGTTTTGCTGGTCATATTTAAGACTATTTTAAAAACGTAGCGGACAAACAACTTCCGCAAAAGTAAGAAAAACAATAATATTAATAAAGCAATACCAAATGTCCACAGCATTTCATAAGAAATTCTGTTAATAATACCTAACCCAAAATCCATTAAACTCTCAAGCATGCCTAAACTATCCCCTATACTTTAGTATTTATACCATTTTCGCTAAAATACTTCGTTCCCCTTCTTTATTGTGCCAATTTACCCATAATTCTTCCCCTCTGAAATAATAAAAGGCTAGCTGTAATAGCCAAGCCTTCTCACTAATCCACGATTCTTTCACTATTTTATCAACAAACACCGGTAAACCTAATAGACAGGTTCTTGATGCTTTTCATATTTATCTCTTTCTTTTCCAGTTATTTCTTTGACTTAGAATTAGCACTATTATCCCAATAATAATAATAATCGGCTGCCATATAGGTGCTCCCATAGCAATCAAAATCAAAAAGCCCATTAAACCAAAAAATATAGCTAATTTATAAGAAAAATTCATTTTGACTTTCACCCCTTCACATTTTTCAGAATGGGAACTGTGTAACTTTGATTTGATTAAGTACCAATTTCGCCGTCCGGCATTATTTCCCTGCACCAACCGAAAAAAGACCCGCTACAATAGGCCTTTTGGTATAATCATTTATCAAACTTTTCCATGTATGTCCCTTAAATTTTATAGTTCCATTAATATTCTTAGTCTGTCTTCAGCCATTGCTAATTTTTCCGAAGATACAGTGCCCCAACGTTCGATTAATCTTTCCATAGAAAGAGATCTGACGTCTTCACATTTGATATAGCTTGTTTCTTTTAAGCCGCCTTCTGGGGGCATAATTTCGACATGAAAAGGAATTCCCTTATTTTTTGTTGTTATGGGCAAAACTACAACTAGTCCTGCCGGGCCATGGTTAAATAAATCAACAGACATAACTAAACAGGGTCGTTTCCCCGCTTGTTCATGCCCCTTAACCGGGTTAAGTTCAACGGACCATATTTCTCCCCTGCCTGGCTTCATTGTTCATCCTCCAGCCCATCTTCAAGAGTGGCGTCCCATTCTTCTCTTTCCTTGGTTTCCTCTTGCCATTTTTCAGAATTGTTTCTTAAAACAGCATATGCCTTATTAGCTTCCATAATAAATTCTTTCCTACGATATTCTTCAATTGCTTTATCTAATATCTCCTGCTTCGATTTCCCTGTCTGTCCGGCAATTTCATTTAAAATCTTATAGGTTTTGTCGTAAATCCTAACGCTGGAACTGCTCACATTATCACTCCTAAACACTCTGTTACATTTTAGTATACAGTCATGTTACCAAAACCGCAACAAAAGTAAGGAACTAATATTTAAATTATACTTTATTAAAAAAAGTCCCCTGCATCTCAGCAGAGGAATGTCAAACAAAATAAAAGAACCCGTCAGACTGTGTGTATGGAATCCATGGCAAACAAAAGATCCCCGTGCCACCCTAAGAAATAAGGACCCGGTTGCCACCGGACCCTTTATAATGTATTGTCTTTTCATCTCTTAGTGTTTTCTAATATACAACATCCGTAACTGTCTCTTCATCTGAGTCACTTGCTAGGTCTTCATCGGTACTAGTTTCAGTTTGTTCTTCTTCAGTCAGTTCTTCTAGATCGACATCACCGGTTTCAGAGTCATAATTTACATCCATACCCAATTCTTCTGCTATATAGCGTAGTGGTACAAAAGTTCTATTGCTAATTAGCTGGGCCGGTACGTCAAACGCCTTAGCTTCACCGTTTACTGTATACTCATAAGTGCCCAGCATAATTACGAGAGTGGTCTCTCCTTTTATTATAGTGACAGCATTTGCTTCTTGATCCCATTCAACACTAGCACCTAGTGTCTCGGTTACTGCTCGAACCGGAATAAGCGTTCTGCCTGATTTAATGACAGGAACAGCATCGTCAAATCCTATTTCAGTTCCTTTAGCAAGCAATTTACCTTCCATTACCTGTATCTTCTCTTCAAGGCGTGTATTCAGCTCTTCTAACTGTCTCCCAAACTCCGCCTTAATTTCTTCTAATGCAGGATGACCTTTTTCTTCAAAGTCAGCTAATTTTTCTTGAATCTTTTCCTGCTTGTCAGCAAGCTTCTCTTTTGTTTTATCTAGCGCTTTGATTAACCCTTTACCTATGCCTTGTCCTTTACCTTTACTTTCATCTGCTTCTTCATCTGTGTCACTTTCCTCTTCTTCTACTTCTTCCTCTTCAGCTACATCCTGCTGTCCCTCTATATCAACTACTTGTTCATCATCAACATCTGTACCTTGTTCTACCTGCTGATCTCCTTCAGCAGCAAATACCCCTGCCGTTCCTAAAGTCATCACTAACATTGCCATTATTAATAGCGCCAGAATACGTTTCATGGGCTTTCCCTCCTACTGTAAATGTAACTATACATTAGCATGTAATGAAGGGCAGGCATAAGGACCAAGATTCCCAATTTTTCTGGGACCCGGGTCCTATTATTTAAATTAAAACACACTTGGCAATGAAGCCAGCAGAAACTCAATAAATCCCTTCGTAATTTATCTTTTTTTCCCGATTATTTATTTGACTTAGAATTAGCACTATTATCCCAATTAAAAATTGGCTGCCATATAGGAGCGCCCATGATAATCAAAATTACAATTTCTGCAATTTAGTCAAATTAACACTGTCCAGAAAATTAGAAAACATGGTAAATTCCTGTACTGCTCTTCTCTCTCGCTCTTCTTGACATTTTGAAATCCCTATTTTATGGTAATATTGAGAAGTAAGAAAAACAACACAAAAGAACCATCCCCTTATGGTATGTGGCAAACAAATAATCCCTTTGCCATAAAAAAGCTGTTGACGTCATAACTTTGTCAACAGCCTCAAGATATATACCTAATGCTATCTCTTTTCTTTATAATTTTTTCCACCTTGACAAGAACGGCAGTAATTCCAATTGCACATGCAGTGGGTAATATTTTGGCAGGTCTCACATGATCTAGTCATAGCGATTCCTCCTTTGTTAGTTTTTTCACAATTAGTATATACCTTGCTATAATTAGCGTCAACACCTTAAGGATAAGTCAGAATTGCAAAATAGTTAGGAAAAATATGACATGCAATCGATACACTTTGTGTTGTATTGTTGAACGTCCACTTGCAATCGTTACACTGCTTCCATCCAAAAAGGCCTAACTATTAAGCTAGGCCTTTCCTTTTATGATTATTTCTATCAAATTCTTATGGTCTATACATGGCAAGCAAAAACGTCCCCATGCCATCCAGTCCCGCCCCGCAATATATGTTCAATAGTACTAAATCAATATCGGTTTCTCCAAAAGAATGTTAATCCCCAAGAATAAACGCAGCACGCATTAGGAAAAATAAAATATTATCAAAAACAAAGAAAAAAGGATGATAATTTATGCTAAAGATTAAAGACCGTATCCTATTAGGGGCTGTCGCAGGGTTGACTGGAGCTATCGTTAAAACTGTTATTGATGAAGTATCCCACAACAATAAACTATCCCAACGTTCATTTCGCGAGACGGCAGCCGGTGTTTGGGTAAAGAAAAACAGTGAAGCCAAGTCTTTACAGGGTCAAGTCCTTGGTGGTTTGCTTGATTTAGGCATGAGCATTGCGGGCGGTGTTGGCACAGTTTATTTATTGACTGAGACAGGTAGAGACCAGCTTATCACCAAGGGGCTAATATCAGGGGTCGGATTGGGTTCAATGATTAACTTTCTTATCAGTTCGTTGCCCCAAAACAAGATAAAGCCCACAGATGCCACTAGCAACTTATCCTACATGGTAAGTCATGCCGCTTACGGACTCGTAACCACTGTTATGGCAGCAAAACTTGGCCATCCCTCTCTATTTGACAGGCAACCAGTCAATGACTATCTGGAACCAACGGAACTCACTACCGAACAGCAAATCCAAAAACAATAATATAATTTATTGACGGATTATCCCAGGGGATCTTTTTAGGGGGGTCGGGGGTCGCCACACCTTCATCGGTGTATCTCTTTTTGAAATTTTTTTCTTTCTTCAATAGGGATAAATTCATTTAAATAGTCACCAACATAGATTGCCCCAGGCCGGAAAATACGGTTTTTCTAAAGATATTCAACTACATGGGCAGTCCAACCAGAAACACGGGATACAGCAAAAATAGGGGTGTAGTATTCTGACTCAATTCCCAAAGATTTATACACAATTCCAGAGTAAAAATCCACATTAGGAAAACCTTTTTCTTTTTACCCAAATCTTCCTGGACCTCTGTTTCTATACTTTTTGCGATGTTGTAAATTCTTTGCTAGAACCGGTACCCATTCTGACTTATTTAACTAAAGAGATAAGAGCAGGTGCTTAATACAACACCTGCTCTTATCAAGAATCCTGTGTTTCCTAAAATCGAACCGATATAACTTAAATTTGTAGATGCCAGACAACGAGAATTACATTTATATTCTTCGAATCACTCCAAAGCTAACGCCGGTTAACCTTTCAATTTGTCTTATGGATAATCCTTTCTCTTTACATTTTCTTATAATGTCATTTCGCTTTTCTTTTTCAAGAATTTGGATTTCTAATGGACTTTGAACTCTAGAAATCCTTTTGATAAAAGCTATGGCCTCAGGGTCTTTCCATCTCATATTTTGATCGTACTCAAAACATCGGTCTTTATTTTCTTCCAAATTGAATTCCCTAAATAACCTTATGGCTTGATCCCGGTCTTTAGAAAATAAATTAAGGCTAAACTCGATATCACACATCTTTGGCTTTTCTATGTATTCTCTGTAACTGCTCCATGGGTAATCCGAAATTTTCTTTACCATTCCAGCTTTTACGGGGTTTTGGTGAATATAACGAAGGACTGTTAAAAAATATCTATCAGTTTCAACTGCTTCACTTTTATATCGATCCTGAAATAGATGGCCCCGCCGACTATACTTCCAATTATACCAATACACATAAGCTGCCCCAACTCTTCGGAACACTGTCCCTAAATCCTCTTCTCCTTCTTTGATCAATAAATGTATATGGTTACTCATAAAGCAGTAAGCATAAATTTCATAACCACTTTTTTCTTTATTGTCCTTTAGCGTTAGTAATAGTTTTTCATAATCCTCATCATCTTCAAATATTCTTTGTCTATTTATCCCTCTTAAAATAACATGGTACATTCCTGTACTGCTTTTCTTTCTGGCTTTTCTTGGCATCTTGGCACCCCTATCTAAAGAACCGTCCCCTTGTGTTGTTAGGAGAAAGAAAAAACAACACAAAAGAACCGTCCCTTGTGTTGCATGCCGGGCGCACCTAAAAAAAGACCTGGTTGCAATTTACAACCAGGTCTTTCCCTGTTACTTATTTGTCGAACTTTGTAGGTGCCAGGCACCTATAGTTCCTTAGAGCCCAAACAACTACTGGTTCCAAGTAGTGTTGGTGTTTATAATAAGAATTACTTCTACTACACCCTTATCGTCACCGTAAATTACGACTTCATCTCCACGGCTAGGTCTGCTAACAACTTTCGGACTGCTACCGTCGTCTAAGTCAACAACCATAGTATCGCTATCAGTGTAGTAGTAGTTACCGTCTACTTCAACATAGTCGGCACCAACCTTGGTTACTTCTGAAGGAGTATCAACCTCAAAATCACCAATTGCTTCATCATAGACGAAGCCTACTGTACTAATGTCACCGTCAGAAAGATCGAAGGTAACGAAGTTCTTCTTCACATAATCTTCAGCATCTGCATCATTGCTATCAACATTGTAACGGGTCTTTTCACCTTCTACTATAACGTCATAGTAGAAACCGTCAGAGTTAATTCCATTACCTGCAATTACACCAACATTGTCACTGTCACTAATTTCTCCAACATATGCAACTGCATCAATTACTCCATCACTAATGTCTGCATATACAGTGTCTTCAATATCCTTAAATGCATCCCAGTTTGTTACAATCCAATCGTCGTCTTCGCTACCGTCCTTAGCGAAGAATACTGTGCTGTCGTTAACCCTGTACCAACTACCAAGGTCAAAACGATTATCTTCCTCGCCTGCAGAAGTATAAGAATCGTTAATAACAGTTACTGCTTTAACTTCGCCGTCATTGTTCAACTCATATTCAATTAAAGTATCTGTATACAATTCACCAGAGTCTAGTTCGCCGTTAGTATTAGCATCGTTATACAGATTAGTAAACTCTTTATCAACTACATATACTACTTTATCGCCTTCTGCAGTGAATATCTTAACCTTGTCATCCGAAATTGAAGAGCCTTCCTCTGCGCCCAGGATAATACCGTATAGGCCAGCAGAGCTTGCATCAACGTCAGATACGGCAACTGCTACTAAACCAGTAGGTGATAACATTAATTTAATGGTTTCATCAAACAGATCCTTATCTTGGAACTGTGCACCTAAACCACTGAAGTTATCGCCGCCGTCGGTCGAAATCCACGAGGTACCATAAACATCATAGTCTTCTCCATCAACTGTAATTTCATCTCCATCAGCATTCGCTTCTTCAAGATCGCCTACAACTACCATATCAGAAGCTACAACTAGATAGTCAAGACCCCTAGCATCTGCTATTGCATAAACCAGGTCTCCTTCAGCCAAAGCATCGAAGTCAACGATCTCACCGTTCTTAACAAAGACAAAGTCATCATCTTCATCATACTCAAAGTCACCACTACCGTTTACTGTAAAGACCTTGTCGCCGTCAATTTCGTCGATGATATCTCCGTCATTTGTTGTAGCATTGTTATAGGAGGTAACAACAGCCCACTTGGCGTCACCATCTTCTAAGATAACAGTAACCTTATCACCAGCAGTATCGCCATCGGCATCCACAAGACCAACTGCATCAAGAGCAGTAAAATCAACATTGTCACCAGTTCCTAAAGCAACCTTAAAACCGTCGAGAACATCATAATCTTCTTTATCGATGGTGATAACGCCTGATGCATCATCCCAAGTCATCTCATCATCAGTTACAGCATCAGTACTTGTAGCTGCAGCATAAATGATTTCATCATCGTCATTAAGGATGTAATCAAATTCGCTACCTGCCATAGCTAGAATGCTGGGAGCACCAGTAACAACAGCATTTTCAGCCACATCATAAGTAGTGACTTTTACTTCGTCGTCACTATTTACGGTCACGACATCAACCTGCATTACACCGTCGTCCCAATTAACATTACCAACTACACCGTCATCGGAGTTACCTTCATAACTGCTAGCTAAGAGAGTTTCTAACTTACTCTCGAAATCTGCGTCATCGGCAACCCATTTAACAGTATCTTCACCCAATGTAGAGTCAGCCATGATAAATACGTCGCCACGAACTGCGGCAGTATTAGCTACAAAGTTAGCATCTTCTGTAATACCTAAGTCGGCAGCTTTAACAATGTAGTCTACCGGCCAGCTACCGGACAAGTTGTCGTTATAACCTAAGAGACGAAGTAAAACAGTTACAACTTCAGCACCGGTAATTTCGTCGTTAGGGCGGAAAGTACCGTCGCCGTCCCCTTTAATTAAGCCTTGAGCAGATGCTACGTTAATCCAACCTGTATACCAAGCGTTAGCTTTAACGTCGGTAAATTGCGGTGTAGCCCCAGCCAAGATACCAGCAGCGTCTTCCATGCCGGCTGCCATTACAGCAATTTTAGCAAATTCAGCGCGAGTAATAGTGTCGTCTAAACGAAGGTCACCGCTAGGATCTCCCTCAACAATACCTAATGTCATCAGACGACCCGCAGCAGATTCGTCTTTCTCAGCAGCAAAAGCTACGCCTGCAAAGCCAAGAACGAAAATTGCTACAGTTAGAAGTGCAATCAACTTTGAATATTTCTTCATTCTTCAAAAATCCCCCTTTTTGTTTTGTTTCTCCTCTGAGAATACAATAAATATGTTACTGTTTGCTGCTTTCGCAGCTAGGATCGGTTACTGCTGGGCGATCCCCCCCTTCGGGTAGTTTTTTATGCAATTAACCTAAAGAATTGAAACCTAAAGGCTGAGACCTTTAGTATATTTTAAGGCACTTTACATTGTGCTCTTAAAACCAGACATAAAGACAGAATTTTTCGGATACCGTATATGTATTCGACTTAAGATTGTTTTTTCCTGCTTCTTCCAATATGTTTCTTATACAGTATCAAGTTTTGGTATAAAGTGTTGGTTACCAGTTTAAACTAATAAGAAGGCTATGTTACCACTATGTTTTTATTATAACACAGGTCTTGGACAAGTCAATCAGCCAATTAAAGGTAAGTATCATGGTCAATATATGCGTTTACTCTTTGGGATATTCTACCTTTAACAAGTTACTTGTCCTTAATCTTGAATTTTACCTTAATTACCAACCAGATGAATTTCGGTAAGGCCAACATGCGTTTGTAACGCCACGGTTCCCGGATTAATCTGTAGAGCCACTCCAGGTGAACCTTTTGCATCCATTTGGGAGCTCTTTTGGCTTTGCCTGCTATGACGTCCAGGCTGCCCCCCACTCCCATCATGACCGGAATGTCTAACTCCTTATTTTCTCTGATCCAAAACTCCTGTTTTGGTGCGCCTATCGCTACTAAGAGAATGTCCGGATTAAGTTCGGTCATTTCACGGCGAAACACGTCCTGCTCATTAGACGAAAGATATCCGTGATAGGTTCCTACAATTTTTAATTTTGGATGCTTTTTTTGAAGATTGTTGGCTGCTTCCCTTGCCACCCCGGGCTTGCCACCGAAAAATGCCAGCCGCCAGCCTTTTCTTTGGGCTTCTTCTACCAGAGCCAGAGTTAAGTCTATGCCTGTTACCCTTTCTTGAACCGGTTTGCCAAGAACTTTTGAGGCCCAGACAATACCTGCCCCGTCAGGGGTGACTATATCTGCTGCGTTGATTATCTCCATTAGTTCCGGATCTGTTTGTGCTCTGTAGAGAATTTCGGCATTTAGGGTGATTACGTGATGAAAACTACCTTTCTTAATATAACTACTAATTTCGCTCAAGGTTTCTTGCATTTTTTTTGAGGAAATTTTTGCCCCTAAAAGTGTAATATTCATATAAGGAATGTCCTCCAATCCCTGTGTTCACAAGGGAAATAGAATTTTTAATCCTTCACGGCTGCAAAAAAATTATTTTTCTGCACTAGGATTCTGAAAATCATCCAATATTTTTTGCAAGGCCGGGTAGTCAGGCTGCCAGTAACTGAGTTCTTCTATATAAGTAGGTTCACCAGGTATCATTGCAGCATGTAAATCATCGGCACTGATATCTTTCAGCTCTGTTGCTAAGGTTATCATGTCTTTCAGGCTTAAGTCGGTCTGTACATTTTCCCTCAATTCACCGATTAATTCAGGCACTTTCCAAAGTGTCTGTACTCTTAGCATCTTATCCATTAGCAACTTTAAAAAATGCTGTTGGCGTTCAATTCGGCCAATATCTCCCCTGCCGTCGCTGCGGAAACGAACATAGCCAAGAGCATCCTCACCGTCTAGGGTTTGTCTGCCTTTCTTTAAATCAATACTTTCAGGCGGGTAGTACATATCCTGCTCTACGTTGACTTCCAGACCGTCGAAAAGATTAACTACATTAATAAAGCCTTGGAAATCAAGTTCGACATGTCGTTGAATTTCGACCCCCAGCAGTCCTTGAACGGAAGTTTGTAATAAGTCAGATCCGCCATAAGCATGGGCATGGTTGATTTTAGTTTTTCCATGTCCGGGAACTTGAGCATAAGTATCTCTGGGAATCGATAATAGGTTAATACTATGTTTATCAAGATTGATAAATGCTACTATGATTGTGTCGGAACGACTGGCTTCTTTTTCCCTGCGATCCACCCCTGTTAAGAGTAAGGTCAATGTTTTATCCTGCTGTCCGGGGGTCAGAGCACCATTATCATTTTTCTGCGGTTCCTCTTGCACGACACCTGTATCTAACCAACTATCG
>Ga0209347_1006506_pt1 | contig 10315 bp, 5 predicted proteins | sample AutmiccommuBRH23_FD_187382 | JGI IMG/M metagenome (GOLD analysis project Ga0209347, IMG submission 187382) | Deep subsurface microbial communities from Mt. Terri, Switzerland - Autotrophic microbial communities BRH/23 (SPAdes) (version 2) | ecosystem: Environmental > Aquatic > Deep subsurface >... | reverse complement strand
TGCATTGACGCAGCTGCCGCAACGGCTGGTGCTGGTAGGCGGCGGATTTGTCGGCTTCGAGTTCGCCCATATTGCGGCGCGGGCCGGAGTCCACGTCACGCTCATCAATCGGAGCGATCACCCCTTGTCGGGTTTCGACCCGGATCTGGTGGGCGCGCTGATTGAACGCACCCGTGCGCTGGGGGTGGACGTCCGACTCGGTTATACGGTCAAGGCCGTGCGGCAACACAGCGAGGGGGTGACAGTCGAGACCGAAGGGCCGGACGGGCCCACCCATTTCGAGGCCGGGCTGGCTGTGCATAGCGGCGGCCGCGCGCCGGCGCTGGAAGCGCTCAATCTCGATGCAGCCGGCATTGCGCATGCCAAGGGTCGACTCAGCCTCGACTCCACGTTTCGCAGCATCACCAACCCCGCGATTTTTGCGGCCGGCGATGCTGCGGGCGGCCCCCTCCCCCTCACCCCCGTTGCAGCACTGGAAGCCCGGGCTGTGGTCAGCCACCTCCTCGGCAAACCCTCCACACCGGTTGATTACACCGCGATACCGCGTGCGGTTTTCACCCTTCCCCCGCTTGCGCGCGTGGGATTGCTGGAAAGCGAAGCCCGCGAGCAGGGATTGGCTTTCCAGGTCAAGCACGAAAGCGTGGCCGACTGGTATACCGCCCGCCGCGTCAACGAATCCACTTATGCCTTTAAAGTGCTGGTTGAAGACAATACCGGGCGCATTCTCGGCGCCCACCTGATCGGACCCGACGCCGCAGAAGTCATCAACCTGTTTGCATTGGCCATGCAAAATGGCATCACCGCCGATGCGATTCGGCATACGACTTTCTGCTACCCCACGGCCGCCTCGGATATCGAATACATGCTGCCCTGACACGGGCAGCGCGAACCCCTCGGCAACCTCAGCCAGCCCGTGACGCCCGTCGATCCAGCGGATAGACGCTCGAGCCGGGCGCTGCCAGGAGAGCCCGTTTTTCACTGCTTCGCATTCAGCAGAATCAGCATGCCGCATCCGGCATGACCGCAGCCATAGACGCAGGGTCGGTGCCTTTTCTCCACGACGGGAGATTCAAGAAAGGGGGCAAGAGTCCGTTACCCCCCCTAACGCACCTCGCTGCCGCACCCTCGATTTCCGATCACACTGCCCATGCCTCTGTTTCCCCTTGCCCGATGCACGTCCTGTCTGTCTGTACCGGCGCCGGTGTCGCAAGGGTGCGCGCATTTACCCGTGCACTGTGCCGCATTGATCCGCCTGTTTTACCTGACGGGTCACGGTCATGCGTGCGCCTGAAATTCCTGAAGATGAAATCGCCCGCTTGTGCGCCTTGCACCGGCGCTCGATCCTCGATACCGCGCCCGAAGAACGCTTCGACCGGTTAACCCGGCTGGCCCACCAGGTTTTTGACATCCCCATTGCGCTGGTGTCTCTGATTGACAGTGATCGGCAGTGGTTCAAATCGCGCCAGGGGCTGGATGCCTGTGAAACGGGACGCGATATTTCATTTTGCGGCCATGCCATTCTGGGTGGGGATATTTTCGAAGTAACCGACGCCCGCCTTGATCCGCGCTTTGCGGATAACCCCCTTGTTTCCGGACCGCCGCATATCCGGTTTTATGCCGGCGCGCCGCTCACCACCCGCGACGGCTACCGTGTCGGAACGTTATGCATCATTGGCGTCCAGCCTCGCCAGCTGTCCGTCAGCGAGCGCCGCATGTTGCTCGATCTCGCGGCGTGCGTGGAAGAGGAAATCAATCAGGCGGAACTCGAAATCAAAAGCGCTGCGCTGAAACAAGCCCAATTACTCGGAAATGCCATCGCGCGGGCGCAATCCAGTTTTATCCGCGAAACAGACCGGCGCAAGGCCTTTGATGATCTGCTCACCGATATTCTGGCCCTGACCGCGAGCGAATACGGCTTCATTGGCGAGGTGCTGCACACAAAACAGGCCACACCCTACTTGCAAACCTGTGCTGCCCGTGCCCCCGCCGGCATGGCCTTCTCCCCTCTCGACAGCCTGTTCGGCCCGGCGTTGACGAGCGGGCAGCCGCTCGTGGTCGATGCACCCTGCACCCCGGCGACTCACGACGGTGTGGCGGAGCCCCACCCGGCGTCGTATGCCTTACTGGGCATCCCTGTGCTGCAGGGAGACGAATCGGTCGCTCTGGTCGGCCTCGCCCATCGACCTGATGACGCCGATCGATCCCGCGCCGAATTCATTCAACCTTTGTTGAGCACGCTGGGGCAGCTGGTTGCGGCAGCGCGCATCCAGCAGCAGCATCACCAGGACCGGCGGGAACTGGCCCGTTTCAAGAACACGCTTGATCGCACGCTGGATTGTGTATTCATGTTCGATGCCGACAGCCTGGGCTTCTTCTATGCCAACGAGGGTGGCATGCGGCAAGTGGGCTACAGCCTTGCTGAACTGGCGAGCATGCACGCGTATGACATCAAGCCTGATATCTCCGAATCCCAATTCCGCGCCCTGGTGTCGCCGCTGATTACGCGTGAGCGCGACTCGCTCACATTCGAGACTGAACACGAACACAAATTGGGCCACCGCATCCCGGTCGAGATCTTCTTGCAGCACATCGCCCCGCCCGATGAGCCTGCACGCTTTGTCGCTATCGTCCGCGACCTCACCGAACGCAGACGCGTTGATCGGATGAAGCGTGAATTCGTTTCCACCGTCAGCCATGAACTGCGCACGCCCCTCACCTCCATTACCGGTGCCCTGGGCTTGCTTGCGGGTGGCGCGATGGGCACGCTGCCCGAGCCGGTCCAGGACATGGTCGGCATTGCCCATCAGAATAGCCAGCGACTGGCTTGTCTGATCGATGATTTACTGGATATGGAGAAACTCCTGGCCGGCAGGATGCAATTTGACATTCAGACCCAAGAACTGGGGCCACTCCTGGATCAGGCCATTCTCGCTATCGAGCCTTATGCTGCCCAGCAACGGGTCAGGCTGGCACGGCTCGGCAACAGCGATGGGATATGGGTGCGGGCGGATCCGTTGCGCCTGCAACAAATCATGGCCAATCTGCTTTCCAATGCTGCCAAGTTCTCTGCTGAAGGCGGGACGGTGGAAATCGCAGTATCCCGACAGAATGCCACGGCTGCCAGGATAGAAGTCAAAGACAGCGGGGCCGGCATCCCTCTCGAATTCCGCGACCGGATTTTTGAAAAATTTGCCCAGGCCGATTCGTCCGACTCCCGCCAAAAAGGCGGCACCGGCCTCGGCCTGGCGATTACACGCGAGCTGGTGGAACGCATGGGAGGCCGGATCGGTTTCGAATCCATTGAAAACGCGGGCTGCACTTTTTTCTTTACCTTGCCGATGCTGCGGATTCCCCAAACAGCACGCACCCCGAAAAATCCGGTAAAAACCGCATGAACCCGCTATTCAGGACAACCCTTTTCAGCCGCCGTGGCCTCATCGCCTGGGCGGTGTTGATTGTAGGCCTGCTGCTGACAATGCTGGTCTGGTCAAGCCTGCGCGAGGAGCGCCGGCGCAACGCCGATTCCCAATTTGAATTTCATACGCGGGAAGTGGTCGCTGCCATCGAGAAGCGCCTGCGTGACCATGAACAGATTCTCCTGGGCGGTGCCGGTCTCTATGACGCGAACACGGAAGTGGACCGGGCGCAGTGGCGCGCCTACGTGCAACGGCTGCGACTGAAAGAAAACTATCCCGGCATCCAGGGGGTGGGGTTCAGCGAGGCCATCCCGCCTGCCGGGCTTGCCGCCCATCAGGCTAAGGTGCGTGCCAGCGGTTTCCCGGATTATGCCGTCAAGCCGCCAGGCGTTCGCCCGCTCTATACGTCCATCATCTATCTCGAACCCTTTACCGGACGCAATCTGGCCGCATTCGGCTACGACATGTTCTCGCAGCCCACGCGGCGCCGGGCAATGCAACTGGCTGTGGACAGCAACGCGACGGCCATTACCGGAAAAGTGCGACTGGTGCAGGAAACCCATGGCAATGAACAGGCGGGCTTCCTCATGTACGTCCCCGTCTACGGGTCCGGCATGCCGCTCGACACCGCGGAAGCGCGCTGGCGGGCGCTGCGGGGATATGTCTACAGCCCGTACCGGGCCGATGACCTGATGCACGGCATCCTGGGAGAAAGCAACCACGTCATTGACTTTACCCTTCATGATGGCCAGCAGCCCACCAGCGACACGCTGATGTATGACTCCGCGCAAGCCCGCGCAACGCTGCCGGGGCACCCCGCCTCATATTCCGCGACCCGCCGCATCGAGGCGTATGGCCAAACCTGGACGATGAACCTGCGCAGCCGACCCGCCTTCGATGCGCAGTTTGCTTCTGCGCTGGACTGGCTGGTACCCAGCCTGGGAATAGGCATCAGCTTGTCCCTGTTCGGGCTGACCCTGTCGCTACTGGGCCGGCGCGAACAAGCCATCGCCCTGGCGGGAGAGATGATGTGCCGGCAGACGGAATCCGAAGAACGCTTTCGGCAGCTGTTTCTTCACTTGGGCCAAGGCGTGCTGATCCACCAGCACGACGGCCATATCCTTGATGCCAATCCTGCTGCCGAACGCATACTCGGCCTGAATCTGGCGCAAATGCGCGGCCTCGCCTCCCTGGATACCGGCTGGCGGACGATCCGCGAAGACGGCAGCGAGTTTCCCGCCAGCGAATGGCCTGTCGTGGTGGCCTTGCGTAACGGCCAGCCTGTCACGGACGTAACGATGGGGGTATGGCATGAAGAAGAAAGCCGGTGGCGCTGGCTCAAGGTGGATGCCTATCTGCGGAATGAGGCCATAGGCAGCCAGGCCCAGCGCGTCTACGCGGTTTTCAGCGACATTACCGACGAGCGCACCGCCAACCTGGAGGCCCGGCAAACGCGGAAATTCCTCTCCGATGTGCTGGCCGCGGCATCCGAAGTCTCCATTATCGCCACCGATGTGAACGGGCTGATTACCATTTTCAATGCAGGTGCGGAGCGTCTGCTGGGGTATCGGGCCGACGAAATGGTCGGGAAACAGACGCCGGCCCTCCTCCATTTGCCCGAAGAGGCCCTGGCGCGCGGCAACACCCTCAGCGCCGAATTTGGATTTGCCATCACCGGCTTCAGGATATTTGTCGAGAAGCCCGAGCGCGAAGGCTCGGAAATACGCGAATGGACCTATGTACGCAAGGATGGCCATCTCATCCCGGTCTCGCTGGTGGTGACGACGATGCGCGACGCGACCGGCACGGTGACCGGTTATGTGGGAATCGCGGAGGACATTACCCAACGCAAGCAGGTTGAACTCGCATTGCGCGAACAGGCCCAGCATACCCAGGCTATCCTGGATCACATGGTGGACGGCATTGTCACCATTGATGAGACGGGCATGATCGATTCGTTCAATCCCGCGGCCGAACATATTTTCGGCTACAAGGCCGACGCCGTCGTGGGCAGGAACATCAGGATGCTGATGCCCGACTCACGTCGCGGCAGCGAAAATCCAACGCTACGAAACAACCTCGCCATCAGGGTGGCGCGCATTATCGGCAGCGGACGCGAAGTACAGGGGCAGCGCCGTGATGGCAGCCTGTTCCCGCTGGAGCTGGCCGTGTCGAAAATCACCCGCCAGGGAAAACCGATGTATGTGGGCATGGCCCGCGACATTACCGAGCGCAAGCGCGTAGAGCGCATGAAGAGCGAGTTCGTTTCCACGGTGAGCCATGAACTGCGGACACCCCTGACCTCCATCTCCGGCGCGCTGGGGCTGGTCTCGGGCGGGGCGCTGGGCGCGTTGCCCGAACAGGCGCAGGAAATGATTGCAATCGCTTTCAAGAACAGCAAACGGCTGACCTACCTCATCAACGACCTGCTGGACATGGAAAAGCTCGCGGCAGGCAAGATGCATTTCGACATGCAGGTTCAGCCGCTGATGCCGCTGCTTACCCAATCGCTGGACGCAAATCTGGCCTACGGGAGCGAGCGCCGGGTGACGCTTGAACTCACGAACCAGGGGGCGGACATCGAAGTGCGGGTGGATAGCCAGCGTCTGATGCAGGTTCTGTCCAACCTGTTGTCGAATGCCATCAAATATTCCCCCGAAGAGGGCGTGGTCGAGGTTGCCACCACGCTGCGCGGTGCGGCCGTACGCGTAACCGTCACCGATCACGGCCCCGGCATCCCCGCCGCATTCCGGGACCGGATTTTCCAGAAATTCGCGCAGGCGGATGCTTCGGACACCCGGCAAAAAGGCGGTACCGGCCTGGGCCTGGCAATCACACGTGAACTGGTCGAACGCATGGGTGGAAAAATCGACTTCGAATCGACTGAAGGTGCAGGCGCCCGCTTTTTCTTTGAGTTGCCCTTGTTGAGCCCGGACACGGCTTATGCGGCGCTCGCCTCTGGTCCACAGGCTGACGCCATGCCGCGTATCCTGGTTGTCGAGGATGAACCTGATGTCGCCCGCCTGCTGGCCCTGATGCTCACCCGTGCCGGCTACAGTGTGGATATCGCCGTGACCGGCACCGATGCGCTTAACGCCATCCAGCGCACGCATTATGCAGCGGTCACCCTGGACCTGATGCTGCCTGACATCAGTGGGTTGGGCATCATCCACCGCCTGCGGCAGCACCCGCAAACCGCCGGCCTGCCCATTGTCGTGGTTTCGGCCAAGGTGGAGGATGGACGGCTGGCCCTGAAGGGCGACTTCTCCCATATCGACTGGCTGGCCAAGCCCATCAACGAATCACGGCTGCTGTCGATTGTCGAAGGCCTGGCTGCCAGCGCAAACCGGAAGCCGCCTCGGGTATTGCATATCGAGGATGACACTGACCTGCACCAGGTTGTCCGCGCCATGGTCGGCAATCGCGTCAGCTTCTCCCTCGCCACCACCTTGCGCGCGGCGCGCGCCAGCCTGGCAGTCGGGCACTTCGACGTGGTGATTCTCGATCTCAATCTGCCGGATGGACAGGGCTGGGATTTATTGCCCGAAATTCGCGCCCAGCACCCCGAGGCGCGGGTAGTCATACTTTCGGGCACCGACATGGCAGCCGATGAAATCCCCCAGGTAGAAATGGTATTGTCCAAATCCCATATCTCGCCCCAACAATTGCTGGACGCGATCAGCATCCGTATCCGTCCCGCTCCGGAATCAGGAAACCCCTCATGAACCTGTTGCAACGCGTCCTGTATGTAGAAGATGAGCCTGATATCCAGGCGGTCGCCAAGCTGGCGCTCGAAATGGTGGGTGGCCTGACAGTCAAAATATGCGCGTCGGGAGAAGAGGCCCTGAGTGAGGTCATCGGCTTTGGCCCGGACATGATCCTGCTTGACGTCATGATGCCCGGCATGGATGGCCCCAGCACGCTCAAAGCCCTGCGCGCGTTACCGGCGATCGCCACGCTTCCGGTGGCCTTCATGACGGCCAAGGTCCAGCCGGCAGAGGTAGCCTATTACAAATCGCTGGGCGCACTTGACGTCATCCCCAAGCCTTTCGACCCGATGACGCTGGCCAGCCAGGTGCGTGCAATATGGGAAACGCATCAACATGGCTGACACGCCCTCCGCCGACGAGATCGCGCAACAACTGGCGCAACTGCGTGAGAACTATCGCGCGCGCTTGCCTGCCGAACTTGCTGCGCTGGCCGCGCTGGCAGGGCCGTTGCATGAGGGAGAAAATGCCCGCACGCGACTGGAGGAACTGCACGCCCAGTTACACCGCCTGGCAGGTGCCGGCGGCACCTTCGGCCTGCCTGCCTTGAGTGCCCAGGCAAGGGTGCTGGAACAGCAAGCCCGGCTGTGGCTGACCGGTTCGCCGGACACAATGGAAGCGCAGGCGTGGCGCGCATTTTCCGCCGATGTGGCGCGCCTGGGCGAGATCGCGTTGAATGCTCCCCCTCCCTCGCCACCACCCGCTGCACGCATTCGCGACGAGCAACCGGGGCCTGATCAGCCTATCCAGATCTGGCTGGTCGAGGATGACCCGGATATCGCCGCCCACTTCCTGCAGCAACTCGAATCTTTCAACTACGCGGTGCGCCATTTTCTCCGAATCGCGGACGCTGAAGCGGCGGCACAGTCACAGCGGCCCGACCTGCTCATCATGGACATCATGTTCCCCGAGCAGGCAGAAAATGCCACCCAGGTGCTCGCTCTGCGCCCCACATTACGTGCCATGGAATGCCCCCTGCTGTTCGTTACCGCCAATGACGATTTTCAGTCGCGTGCAGGCGCGGCCCGGCTCGGCGCAGAGGGCTACTTCCTTAAGCCGCTGGATATGCCCCGGCTGATCAATCGCATCACCCAGATTTTCGACAAGCGGCGCGCCCCGCAACCACGCGTGCTGATTATCGACGACGACGTAGCGCTGGCCGAACATGCCCGATTGACGCTGCTTGCGGCGGGCATGGAAGCGAAGGTCTTGCACCAGCCCGAAATCATCATTGAAACGGTTGCCGCCTTCAATCCCGAACTTGTGCTGATGGACCTGCACATGCCCGATTATTCAGGCCCGGAATTGGCCGGCGTCATACGCCAGCATGACCGCTGGTCAAGCCTGCCCATCGTCTACCTTTCCGCCGAAACCGATCTCGATCGTCAAATCGCGGCCATGGGCCGGGGCGCCGACGACTTCCTGACCAAGCCCATTTCCGATGCCCAGCTGGTTGCCGCCGTGCGCGCCCGTATTGAGCGCGCCCGTCAACTGGATGCCCAAATCACGCGCGACAGCCTGACGGGGCTGCTCAAGCATGCGAGCATCAAGGAGGCCCATGAAATTGCCGTCGGCCGCGCACGACGCATTGGCAAGCCGGTCACCGTGGCCATGCTGGACATCGATCACTTCAAATCAGTGAATGATCGGTATGGCCACGCGGTAGGCGACGTGGTCATCGTTTCGCTGGCCATGCTGCTGCGGCAGCGTTTGCGTCAAAGCGACATCATCGGCCGGTATGGGGGTGAGGAGTTCGTTGCCATCCTGCCGGAATGCGATGCCGACAATGCCCGGCAGTTGCTGGAGGATATCCGGCAACGCTTTGCAACCGTGGGGTTCAGCCACAACGGGCAGGCGTTTTGCTGCACCTTGTCTGCGGGGCTCGCCTCATCCGACCACTATCCGGATGCCCGCGGTGCAGAACTGCTCGTCATGGCCGATGAAGCCCTGTATGTGGCAAAAGGCGGCGGGCGCAATCAGGTCTGTGCCGCCGATCCGGACGCGTCGTCAGGAGACACTCGACCATGACAACCGATCTGGGCGCCTTTCAGGCCTTGCTGGCCAATATGCGCGAGGAGTTCATCGATGAGCTTCCGGAACGCTGCGATGGCCTGGAGCGGTTGATCCTGAAACTCGAACAGTCACCGGACAACCGCGAAATATTCAATGAACTGTACCGCGGCGTTCATAGCCTCAAAGGCTCCGGCGGCACGCATGGCCTGAGCATACTGACCACCCTGTGCCACCAGCTGGAAAACCGCCTCACCGAAGTCGATGCCCGGCATCGCTTTGCCAGGACCTTTGCCACCAGCGCCCTCGCCTACGTCGATCTGTTGCACCGCGTGATAGACGAGGCCCGGCAGGACCGGCCTGACTACACTGCCATCGAGGCGGATTTGAATGCACTGCGCCAGGTTGAATTACAGCGCCGCAAAGCGGGCTTGATCGCTGAATCCTCTACCGCCATGACCGGGTTTTATCAGCAGGCCCTGTCGACACTGCCGATACAAATGAGCGTGACCGATAATGGCCTGACGGCACTGGCGCGACTGTTGCACGAACCGTTTGATTTCGTCATCGTGGGCCGCGAACTCAAGGAACTCAATGGCATCGCCATGATGGCCGCGCTGCGTGCTTCGCACACCCGCAACCACAAGCTACCGGCGCTACTGGTCACCAGCCGGCGCGATGGGATCCCCGAACACGCGGGATTCAATGCCATTATTGCCCGCGACGGCAAACAGGCCGACAACCTGGTCGCCGCAGTGCAAGCGGTGCTGGGGGCATCCTGACTTCATTGTTGCGACTCGTGATCGCGTCGCTTTGCCTCGGCCGGCTGGCCTCGGGCTGAAGACCGCCTGGGCTATAATTCTCGGTTTTCCGCCTGAACGCATTGCACACCATGGAAGCCGAACACCTCAATCAGATCGAATCCCAACTCGCCGACCTCGCCGAGCGTGCCACCCAACTCAGGGGGTTGCTTTGACTATCCTGTCAAACAGGACCGTCTAGAAGAAGTCGTCCGCCTGTCCGAGTCGCCGGACTTCTGGAACGACGCCGCAAAAGCCCAGGAACTGGGCCGCGAACGCAAATCGCTGGAAGACGTGGTGCTGGTGCTCGACCGCGTGGCAT
>Ga0209347_1006505_pt1 | contig 10316 bp, 12 predicted proteins | sample AutmiccommuBRH23_FD_187382 | JGI IMG/M metagenome (GOLD analysis project Ga0209347, IMG submission 187382) | Deep subsurface microbial communities from Mt. Terri, Switzerland - Autotrophic microbial communities BRH/23 (SPAdes) (version 2) | ecosystem: Environmental > Aquatic > Deep subsurface >... | reverse complement strand
GGCAGGATGTGTGGCGCTGTCTGCGCGATCTGCGGGGGTTCTGGCCCGTGGTGCGGATCGAGCAGGGAGAGAACGCCCTGCATGTCACGGCCGGTGGCGCGCTGTCGCAGGGGCCGCTCAGCGCGGGATTGCACAAGCAGGTCGAGCAACGACTGGCCGACCTTTTGGCCGACCCCGCGCGCCACAGACGCTGGCTGACCTATGCGGGGCGGGCGGCATGATGCGCGGTGTGGGGGGGCGGTTGGCGGCAATCTGCGCCATTTTGGCCTTGCCGTTGCGGGCGGATGTGGCGCTGCCGTCGGGGCTTGAAGTCTTGCTTCTGGAAGGGTTCGTCGAGGTCCAGCCCGACGGGGCGCGCTGGGCCCGGTTTCGCTATGTGATGCCCGCGCTGGCGCAGGGGGCCGAATTCGACGCGGTGCAGGATGACTTCGCCGCCCTGTGCGAGGGACAGGCCATTCCCATGCTGGACGCCGCCGCAGAGGAGGTGGTGCTGATCGTCGTTTCACTGATGGACAAGCCGATGGAATTCGGTCAGTCCGACCCCGGAACGGTGCAGTATTTCGAGAGTTTCGCCATCCGCGACGGCCGCTGTATCTGGGAGGAATTCTGATGTCCCCACAATATCTTGCGGGTAGAACTTCATACGTGATCGGGATTGAGTCTTTTCTGACACAGCGCGCCCACTTTGCTGTCTCCGGATATGTTTCACCCAACTGTTCCAGTATCATGGCAGGTGGTCACACTCACGTGGCCGGTACCTCGTGTAAATGGCAGGTCGCGCCTCTGGGTTGCGGCCTGTCAGGAACAAGTAACAGGAGAAACAGATGTCGAAGAACATCACGAGCATGTTGGTCCTCTGCATGGTTGCCCTCGTGGCAGCCTGCTCGCAGCCGAAAGAAGAAGAATTCGTCGTGGTCGATCCCGAGCCCATTTCGATGGAGCCGAGCTACACCGGCAAGTACAAGTAAAACCGGCGCGGGACCTGTCCTTCGGCGCATGGCGCCGGGATCGGTCCCGCCCACCGCGCGCCGTGGTCTGGGGCAAGACGCGACGCCATTCATTTTCGCTCAAAAATCTGCCAAAAGTAGTGTATACATGTCTCCGGAGGTGGAGAAATGTATAGACATCATGCCTTGTTGGCCGCTGTCGGCCTTGTCGTCGTGGTCTCTGGATGCAGCCGTCCCGCACCCGAGCCGCAACCCATTTATGTCGAACCGGTCTATGGTAAATACGGCGCCATTGATGATGGTGGCGGATGTGTCGGCGGGCAATCCACGCCCGGCGCTGCGCCCAGCGACGATTGTCCGCCGCAGGACTACCAGCGCCTGCCCGATCCGACCGGGGCGGGAAGCGGCACGACAGGCGGTGGTCAGACCGGAACGGCGCCGCGCGGCTGACGTCGCCAGAGCCGTTGGCCTTGAACATCCGCGCGCATCCCGCGCGGGGCAGGAGGCTGTGGCATGCTGAAGCATCGCGGCTTTCCGGGGCGACTGACCGGCACCGATTTCCAGTTCACGATCCGGCGCGCCAATCCGAAAGGTGTCACGCCGCTGACCCGCCGCGAGCGTTATCGTGATCGCAAGGCTGTGGACAAACATGCCGATGCCGTCTTCATGGCAGCGCTTTGGGATCATTTCGGGACCGAGCCGTTCGAGCGTGGCAACCTTGATGCAGGGCGCCTGAGCTGGCTGTTCGGGCGCGAGGTCATCCCGGCAACAGACCCGTTCGATCCCGAAAGCTATGACTCGCTGCTGATGATCGACGAGGCTGCGGCTCGCGCGTCCTTCCCCGAGGTGTTCGAGGAATGATCGGCGGTTTTTTGCAGGATGGCAGGCGACTTGGGCGAGAAATGGCCCAGCTTTTTTGCGCCTCCGAAACGGACTTGGCGATGGCTCCGCGTTGCGGCAGTCTCGCATCTGTAGTGGCGGTCCATCCTCTTCGGACCGGGACTGGCAGTCTGAACCGTTACCCTTCCCCTGATGGGCGGAGCGCTCTTCCCCTAAGCTCTCCGCCCATTTTTTCGTCTGTTTTCTCAGGTATTTCCCGCGATAGGCGAAGCCTTGCCCATGCTGCCGGATGTGTTGGACCCCGCGCGGGAACCAAACTACATATTAGCGCGTTAAGCTCTGAATTACCGCTCGGAACGCACAACAGGAAAGGCTGTCAGCTATGCAGATTACCAAATGGATCGCAGGTGCCGTTTGCGCCCTCACACTTGCCGCTTGTGGCGACACGCCGCTTGAGCAGGGCCTCATCGGGGCCGGCGCGGGTGCAGGCGCGGCTGTCGTTCTTGACGGCAACCCGGTCACCGGTGCCGTCGTCGGTGGCGCGGCCAACGTGGTCTATTGCCAGCGCTACCCGTCGCGCTGCTGACGCCGTCGCGGGGCTGACCCAGCCCTGCGCTACCCTGATCGAAATGAACCATCGGACCGCCCGTCGGTCCGGTGGTTTTTTGCTGTCCGAAGACCTGTCACCGATGGGGCGCAGCCCGCGTGACCAAGAACCAGAAGGGACCTGAGATGTTCAAGAAGATCCTGATCGCGAACCGGGGCGAGATTGCCTGCCGCGTCATCAAGACCGCCCGCCGCATGGGCATCAAGACGGTTGCGATCTATTCGGATGCGGACCGGCAGGCGCTGCATGTGCAGATGGCCGACGAGGCGGTGCATATTGGCCCCGCGCCTGCGAACCAGTCCTATATCGTCATCGAAAAGGTGATGGAGGCGATCCGCAAGACCGGTGCCGAAGCGGTGCATCCCGGCTATGGTTTTCTGTCCGAGAACAGCAAGTTCGCCGAGGCGCTGGCCGCCGAGGGCGTGGCCTTCATCGGGCCGCCCGTGGGGGCCATCGAGAAGATGGGCGACAAGATCACCTCGAAGAAGATCGCGGCCGAAGCGGGGGTGTCCACCGTGCCCGGCTATATGGGCCTGATCGCCGATGCCGACGAGGCCGTGAAGATCTCGGGCGAGATCGGCTATCCTGTGATGATCAAGGCGTCCGCTGGGGGCGGTGGCAAGGGGATGCGGATCGCATGGAACGACGCCGAGGCGCGTGAGGGGTTCCAGTCATCCAAGAACGAGGCGGCCAGTTCCTTTGGCGACGACCGCATCTTCATCGAGAAATTCGTGACGCAACCGCGCCATATCGAGATCCAGGTGCTGGCCGACAGCCATGGCAACACGATCTATCTGGGCGAGCGGGAATGTTCGATCCAGCGGCGCAACCAGAAGGTCATCGAGGAGGCGCCGAGCCCCTTCCTGGACGAGGCCACGCGCAAGGCGATGGGCGAGCAGGCCTGCGCCCTGGCCGCGGCCGTGGGCTATACATCGGCAGGCACGGTGGAATTCATCGTCGACGGCCAGCGGAATTTCTATTTCCTCGAGATGAATACCCGCTTGCAGGTGGAGCATCCGGTGACCGAGTTGATCACCGGCATCGACCTTGTCGAGCAGATGATCCGTGTGGCCTATGGCGAGGCGCTTGCGCTCAAGCAGTCGGATATCAAGCTTCATGGCTGGGCGATGGAAAGCCGCCTTTATGCCGAGGACCCCTATCGGAACTTCCTGCCCTCGATCGGGCGGCTGACCCGCTATCGCCCGCCCGCTGAAGTGACAGAGCCGGGTCATGTGGTGCGCAACGATACCGGCGTCTACGAGGGCGGCGAGATCAGCATGTATTACGATCCGATGATCGCCAAACTGTGCACCTGGGGGCCGACCCGGTCGGATGCGATCGAGGCGATGCGCAACGCGCTGGACGGGTTCGAGGTAGAAGGGATCGGGCACAACCTGCCGTTCCTGAGTGCTGTGATGGACCATCCGAAATTCGTGGCAGGCACCATCACCACGGCCTTCATCGCCGAGGAATTCCCCGAAGGGTTCAACGGCGTGGCGCTGCCCGATGAGGTGCTGCGGCGGATTGCGGCTTCCTGTGCGGCAATGCACCGGGTTGCGGAAATCCGTCGGTCGCGCGTGTCGGGGCGGATGGACAACCACGAGCGCAAGGTGGGGAGTGATTGGGTGGTCAGCCTGCAGGGGCATAGCTATCCGGTGACGATCAAGGCCGATCCGGCGGGATCGACCGTCTGTTTCGACGATGGGTCCGAGTTGCGGGTGACCAGCAAATGGACGCCGGGTGATCAACTGGCCACGCTTGATGTCAGTGGCGAGCCATTGGTGTTGAAGGTCGGCAAGATTTCGGGCGGGTTCCGCATCCGGTCGCGCGGCGCGGACCTGCGTGTGCATGTGCGCACCCCGCGTCAGGCCGAACTGGCCAGCCTGATGATCGAAAAGACCCCGCCTGATACGTCGAAACTGCTGCTCTGCCCGATGCCCGGCCTGATCGTGAAGATCAATGTCGAGGTGGGCGACGAGGTGCAGGATGGTCAGGCGCTCTGCACAGTCGAGGCCATGAAGATGGAGAACATCCTGCGGGCCGAACGCAAGGGCGTGGTGGCCAAGATCAACGCGGCGCCCGGCGACAGCCTGTCGGTGGATGCGGTCATCATGGAATTCGAGTGATCCGATGACGCAGGTCACGCTTGCTTCTTGCCAAACGGTATCCCCCCTTGCGGGGGATATGCGTGGCATGGCGGGCGTAGCCTATTCCTTTCCCAGGTTCTCGCGGATTTCCTGTTGCCGTGTCGGCCATTTGTCGATGCTGCGCGTGATCTCGCGCGTGTCCCAAGGCGCGGGCTTGCGCAGTTTGACGCCGCCATCCTTGTCCATCAGCACCAGCATGAAGCCGCGCGGGCGCAATTTGCGCCGCAGATCCGAGCGCGCCTCGGGATCGGTGTCGGTCAGCACAACGATATCGCGCAGCAACAGGGCGGGAATGTCCGCGTTCAGAAAACTCATCTGCTCGATAAAGCGGGGATCGTTGGGCGTGTCGGCAAAGACGACGATGGGACGTTTTGTCCAGAGAAATTCACTCAAATCCACATCACTTCCCTCGATCAAGGGAAGTTCCGGCGGTCCTTCAGCCGTGTCTGCGGCACCTGCCGGGAACGCCAATAATCCAGCAATTACAAAGGCAAGTATCTTTTTCATTCGGCCTCCTGTCCTATCAGATATAGGGGGTGCCCGGTCGAATGCGAATGACTTTTCACAGCTGGAGCGAAAGTTTTTCGACGTTAAACCTCTGGTGAGGGGTCTGGGCCGATGATCGGGGTGATCAAAGTCTCCCGGGTCGTGTCAGGCGGCCCCCTTTCACAGGGCACAGATGCCGATGGACGTCATTCTGCATATCGGGGCGCATCGCGCGGCTTCGACCAGTTTTCAGGCCTATTTGCGGGCGAATGCCGCCGCACTCGAAGGGCAGGGGCTTTGCTTCTGGGGACCGCGACGAACGCGGTCGGGGCTGTTCGCGGGGATCATCCCGACGAACGGATCGCCGCGACTGGAACGGCAAGCCCGGATGGCCAAGGGCCGGATTGCGTTGCAGATCGAGCGGATGAAGATCAGGGGGATGGGCCGACTGATCGTCACGGACGAAAACATGATCGGCGCGCCGCGCCGCAATCTGCGCGATACGATGCTGTATCGCGGTGCGGGCGAACGTATGGCGCGCCACGCAGAGGCTTTCGGCGGCCGTATCACGCGCGTCGTCCTGTCGATCCGGGCCTTCGACAGATACTGGCCTTCGGCGCTGGCCTATGGAATCGCGCGCGGCCATGCGCTGCCCGAACCGGGGATGCTGGAGGCGATCTCTGTCCAAAAACGGGGGTGGCGCGACATCATCACGGATCTGTCCTGTGCCCTGCCGGATGTGGAGCTGTTGATCCTGCCGCACGAAACCTATGGTGGCTTGCCCGAGCAAAGCTTGCACATCATGACGGCGGGCGCGGTCGCGGCACCGTTGTTTCAGCACAGGCTGTGGCTCAATCGCGGGCCGGACATGGCGGCGTTGCGTCAGTGCCTGGTCTTGCGCGGACAGGATCCTGCGGCTCTGGGGCCGGGCGAGGGGCGGTACGACCCTTTCAACGCCACCCAGAAATCAAGACTGCGCGAACTTTATCAGGACGACCTGTTCTGGCTGGCCGCCGGTGCCGATGGGCTGGCGACACTCATGACCGAGAAAACGTGCGATCAGACGGGCACAAGCCCGCAGCACGACCCACTGACAAGAGGACAAGACAATGACCAGCAAGAAGGACGCGTGGCGTGACCTGGCGCAGAAGGAACTGCGCGACAGGCCCCTTGAGGATCTGACCTGGAACACGCTGGAAGGGATTGCTGTCCAGCCGCTCTATACCGATGAGGATGCAAAGGACCTGCCGCATCTGGGCAGCCTTCCGGGTTTCGCGCCCTACACGCGCGGGGTGAAGGCCACGATGTATGCGGGCCGTCCCTGGACGATCCGCCAATATGCGGGCTTTTCCACCGCCGAGGAGAGCAATGCCTTTTACCGCAAGGCGCTGGCCGCGGGGCAACAGGGCGTGTCGGTGGCCTTTGATCTGGCCACGCATCGCGGCTATGACAGTGACCACCCGCGCGTGGTGGGCGATGTGGGCAAGGCCGGTGTGGCCATCGACAGTGTCGAGGACATGAAGATCCTGTTCGACGGCATCCCGCTGGACAAGGTGTCGGTGTCGATGACCATGAACGGCGCGGTCATCCCCATCCTGGCCAATTTCATCGTCACCGGCGAGGAACAGGGCCATCACCGCTCTGTGTTGTCGGGGACGATCCAGAACGACATCCTCAAGGAGTTCATGGTCCGCAACACCTATATCTACCCGCCCGAACCTTCGATGCGGATCATTTCGGACATCATTCAGTATACCTCGGACGAGATGCCGAAGTTCAACTCGATCTCGATTTCCGGCTATCACATGCAGGAGGCCGGCGCGAACCTTGTGCAGGAGCTGGCCTATACGCTGGCCGACGGGCGCGAATATGTGCGCGCGGCGATCGCGGCGGGGATGGATGTGGACAAGTTCGCGGGACGGCTGTCCTTTTTCTTTGCCATCGGCATGAACTTCTTCATGGAAGCCGCCAAGCTGCGTGCGGCGCGGCTGCTGTGGCACCGCATCATGGCCGAATTCAACCCCAAGAACCCGCAATCCTCGATGTTGCGCACACATTGTCAGACAAGCGGCGTAAGCTTGCAGGAGCAGGACCCCTATAACAACGTGATCCGCACCGCCTATGAGGCGATGTCGGCTGTTCTGGGCGGCACGCAGTCCTTGCACACCAACGCTCTGGATGAGGCGATAGCCCTGCCCACCGAATTCGCGGCCCGCATCGCGCGCAACACGCAATTGATCCTGCAGGAAGAAACCGGGATCACCAATGTGATCGACCCGCTGGCGGGCAGTTACTATGTCGAAAGCCTGACCCATGAACTGGCGGAAAAGGCCTGGGCCCTGATAGAAGAGGTCGAGGCGATGGGCGGCATGACCAAGGCGGTCGCCACGGGGATGCCCAAGCTCCGGATCGAGGAGACGGCGGCCACGCGGCAGGCCCGGATCGACCGCGGCACCGAGGTGATCGTGGGGGTCAACAAGTACCGCAAGGACAAGGAAGACCCGATCGACATCATGGATATCGACAATGCCGCCGTGCGGGTCAGCCAGGTTGCGCGTCTGGAACGGATCCGCGCCAGCCGCGACGAGGCGGCCTGTCAGGCGGCGCTGGCCGAAGTGGAGCGCCGCGCGGCTGAGGGTGGCAATCTTCTGGAGGCGGCGGTCGAGGCCGCCCGCGCACGCGCAACGGTGGGAGAGATCAGCATGAGCATGGAAAAGGTTTTTGGCCGTCACCGCGCCGAGGTAAAGACATTGGCAGGTGTCTATGGCGCGGCTTATGAGGGCGATGCCGGTTTTGCCGCCATTCAGGCCTCGGTCGAGGCTTTCGCGGAAGAAGAGGGGCGTCGCCCCCGGATGCTGGTCGTCAAGATGGGGCAGGATGGCCATGACCGGGGCGCCAAGGTCATCGCCACGGCTTTTGCCGATATCGGCTTTGACGTGGATGTCGGGCCGCTTTTCCAGACGCCCGAGGAAGCCGCGCAGGATGCTGTCGACAATGACGTCCATGTGGTGGGTATCAGCAGTCAGGCCGCAGGTCACAAGACGTTGGCGCCGCAGTTGATCGCGGCGCTCAAGGCCAAGGATGCGGGGGATATCATCGTGATCTGCGGCGGTGTGATCCCGCAGCAGGACTATGATTTCCTGAAGAAAGCGGGCGTGAAGGCGATTTTTGGCCCCGGCACGAACATTCCAGACGCCGCACAGGATATTCTGCGCCTGATCCGTGAGGCGCGCGGTTGAGAGCGAGAGGGGGGCTGTCTGCCCCCCTTGTCCCTGCGGGACACCCCCCGAGGATATTTTTGCAAGAAGAAGACGCGCAGATGCTGGAGATTGACCACCTTGCCGTCGCCGCCGACACGCTTGAGGCGGGGCGGGCTCATGTGGAGGCGGCGCTGGGCGTGGCCTTGCAGCCGGGCGGGCAGCACGCGCATTTCGGCACGCATAACCTGCTGTTGGGGCTGGAGGATGGGCTTTATCTTGAGGTGATCGCGGTCGATCCCGCCGCTGCGCCGCCCGCCGTGCCCCGGTGGTTCGATCTGGACCGGTTCAGGGGCGCGCCGCGTCTGGGGACTTGGATCTGTCGCTGCGACAATCTGGAGCGAACATTGGCGCAGGCCCCGGCCAGCGCGGGTGCGCCTGTTGAACTGGCGCGAGGTGACCTTCGCTGGCGTATGGCGGTGGCAGCGGATGGGCGGATGCCGTTCGAAGGCGCGTTCCCTGCGCTGATCCAGTGGCACGGTGCGCATCCGGCGGCGCGGCTGGCCCGCTCTGGCTGTCGGTTGCGGCGGTTGATCGTGACGCATCCCGATGCAGCGGGACTGCGCGCGGCGCTGACCGGGATGCTGAGCGATCCCCGTGTGGTGGTCGAGGCGGGGTCGGACATGGGATTGCGCGCGGAGATCGATACACCGCACGGTCTGCGGGTGCTGGCATGATCCTGCGGCCCGCCGAGGCGCGCGACGCCCCTGCGGTGGCGGCGATCTGGAACCCGGTGATACGCGAGACAGCGGCCACCTTCACCACGCTTGAGAAGACGCCGGACGGATTGGCTTCCGATTTCGCTGTCCGCGCGGCCGAGGGCAAGCTGTTCCTTTTGGCCGAAGAGGCTGGGGAGCTTCTTGGGTTTGCGACCTACTTTCAGTTCCGCAATGGCCCGGGATATGCCAGGACCATGGAACATTCGATCATTCTGGCCCCTGCTGCGCGCGGGCGCGGGGTCGGGCGCGCCCTGATGGCGGCGCTTGAGGATCACGCCAGGGCGGCTGGTGTGCATTCGCTTTGGGCCGGAGTCAGCGCCGAGAACCCGGCGGGGATCGCCTTCCACCGCTCGGTTGGCTTTGCCGAAGTGGCCAGACTGCCCGAAGTGGGGCACAAGTTCGGGCGCTGGATGGATCTTGTGTTGATGCAGAAAATCCTCTGATCCAAATCCCGATCCCCGCTGACAGCGCAAAGGTGACAGGATAGGGTAGTGCCCATGTCGATCTGGACCCGCATCATGGACGCGCTGGGCGCCTTGGCCTCGGGCGAGGGGCTGAGCGCGGTCTTTGACCGGCTGAGCACCCCGCCCGAGCGTTCTGTCGCCTTTACGATCGCGGTGATCGCGCTGGGGGCCAAGATGGCCAAGGCCGATGGACAGGTGACCCGCGACGAGGTGGCGGCCTTTCGCGAGGTGTTTCATATCCCGCCCGAAGATGAAAAGGACGCGGCGCGCGTTTTCAATCTGGCGCGGCAGGATGTGGCGGGCTACCGCGCCTATGCCGCCAAGATCCGCGCCATGTTCGGCGAGGACAGCGAAACGCTTTGCGATGTGATGGAGGGGTTGTTTCACATCGCTGTGGCCGATGGGCGCTATCACCCGTCCGAGAATGATTTTCTGGCCGAGGTGGCCGACGCGTTCGGCCTGCCGGAAGCGCGTTTCCGCAGCCTGCGCGGTCGTTTTGTCCCCGATGCCATGGGTGATCCCTATGACATCCTGGGCGTCAGCCCCGATATGCCGATGGACCAGATCCGTGCCGCATGGAAGCGGCTGGTGCGTGAGACTCATCCCGATGCGATGGTGGCGCGCGGCCTGCCGGAAGAAGCCGTGCAGCTGGCCGAGCGGCGCATGGTTGATATCAACCGTGCCTGGTCCGAGATCGAGGCGGCGCGTGGCTGATGCGGATCGCGACATATAACGTCGAGTGGTTCAATTCCCTGTTCGATGATGCGGGCCAACCCTTTGCCGACGATGAGCCTTCAGGACGGCAGGGGATCAGCCGGGCGCGGCAGCTTGAGGCGCTGGGGATTGTCA
>Ga0209347_1006504_pt1 | contig 10317 bp, 10 predicted proteins | sample AutmiccommuBRH23_FD_187382 | JGI IMG/M metagenome (GOLD analysis project Ga0209347, IMG submission 187382) | Deep subsurface microbial communities from Mt. Terri, Switzerland - Autotrophic microbial communities BRH/23 (SPAdes) (version 2) | ecosystem: Environmental > Aquatic > Deep subsurface >... | reverse complement strand
CCTCGGGACTGCTGCTGAGCCAGGGCCAGGACGACTGGGTGGTGAAGGTCAATACGATGGCCGACCTGCTGGCCCTGCAGATCGATCAGGAACTCGCCACGACGGTGGCGAAGAATCTCAACGATCCTCAATGGCCGGTCCGACTGATGGCGGTGTATCTCCTGGCAAGCAGCACCGGCGAGAAGTTCCACGCGGTGCTGGACTGGATCGCGCAGCAGGATTCGAATGAGCTGGTCCGGAGCATCGCCATGTCGCTTCAATCGGCGCCCGCCTCGGCGGTCTCCGCGGGTTCATCGGCCGCAGAGCTCGCCACCATCAGCCGGTAGGTCTGCACCGATTCCTTTCCATCCCAAGTCCGAGACGGACTCCGACTGTGCCATGGCCACTCATCCTCTTTCTTTCCTCACTTGACGCGTGATGCCTCCTGTCTCGGCGAGTCTTGTCCGTTGACGCACCTTCCGTTGCCGGGTATGCTGTCTGATTACGGAGGGGTCGCTGGATTCAAGGATGGGCCGTCATGCAGGTGAAGACTGATTTCGATATCGTCGTGATCGGCGGGGGGATTGTCGGGCTGGCGTCCGCGTACAAGATCGTGCGGGCGCACCCGGACGTCCGGATCGCCGTCCTGGAGAAAGAGGGCCGGCTCGCCGCTCACCAGACCGGCCGCAACTCCGGCGTGATCCACTCCGGGCTCTACTACAAGCCCGGCTCGGCCAAGGCCGCCACCTGCACCGCCGGACGCCGGGAACTCATCGAATTCGCCAAGGCCCACGGCATTCGCCACGACCTCTGCGGCAAGATCATCGTCGCCACCGATCCAGCCGAGGTGCCCGCGATGGATCGAATCCTCCAGAATGGCATTCAGAACGGCGTCGAGGGCCTCGAACGGATCGGCCCGGAGCGCATCAAGGAGATCGAGCCCTGCGCCGCCGGCATCGCGGCCCTGCACGTGCCGTCGGCCGGCATCATCGACTACGTTGGAGTGACCAACAAGCTGGCCGAACTGATCCGCGACGCCGGACGGTGCAACAGGGTGCTCGTCTACCACGAGGTCCGCGGCTTCGACAAGCACGATTTCTACACGAACGTGCTGACGCTCAAGGGCACGTTCAACACCCGCTGCATCATCAATTGCGCCGGCCTTCAGTCCGACCGGGTCGCCCGCATGGACGGCGTCGATCCGTCGGTGCGCATCATTCCATTCCGGGGCGACTACTCGGAGCTGAGCGAGGCCGCGGCGGGCAAAGTCCGGAACCTCATCTATCCCGTCCCCAACCCGCAGTTCCCGTTCCTCGGCGTACACTTCACGCGGATGGTCGAGGGCTCCGTCGAGTGCGGCCCCAATGCCGTCTTCTCGTTCAAGCGCGAAGGCTACGGCAAGACCGACTTCAGCCTGCGCGACACGTGGGAGTCACTCTCCTATCCGGCTACATGGCTGCTCTTCGCCCGGCACTGGCGCTACGGCCTCAGCGAGTACGCCCGGGCCTTCCGAAAGAAGCTGCTCGTCGAGCAGTTGCAGCGACTGGTCCCGTCCCTGCAAGCCGAGGACATCCACCCCGCCAAGGCCGGCGTGCGGGCCCAGGCCCTCGGGCCCAAGGGCGACCTCGTGGACGACTTCAAGATCGAAGCCCGCGGCAACTCGATCCACGTGCTGAATGCCCCGTCGCCGGCGGCGACCGCCTCGCTGGCGATCGGCGAGCACATCAACCAGATTGCCACGCAGCATTTCAAGCTGTAGAAAGATGGACTATGACAGACCTCACGAACAAAGACTACGTGGTCGTTCTGCAGTGCCACATCGTGAAGGAGCGATGCCCGGGCTACCTCTGCGAGAAGGCCTTTCACGAGCGAACGGGCGGCTTCGTGGACTACCCGAAGGACAAACCCATCCGCTATCTGAGCATCACCTGCGGCGGCTGCTGCGGCCGGGCGAGTCATCGCAAGCTCACGCAGTTCCTCAGGACCATCGCGAAGAAGGAGGGCATCACGAAGGATCGGATCGTGGTCCAACTGTCCTCCTGCATGGCCAAGGACAACTACCATTCGCCGCCGTGCCCGCACTTGGACTACATCAAGACCCTGATCGAGCGGATCGGGCTCGACGTGCGGGAGGGCACCGTCATCAGCGAGAAGTCCGAGCAGCGACGCCAGGGCGGAGCGTATCATCGATAAAGCGGCCCTGCTCTTCGCCGACATCACACCGGTGCGAACCCGGACGCTGAGAATCTTCCATTTCGCCCACACTCCTCTAATCCCCAAAAATCGTAGTGTTTTCCGGACTTTTCATTGACACGGCTCGGCCGGGCGCTTATACTGGATGGATACAGAGGCGAGTGGTCTTACGAAAGCCCAAAGAAGGCTCTCGGAGAAGGCTGCGCCGCCTGTTTTGAGGTGAAGGATGTCGGACGTAACAAACGACGCATATCGCAAATCGCGAGGCACGGACAAGCCATTCAGTGGTTCAGAGGAACAGGCCAAGGCGATCTGGAACGAACTGATTCGCAAGGAAAAGTACCAGTACAGAAAACCAACCCCTCCGGCCGTCCCAGCGACCAAGGCATAAGGCGAACACCGACCCATCGACTTCGTGCCCGCCGGGCATGAGAAACGCGGGACCTACACGTGCAGGTTCGAGGCAGATCTCCTGCCCGTGCTCCCGCATACCCGTCTTTCCTGTGATTCTCGACCCACACGCCTCCGCAAGGTCCGGCCAAGGAACCCCCTGCGATAAGGCCAGGCCCCGCGGCCGTCTCCTGCCGCAGACATCGCCAATTTGCATTTTGACGGGCTGTTGCTGTTACCCGAATCCGATTTGCCGGATAAAGGACTCTATCCCGCATGAGCGCCGCCCTAATTCAATATTGCGGTTCGTCCGCAAGGGTTCGCTGCGAAACTGCCTCAAATAGGCTTCGGGCAACACCCCGTTGAGGGCTGTCCCGCTCGGTCAGTCTGATGCGCTCTCTGGATTGCCTGCTGCGTCGCCCGTGGGAGGGAGATCCCGACCACAGAAGCGACAGACACAAGCTTCTTGACGGATTGTTTCCGCACAAAATGGACACTTTTTGCCCATGCCTTCATGGGAACCAGCCAATTGCGCATCCTCACGTCTTGCAGGCAGGCCGAAGACAAGCAGAAGTCCAACCAAGGGGCTGAAGAGCAGGGCCACAAGGAAGTAGGCAACGCCAATTCGGTTCCTACCTACCGCAATGACGCCCACCACGACGGACAGGATAATCCATGTGAGGAAGGCCTCAACAAGCCATTCAGTATAGATTTGCTCGATCCAGTCAGTTTCCATGCCGGCCTCCCATTCCGTTTGCAAGCCATTCTTCATTCTTCAAACAAACACGATCCAGCATTGGGACTCCTCTGCAGCCGTTTTGTGCCAATTCCTCTGACCCTGCAGTACGCGTGATATCCCGAACGACAACTGTAGGGACAGATATATCGAGCCAGCCTGCACCCAAAGCCCTTATCACTTGACATCAGAGGGGCTTCATGAAAGCGTTGAGTACCTGACAATATGTCACAATATCGCTAGTGTAAGCCGAAGTGCTGTGCGATCTCGTCGTACGAAAAACGCTTCATACGACCCTCGTTATATTGTCCTCGCGTACCGAAACCGCTTGAGCGGGTGCGTCGCTGTCCTTGCCTATCCTCGACCATCCAATTTGGGTTGATTTGTCGTCCGTTCAGTTTTTCGGCGAACGGAACGCCCGTTGTTCCAACCCAAATCCACCGTAGGGGCCAGACGCCGTTACTCTTGCAGCCGCGAAATATCTCCAGAAAGTATTGACCGCCAAGGTGTGAGAAATGCCACTGGTCAGTCACCGAACCTTGAGACATCTGCTTGGGCTTGTAGACGACCTCTGGCATAACATCCCCAGCGGCTGATGACTCTTGCACTCTTTCGAGATGCATCAAATCGTACGCGGTCTTGTCGGGCGCTGTCGCCGTGGCAGTTATCATGGATTGCCAGCGACCGTGATAAAAGAAGGCAAATGAACGAATGTAGTCTACAATATCAGGCACATCCGGAAACCAACTGGCTACGTCCGCCCACGAGAAGAACCTGCATTCTGGACACGTCGGTCGGCCCCCATGTTCTGGGCCGATCAGAAAGAACAACGGAACTTCCCAGTCAAGGAGGCGGCTGAGCAGTCGCCCCAAGGATATCTGTCGCTCGATTTGTCTCTCCCCTTCAGAGGAGAGAACCTTAATCTCCACCAAAGCGAGTCTCCGGTCCCACTGAAGCACGATATCCGGCTCGGTATTCAGGCAATTCTGAAGATCCGCCAAGCGGCCCCGGAGGTCTTCGTCGCCCATTCGCCCGTTCGTGGTGAGCATCTCATCAATATGTGAAGATTGCCACTTGGCCGGCTGTGTCAGGCGGCCATCTTGGTTGCGGCGCCAGCGGAATCCGCTGGGAAGATCGAGGGTCGCATTGAGCCGTTCTTCGAGTGAATCCTGGTCACCATACCGTTCACGTTCGACGGCCTCACGGAAGAAGCCTTCGCCAACGCGGCTAAAGAACAGCATACTCACATTGTCCTCGGTAGGCGACGATACATCGGGGCCCACAAGTTGTTGGACAAACCGTGCACGAAGGTCCGGCCGAAAAGCCAAGATGCCAAGTGCCTTCATCGTGAAGTTGTTCTCGCCGCATGCCTGAGTCTCAAGTGGGCCAAAACGCATAACTGTAATCTCCCCGACTATGGTACAACTTCAATTACACGGTTGGATGCACCATATGTGCACAGTGCAATCACTGCTGATCTTAATCCAACCGTTTGCATCGCATCTCGATCTTGACGGGACGGTTACGCGCCAGCCAATCTACAGTCAATTATCGCGGGTTGGGGACGGGATGTCAAGCCGCATCGCGGATGCGGCGGTGATAAGAAATAGGCCAGAAGTGACAAGTCGGAAACTGTGCTACTAACCCGTAAGAACTGAAAATCGTTTCCAGATAATCCCGCGGGGTCGGTGCAAGTCCCCGTAAGCAAACGGATTATACCTCACGCAGAGCCGCAGGGACGCGGGGTGACAAGAGGAAGGTGAGAACGTAAGAACGAAAGATGGCAAGACCCGTGCAGCGCCCGCCATTCTACATTCCTACCTTCCTTCGCTCTAATCCTCCTACCTTCATCCCCCCTGCGCCACTGCGTCCCTGCGTGAGGTGATTTGCTTCCGGCTGAGGGCGCAGTCCGAGGCCGGGCTGGGTTCATCCGTGTTCATCAACTGTTCCATTTGCCCTATGTTTGAAGAACCCCAGGGGCTGGCGCCCATCCTACCGCTGATTCTGTCCCCGTTGTTCGTGGTAGAACGTCAGGAATTCGGTTGGTGAGAGCACCTTGACCCCTCGACAGCGTTTCGGGGGAAAATGGGCGTGATTGCCTGTGACGAGACATGCTGCCTGGCTGGCAATCGCAACCTCAAGAAATGGCTGGTCGTCCGGGTCCGGCAGTGGATCGGAGAGCGGGGAAGAGGCCACGATGACGGCGCTGTGTTCGATATAGTCCAGAAGGGCGGTGACTTTGTCAGGATCGAACTGGAATTTGGGGCGACGCAGCACCTCTCCGTATTCGGACAGGATGCGAGCGTCGAGGTATAGCGTCAGGTCGCCGGAGGAGACCATGCGGACTATGGCCGCACAGGGTCCGAACGGTGTCAGGAGACCAACCACCAGGACGTTGGTGTCGAGGACGATCTTCATCGAGCCCGCTTCCTTCGCACCGCCTTGATCTCGGCCTCGACCTCATTTGTCGAGATCTTGCTGGTCCCTTGCTCCATCGACTTTCGCTGAAGGCTCGCCACCGCCTCGACGGCCCGCGCCCGACGGAATGCCGACAGCGATTCCTCCAGATTCGATTCGTTGACCGCCGCAAGAATAGCAATCGGCCGGCCGTTGCTGGTGATAATCATTTCCCCTTCGCCCGGGAGCATCTTCCAGACCTCCGCGGCCTTGCCCCGCAAATCGCGAACGCTGACAAACTTCATGGTTCTGGTCCTTTCATTGTGTTCACATGTGTATACTCAATTGTATACACTCTTGTGATCCACGTCAAGATGTCCTTCGTCGCCCTCCGCACTACAAAGCCTTCACATCTTGTTTTCTTGGCAAGCATTTTCAACGAAGGTAACGTAAGTCCTCAAAGCGAAAAGAATTAGGTCTCGCGCAGAGCCGCAGAGGCGCAGAGTATGTTATGAATCAGATCTTGCCCTTCTCTGCGCCTCCGCGTCTCTGCGCGAGGCCATTTGGGTTGCGGCCGGAGGCCGCGATGGGTCCTCTGTGGCCAAGATCCTCTGGGGGTGTCTCGTTCGTCCCAGGGGACAAGGAATTGGTCCGCGAAAAATACAGACTATTTTGTTGTATGTATGTTGAAAGTTGGTCTCGACCATGGTATAATGCCCATACGTGTCGCCCGCGGGGCGACAGATCGCAAAGCGCAAGGCGCACTGCGCGAAACGTGAATTCGGAGGGCTTATCATGGCGAGTGTTGCACAGATCCAGGCGAATCGGTCCAATGCGCAGAAGTCCACGGGGCCGCGTACGGACGCGGGGAAGGAGCGAGCTTCCCAGAACGCGCTCAAGCATGGGCTCTTGGCGCAGGAGGCGGTCATTCAAGGGGAGGATCCGGAGGAATTCGAGATCTACCGGGAGGGAATGCTCCAGGAGTTGGCCCCGGCCGGGATGGTGGAGGCAATGCTGGCCGAGCGGGTCGTGGGGCTCTCCTGGCGGCTGCGACGAGCAGAACGGCTCCAGAACGCCGCCTTTGCGGCACTGGATGAGGGCGAGCCGACGGACCTGCTGGAAGCGAGGCACGAGGAGTGGAAGCAACTCAAGGGCAGCGAGTGGGAGCGGGGCCTGGCCGGCGTGCTCGATGAGGACGGTGCGCTGGGGCAGGTGGTCGTGGAGGACTTCGCCGGGGCGCGGGTGCTGGACCGGCTGCTGATGTACGAACGGCGGATCGAGAGCAGCCTGTACCGCACGATGGCCGAACTGCGCCGGGAGCGGGAGGCCCGCCCGGCGGCGGCGGCTGTGCCGGAGGAAGCCTCGCGTCCGGAGGGCGCGATGACCTTACTGACCGGATTGACGGCGGAGGCGACGGCCGGGCCGGAAGGAGACCTGTGTTCGAAGGGGGGCCTTGCGGCGGGTGAAGAGGCCGCGCCACCGGTGAAATTGGCTTCGTTTGGCGCAGATGTGGTGCCGGAGGTCCCGACGCGGGAGACCGCGTTTGGGAGTCCGGAACCGCTTGTCGGCGCCGCTCGTGGCACGGGCACTCCCCGATCGGGTCGGGGACAGGCTCTGCCCGTGGTCGGAAATCACGGGCAGGATGCCCATGCCACGGGAGCGGCCGCAGGGAATCACGGGCGGGACGCCTGTGCTACGAAGACGCTTCACGATCGATCGTGCGAAACGAACCCAATCTCGGGAGGAGTCTCATGTTGGGCGCGCCCAGAGGCGAACGAAGAAGTGGTGCGTGACCGTTGACGGATGTGTCTTGGAGCTCCTCGCAACCGCGGCCGCTTTCTGCCGGTCGAGCGTACGGCCGGTCATGCACCGGCAGTGGAGGCTTGACGGCCGTGAAACCGCAGAGTATCGTATGCTCCGTGAGGGGTGGGCCAAGGGATGGTAAACCATGAGTGGCAAAGAGGTAACGCCGAGTTTGTTTCCGCAGCAGGAGGCCGCAGACATTGGGCCGAAGGCGGGAGGCCATGCCAAGGACGGTTCGCCCCCGAATCGCAGATGGAATGCGCGTGATGCGGGATCGCCTACAGCCTCCAGCCTGCCGTCTGCGGCCTGCCACATCATTCGCGTGGCCATGGAGTCGGCGGCTGATACCGAGTTCGACTATGCCGTGCCGGAGGAGCTTTGGCCGATTGTGGTGGGCCAGCGGGTCGAGGTGCCGTTCGGCAAGAAGAACAAGATCGAGAAGGGGTTCTGCGTGCTGGCGGATGTGCCGCGGGAGAAGTCGTTCGCCGGGGGCAAGGATGGCGGACGGCTGAAATCCATCATTCGACGGGCGGATGAGGAGCCTCTGCTCGGGCCGCAACTGATGGAGCTGGCCTTCTGGATCAGCGATTATTACGTCTGCCCGCTCGGGCAGGTGCTGGCGGCGATGATCCCGGGGGCGGTCAAGCGCGGGGCGGGCATCCGAAAGCGCCGGTGCGTTTATCTTGGGGTTGCGTGGGAGGAGATGCTGGGGGGGCTCAAGGGAGCCAAGCAAAAGCGGATTGTCGAGGTTTTGCGGGAGCGCCAGGCGGTCGGGGCGGATTCGGCGATCGATGCCGGGGAGTTGCTGGAGGCGGCCGATTGCGGGGCGGCGGTTCTCAAGAAGCTGGCCGATGAGCGGGTCGTTCGGATCGTTCAGAGGAAGGTGTTCGCGGATCTGCCGGTTGTGCCCGAGGGCATGATGCCGGCGGAGGCTCACGAGGTGACGCTCAACGAGGACCAGCGGGTCGGCCTGGAGCAGATCGTCAAGCAGGTTCAGACGGGACGGTTCGGCGTGACCCTGTTGCACGGCGTGACCGATAGCGGCAAGACCGAGCTGTATGTCCGGGCGATCGAGGAGGTGGTGCGGGGGGGCAAGGCGGCGATTGTGCTGCTGCCGGAGATCGCACTGACGGCCCAGACGGTGCAGCGGTTCGCGGCCCGGTTCGAGCGGGTGGCGGTGCTGCATTCGGGGCTCACGCCGGGGCAGAGAAACCAGGAGTGGCAGAAGGTGCGGGCCGGGCTGACGGATGTTGTGATCGGGGCCCGGTCGGCGATCTTTTCGCCCGTGGGGAATCTCGGGCTGGTCGTGGTCGATGAGGAGCACGAGCCGAGCTATAAGCAGGATTCGGCCCCGCGATATCACGGGCGCGACGTGGCGATCAAGCGGGCGCAATTGGCGGGGGCACACTGCATTTTGGGCAGCGCCACGCCTTCGCTGGAGACGCTCCAGAACTGCCGGATGCGGGACAGCTTCTCCCTGGTGCGTCTGCCCAAGCGCGTGATGGACCTGCCGATGCCCGAGATGAAGCTGGTCGATATGCGCGAGAGCAGCGTCAAGGAGCACCCTCTATCGCTCTTGAGCAACCCGCTGGCGGAGCGGCTGGCGGAGGTGCTGGGGCGGAAGGAGCAGGCGATTTTGCTGTTGAACCGGCGCGGGTACAGCAATTTTGTATTTTGCTCGTCGTGCCGGCATACGCTTCAGTGCCGCAACTGCGACACGTCGCTGACGTTCCACAAGCTCAAGAAGCCGCTGGCGAACGTGACGACCATTACCGGCAGCCACATGGAGCAGGGATACGCGATTTGCCATTATTGCCTGGCCCAGACGCTGGTGCCGCGGGATTGCCCGCTGTGCGGCAAGAAAATGACGATGATCGGCGTGGGGTCGCAGCGGCTGGAGGAGGAATTGGGCAGGCGATTCCCGGAGGCGAAAGTGGCCCGGGTCGATAGCGACTCGATGGCGAGTCAGGACTATTATCGGCTGTTGCAGGAGTTTGGGCAGGGGCGGATCGACATCCTGGCCGGCACGCAGATTCTGGCCAAGGGGCTGCACTTTCCCAACGTGACCCTGGTGGGCGTGGTGAGCGCCGATACGTGCCTGTACATCCCAGATTTCCGGGCGAACGAGCGGACGTTCCAACTGACCGCGCAGGTGGCCGGCAGGGCGGGGAGGTCCGAGAAAAGGGGCGTCGTCTTCGTGCAGACGTACTTCCCGGAGCAGCCGGCGGTGAAGTTCGCGATGGCCCAGGACTTTGAGGGATTCGTTCGCGAGGAGATGAAACACCGGCAGGCGTGCGACCTGCCGCCGTTCTGGCGGCTGGCGATCGTGATGCTCCGGGATCAGAAGTTCGAGAAGCTGGAGGTGGCGGCCAACGCGATGCGGCTGCGGATCGACGACGCGGTCCAGCGGCACCGGCTCGAGGCGAAAGTCCGCGGCCCGATGCCCGCGGTGATCAGCCGGATCGAGCGGTTCCACCGGATCCAGATCATCGTCCAGACCCCCGACGCTGCCACGATGCGGAAACTCTTCAGCACCATTCGGGCCGACAGGCCAATTCGACCTGCCGTAAAAATTAGTGTTGATATTGACCCGGTGAACCTGTTATAACTTGCAATCCGCCGGGACCGACGGTATAGTACGGTTTTGGCTGACGGGGCGTGGCTCAGTTTGGCTAGAGCGTTGCGTTCGGGACGCAAAGGTCGGTGGTTCGAATCCACTCGCCCCGATTTCTCCTGCGGTGGTCCCTGCCGTTGCGACGGCAGGGACGTATCCATCCCCATGGCTGAATCTCGATGGTTCAGGTCTTTCTGCGTCTGCA
>Ga0209347_1006502_pt1 | contig 10322 bp, 4 predicted proteins | sample AutmiccommuBRH23_FD_187382 | JGI IMG/M metagenome (GOLD analysis project Ga0209347, IMG submission 187382) | Deep subsurface microbial communities from Mt. Terri, Switzerland - Autotrophic microbial communities BRH/23 (SPAdes) (version 2) | ecosystem: Environmental > Aquatic > Deep subsurface >... | reverse complement strand
ACGTAACCGGTACGACTCCCGTCACACTGACATTCTCAGAGGTTGTGCAGGACGGTGGCAGCTGGCTGGTCATTTCTGAAAGTCCGATGGCTCCCTTTGGGTTTCTACCAGGCGATCCAGCTTTCAGCTATAATCTCACCACAGATGCGGGCTATACAGGTCTTATCGAGGTATGCATCAACTACAGTGGTATTGTCTTCCCTGGCTCTGCCGAATCGTTGCGTCTCTTCCGGTACGATGGTGGGCAGTGGATCGACTGCACGGTCGCGGTCAATGCCATCGATGAAACGATCTCCGGCACGACGGATGTACTGGGCAAGTTCACCGTTCTGAGTGTGGAGCCGCCCGGAGAGCCGGTCTACTTCGCGGATGCGAACCTTAAGCAGCTTGTCGTCGAAGCATTGGCCGGTCAAGGGATCTACACAGCAGAACCCACCACGACCGATATGCGAGTATTGCAGTGGTTGGACGGGCGCTCACGCGGAATCACCGATCTTACCGGCCTGGGGTATGCGTCGAATCTCGTGGGACTGTGGTTCTCATCGAATCAGATCAGCAGTATCGGTCCTCTGGCAGGGCTTTCACACTTGGAAGAGCTCCAACTGGAGAACAATCAGATCACCAGTATTCCGGACTTGTCCGCTTTGACGAGTCTGTGGAAACTGACGCTGCATAACAATCGCATCAACGATATCTCGGGGCTGTCGGCGTTGGCGAACCTGAGGACACTTACCTTGTACCAAAACCAGATCAGCGATATCTCTGCGCTCTCGGGTATGGTGCTATTGTCATCGCTGCCCCTGTACAACAACCAGATTACCAGCGTGGACGGGCTGGCAAATCTGGTCAACCTGCGGGACCTTCGACTACAGAACAACCAAATCAGCAATATCGACGCGCTGGCGAACCTGGTCGAACTGCGCACCCTCTACATCACCGAAAACCAAATCAGCGATATCAGCCCACTTTCCGGCATGACGTGGCTTACGGACTTGCAGGCAAAGCTCAACCAGATTAGCGACGTTTCTCCATTGGCCAATCTGATGTACTTGAGAACGCTGCTCCTGCAAGGTAATCTGATTACCAACGTGGATGGATTGGCGAATCTGGTCAATCTGCGGAATCTTCAACTGCACAACAATCAAATCAGCAATATCGACGCGTTGGCCAATCTGGTAAATCTTCGCACGCTCTACCTGAAGAACAACCAGATTGCCGATATCGGCGCCTTGGCCGGCATGACGCTTCTCACCGATCTGCCCCTGCAGTACAACCAGATCAGCGACATGAGTCCGCTGGCCGGCCTGAGCGCGCTGCGCAGCGTGGACCTGGGCGTGAACCCCATCATCGCGGTCCCTCCATTGCCCGGTCTGGTGAATCTGACATCGCTCGGATTGTATAGCTGCCAGTTAGACTCCATCGACGGCTTGTCGGATTTGGTCAACCTGCAGAGCCTGAACCTCTACAACAATCACATAAGCGACATCTCCGTCCTCTCGGGCCTGACCCAACTCAAGACCCTCCACCTCGGTTGGAATGAGATCAGCGATCTTTCCCCCTTGGGCGGACTTACCTCGCTGCAGCTCTTGGACATCCGGCGCAACCAGTTCGCGGACATCTGGCCGCTGTCCGGCCTGACGAACTTGCGCTCCTTCTGGCTGGATGAGTGCGGCCTGACGGACATCAGCATGCTGGCGGCATTCTCCTCACTGAATGAATTGCGGCTCAACGCCAATTGCGTTAGCGATATCTCCGCCCTGACCAGTCTGTTTAGTCTTACCCTGCTTCGACTCGAGTTCAACCCTCTGAACTGGGAGGCCTACTGCACATACATCCCCATCATCCAGGCGAACAATCCCGGGGTCACCTTGACGGTCGTTCCCAACCCGTACAACTGCAGTTGCCAGCCCGAGCCCACGCCGGAAGGCTCGAATGTGATCGTCGAGCCAACGGACAACACGACGGGGACGACGCCCGTCGTGATGGCGTTCGATCAGATCAGCGTCTCCGGCGGCACCACGCTCGTCACCTCCACCTCCGGCCCTACGCCGCCGCCGGGCTTCCAGTTGGGCGAACCAGCGACCTACTACAGCATCACGACCACGGCCGAATACTCCGGCATAATCGACATATGCATCAGTTACGTCGGAGTCAGTTTCTCCGGGCCGCCCGAGGCCCTGCGGCTGTTCCATTTCGAAGGCGGCCAGTGGGCCGACTGCACGACGGCCGTGGATACCCAGGGCCAGGTCGTCTGTGGCACGGTCAGTTCGCTCTCGCCGTTCGCGATCATGTCGCCTGATGATGTTACGCCGCCGGTCTTTGAAAGTCTTATCGCCACGCCCAACGTGCTCTGGCCGCCAAACCATAAGATGGTCCAAATCGCTGTGGCGTGGGTGGTAACGGACAACTTGGACCCGGCGCCTGTCGTAGCGCTCAAGCTCATCACGATGAATGAGGGCGATGAGACAAGTACCTACGATCCGGCTTTTGATCAGAACGTGGGAGACGGCCATACGAACGACGACATCCAGATCGATGCGAGCCGAGCCATCTTCCTGCGGGCCGAACGCACCGGGACCGGCGAGGGTCGGGTGTATACCCTCACCTATCAGGCGACCGACGCCATGGGTAACGTGACCACTGCCACCGTTACCGTCACTGTTCCGCATCAGGCGCCTTAGCTGACAGTCGTCTCCTGCTGAATACTTACCGCGAGAGGCTGCCGAGGATTCCGGCAGCCTCTCGCCTTTGCCACCATTGGAATTCCGGGGACACCATAGAATGGCGGTCCGTTAAGGGGAAGAAGCGGGGTCACATCGTGAATTAGGAATCATTCGCTTGACGATCCGGGCGGAGGCGTGATAGCGTGGTGCCATGGCGCGACCTTTGCGAATCTACCAGCAGGGCACGTTTTACCACGTGCTGAACCGTGGCAACGAGCGGCGAGTGATCTTTCGCGATGACCACGACCGGGAGGGGTTCATGGATCGGTTGGGGCGATGCTCAGAGCGGTTCTCGCTTCGCGTATACGCCTACGTCCTGATGAGCAACCACTACCACCTGCTGGTCCGCACGAGCGAGGCGAACCTCTCGGCGGCCATTCAGTGGCTGGGGGTCTCCTACAGCATCTGGTACAACGTTCGACATCATCGCAGCGGGCACCTGTTCCAGGGCCGGTTCAAGAGCTTTCTCATTGCGGAAGACGCCTATCTGTACCGCCTGCTGCTGTACATCCATCGCAATCCGCTGCGGGCGAGTGAATCCTTGTTCCGGACGGCCTCTTGAGTGGCTTTGACGAACGCGGCCGGCCCGTTCGGAGTCCCGCATCTACGCGGCCCTGCACCGCCTGGAGGCGGGACTCCGAATACAAGCCTGATCCGGTGGCTTACTCGAGGATGACCGTCACCGCCGGCCACTTTCCTTCGAAGTAGACCAGGCCGGGCGTCGTGGTCGTGGGCCATTCACCCTCCAGGATGAACAGCACCTCGGATCCGGGCACGCTGGGCGGAGTCACCGGCGGATCCACCGGAGGCTCGGGCGGATTGTCCGGCGTGGTCTCCGAGGAGCTTCGCCGGCTGCGGTCCTTGTCCTTGAGCTCGTCGATGAGCTCATCGACCGCGCGGTAGACCAGGAAGGTCGAGCCGCCGAACTCGAGCACCGAGCCGATCACGCCCTTGTCCTCGAACGCGGTCGTATAGTCGTCCATATTGGCGATGCCCTTCATCTCCACGGAGTTGCTGATGAACTCCAGGGGAACCAGCAGGACCCAGTCCATCGCCCGCTCGGTCCCTTCCTTCTTGCCGGCGATCAGTCGCACGGGGGCCCGGACCAGGTTCGTGGCCGCCTGCCCTGCGTGCTTGAAGAGCTCCAGGATGTCCTCGACCACGATGCCGATGCAGCCGGTGACATTGTCGAAGTAGCCCCAGGTGACGGCGTTGCCGATTTCTTCGGTCGTCTTGAAGACCCCTCCGATCGTCCGGCCCGTGAAGATCAGCGGCCGCACGAGCGGGTTGTTTTCCTTGTAGGCGTCCTTGAGCGGATCGGGCAGCGAGTCGAGCGTGATCAGGTCGGCGAGCGAGTACACGCCGTCGGCGAAGCTGACCGCGGTGTTCCCCGCCTGCTGGGGCACCCTGCCGGGCTCATCGAGCAGGCCCTTGCCGTCGTTGACCCGGAACGGCTTGGCCCGGTCCGAGCCATACCCGAGAATGAAGACGTTGACGCTGTCTCCAAGGGTCATGCCCGCCCGCTCCAGGGCCTTCTTGAGACTCTGGCCGGAATCGCGGGTCCCTTCTTTGACCGCGTGGGCCCTGTACTTGTCCAGATCCGTCCCCAGCGACCAGGGTGCCCGCTCCGGGGGCGTGGATGGATCGGTCTTGGCGATCTCCGGGCCGCTCGCCGTCGCGAGGCCGTCGAGGACCACCTTCTCCGCGAGATTGGCGGGGGTAGGCTTCGTCCACAGGGCCAGGCCGGGCTTGGCCGTCATGAGGGCCTGGTTCAAGGGGCTCACTTGTGGCGGGCTCGATGATGCCGTCGTCTGCGTGGCAGGATTCGTCGCGGCTGCGACGGTTCCGCCGGTTCCAGGGGTCTGCGCTATTTGGGGGACCGCCGGCGTCTTTGCCGCCCGCAAGGCCGCCAGTTGCTCCATCCCTTTCTGGGCCGCCCGGTTCTCCGGCGACAGGCCGTTCCACACCGTCATCGTGGCCACTTGAGGCGCGGGCGTCTGCGGTGCCGGCGACTGCGGTTTCACCGCGGGAACGCTGGCGGCCTTGGCCTCCGCAGCCGGTTTGACCACGGGCGCGGCAGCAGAATTCGCGGCCGGAGCCGGTTTGGCGGGCGCGGCTTTCGCGTGCGACGGGGCGGTCTGGCGTGCCTTCTGCGGGCTCATCCCCCGCATGAGAAGGCCTTTGCTGTCGGTGGAGTTGAGTCTCGAGGCGAGTTCCGACATGTAAGCCTGTGGGTCCATGGGGTTGCGTATCGCCCCCTGCCCGTTCGTGGCGGATGGGCCGCTGCCGGCAGCGTGGACGTTGCCGATGCCGGCAAAGACCAGGAGAGCGACGAGTCTGATAATGCACAAGCCCCGTACGCGAGTGATGAATCTTCGAGGATCACCCCTGGCGCCGGCTGTCTGTGCCAACAGCCTACCGGGGCAAGAACTGGCTTGCCGATGTGCGTGTTTCACTTTCATCGCCCCCCAATGGCGCCCATTCGCCCGACGGAATGTGCCGGGCTGTCAAGACGGTGCTAAACCCCCAACCTTGCCCGCCATCCATGACCCACGACCTGCGAAGCGGTGAGCCGGCCCCCGTGAGACCCCAATAGATATAGGACCTTACGCAATATCCGCCGGGCTGTAATTCAACCGCCTCCAGTGCTGTTCCGCAGAACATCCGTGAGAAGCCCTGTGTTTGCCACGATAGACGTGGCGATCCACCCCAATTCGATGTGTGCATTCTACCACTTCGGCCGCGGCGAGTCAAGCGCAATCCCGGCTGCCCGGGGAATTATCGAGTGGAGACGCCGGTGGGTAGAAAAATAAAACGGAGAGGTCGGGATTCGAACCCGAGGTAGGGGTTTACCCCCTACAACGGTTTAGCAAACCGTCGCCTTAAGCCGCTCGGCCACCTCTCCAGAAAGAACGTATTCACTTGTAAGGACTCACGTCAACTCTGAACTCGTTGTTTGACGAGCCCCACACCGGCCTGAAAAGGCCGACGCTCACCGAGTTTACACCGAGCCGGCCGATCGTACAAGAGAAATTCGCGACAAGTTTGCAGCTTCGCGGACGGCCAATCGGGCGTCGCGGCATGCCTTGTCCCCGGCCGGGCCGACGGGCGCCGCAGGTCTGGTCAAGATCCAAGTCCTGGGCAACCAACCCGCGTCCCTACTTCTGCCATTCCGTGAAGCCGTCCGGCCCGGCCGCCGGCTGCACGAGCTGCTCCAGGTCGCGATCAAAGTCCAGCCTCACGACCAAAACCGTATTGGCCATCTCGTTCACAGGCAGGTGCATCAGCCGCAGGTACGCCTTCCTCTCCAGGTGATCGGCCGGCGTCAGGTTGACGACGAAATCCACCGGCTTGCCCGTATTCAGCAGCACCGCCCGCTTCGGGGCCACATTGAGCGGCTTGAGCTTCACTCCGTCGCCCTGTGGGTCCTTATTCAGATGCACGTACAGCGTCCGCCCCCGTCGCGTGAGCATCACATTGCGGTTCGACGTCAGCTCCGACGCCGGCTGCACCCCCTCCAGCGACTCCCGCACCGCCCCATACCATTTGCCGACCCGCCGCAGGATCGCCGCCGCCTCCCGCGGGATCGTACCATCCGCCTTCGGCCCGACGTTCAGCAGGTAGTTCCCATCCCGCGCCAGATACCGGTCGATACCGCGGATCAGATGCCGGTCCGCATAATAGTCTTCATCCTTGCGATAGCCCCAGCTCTCCACCCCCACCGCCTGGCACGCCTCGGTCGGCCGGTCGAAGCCGGCGGCCTCATCCTTCTCATAGTCCCGTTCCGGCGTCCCGAAATCCCCCGCGTCGAACCCGCGATTATTGATCACCGCCCGCGGCTGCAACCCCCGAATCATCGCATTGATCGACGGGTCCTGATGCTTCGGCACGTTCATATCCCACCAGAACCCGTGAATCTCCCCGTAATTCGTGCAAAGCTCCCGCACCTGGGCCCGCAGAAACGCCAGATACTTCCCCCAATCGGGCGAATCCTGCGGCTGCGGCTCCAGCTCATGGTGCCTGCCCTGATTGGGGTAGTTCGGGTGGTTCCAGTCCGCGATCGAGTAGTACAAACACAGCGGCACCCCCCTCTTGTGACAGGCCTCCGCCAGCATCCCGATAATATCCCGCCCATAGGGCGTATTCATCGTATTGAAGCGGGTCTCCTTCGTGTCCCACAGGCAGAATCCGTCATGGTGCTTGGTCGTGACGCAGATATACTTCATCCCCGCCTCTTCCATCAGGTCCAGCCACGCCTGGGGCCGGAACTTCACCGGGTTCCACTGCCCCGCCAGCTTGACGAACTCCTCGCGGGCCACGCGGGCCCGCCACTGGTGCTGCTCGTGCCAGCCGGGGATGGCATAGAGCCCCCAGTGCACGAACATCCCGAACCGCCGCTGAAAGAACCAGTCCCGCCCGTCGCCGAAGCGCCGAACGCCTCCGGCCGCACCCGCCGCCGGACGGTTCTTTTCAGCCCCAAAAGAAGAGGAAACCGGCGCCGCCGCCGCCGCGGCCGCCAGCGAAGTCATGCCTTGAAGGAAATGCCGTCGATTCATGATTACTCCTGAGTCATTACTGGACTTTTACAGAATGGACATTGGGCCTACTTTAGGCCCAATGTCCATATGGAGCAAGTGCGCAATCCGCCCCGAAAATTTGAGCGCCAGGGCCTGGCGGGCCGAAGAACGTCTATCGGGGTGGCGCCGGACGCCGTCTCATCTTCCCGTGCAGGACCGGAGGTGAACGTCCGAGCGAACCCGCATCAACCCTCTTTGCAGGAGTAAGAATCGAATGAGATCGAAATCGGTGTCGCCCATCGTCTGGTGTATCGTGCTGGCAGGCATCATGCTGGCCCTGGCCGCCTGTGACTCCAAGGAGCCGCCGGCGTCGGGTTCCAATGACGCGTCGCAACCCTCCCAGCCGGCGTCCCCCGAGCCCGCCGCGGCACAGATCAACGCGGCGGACTTCTTCACCAGGGCCGACGCCGAGGCGGTCCTCGGCCAATCGGTCGGCGAGCCGGCCGTGCGGAACTCCGGCATCACGTCGAACGTCACGTACATCGCCGCCGATTTCTCCGGGATCGGCCTGTTCGTCCGCGCGAGCACGACTGCGAGGGCCTTCGACGAGGCGCAGGCCGCATCCAAGTCTATCTTGGGCGCCGACCCGGTCCCGATCGAGGGCTTGGGCGAAAAGGCCTACTGGTCCGGCGGCAAAGTGAACCAGTTGAACGTCTTCAAGAGCGGTCACTGGCTCATCGTCACGATCCCCATGGGCGGCGACAAATCGCTCGACTTGGCCAAACTGGCCGCGGGAAAGGCCTTGGCCCGCATCCCCTGACGGACAACCAGCGAGGAAACCTGAGTCCTCGCATCGGACATGAATAGAAAGCACGGCCAGACCTGATCTGGCCGTGCTTCTTCCGTATCAACTCTTCGGGCCTTCGCATGGTGCGCACCACGCAGCACTCCACAGATTACCCAGATTTCGCAGATTCAGAGCAGAGAGGGTACGTCTCACGCAGGGACGCGGTGACGCAGGGATAGAACTTGGGAAGGTAGGAGCGCAGAATGGCTCGCCGCCTGCATCGGACCTTCTTTCCTTCTGATGTTCCTCCCTTCGTCTTATCCAACTCTGCGTCCCTGCGGCTCTGCGTGAGATAGAATCCATTGTCCTATATTGACTTACGCAACATATTCCGATGAGGCGAATCTGCGGATAGATACTCTTGAACCACGCTCTTGCGGCACCGGGAAGGAAGCGCGGGAAGAAGAACACGCAAAAGAACTCCGTCGCGCCAAGCCCCCGTCCCACCGTCGGCAGACAACCGCACAAGCTAGCCGTCGCGGTTTCCTGTAACGATCGCGCGTGTCACGCGTCGACGCCATCAAGGCCGAACGCGGAGTACGACCGAGTTAACTGCAAGAACGCCATCGTAACATCACGATTTCATGTGATCAGAATACCCTCAATCGCAATCCATGGGCAAAGCATATGGCCAATCATCGCATTGAAGTGCACGCGATTCGCGATGATGTGTGCCTCATCATCCCGCTCCTCGTGTGGGCGAGAGCCTATTCCAATGTGAACACATATGCATGACCAGGGCCATCGTGGGGAGCTCCAACCACAGCATGACCCGTGCCGATTGAGACCGATGTGCCGAAGCGAGAGCCGGGTGTCCCGCGCAAGGGAGCTAGTTTGCATTCTTGAATCCATGCGTCTCCATGACGTGCGAACACATGTGCCGCACCTGAACGCTCGCCTCCGATGGTATCGCAAAGTGCCCCTATGATCGCACGGTCCCCGCAGATCGCAACCGTGGTGTATGTATCACCGGGTGTCTCGTCTTGTATTTCTGACAGCAGGAGCTTGCCTTCCTGGGTCCATCGTTCCCCGTTGTATCTGAACAGATACGCAGAACCCCTGCCCTCCGTATGTCGGAAAGCTCCCACAACTGCGTTCTCTGAATCAATCGACACCGAGAAACCGAACCCATGGCCCGACGTTGCATCAGATGCAGTGAGGGATGGCTGCTCCTGAATCCACATTTCTCCACGGCGCGTGAAGATATATGCGGAACCTTCCTGGTCATTACACCAAGGGGCCCCGACGATCACGTGATCCCCAGAAATGGACACTTTATTACCAAAGAAATCGCCTGGAGCACCGTCGTGTGCAGTGAGATCGGGGTGCTCCTGAATCCACGTGTTCCCACTACGCTTGAATACCCGTGCGCTACCTTTGTCATCGTTATCATCGGGGGCTCCAACAACGGCATAATCGCCACTGATGGAGACAGAAAATCCAAAGCGGCCGTCGGTCGTGGGGATCTGCACGTCGTCGGATTTGGGGGATAACGTGGATATGAGTGGCTGTTCGATCCAGTCATCTTCTTCGCGGTGGAATACGTATGCACGTCCTTCTCTGTTATAGCCGGATCCAGGGGCTCCAACAATCGCGTAATCACCATTGATGGAGACAGAATACCCAAAGTATGCGAGACTACAGCCATCGGATGCGGTCAACTTGCTCTGTTCAGTCCAAAGATGTCCGTTGCGCTTGAATATGTAGGCGGAGCCACATTGGGATTCAGGAACGTCATCGTAGTCCGCCCCCACGATAATATAGTCCCCGCTGATTCCAACAGATATGCCGAAGAGATCGCCAAGATGGCCATCCTGTGCCGTGAGTTGCGATTGCTCCAAGCCCATAACACGGAGTGTTACGTTCGGAATATAATCGCTGCATAAGAGATCAGAAAGTACAGGGTTCAACCAGGGCGAGGATTCTTCTCCTTCATCGGAGCCCCCACATATGCTGCGGCGTCCGCCGGGTCTTGACGCGATGCATTTGCCACTCGCGGTCGTGCCTTCGGTGGCGACGCCAAAGTCCACGAGAAGATTATCACTACCAGTATAGGCAAAAGGAGTCTGGAATTCAAACCAATGCCAGCCAGTGTTATCCATGAACTCATTGTTGTTATATACGACGGTCCAGCCCGATGTATCCAAGACGCAACTGCGGTATTCGTCTACGTCTGTGTGTTTCATTCGGATAGTCCAGCGGTTCGGCTGGTGGAGCGGTACTGTCCCGACGTCA
>Ga0209347_1006501_pt1 | contig 10322 bp, 8 predicted proteins | sample AutmiccommuBRH23_FD_187382 | JGI IMG/M metagenome (GOLD analysis project Ga0209347, IMG submission 187382) | Deep subsurface microbial communities from Mt. Terri, Switzerland - Autotrophic microbial communities BRH/23 (SPAdes) (version 2) | ecosystem: Environmental > Aquatic > Deep subsurface >... | reverse complement strand
TCACCTTCGACATGGGCGGAACGTCGACGGACGTGGCGCTGGTGCAGGGCCTCAAGCCGCGGATCGGCCGGGAGACGACGGTCGGCGACCTCAAGGTGAGGGCCACCTCCGTCGATGTGCGCACCGTCGGCGCCGGAGGTGGATCGATCGCGCACGTCCCCCAGCTGACCCAGGCGCTTCGCGTCGGGCCGCAGTCCGCAGGTGCCGCCCCGGGACCCGCGTCGTACGCTGCGGGCGGCACCGAGCCGACGGTCACCGACGCCAACGTCGTCCTCGGCTACCTGCCCACGCAGCTCGCGGGTGGCGAGATCACCCTCGACCGCGACGCGGCGCACGCGGCGGTCAAGTCGATCGCCGACGCCACGGGCCTGGAGTCCGTGGAGGCCGCGGCCGCCGGGATCATTGACATCGTCAACGAGAACATGCTTGGCGCGCTGCGCCTGGTCTCGGTGCAGCAGGGCTTCGACCCGCGCGACTTCGCACTCGTCGCGTTCGGGGGCGCCGGCCCGCTGCACGCCAACGCGCTGGGGAAGCTCACCGGGGCTTGGCCCGTGATCATCCCGCCGTCACCCGGCGTGCTCAATGCGTACGGTGACGCCACCACCGTGATGCGTGACGAGGCAGTCCGCACGCTGGTGCGACGGTTCAGCGAGCTCGACGACGACTCGCTCAAGGAGATCCTCACCGAGCTCGCCGACGACGCGAAGGCGACGCTCACCAGTGAAGGCGTTCCCGAGGACCAGCAGCGGATGGTCTACTCCGCCGACCTGCGCTACCACGGCCAGGGCTTTGAGATCCCGGTGACGATCGACATCGATGCCTTCGACGGCAAGGGCGGCGGTATCGAGAGCCTGCGCAAAGCGTTCGACGCCGAGCACAACCAGCTGTTCTCGTTCGTCCTCGACGCCGAGCACGAGCTCGTCACGGTCCGGGCCACGGCCAACGGCCCGCGCCCGGACGTGACGTCGATCGAGCTGGAGAAGGGTGACGAGGACCCGGCGGCTTCGCTGCGGACCACGCACCCGATCTGGGTCGATGGCGGCGAGGTGGAGGCCAACGTCTACGATCGCGCCCAGCTCAAGGCCGGCAACGTCGTACGCGGTCCCGCCATCGTCACGGAGATGGACTCCACCACGCTGATCCTTCCCGGGCATTCCGCGACGGTGCACCCGGGCGGCAGCCTCCTCATCCGTCCCCTCGACTCGAACACGGAGCACTGAGCCATGGCACACCTCATCGAAACCGCGACCGAGCCCCTGCGCACCGTCGACGTCGACGTGGTGACGTTGGACCTGGTCGAGAACGCGCTTCGCAACGCCCGCTACGAGATGGACGAGGTGCTCTTCCGGACCGCGCTGTCGCCGGGTATCCGCGAGCAGCACGACGAGTTCCCATTGATCGGGGACCCGGAGGGAAAGATGGTCGTCGGCCAGTTCGGCCTGTCGATCCCCGACTTCCTGGAGAACTTCGAGGGCGACATCGAGGAGGGGGACGTCCTCCTCACCTCCGACCCGTACTCGTGCGGAGCGGCGATCAGCCACGCGAACGACTGGCTGGTCGTCATGCCGATCTACTTCGAGGGGCGCATCGTCGGCTGGTCGTCGATGTTCGGGCACATGTCCGACGTCGGCGGCAAGAGCCCCGCCTCGATGCCGACCGACGCGAAGACGATCTTCGAGGAGGGCGTGATCATCCCACCCTTCAAGCTCTACAAGAAGGGTGTCCTGGACGACGACGCGCTGCGGATCATCCTCAACCAGGTCCGAAAGCCCGACTGGAACCGGGCCGACCTCAACGGCATCGTGGCCGCATGCCGCACGGCCTCGCGACGGGTACAGGAGATGTGCGCGCGCTTCGGCGTGGACACCTACACCTCGGCGCTCAACGCGCTGCTCGACCGCAACTACCGGGCGATGAAGACGCTGCTCGCGATGGTGTTCGAGGAGGGCAAGACGCTCTCGTTCACCGACTACATCTGCGACGACGGCGTCGGCTACGGCCCCTACGAGCTCAAGCTCAGTCTCACCCGCACCGGCGACAAGGTCCTGCTGGACTTCACCGGCAGCAGTCCACAGGCGCAGGGGCCGATCAACTACTTCATCAACGAGAACCTGGTCCGGATGTTCTTCGGGATCTACATGATCACCGTCGCCGACCCGCAGATCCTGTGGAACGACGGGTTCTACCCGTTGGTGGACGTGGAGATCCCCGAGGAGTCGTTCTGGAAGCCGAAGTACCCGGCCGCGCTCAACGCCCGCAACCACGGGATCGGCAGGGTCTTCGACCTGTTCGGCGGGCTGCTCGGCCAGACCAACCCGGACCTGCTCAACGCCGCGGGCTTCTCGTCATCGCCGCACTTCATGTACTCCGGCAACTACAGCTCCGGCGACCGCAAGGGCGAATGGTTCCAGCTGTACTCGATCGGCTTCGGCGGCATCCCCGGCCGGCCGATCGGCGACGGTCCGGACGGGCACTCGCTGTGGCCGTCCTTCGTGAACATCCCATGCGAGTACCTGGAGTCGTACTACCCGCTGCGTATCGAGCGCTGGGAGACCGTCGCGGACACCGGCGGTGCGGGGGTGCACCGGGGCGGCAACGGCGTCGACGTCGCCTACCGCTTCCTCGAGCCGGGCACGATCGCGATCCACGACGACCGCTGGCTCACCTACCCCTGGGGCGTCAACGGCGGCGAGCCGGGCGCCCGGGGCCGGAAGTGGGTCGAGCGCGCGGACGGCAGCAGCCAGGTGCTGCCCAGCAAGATCCACGACTTCCCGGTCAACGTCGGCGACCTGCTCCACTTCGTCACCTGGGGCGGCGGCGGGTGGGGCGACCCGCTCGCACGTGACCCCGAGCTCGTCGGCCTGGAGGTACGACGCGGGCTGGTGACCGTCGAGGGCGCGCGCCGGTACGGCGTCGTGTGCGACGGGCAGGGCCAGGTCGACGTCGAAGCCACGGAGCAGCTGCGCGACGAACTCAAGGACGGGCGTCCCGACCCACTGCCGACCTTCAACATGGGCCCGCCGCTGGAGGAGATCCTGGCCCGGTGCGAGGAGGAGACCGGGCTGCCCGCGCCGAAGCCACCGATCGCACGATGACCGAGGTGCCGAGCTTCGACGAGGGCTTCGCCGGCACGCTCCGTCCAGGAAGGCGCCCGGCGGTGCTGGCGATCGACCTCATGCGCGCCTACTTCGACCCGGCCAGCCCCCTGTGCCTGCCGTCACGAGACTGCCTCGCGTCGGCGGCACGGGTGCTGGCCGCCGCCCGGAACAACGGCGTGCCGGTGATCCACACGCGGGTGGAGTACGCCCCCGACGGCAGTGACGGCGGCGTCTTCGTCCGGAAGGTGCGGGCACTCGAGCACTTTTACGGCGGCGGGCCGATGAGCGAGCTGATGCCGGAGGTGGCCCCGGCCGAGGGGGAGCTGGTGATCACCAAGCAGTACGCCAGCGCCTTCTTCGGCACCTCGCTCGCCTCGACGCTGGTCGCCTCAGGCGTCGACACGGTTGTTCTCGTGGGCGTGAGCACCAGCGGGTGCATCCGGGCGTCCGGCGTGGACGCCGTGCAACACGGGTTCCTCCCGCTCGTCGTGCGAGACGCGGTCGGCGACCGGACGCCGGAGACGCATGATGCGAACCTGTTCGACCTCCAGGCGAAGTACGCCGAGGTTGTCGACGAGAGGACAGCGGTGGCCTACCTGGAGGAGGAGCGGTGAACGCCGAGGTCGAGATCCTCGAGGTCTCTCCCCGTGACGGTCTGCAGAACGAGAAGACGATTCTGTCCACCGAGGACAAGATCGAGCTCGTCGAGCGGGCCGTGCGCGCAGGCGCGCGGCGGATCGAGGTGACCAGCTTCGTGAACCCGTCGCGCGTGCCGCAGATGGCCGACGCGGACGACGTGATGGCGGCACTGCCGCGTCGCGAGGGTTTGAAGTACGCGGGGCTCGTCATGAACCGCCGTGGCCTCGACCGTGCACTGGCCGGCAACGTCGACGAGATCGACGTCGTCGTGGTCGCGACGGACACCTTCTGCCAACGGAACCAGGGGATGAGCACGGCCGAGGCCTGCAACACGGCCGCCGCCCTCGTGGAGGAGGCGCGCGCGGCCGGGGTCTTCTCGACGATCACGGTCGGCGCGTCGTTCGGCTGCCCCTTCGAGGGCGAGGTGACGACCGACCGACTCCGCGAGGTCGTCCAGCGAGTCGTCGACGCGGGACCGGACGAGCTGGCCCTCGCTGACACCATCGGGGTCGCCGTGCCGACCGACGTGAAGGCTCGCCTGGGGCTCGCTCGAGGGCTGGCCGGCCCGGACATGCCGCTGCGCCTGCACCTTCACGACACCCGACACACCGGCGTCGCCAACGCGGTCGCCGCCGTCGAGGCCGGCGTCCGCACCCTCGACGCGAGCATCGGAGGCGCCGGCGGGTGCCCGTTCGCCCCCAACGCGACCGGCAACGTCGCCACCGAGGACCTGGTCTACCTCTTCGACCGGATGGGTGTCACCCATGGCCTCGACCTGGCCTCGATCACGGCGACAGCTGCGTGGCTGGAACGACGGTTGGGACGACCACTACCAGGGGCCTTGCTGCGAGCCGGCAGCTTTCCGGACTGACTGCGGTCACCGTGTCGAGGGCACGCACCAGCAGGGGGGGGTACCGGTCAACGGCTGGGCCGAACACCGCAGCCACCCAGCACATGCTGCGCAACGCCGGCGCGGCCGGCGGGCTCGCAACCCTGGGCACGCTGCCGGTCTTCCTCGTCGGCGCGCAGGCCGTTCTCATCCGGGATGACCTCGGGGTCGACGATGCCCGACTCGGTCTCGCGGCAGGTGCCTTCTTCGGCGTCGCTGCCGTCGTCTCCCTGACCTGTGGAGGGCTTGTCGACCGGATGAGCTCCCGTGCCTCCACTCTGGTCGCCGCCGGAATCAGCGCTGGCGCCACGTTGGGCATAGCTGTGGGAGCCCAGTCGTTCGTCAGCCTTCTCGTTCTGCTGCTGATGGCCGGTGTGGGCAACGCTGCACTGCAGATGACGGCAAACGTGACGCTCGCCCGGACCGTGCCGCCCGGCCGGCAGGGCATGGCCTACGGAATCAAACAGTCGGCCGTGCCGCTCGCAGTCATGCTCGGTGGACTGGCCGTCCCCTCGGTGGGCGTATGGGTCGGGTGGCGATGGACGTTCGCGATCACCGGAGTCGTCTGCCTGCTCGTAGCAGCGTTCGGGGTTCGACAGCGTTCGGTTCACCCGACAGCCGCACCATCGTCCGGCGCCCGTGACCGCCCTCCTGTCGCCGCCCTACTGGTGAGTGGCGCTGCGACGATGCTGGCCACCAGCGCGGTCGTGTGTCTCGGCGCGTTTCTCCCCGTCTGGGCTCACGAACTCGGGCTGTCGCCAGCGCGCAGCGGTCTGCTGCTCTCCGCCGGGGGCGCCCTTGCTCTCGTCGCCCGGCTCGCCTCGGGGTTCGCGGCCGATCGGCGGGTCGGCTGGCACATCCCGGTCGTTTCCGCCCACCTACTGGTGGGAGCGGCGGGCGTCTTCCTGTTGTCTCTCCAGGACGTGGCGACGCTGGTCGTGGGGACCATGATCGCCTTCGGCATCGGCTGGAGCTGGCCAGGAGTGTTGCTGTTCGCCGTGGTCCGCGTCGGGCGCGACAGCCCTGGCGCGGCATCCGGGGCAATCCAGGGAGGGAATTTCGCCGGCGCGGCACTGGGGCCGGTGATCTTCGGTCTCCTCGCCACCGCCGTCGGCTACGCCACGGCGTGGCGCCTAGCGGCCGGCATCATGCTCGCCTCGGTCGCTCTCCTGGTCATTGCAGGGCGGATGTTCATAGCCGACAGCCGACGGCGTCAGCCACAGCGAACATCCCCCTAGCGCCACTGCCCCCGGAGGGACACCGTGACGTCTGCCGAAGAGATCATGAACATGTTGGAAATGTTCGATGTCACCGGCTCGTTGCGTGAGGGAATGGAGCTGTCCGGGGTGTCGCGTCACACTGGCGCCCGGTACGTGCAGGCACGCGAGCCGGTGATCGACGGGCATCTGCCGAAGCTGAGAAGTGGATCGAGCGCTCCGGCGGTGCGGGTGCACCAGCCGTGGGTGACCGAGCCGGGGATGTGGCTGCAGTACGACTGCGGCCACGGCCCGGTCATTGATGGGCCGCGGACGACGTTGTTCGTGGCGTGGCTGGCGTGGTTGTGCATCGCATCCGAAGCGACGCCTGAGGCGTTCTCGAGGTCGTATGCCGCTGGGCCCGCGAGCGCTCGCACGTCCCCGTCCGCATGGGCGGGGTCAGCGTCTCGAACGCGAGCGCAGCTCCCCGCGCGAGGTGGGGGGCCGCTGGATCTGCGCGGCGCGTTGCTGGAGTTCGGTGGCGCTGGGACCACGAGGTCGAGCGTCGGCCCGGTGGTTCACGGGTCGACCCACGGTGAGCGTCGGGTCGGTCGTGGGACTCGCGTCATCTCTTGCGCGGCCCCCGTCCCCGTCCGGCGACAGGTACTCGGTCGGCAGGATCTCCGGCTCTCTGGCTCCGCCGACGGTGAGCGCGGCGATCGCCGTGGTGGCCGGGACCGCGAGGACCAGGCCGATGGCGCTGGCCAGGGTGCGGACGATCTCCTCCGACATCGACTCGGCCTGGAGAAGGTCGAGGACCGGTCGCTCGTAGAGGAAGAGCAGCAGCAGGACCGGCAGTGCGGCGCCGGCGTAGGCGAACACGATGGTGTAGATGGTCGACGCGATGTGGTCGCGTCCGATCCTCATGCCTGAGGAGAAGAGCGTGCGACGGGACAGGTGCGGCGCCGCGGCGCGCAGCTCCCACACTGCGGAGGACTGGGTGATGGTCACGTCGTTGAGCACGCCGAGACCGGCGACGATGATGGCGGCGGTGAGCAGGTCGCGCGGGCGCATCGTCTCGTTGAACGCGACCAGCATCGCCCCTTCGTCGTCCGCGACGCCGCTGAGCCGGGCGAGGTGGACGGCGAGAACGCCCAGGACGGCGGTGATGGCCAACCCGAAGAACGTGCCCGCCAGGGCGGTGCTCGTCCGGGTCGAGAGGCCGTGCGTCAGGTAGAGGACGACGAACATGATGGCTGTGGAGGCGATGAGGGCGACGCGCATGCCGGGCTGTCCCTCGAGCAGCGCAGGCAGCATGAACTTGATGACGAGGAGACCGCCGAAGCCCAGCCCGACGAGAGCGAGGACGCCGCGCAGCCGAGCCACCACCGCGACGACGAGCACGAAGAGTGCCAGCAGGAGTGCGAGGGGGGCACCGCGCTGGACCTGCAGGAACGAGTAGGCCGCCGGTTCTGCGCCCTGCGCCGGGATCTTCAGGAGCTGGACCTTGTCGCCAGCCTGCAGCCCCGAGGTCGAGACTGGGCCGGGCACGGAGATGGTCACGGTGACCTGGTCGTTCCAGTCACCCGTCTCGGGCTCGAGGTTCACTCGGATGGCTCCGCAGGTGGCGGAGTCGGCCGCGACGTCCCCACGCTGGTTCTGCAGGGGGGCCGCCCCGACCTGGCTCTCTGCACCGGCGCACGGCGGCAGCACCTCTGAGACGGTGGCGATGGGAAAGGTGACGCCCGGCGCCGCGAAGTCGGAGGACCCGACCCGGTCAGCCGCCGAGGCCCCGGACGGCCAGTACCGGACGAGACCGAACACCGTGGCTGCCGCGGTGAGGATGAGGAACGCGATCAGGGCCAGCTTCGCCAGCGAGCCCACCTCGACCTGAGGGGCACTGCCGTGCCCGTGGCCGTGCGAGTGGGCGCCGCTTCGATGGTGTCCTTGGGAGTGGAGGTGTCCGCCGGGCATGGCTGAGAGTGTGCCACGCCCAGCCGTGAGGTGCGTGGTTCCCAGGCGCCACTCGTTCGAGCACTGACGAGGACTCGTCTCGGTCACGAGTCTCCCCGGGCGCAGCCCGGAGCTGATCCGGCCGTTAGGCTCTGACACGTGGATGGCGAGATCGTGTCGGAGCACCGTCCGGCCGAGGTATCGGGCCGTCTGCTGACCCTTCCCAACGTGTTGTCGATCCTGCGCCTCATCGGCGTGCCGGTCTTCATCTGGGCGATCCTCACCGAGGCGGACGGCTGGGCTCTGCTCGTGCTCATGTTGAGCGGGATGACGGACTACGCCGACGGCAAGATCGCGCGCAAGTTCCACATGGAGTCGCGTTTCGGGCAACTGCTCGACCCCGTCGCCGACCGGCTCTACATCCTGACGACGCTGATCGGGCTCGCCTGGCGCGACATCATTCCTGTCTGGCTGGTGGCCGCCCTCGTGCTGCGTGAGGTGGTCATGAGCGTGATGCTCCTGCACCTGAGGAAACGCGGCACGGTCGGCCTGCCCGTGCACTTCGTCGGCAAGGCGGCGACGTTCAACCTGCTCTACGCCTTCCCGCTCCTGCTCCTGGCGAACCGGACCGACTGGATCGGCGAGCTGGCGCGTCCGGTCGGGTGGGGATTCGCGTGGTGGGGCATCGTCCTCTACTGGCTCGCCGCCGTCCTCTATGCACTCCAGGCTCGTTTCGTCCTGGCTCGGGCCTCCGTGGAGCCCGCGTGAGCACACCGTCCAGTCCGCGCCGGCCCGACGCCTCGATGACGCTCCTCACCTCGATGCTGGAGCGGCCACTCGACCCCGGCTATCAGCAGGCGGCTGACCGTCGGGCCGCCGCGGGGCTTCCCGCAGCCACCCCAACCCGGACCGCGATGGTCATCGCCATGATGGTGGTCACGGGGTTCCTCTTCGCGGTCGGGGCGCAGGCGCTCCGGCCCCGCCCGACGGCGGCGGCCTCCGTCAAGGGCGAGCTCGTCGCGCGGATCGAGGCGATCCAGACGCAGGGGCAGAGCCAGGAAGCGGCGATCGCCGGCCTGCGCAAGGAGGTGAGCGAGCTGGAGGCCCTGGCGCTGCGCCAGGCCGGTGCCGCCGACCTCACGGACACGATCAAGGAGCTGGAGATCCAAGCCGGCTTCACCCCGATGAAGGGGTCCGGGCTGACCCTCACGGTGGGCGATGCGGCCGACTCGGAGAGCGACGCGGATGCCGGGAGCCGGCCGAGCGGTGGCTTCGACTCGGGGCGCGTCACCTCCAGCGACCTCCAGATCATCGTCAACGGACTCTGGGGGGTCGGAGCCGAGGCCATCGCGATCAACGGGCACCGTCTGACCTCGACCGCCGCCATCCGCTTCGCGGGACAGGCGATCATCGTCGACTTCCGCCCGATCACGCCGCCCTACGTCATCACGGCGCTCGGGGACGCGGCGAGGATGCAGCAGCTGTTCGAGCCATCCTTCGCGGGCGTCTACCTCAGCCAGCTCGAGGAGCAGTTCGGGATCACGACCGACCTCACGGCAGGTGACGCCTTGACCGTGCCGGCCGACTCGCTGACCCGTCTCACGTCCGCCAAGCCCATCGACGCGAGGGCGACGGCGAGCACCGTTCCCTCGCTGGGCGGCACCTCCGCGCCGGCCGGCACCGAGCCGAACGACCAACCGAAGGACGAGCCGGACGCTGGCTCGAGGGAGGCACCGAGCGCCACCGTGACCGAGACGTCCGATGGCAGTAGCCTCACCCGGGACGCGAGCGATCCAGGACCCACCGAGGACGCCACCCCATGACCGCAGCCCGTCACTCGCAGAGGAGCAATTCGTGATTCCAGCCCTGGGACTACTCGTCGGGCTGACGATCGGGCTCCTGGTCGATCCCGCAGTCCCCGTGTGGATCCAGCCCTACCTGCCCATCGCCGTCATCGCGGCGCTCGATGCGGTGTTCGGCGCGGTGCGCGCGGTCCTCGACGGGATCTTCAACGACAAGGTGTTCGTCGTGTCGTTCCTCTCCAATGTCATCGTGGCGGCCTTCATCGTCTTCCTCGGCGACCAGCTCGGGGTGGGGTCACAGCTCTCCACCGGTGTCGTGGTCGTCCTCGGAGTTCGGATCTTCTCCAACGTCGCGTCGATCCGCCGCCACCTCTTCAGGGCCTGAGCCATGGCGCGACGCAAGAGGAGCAAGTCCAAGACCACCGCGCGTACCCAGGTGACCAGCGCGCCACCCGACACCTCGACCACCGCGGAGCCGGGCGACGAAGCAAGGCCGACCCCACCGCCTGCGCCTGAGCCGACCGGTGCCTCCGTAGCGCTCCCGGAGGAGCCGAGCCTCTCGGAGGAGCAGGTCCCAAGCGCCCCGCCCCCAGAGGGTGCGGTCGAGCCGAGTGCGGCCGGACCGGGCGCGGCCGACGAGGCAGCGCGCGCCGAGGACCAGCCGCAGGACGTGGAGCCAGGGGCAGCCCAGCTCGCCGACGACCAGCCGCAGGACGTGGAGCCAGGGGCAGCCCAGCTCGCCGAC